>Ga0255338_1001195_pt1 | contig 52887 bp, 47 predicted proteins | sample MeOH1_35cm_T4_19_FD_203715 | JGI IMG/M metagenome (GOLD analysis project Ga0255338, IMG submission 203715) | Sandy soil microbial communities from University of British Columbia, Vancouver, Canada - MeOH1_35cm_T4_195 | ecosystem: Engineered > Artificial ecosystem > Sand microcosm > Unclassified ... | reverse complement strand
AAGCCTTGCGCTCAACGAGCTTCTGCTTTCGATCCGCGATGAGCACGGTATCAGCATCCTTCTCATCGAGCATGACATGAGCGTCGTCATGCAGATTTCCGACCGCATCGTCGTGCTCGAACAGGGACGCAAGATTTCGCAGGGCACGCCCGACGAGGTTCGCAGCGATCCCGAAGTCATCCGCGCCTATCTCGGTGTGGAGGATGAGGAAACGGCAGTAGCCGTCCTTCAGGGGCAGGGGCACGCGGCTGATGCTTGAGATCAGGAACCTTCATTCCGGCTATGGGCGCATCGAGGCGCTGCACGGCGTCGACGTCTCGGTACCGCAAGGCGAGATCGTCTCGCTCATCGGCGCGAATGGCGCGGGCAAGACGACGCTGCTGATGACGATCTGCGGGCGCCCGCAGGCAAGCTCCGGTCATATCCTTTTTGAAGGCCGTGACATTGCGGGTCTCAAGACGCATGAGATCGCCGCGCTCGGTATCGCGCATTCGCCCGAGGGGCGGCGCATTTTTCCGCGCATGAGCGTGCTGGAAAATCTCCAGATGGGCGCGATGATCACCGATCCGAAATATTTCAGCAGCGATCTGGAGCATGTCCTGACGCTCTTCCCGCGCCTCAAGGAGCGTATTTCGCAGCGCGGCGGTACGCTTTCGGGCGGTGAGCAGCAGATGCTCGCCATTGCGCGGGCGCTCATGAGCAGGCCGAAGCTTCTGCTTCTCGATGAGCCGTCGCTGGGCCTTGCGCCGCTTGTAACAAAACAACTGTTCGAGAACATTCGCACGATCAACCGCGCACAGGGCATGACGATTCTGCTCGTCGAGCAGAATGCCTTTCAGGCGCTGAAGCTCGCGCACCGGGCGCATATCATGGTCAATGGCCGGATCGAGATGAGCGGCTCCGGGGCGGAACTTCTCGACAATCCCGCCGTGCGGGCCGCCTATCTCGAAGGCGCAAGGCCCAAGACGGAGGTTGCGTCGTGACGCTTGAAAACTTCGTCCTCATTTTCGGAACGACGCCGCTGGTGTCGGTGGGCATCACGTTTGTGCTGATCGGCGGTTGCGCGATGATGATGGGCCGCGCGCTCGCGCTCAACTGGCGGCCGGACTGGCAGATGCTTCCCTACACGCTGCTTCTCGCCGTCGCCGACCGCTTTCTCGTCTTCGCCCTCTTCCAGGGCGAACTGCTGTCGCCGACGGGCTATGCGGCCGATCTCACCGTTCTGCTCTGCATCGCCGGATTCGCCTTTCAGCTCACGAGAGCGCGCCAGATGGTCCGGCAATATCCATGGGCCTATGAGCGGGCGGGGCTTCTCGGTTGGCGGAAGCGCTCACCGGCGCAATAGCCACTGTTTTTTCGGGCGCAGGCCGCTATCCTTGGACAAGCAACGGGGGATTTGACATGACACGATACATTGTGGCGCTTGCAGCCATTCTGTCGCTGGGGCTTTTTGCCTGTTCCAAGGAAGAGTCCGGGATTACGATCGGCGTCGCCGGTCCGGTCAGCGGCAGTGAGGCCGTTTTCGGCGAACAGTTCGTCCATGGCGCACAGCGCGCGGTCGCCGACATCAACGCCAGGGGCGGCGTGCTCGGCAAGAAGCTCAATCTGGTGATCGGCGACGATGCCTGCGATCCGAAGCAGGCGGTGAGCGTTGCCAATGACATGGCGTCCAAGGGCGTCGTGTTCGTCGCCGGGCATTATTGCTCCGGTACTTCGATCCCGGCCTCCGACGTCTATAATGAATCCGGCATCGTCGAGATTTCGCCCGCCTCCACCAGCCCCGTCTATACGGACCGCGGGCTTCCCAATGTGTACCGCGTTTGCGGACGCGACGACGCGCAGGGCCCGACGGCGGCGGCCTATGTGGCGGCGCATTTCGCGGGCAAACGGATCGCGGTGGTCGATGATAAATCGACCTATGGCAAGGGCCTTGCCGACCAGTTCAAGAAGGCACTGAACGCAAAGGGCGTCACCGAAGTCCTGCATGAATCGATTTCTGCGGGTGAGAAGGATTACAGCCCGCTCGTCTCGAAGCTGAAGCAGGCGCAGGCCGATATTCTCTATTTCGGTGGTTACAAGACCGAGGGCGGCCTTATCACCCGGCAGATGCGCGAGCAGGGATTGAAGACCACTCTCGTCGGCGGCGACGCGCTGGTGACGGATGAGTTCTGGTCGATCACGGGTGCGGCTGGTGAGGGCACGCTGATGACCTTCGGTCCCGACCCGCGCCTCGACCCGAAGAACGCGGAACTGGTCGCGGCCTTCCGCGCCGACAAATACGAGCCGGAAGCCTATACGCTCTACACCTATGCCGCCGTTCAGGCCTGGGCGCAGGCGGTGGAGAAGGCGGGTTCGACCGATGTAGCCAAGGTCGAGGCGGCGCTCAAGTCGAACAAGTTCGACACAGTGCTCGGACAGATCGGCTTCAACGCCAAGGGCGATATGGATGCGCCGGGCTATGTCTTCTATGTCTGGAAGAACGGCAAATATGCCTATGCTGAGTAATCGGTTGTGATGTGGCGGCGGGCGGCTCGATGCCGTCCGCCGCATTTCTTTGCCTTCAGCGCAGGGCGGCGAGCAGGCTCAGAGCGATGAGCGCTTGGCCCCCGTAATAAGTGACCCAGACGATCACGCCGCGGAAGGGCACGGGATAGCGGAACTTGCTCACCGCGATCACCGCATCGGAAAAGACGAAGAGCAAGGCGCCGATGCCGAGCCAAGGCAGCGGTACGGAAAAAGCCGAAATCGCCATGGCCGAAATCACCGCCATATAGACGAGCACCGGCAGGCGCAGCTTACCGAGCACGGGCCAGAGCCAGGCTAGCGTTCCGGCGGAAAGCAGAACAAGCAGCACGACGCCTGCGAGATAGAAGCCCTGCGGCGTGGCGGCGAGCGGCACCAGCACGATCAGATAGAAGACATGGGCGAGGAGGAAGGAGCCGAGCCCGCGCGGAAAATTCTTCTCGTCGTCTTCGAGCGCGAGGAAATAATCGCCGAAGCTCGACAGGAGGAAGGCAGCCGCCAGCGCGACGAGATTCAGATTTGCTGCGTTTCCGCCGAGATCGAGCAGCGGCAATGGCACGAAAGCGCCAATGGCGGCGGTCTTGAGTGTCGTGCGCAGCGTCGAGGCAGGCTTGTTCACCAGCGCGAGATAGGCGAGCGATGTCAGCAACGAGACGCCCGCAAGTACCCATCTGAGCGTGTCCAGGCCGTCTCCGAATGTCAGAGCCGCATCGAGCATTGGTTTCCCCCCTGTTTGTCCACGGATGATAGTGGATCAGCCGCGCCGCTCAAGCCAGCGCGCCGCGCCGAGGCCTGCCGCGCGGCCTGTGGCAAAGCAGGCGGTGAGGAGATAGCCGCCGGTGGGAGCTTCCCAGTCGAGCATTTCTCCCGCGCAGAAGATGCCGGGGAGTTTCTTCAGCATGAAGTCGTCATCCAGTTCGGCGAAGGGAACGCCGCCCGCGCTCGAAATCGCTTCGGCGATGGGCCGCGTCGCTTCGAGTCTCAGCGGCAGCGCCTTGATGCCTAGCGCGAGCGTTGCAGGATCGGAGAATGCCTCAGCGGGGAGACATTCGCGCAGCAGCGCCGCCTTCACGCCTTCGATGCCTGCGGCCTTACGCAGGAAATTCGCCATGCTCTGTCCCTTGCGCGGTCGCGAGAGATCGGCAGTCAGGCGTTCGAGGCTGCGGTCGGGCGCGAGATCGAGCGTCAGGGTCGCCGCGCCCTTTTCGGCCAGCGCATCGCGCAAGGACGCAGACAGCGCATAGACGCCGCTTCCCTCGATACCGTTTTCCGAGATCACGAATTCGCCACGATGGCTCTCGCTGCCGAAGCTGAGGACAACGGATTTCACCGGCGCGCCCGCGAAGCGTGCCCGCATATGTTCGCTCCATGCGACGTCGAAGCCGCAATTGGCTGGACGGAAGGGCGCGATGCCGATGCCGCGCGCCTCTAGCCATGAGGTCCAGCGCGCGTCGGAGCCGAGTTCGGGCCAGCTTGCGCCGCCGAGCGCGAGCACGGTCGCATCCGCTTCGATCTCGACCCGGCCCGATGGCGTTTCAAAGAGGAGGGCGCCGCTCGTCGTCCAGCCCAGCCAGCGATGACGCACATGGGCGACGAGCCCCTGCCCACGCAAGCGCTTCAGCCAGGCGCGGAGCAGCGGGGCGGCCTTGAAATCCTTCGGGAAGACGTGGCCCGACGAGCCGATGAAGGTCTCTACGCCGAGCGCCGCCGCCCAGTCGCGCAAAGCTTGCGGGTCAGCGGCGCGGATCGCGGGTGCAAGGAGCGGCGAGGCCTCACCGAAACGAGTGAGGAACGGGTCGAGCGCTTCCGAATGGGTGAGGTTGAGGCCGCTCTTGCCAGCCATCAGGAATTTGCGCCCGAGCGAGGGCATGGCATCGAAAAGATGGACTTCGACCGCCGATGAAAGCAGCGCCTCGGCGGCCATCAGCCCTGCCGGGCCGCCGCCGATGATCGCGACCTTTGGAATGCTTTGCGTCAATCTTCGTCCTATCCGCCCATCGGGGGCTGGTCTGCGGGCTTTGCTGGGGTAACCTGTGCCCAACAGAAACTCGCCATACAAGAAATCCCCAGGGAGCCCTATGACTATCACCCATCTCCTGATCGCCAATAGGGGCGAAATCGCCATCCGTATCGCGCGCGCCGCCGCTGAGCTCGGACTCAGGACCACGGCGGTCCATTCCGCCGACGATGCGCTGTCGCTGCATGTGAAGGCGGCGGACGAGGCCGTTGCGCTGAAAGGCGAGGGGGCTGCCGCCTATCTCGACATTGCGGGCATCGTCGCGGCCGCCAAGGCCGCGAAATGCGACGCCATCCATCCGGGCTATGGGTTCCTTTCCGAGAATGCGGACTTCGCGCGGGCCTGCGCCGAGGCGGGCATCACCTTCGTGGGACCGAACCCGGAAGCGCTCGAACTTTTCGGCGACAAGATCAAGGCCAAGGCGCTGGCGCTCGCCTCCGGCGTGCCGCTTCTTGCGGGCACCCAAGGGGCGACGAGCCTTGAAGATGCGCGCGTCTTCTTCAAGACGCATGGACCCATGATGATAAAGGCCATCGCGGGAGGGGGAGGGCGCGGCATGCGTCCGGTGCGCAGCGAAGCCGAGATCGAAGAAGCCTACAAGCGTTGCCAGTCGGAGGCGAAGGCCGCCTTCGGCAATGGCGACGTCTATGTCGAAAAGCTCATCGAAAAAGCCCGTCATGTCGAAGTGCAGATCGTGGCCGACCGGGTGGGCGGGGTCGCACATCTTTTTGAGCGCGAATGCTCGATCCAGCGTCGTAACCAGAAGATTGTCGAGATCGCGCCGAGCCCATCCTTGAGCGAGGAATTGCGCGCGGAACTTTGCGCGGCGGCGGTGAGGCTCGCCCGTGCGGCCGCGTATGACAATCTCGGCACCTTCGAGTTTCTCGTCGATGCCGCCGACATGCAGACCTTCGCCTTCATCGAAGCCAATCCGCGCCTGCAGGTGGAGCATACCGTCACCGAGGAAGTGACCGGCGTCGATCTGGTGCAGACACAGCTGAAGATCGCGAGCGGGCAGACGCTGGCGGCGCTTGGCCTCACGCAAGGCGAGGTTCCCTACCCGCGCGGCCATGCGATCCAGCTTCGCATCAACATGGAGACGATGGACGAGACCGGAAATGCGAAGCCCGCTGGCGGCGTCATATCCGTGTTCGAGCCGCCGTCTGGCCCCGGAATCCGCGTCGATACGTTCGGTTATGCGGGCTATCGCACCAGCCCCAATTTCGACTCGCTGCTTGCAAAGCTCATCGTTCATGCCCCTTCGGTCGATTATCGCGATGCCGTGCGTCGCGCCGCCCGAGCCCTCAGCGAGTTTCGCCTCGAAGGGGTTGCCACCAACATTTCCTTCCTGCGTTCGCTTGTGGCGCATCCGGCTTTCGCCGCCAATGACGTCACCACGCGCTTCGTCGAGGAGCATGTAGCGGAGCTGGTGAAGCCCATCGCCGCCCATGCGCGATATTTCGCAGGCGTCGTTGCACAAGACGCGGCGGCGACGAAGTCGATCAAGGGCCCGGACGGCAGCGAGCCCGTCGGCGCGCCGATGCAGGGCAAGGTGGTCAGCGTCGACGTGAAGGAGGGCGACAAGGTTCACGCCGGCCAGCAGATCGCCGTGCTCGAAGCGATGAAGATGGAGCATCTCGTCCATGCGGCGGGAAGCGGCGTCGTGCGTCTGGTTGCGGCGGTGGCGGGCGAGGTTCTCTTCGACGGCCAGCCCATCGTCTTCATCGAGCCGGGCGATGTCGGTGCGGCGGCGACGAGCGAGGAAAAGGAAATAGACCTCGACTACATCCGCCCCGATCTCGCTTCGGTCCGCGAGCGGCATTTCATCGGCCTCGACGAAGGCCGCCCCGATGCGGTCGCGCGGCGGCGTAAGACCAACCAGCGCACCGCGCGCGAGAATATTGACGATCTCTGCGATGAGGGAAGCTTCATCGAATATGGCTCGCTCGCGCTCGCGGCGCAGCGCCGCCGCCGTTCGATGGACGAGCTCATCAAGATGAGCCCGGCGGACGGAATGATTGCGGGCATCGGCTCGGTCAACGGCACGATGTTCGATGAGGACAAGGCGCGGACCATGGTCCTCTCCTATGACTACACGGTTTTCGCGGGCACGCAGGGTGCGATGAACCACAAGAAGAAGGACCGCATGTTCAAGCTCGCCGAACAGTGGCGGCTTCCCATCGTCTTCTTCACCGAAGGCGGTGGCGGCCGGCCCGGCGACACGGATTCCATGGGCGTGGCGGGCCTCGACACGCCGAGCTTCCTTGCCTATGCGCAGCTTTCGGGTCTCGTTCCGCGCGTCGGCATAAATTCGGGCCGCTGTTTTGCGGGTAATGCGGCGATCCTCGGTACGTCCGATGTCATCATCGCAACGAAGAACTCCGCCATCGGCATGGGCGGACCGGCCATGATCGAGGGTGGCGGGCTCGGCGTCTTCCTGCCCGACGAGGTGGGCCCGGTGGATGTGCAGGCGCCGAACGGTGTCATCGATGTGCTGGTCGAGGACGAGGCTGAGGCAGTGGCCGCGGCAAAGAAATATCTTTCCTATTTCCAAGGCCCGGTCGCGCAATGGGATTGCGCCGACCAGCGCAAGCTTCGTCACCTGATCCCTGAGAACCGATTGCGCATCTACGACATCCGTGCCGTGATCGATGCGCTTTGCGACACGGGCTCGGTGCTGGAACTCCGCCGCGATTTCGCTCATGGCATGGTGACGGCGCTGGTGCGCATCGAGGGCCGCCCGATGGGCCTCATCGCCAACAACCCGATGCATCTCGCCGGCGCGATCGATGCCGAGGGCGCCGACAAGGCTGCCCGCTTCATGCAGCTATGTGATGCTTTCGGCCTGCCAATTCTGTCGCTCTGCGACACGCCGGGCTTCATGGTCGGGCCGGAAGCCGAAAAGACGGCGCTGGTCCGCCGCGTCAGCCGCATGTTCGTGACGGCGGGCAGCCTCAACGTCCCCGTTTTCACCATTGTGTTGCGCAAGGGCTATGGGCTCGGCGCGCAGGCCATGGCGGGCGGCAGCTTCCACGCGCCTTTCTTCATCGTTTCCTGGCCAACCGGCGAATTTGGCGGCATGGGCCTCGAAGGCGCGGTGAGGCTCGGTTATCGCAAGGAAATGGAAGCGATCAAGGACCCGGCGGAGCAGAAGGAGTTCTTCGATAAGATGGTTGCGCGCTCCTACGAGCACGGAAAGGCGATCAACATGGCCTCCTTCCTCGAGATCGACGAGGTGATCGATCCCTTCGAGACCCGGCGCTGGATCGCCCGAGGCCTCGCTTCGCTGCCGAAGCTCGCGCCCACCGAAGGCAAGCGCCGCTCTTTCATTGATACGTGGTGAGGGTGGCGAGTTGTTGCCGCATTGCCACATGTCGCGCGGGGCATCCGAGCCCCCGTTAAGCACAATGAATTGTAGCAAACTCACACGGCTTGGTCATAATTGGCTGTCGTATCAATTCGGTCGCGGCGAGTATTCGCGAGGGGCGTCGAGTGGGGTTCTTGCAGACAAGCGTCGGTAGCAGCGCCGTGAGCGTGGAGGCGTCTGGCGCTTCCGTGCGTTCCGGCGGGCTTGCACTGCTTGTTTGGCTGGTCTTTGCGCTTTGCCTCGCCTCGCTTGGGCATGTGGCGCCTGTGGCGGCTGAAGCCTTCGAAGGCGCGCCTTCCTTTTCCAGCCGTTCGGCCTTTGAGGCGCCGGTTCGAACTGCCGTTCAGGCCAGAGTGACGAACCGCAGCCCCCGTCAACGGGTTCTGGTCCTGAGATTTGAAGCGCCGGCGGCTCTGGCCCCGGTGCAAACTGCCCGGACGGTCGCCGTCCTCACCCCTCTCCAGCCGCTGGCGAGGGAATTTGCCGCTTCGGCAGGCCGTGCGGGGCTGCCCGCTCGCGCGCCGCCAACTAGTGGCATTTTATAACCATCTACCTCAAATCGAAGGATAACCTTGTGGCCTCCCGCTCTGGACGGGTATAGAGGGGGCGGCCAAAAAGGCCTTCGACAAAAGATCAATAAGTTCAAGAAGAGCGAAAGCTCCGGAAATTCAGAGAATCCCGATGCAGTCCGTCGCGTGGAGGCTGCACGTCCCTAGGGGAGGTTACCTTGCAGCGTATCGAAAATATCGTGTTCGGCTTGCGTGCCGTGATCCTCGCGGTCCTGGCCGCCATCACGATAACTATGCTTTTCTTCGCCGTGCAGCTTCGTATGGATGCCGGCTTTTTGAAGATGCTCCCGGTCGGGAATTCCTTCATTCAGACCTACTTCCAGTATGCGGACGGGTTTGGCGGCGGCAATCGCATCATCGTGGTGCTTGAGAACAAGAAGGGCGACATCTTCCAGCCCGCGTTTCTCAAGACGCTGAACGACGCGACGCAGGACGTCTTCTACATCCCCGGTATCGCGCGTCACCGCGTGACCTCGCTCTGGACGCCGAACACGCGCTATGTCGCCGTGACCGAGCAGGGCCTTGAGGCGGGCGACGTCATTCCGGCGAACTTCCAGCCCACGCCAGACGGCATCAAGACGGTGATGCAGAACACGCTGCGCGCGAACCTTGTCGGCCGTCTCGTCTCCACCGACTTCCGCTCGGCCATGATTGCGGCCGAACTGCTCGAGGTCGATCCCGAGACGCAGAAGAAGCTCGACTACTTCAAGGTTGCGAACCTTCTCGAAAAGAACATCCGCGATAAATATGTGAATGCCGACACCGACGTGAAGATCGTCGGCTTCGCCAAGCTCATCGGCGACATCGCCGCCGGCGCCCAGTCGGTCGTCATTTTCTTCGCGGTCGCCTTCGTCCTTACCTGCCTCATGCTGTGGCTCTATTGCCGGTCGTGGATCCTGACGATCGTGACGGTGAGCTGTTCGCTCTGCTCGCTGATCTGGCAATTCGGTACGCTGCATCTCATGGGCTACGGCCTCGATCCGCTGGCCGTGCTCGTGCCCTTCCTCGTCTTCGCCATCGGCGTCAGCCATGGCGTGCAGCAGATCAATATGGTGGGCGCTGAAATCGCCGCCGGCCTCGACAAGAATGCGGCCGCGCGCGCGACCTTCACCTTCCTGCTGCGTCCGGGCTCGGTCGCTCTCGCGACCTGTCTCGCGGGCTTTGCGACTCTCTACATCATTCCGATCGGCATGATCCGCGAACTCGCGGTCACCGCCTCCATCGGTGTGATGTTCAAGATCGTCTCGAACCTCATCATGCTGCCGCTCATCGTCTCCTATGTCGCACCCGGCCAGGAATATGGCGAAAAGGTGCGCAACGCGATGGCAAGCCGTGCCAGGTTCTGGCCGTTCCTCGCGTCCATCGCGAAGCCGACCCAGGCCTTCGTCTTCATCGGCTTCTGCGTGGTCCTCGGCATTGTCGGCTTCTATGAGGGCCGCGACCGCCAGATCGGCGACGTCCATGCGGGTGCCGGCGAGCTGTGGCCGAATGCGCGCTACAACCTCGATAGCGAATATATCGCTGAACACTTCAAGCTCGGCGTCAACGTGATGAACGTGATCGTCGAGTCGTCGGATGTGGCTTGCGTCGACTACAGCAAGCTTCACTACCTCGACACTTTCAGCTGGGACATGCGCAATGTCGACGGCGTGCAGACGGTGGTGAGCCTGCCGATCGTCGCCAAGAACATCAACAGCATGTGGCAGGAGGGTAATCCGAAATGGGCTGCGCTCCCGCGCGACCCGACTGCTCTCGCTCAGGCGACGTCGAGCGTTTCGAGCTCGACCATGCTCGTCGACACGGAATGCAAGACGCTGGGCCTCCAGGTCTACATCTCCGACACCAAGGCCGAGACGGTGAAGCGTGTCGTCGGTGCGGCTGAAGCCTGGATCAACGACCCCAAGCATAAGCGCGACGATCTGAAGCTCCGCATCGGCACGGGTAACGTCACCATCACGTCGGCGACGAACACCGTTGTCGAGCATGCCGAGCTTCCGATGCTGCTCTACGTCTATGCCGTGGTCATGATCCTCGTGATCTTCGTCTACCGCGAATGGCGCGGCGCGCTCTGCTGCGTGCTTCCGCTGATCCTGTCGACGATCATCGGTAACTGGTTCCTGATGGCGGCCGGCATCGGCCTCAAGATCTCGACGCTTCCCGTGCTCGCGATCGCCGTCGGTATCGGCGTCGATTACGGCATCTACGAGTACAACCGCATCCAGCGCTACATGCGCATGGGCGTCTCGCCGTACCACGCCTATCTCCAGGCGCTGAACGACGTGGGCTCGGCGACGATGTTCACCGGCGGTACGCTCGCCATCGGCGTTTCGACCTGGAGCTTCTCCGCTCTGAAGTTCCAGGCCGACATGGGCCTCCTCCTCACCTTCATGTTCATCGTCAACATGATCGGTGCGGTGACGCTCCTGCCGGCGCTGGTCGCGGCGCTCGAATACATCTGGCCGCTGAAGCGCAAGCCGCTCACGGAAGAGGAAGCGCGCGCGATCCGTCACGCGCACTGATCTCTGCACAAGTCAAAGAGAAGGGCGGCTTCCGTGAGGGAGCCGCCCTTTTTCTTTGTCCGACGCTTCTTGCCGGATCAACCGCGAGAATAGAAGAACCGCTCCTCCGCGATCTTTCCGTCTTTCAGCGTGTAGAGGCCGGTCTCGTCCATCTTCATGCGAGTGCCGCTCTCCTTCTCCGTCACATCGATTGTGAAACGGACGATGAATTGATTGCCGTTCACATAGGGCCCGTCGATATCCATGCGGTGGATGTCGTGGGCGCCCTCCCACCACTCGCCCTTCTTGCGCAGGGCTTCCTTGCCGCGCGCCGGAGGCATGCTGCCGGAAGGCTCGATGCTCAACACATCGTCAGCCCAGTATCGTTTGCCCGCTTCGTCCGCCTTGCCCGCTTTGCAAAGGGTGACGAAATCTTCGGCGATGGTCTTCGTGCTCTCCTGAATATTCACATTCATGTCCATGGGGTTCTCTCCTCTTCGGTCGTACCGGAAGTTCCCCCGAGCCTAGTGCGCTCGTCCTGACAGCATGATGTCAGGAGCTTCGGAAGGAAAGGGACACGCAAAAGCGAAAGGGCAGCTTTGCGGGCTGCCCTTTCCATCGTCATTCCGCCTGAAGGAAATTTCAGACCTGTTCGCTCACACCTACCATAGCTGCTTCGCTCTCATCGCCGAGATTGGTGGGCGCCAGCAGCAGATACATGGCGGGCGTCACCAGGCGGGAGAGGAAGGTCGAGGAGAGCAGGCCGCCGATGATGACCCAGGCGAGCGGCGAATAAAGGCCGGACCCGCCGAGCGCGAGCGGCAGCAATCCGCCGACTGCCGTCGCCGAGGTCAGTAGAACCGGCAGGAAGCGGATTTCGCCCGCCTGCTCGATCGCCTCGGCAAGCGGCGTTCCGGCCTTGCGCAGCTGGTTGGTGAAGTCGACCAGCAGGATCGAGTTCTTGATCTCGATGCCGATGAGGGCAATGAAGCCGATCACCGCTGTGAAGGAGAGCGAGTAGCCCGACGCGAGCAGGGACATGATGCCACCGAAAATGCCGAGCGGGATCACGCCGGCCACGATCAGCGTGGCGCGGAAGGAGTGGAACTCGAGGATGAGCACCGCGAGGATGCCGCAGATCGCGATCAGGACGGCGGTGAGAAGGCCGCTGAAACTCTTCGTCGCCGCCTCCGCTTCGCCGCCTTTACGGAAGTCGTAGCCCGGCGGGATCGGAACCGATTTCAGCCGCTCAAAAATATCCGCCGTAACCTTCGCGGTATTGTAGCCGGTCTGCGTATAGGCAGTGACGGTCACCAGACGCTCGCGATTGTAGCGGTCGATGCGGCTCGGGCCAGAGTCGAGACGCGGCGAGGTGAGCAGGCCGAGCGGCAGCGAATTGCCGTCAGCGGTCGGCACATAGACCCTGCTGAGCGCATCCAGCGCGTGATGCTGGTCGAGCGGCAGGCGCACGGTGATCTTGTACTGCTCGCCATTCGACTCGCGATACCAGCCCGCCGTCTCGCCGACGATGGCAAGCCGCACCGTGCGGTCGATCTGACCGGCAGGCACGTTCATCATCGCTGCCTTCTCGGTGTTGATGCCGAGGTTGAGGTCGGTCCTGTCGAGCTGCATCGGATTGAAGACATCGCGCGCGCCGGGCGTCTCCTCAATGACCTGCGAAACGCGGGCGGCGATTTCCTTGAGCACCTTGAGGTTCGGTCCGACGATGCGCACAGCGACCGGCGCCTCGATGGGCGGGCCGTTCTGGAAGACGCGAAGGATGATCTGCGCGCCGGGATAGCGCGCGAACTCGGCGCGCAGCTCGTCGAACATGCGCGGCGTTTTGACTTCGTCGTATTCGCGGATCTCGGTGAAGATCTCCGCCATGTTGGCGCGCGTCTCCATCGACCGCACATTGTAATAGATCTGCGGATTCGCGTGGCCGAGGTTGGACATGGTCCAGAGAATCTCGGGGCGCTTCTTCAGCACGTTCTCGGCAAAGAGTAGGGCGCGTTTGGTTTCTTCCTGCCCGGTGCCCTGTGGCGTCTCGATCTGCACGAGGAACTGCCTGCTGTCGGCGGCCGGGAAAAGGCTGAACCCGATGACAGGCATCAGCGAGAGGCTTGCGAAGCAGACGGCCAGCGCGCCGATCACGGTCGTCTTCGGATTGGCCAATGCGCGATGGAGAAGCGGGCGATAGAAGCGGTGAATGCCGCCCATGACGGCGCGCAGAAAGATGTTTCCATCCGGATGCGCCTTGTCGCTCAGGAGCCTGCTCGACAGGAAGGGGATGATCGTCAGCGAGACGAAGAGCGACGCGATGATCGTCACGGTGACGGCGACGGGCAGCGAGCGCGTGAATTTCCCAGCGCCTTCAGGCAGCGACAGAAGCGGCAGGAAGGCGAAGAGCAACGCCGCCGTGCAGCCGACGACGGCGACAGATATTTGCGAGGTCGCCGCCACGGCGGCTTCCAGGCGCTTCTTGCCCTGTCGCAAATGACGCTCGATGTTTTCCACCACCACGATGGAGTCGTCGACAAGGAGACCAAGCGCCAGAACGAAGCCGGCGATCGAGAGCTGGTTGAGCGAGTAGCCGCCGAATTCCATCATGGAAAGGCCGATCGCCAGCGAGAGCGGGATCGACACCATGACGACGACGGCGGCGCGGAGGCCAAGTGGCAACAGCGTGATGAGGACGAGGCCGACCGCAATGGCGAAGTCGCGATAGAGATGGCTCAGGCGCTCATGCACCGAGACCGACTGATCGAAGGCGCGCTTGAGTTCGATGTCTCTGGGCAGGCGTGGCTCGAACCTGTCGAGCACCTTGTAGATGCCGTTGCGCACCGCGAAGATGTTCTGGTTTTCCTTCTGGTTCGCGGTGATGAAAATCGCCCGCTTGCCATTGTACCAGGCGAGGTGGCCCGCTTCTTCCTGCGACCATGAGACATCGGCCACGTCGCCGACCTTGACGATGCGTCCGCCATAGGCGCCGACGACGGTGTCGCGGATCTGGTCGAGGCTCTTGAAGCCGCCCGTCGTCTTGATGTTGAAGCGCCGAGCGCCGGAATGGATGGGGCCGCCGGGGATGTCGCTGCTTTCCGCACCGATGGCATTGGCGACCGCCGTCACGGGAATCTTCAGGCTGGCGAGCCTGCCGAAATTCACCGCGACGCGAACTTCCGAGGCGGGCAGGCCCCAGAGCTTTGTTTCGCGCACGCCAGGCGAGCGGTCGATCTCGTCGCGCAGATCCTTGGCCACGTCTTCGAGTTCGCGCGCGGGCGCCGTCTCGCTGACCAGCGCCACCTGCACCATGTTGGTGAGCGAGGAGCGGAACTTGTCGACCTGAAGCACCTGAATGCCGGCGGGCAGGCTGCTGCGCAGAGCGTTGATCTCGCGCACGACGTCGTCATAGCGCTTGTCGGGATCCGGCGTTGACCAGTTGAACTGAACGCTGATGCTCGCCACGCCGTCCTCGGCACGGCTGACGATGTTTTCGAGATCGTCGAGCCCGTTCACCGCATCCTCGATGGGCCGCACGATCAGCTTTTCCATGTCGGCCGGATCGGCGCCGGGCATCACCACGGTTACGACCGCATAGGGAATAGGAAAGTCCGGGTCTTCCGCGCGGGGAATGCTGTTGAAGGTGTTGACGCCCATCATGGCCAGAAGGCCGAAGAGAACGAGCGTGAACTGCCAGTTGCGGACGAAGAAGCCGCTGATCTTGCCGAGGATCATGTGCGCGGCCTCGCCACCGGCTGTTCGGCGGCGAGATCGGTCACGACCTTCACCTTCACGCCATCGCGCAGATAGGGCGCGCCAGCGCTGACGACCTGAGCGTCTGCGGAGAGCCCGTCCGTGACGACGACTTCATCGCCGGAAATGGGACCGACAGAAACGCGAGCGAGCCGCACGGTGGATTTGGCGGGATCGTAGACATAGACGGTCGCCGTCGAGCCATGGCCTTCGAGAATGGCCGAGGCGGGAATGGCGAGAGGTTTGCGGGCGTTGTCGCTTGCCGACTTCGCTGCGGGCGCGATGCGCGCTTCGCCCATGAAGCCGCTTTCGGCGCCCGAGGGCACGCCTTCAAGCGCGATCTCGGCTTCGAATGTGCCGGTGCGCGCGTCGCTCATCGCGGAGAGACGCCGGACAGTGCCCGATACCGGATTTTGCGGGAAAGCGTCGAGCGTCACCCGCGCCCGGTCGCCAATGGCGAGGCGGGCCACGTCGCGGTCGCTGAGGCCCGCCTTGAGGATATAGCCCTCCGTGCCCTGGCTCACGGTGAGAACGGGCGCGCCGGGCGCGACGATTTCATTGATGTCCGAATGGCGCGTCAGCACGACGCCGTCGGCGGGCGCGACGATGCTGGCGAGGCTGCGGTCGAATTCAACGCGCTGCCGGTCGGCCTGCGCCATGTCATAGGCGCTTTTCGCGTCCTGAACCTTTTGCTGGCTGACGAAGCCCTTGGCGAGCAGGGGCTCTATGCGGGCGAGATCGCGCCGCGCCTTTTCGGCGGCATAGGCGGCGCGCGATGCCTCGGCATTGATTTCGCGCTGGTCGAGTTCGGCGAGAAGCTGGCCCTTGGTCACGCGGTCGCCGGTATCGACCTTGAGCGTCTTGATAAGTCCGCCGATCTTGAAGGAGAGGGCAGCTTCCTTGTCGGAACGCAACTGGCCATAGGCGACCACATCCTGACTCTCCGGAGCGGGGCGGACCGTGGCGAGGAGAACCGGCACGCCGCTCTCCGCCGGGGTCGCTGTCTTGTCTTCCTTTTTGCCGCAGGCGCTGAGCGCCGTGGCCAGACTCAGTGCGGTAACCGCCCCGAGCACGATTCGTGAAAACGACATGGCCAACCCCTGCTTGATACTGAACAGTGTTTATTTAGTCTGCTGCGACGGCTGGTCAAGCCCTCCTGAACGGTGTTAGTTAGGCAAATGCCAAGGAAACAGGCCAAATCCATTGCGTCCGCGGGGAAAGCGGCCAGCAACGCCCCGTCGCGGCGCATCCGCCGGCGCCTTTCGCCCGCGGAAAGGCGCCTCCAGATCATCGACGCGGCGCGGGTGCTTTTCGGCGAGGGCGGGCTTGCGCAGGTCACGATGCGCAATATTGCCCGCCATGTCGGCATCACACAGGCGGCGATCTACCAGCATTTCGAGGACAAGGAGGCTGTTCTCTTCGCCATTGCGGACGGCTATTTCGCGCAATTGATCGAGCGGATGGGCGAACGTCTGTCAGACGACATGCAGCCGCTCAACCGGCTCCGGGCCATGATGCGCGGCTATATCGAGGCAGGGCTTGCCCGGCCGGAGGAATACAGGCTCGTTTTCATGACCGATATTCCGGGCTTCCGGCGCGAGGGCGGGCTGCGCGTGGAGCCCGGCGACAATGCGGAGCCGACAACGGGCCAGCTTGCCTTTGGTTTTCTGGAGGAGCAGGTACGGGCGCTTCTGAAGGCCAAACTTATCAGGCCGGGCGATGCCGAGTTGACCGCGGAAGCCATCTGGGCGGCGGGACATGGGGTGGTGTCGCTGCTCATCACCCATGTCGGCTTTCTCTGGGCCCCGGAAAGGCTCATCGACGCGCAGATCGACATGATCTTCAAGGGCATCCTGCCCGACGATAGCCCCGCGCGGCGGAAAACGCCTCAGGCAAGGTCGCCGAAGGCGTAGGCGTCCATTCCAAGCGATCCGTAGGTGAAGCTGTGGTGGATACGTGTCGCGGATTCATCGGGCAGCCCGGCGCCAAGCGCGACGAAGAAGGGCAGGAAATGCTCGTCCGTTGGGTGGGCGCGCACGGCATTGGGCGCAAGCTCGCGGTAGCGCAGAAGCTCGTCGATAGCGCGGGCCTCCACCTTCGCATTAATCCATTCGGTGAATGCGGATGCCCATTCGGCGGGGGCGGCATCAGGTTCGGGACGCGTGATATCGCGCAGATTATGCGTGATCGAGCCCGAGCCGATGATCATCACGCCCTCGTCGCGCAAGGGACGCAGCGCTTGCCCGAGCTTGTAATGCCATTCAGGGCTTTGATGCGGCGAAAGGGAGAGCTGCACCAGCGGAATATTGGCATGCGGATTCATGAGGATCAGCGGCATCCAGGCACCGTGATCGAAGCCGCGCTGGGGATCGCCCGCAGGCGCGAAGCCTTGCGCGGCAAGTAGTTCCGCCACGCGCATGGCGAGAGCCGGCGCGCCGGGAGCTGGATAGGTCAGGCGGTAGAGCGCCTGCGGAAAGCCATAGAAGTCATGGATCGTTCCCGGCGCGGCGCCTGTCGTCAATGTCGGATGCTCTTCCTCGTAATGGGCGGAAATGACCAGAAAGGCGCGCGGCTCATGCAGCTTCGGCGCAAGGTCGAGCAGGAACTGGCGGGCCGGAACGTCCTCGAAGGCGATCATGGGCGAGCCGTGAGACAGGAAGAGCGCCGGTGTGCGTGACATGGTTTCAATCCGTGGTCAGGCCGATGCGAAGAGTGGCCGATGGACGGAATATGGGTCTTTCGCGTGCCCTGCGCCAGACGGCTCCTCGGCAACGGATTGTTGCGGCTCCCGCGTTAATCGGCCCATTCGAAAGATGACAAAAAATTTATTCTTGCCGCGATAGCGCCGTTTCCCGCGGTCGCTCTACCATTGCGCCGTTCCAATGTCCGTACACGGGCTGGCGTATGCGGATCGAATGCAGGCGGGGGATTTCATGAAGTTGTTGTTGAACGCGGCGGCGCTGCTTTTGGTGCTGGCTGCGCCGACGGTTGTTTTTGCAGACGAATACACGACGGGCGACGGGAATACCGTTTCCTGCAACGGGTATGATTCGAGCGGGAACTGGGTTCCTTGCCCGAGCGAGGATTCTTCGGAGAGCGGTAGCAACTCCCTCTCGGACAAATGGAACGCCGCCAAGGACAAGTGGAACAACATGACGAACCCGGACACTTGGACGGGCGGCAGCAGCGGCAGCGAGGGTGGCGCAAGCCAGTAAGGCGCAGCGCCTCCGGCCCAAATTCAATTCCAGTCCGGCTGAGGCACACCGCGCCTCGCTTCGGCGGATTTCAAACTTGACTAAATGGTCATCTGATGACTATTTAGTCATAGTTGGAGATGGAAGCGCATGGCCGGAAGAAGATCGCCAGAGGAAAAGCCCGTGGAACATGGTTCGCGCCGCCGCGAACGCATGCGGGCCGTGCTTGTCGAGGCGGCGACGAGGCTCTTCGCGGCGCAGGGCGTCGATGCCACGACCATCGACGAAATCGTCGATCTGGCGGGCGTCGCAAAGGGCACCTTCTACAACTACTTTACCGACCGCGCAGACATAGCGGTCGCGGTCGCTTCTGCGATCCGGCGCGAGTTCAACCAGGGCGTCGCGGAGCTCAATGAGGGCATCGCCGATCCGGCGGAGCGAGTGTCGCGCGGCGTCAGGCTTTTTCTCTATCTCGTCGCCCGCGATCCGGTGCGCGCCCGGCTCCTCTCGCGGATCTACGAGGGCGGCGTCGATATCGCCAAATCGGGTAATCAGCATCTGCTCGGCGATCTTCGCGAGGGCGTGGAACTTGGCCGACTTCAGGTGCCGAGCCTCGAAGTCGCGCTTCATCTCGTCGTCGCGTTGGGCACGGCCGGCATGCGGCATCTGCTCGACAAAGGCGCAGGCCCCGAAATTCTGCGCGGCGAAGGCTATGCGCATGAGGTTGCGGCGGTGCTTCTGCAAGGTCTCGGCGTTCGCCGGGCCGATATCGCCCGCATTCTCGCGCGGCCCTTCGACGCCTCGCATCTCACGCTTTCAAACAGGGGAGAACGGCTATGATCCGCGTTACAGACATCGCCTATGTTCGCTTTCGCGCGCCCGACCTCGATCAGATGGAAACATTTCTCGGCGAGTTCGGCATGACTCGCGCAGCGAAGAGCAGCGACATTCTGCATATGCGCGGTACCGACGCGCGCCCCTTCGTGCATGTCACGCGCAAGGGCGAACCGGGCTTCGAGGGGCTTGCTTTTCAGGCCGAGAGCCTTGCCGATCTCCAACGGCTTGCCGAATCCGAAAAGGCGGTTGTGGAGGATCATGACGCACCGGGCGGCGGCAAGATCGTCAGACTGCGTGATCCGGATGGTTTTCTCGTCGAGGTGGTTGCCGGCGAGATGCCGCTGCCGCCGCTTTCCGTTCTGCGCCATCCCGTTCTCAATGAGGGCGAGGCGCGCCGCCGCGTCGGCGAGGCGCAGCGCATCGCCAGCGGCCCTTCGCAGGTGAAGCGCCTTGGACATTGCGTGATCAACGTCACCGATTTCCGTACAAGCGAGGCCTGGTACAAGAGCCGCTTCGGCCTTGTGACATCGGACGAAATCGAACTTGCGCCGGACATGGCCCTCGGTGCCTTCCTGCGCTGCGATCGCGGCGCGATGCATGTCGATCATCACACGCTCTTTCTCGTCGGGACCGGCCAGCCGGGTTTCAATCACGCCGCTTTCGAGGTTGCGAATTTCGACGACCTGATGGCCGGTCACGATCATCTGGCGAAGGCCGGCCGCCGCCATGAATGGGGCGTCGGGCGTCATCTGCTCGGCAGTCAGATCTTCGATTACTGGCGCGATCCCTGGGGCCATACGGTCGAGCATTGGACCGATGGCGACCTCTTCAACAACGAGACGCCGCCGAACAAGGCGGGGCTTGCCGAATTGATGGCCGCGCAGTGGGGGCCCGATGCGCCGCCCACCATGGGCAGCTGATCTCCGCTTCACTTTCGCAAAAGGACCATGTCCATGAAACTCGCAACCTTCACGCATCAGGGCCGCACACGCATCGGGCTCGTCCGCGATCGGGGAATTGTCGATCTCTCGGTTGTCGCGCCCGCTCTTCCGCAGGAGATGACGGCGTTTCTTGAAGCGGGCGACGCCGCGATGAAAGCGGCGCGCGAGGTGCCCGCATCGGCGCCGACGATTCCGCTCGCCGAGGTCACGCTGCGCGCGCCGGTGATGAAACCCGGCAAGATACTCGCCATCGGTCTCAACTATCGCGACCATGTTGAGGAAAGCGGCATGCCGCTGCCGGAAAATCAGGTCTGGTTCAACAAGCAGCATAATTGCGCGCAGGATCCTTATGGCTCGATCGACCTTCCGGTCGTCTCCACGATGCTCGATTACGAAGCCGAGATGTGCTTCGTCATCGGGAAGCGCTGCCGCCATGTTCCGGTGGAGCGTGCGCATGAAGTGATCGCGGGTTATTTCGTCGGCAACGATGTCAGCGTGCGCGACTGGCAGCTCCGTACCAATACGTGGCAGATCGGCAAGAGCTTCGACACGCACGGCCCCATGGGCCCCTACATCGTGACGCCCGATGAAGTGGGCGATCCGCATGCGCTCGACATCAAGTGCTGGGTCAATGGCGAGCTGCGCCAGAGCTCCAACACGAAATATCTGATCTTCAACTGCTTCGCTCAGGTGGCGCATCTCACGCAGGCTTTCACGCTCGAGCCGGGCGATGTGATCTTCAGCGGCACGTCGGGCGGCGTCGGAGTGGCCATGAAGCCGCCGGTCTTCCTCAAGGCAGGAGACAGCGTGAAGGTCGAGATCGAGAAGCTCGGCTACATCGAAAACAGCGTCGTCCCGGAAAAGGGCGAGACGGTCATCGTCTAAGGCCGGCCATGGAGGAGGGGACGCAGGTGGAAAAGACCGATGTGCTGATTTCCGGGCTCGGGCCGGTGGGTGCGGCGCTTGCCGTCTATCTCGGCGGTCTCGGCATTGCGGCGATTGCGATTGATCGTGACACGAGCGTCTATCCGATGCCGCGTGCGGCGCATATCGACCATGAAACCATGCGTCTCCTCCATCTCGCGGGCGGTGCCGAGGCTGTTTCGCGGGCGAGTCAGCCGCTTTCCGCCTATGAGTTCCGCTCGCGCGATGGTTCATTGCTGATCGGCTTCCGACCCGGTGAGGTCGTTACCGCGACGGGCTTTCCGCAAAGCTCCATGTTCCACCAGCCGACGCTCGAACACGCACTGCGCGCGCGGCTGGGAGAAATCCCCGGCGTCTCGGCGCGGCTCGGCCATGCGCTCAAGTCCTATACTGCTGACGACGAGAGCGTCATCGCGGAGATCGAGGGGCCTGACGGCGTCTATCGCATCGAGGCGAAATATCTCGTCGGCTGTGATGGCGGGCAGAGCATTGTGCGCCGTATCGCCGGTATCGCGCTCGACGACATGGGCTTTGACGAACCCTGGCTTGTGATCGACGCAAGGCTCAAGGATGGGCGCGAACGCCTCACCACCATCGGATTGCAGCAATGCGATCCGCAGCGCCCTGTTACCTCGGTGCCGATGTCGCCCGGGCGGCATCGCTGGGAATTCATGCTGCGTCCGGGCGAGAAGCCGGAAGAGGTCGTCGCCGATTCCTTCATCGACGAATTGCTGCGTCCCTTCGTCGATCCGGCTTCGGTGGAAATCGACCGCCGTGCGGTCTATCGCTTCCATGCGGTCATCGCGAAGGAATGGCGCAAGGGCCGTGTGATGCTCGCGGGCGACGCGGCGCACCAGATGCCCCCTTTCCTGGGACAGGGGCTTTGCTCCGGTACGCGCGATGCAGCGAACCTTGCCTGGAAGCTTGCCGCCGTCATTCATGGCCACGCAGGCGAGTCGCTGCTTGATAGTTATCAGACCGAGCGCGAGCCGCATGTGCGGGCCATCACAGAGATGGCGGTCTTCATGGGCAAGATCGTCTGTACACAGAACGAAGAAGAAGCGGCTGCGCGTGACCGAGACATGCTCTCGAGGCCCGAGAGCGAGCGATTTGTGCAAATGGTCGATACGGTCGGCCTGAAAAGCGGTGTGCTGCGCGGCGATGATCTGGCGGGCTCCATCTTTCCGGAACCCTGGCTTCGATCCGGCGAAGGCCGAAAGAGGCTCGACGACGTTGCGGGCCTTGCCCCGGTCCTCATCTTTCGCGAGGGCGGCGAGACGGCGGCATCCTCCTTCCGCGAGGCGGGCGGCTTCGCCGTAGCCCTGTCCGATCCCTCCCTTGTGGATGAGGGCAACCGGATTAAATCCATGCTGGCGGAGGCTGAGGCCGTTCTGGCTCGCCCGGACCGCTATGTGTTTGGCAGGGGTAAGGCGAGCGATCTCGTCTCCGCCTGGAATGCTTATCTCGAGTCAGGCGCGTTGCCCGCCTGAGATTCCTCAGCAGCATCAACGATCTTTGGCATTCCTGAATCCGGTGCGTTTTCGCCGGTATCGGAATGCTGCCGTTTTTGGCATAATCGAGCGCGTCGATAGGGACAGAAGGGCTTCTTCTAAATCACAATTATAATCCGTAATTAAAATGCGATTCCCGTTCTGTGATGTAAAAATGCTGTTGACACATCGGGTCGCATTTAATTACCTATTAGACAGATAGACAAAATGCTCTCGCAAAAAGCCAAGTACGCGCTCAAAGCCATGCTCGCTCTCGCCAATCAGGAAAACGGGGAACTGCTGCAGGCCGGCGATATCGCCGACCAGCAGAACGTGCCTCGCAAGTTCCTCGAGCTGATCCTGCTCGAACTGCGCAAGCAGGGGCTGGTGCATAGCCATCGCGGCAAGCACGGCGGCTACACCTTGGCGAAGCCTTCGGACACGATCACCTTCGGGCAGATCGTTCGGATCATGGACGGCCCGCTCGCGCCCATTCCTTGCGCGAGTCTCACGCGCTACCGGCGCTGTGTCGATTGTGCGGACGAGAAGTCCTGCGCCATCCGCCGCGCGATGCGCCAGGTGCGCGATTCAGCCGCCGAGATTCTCGACGGTCTGACGCTGGAGCAGGCCTGTCGTGGTTCGGCGCATGCGGAGTTGCTCACCTAGCTGAGCAAAAAAATTTGACAACTGATTATAGTTATTTGATCGAGATAAAGGCGGGGAGCAGATGGTTTTCGAGAATTTCGTGACGCGCGCCAGGGCCGCTTTGGGCGGCCTGATATTGCTGGCCGGATCGAGCGTCGCTGCCCATGCGGACGTCACCCTGCTTAACGTGTCCTACGATCCGACGCGTGAGCTCTATGAGCAGATCAACACAATTTTCGTTGCCGACTGGAAAGCGAAGACGGGCGAGGTTGTCACCATTCGCCAGTCGCATGGCGGTTCGGGCAAGCAGGCGCGTTCGGTCATCGATGGTCTCAATGCGGATGTCGTGACGCTGGCGCTGTCGGGCGATATCGACCAGATCGCGGCGCTCACCGGCAAGCTGCCGATCAGCTGGCAGGCGCGCCTGCCCAACAACAGCTCGCCCTATACCTCGACGATCGTTCTCGTGGTCCGCAAAGGCAATCCCAAGGGCATCAAGGACTGGGGCGATCTGGTGAAGCCCGACGTCTCGGTCGTGACGCCCAATCCCAAGACGGGTGGCGGCGCGCGTTGGAACTTTCTCGCCGCCTGGGCGTATGCCGACCAGAAATTCGGCGGCGATGAGGACAAGGATCGGGCATTCGTCTCCGCGCTCTACAAGAACGTCGCGGTGCTCGACTCGGGCGCGCGCGGTTCGACGACGACATTCGCGCAGCGCGGCATCGGCGATGCATTCATCAGCTGGGAAAATGAAGCCTATCTGATCCAGAAGCAGTTCCCCGGCGAGTTCGAGATCGTCGTGCCGTCGATTTCGATCCTGGCCGAGCCGCCGGTCGCGGTGGTGGACCAGAATGCCGACGGCAATGGCACGCGCAAGGTCGCTGAAGCCTATCTCAAGTTCCTGTTCACGCCTGAAGCCCAGAAGATCATTGCGGCGAATTTCTACAGGCCGCGCAATCCGGAAGCAGCCGATCCGAAAGACATCGCCCGCTTTCCGAAGATCAACCTTGTGACCATCGACGACAAGTTCGGCGGCTGGCGCAAGGCGCAAAAGAAGTTCTTCGCCGACGGCGCCGTCTTCGACCAGATCTACAAACCCTGAGTAGCCAAGTACTCCATTATCCAGAAAGAGGACCGACCATGACCCTCGGTACATTGACGAAAAGGACAACGCTGCTTCTCGGCGCCTTGATCCTTCTCCTCGCCTCGGCATTCGAAGTGCGCGCCGACACAACTCTGCTCAACGTCTCCTACGATCCGACCCGCGAGCTTTATGAAGCGGTGAACAAGCAATTCGCGGCCGACTGGAAAGCGAAAACGGGCGAGACCATCACCATCCGCCAGTCGCATGGCGGTTCGGGCAAGCAGGCCCGCGCCGTGATCGACGGTCTCACTGCCGATGTGGTGACGCTGGCGCTCGCTGCCGATATCGACCAGATCGCCGCCTTGACCGGCAAGCTGCCGATCAGCTGGCAGTCGCGCCTGCCCAGCAACAGTTCGCCCTATACCTCGACGATCAATTTCGTCGTTCGCAAGGGTAACCCCAAGGGCATCAAGGATTGGAGCGATCTCGTGAAGCCGGGTGTCGCGGTCATCACGCCGAATCCGAAGACATCGGGCGGTGCGCGCTGGAATTTCCTCGCCGCCTGGGCCTATGCCGACAAGAAATTCGGCGGCGACCAGGCAAAGGTGAAGGAGTTCATTTCGGCGCTCTACAAGAACGTGCCCGTGCTCGACACCGGTGCGCGGGGTTCGACGACGACCTTTGCCCAGCGTGGCATCGGCGACGTGCTGATCAACTGGGAAAACGAGTCCTATCTGATCCTCAAGCAATTCCCGAACGACTTCGAGGTGGTCTATCCGTCGATCTCGATCCTGACCGAGCCGCCCGTCGCGGTCGTCGACGGCAATGCCGACAACAACGGCACGCGCAAGGTGGCGGAGGCCTATCTGAATTTCCTCTACACGCCGGAAGCGCAAAAGCTGATCGCGGCCAATTTCTATCGTCCGCGCAACGAGGCGGCGGCAGATCCGGCTGACCTCAAGCGGTTCCCCAAGCTCGAACTCGTCACGATCGACGGCAAGTTCGGCGGCTGGCGCAAGGCCCAGAAGCTCTATTTCGGCGACGGCGGCGTCTTCGACCAGATCTACAAGCCGTAACAGGCCGCGCCGCCTGAGGCTCGGAGCCTCAGGCGGCGCTTCCACTCACTCACCATCCATTTTTGAAAAACGCGGCCGGCTCACCCGGCCGGTGCAAGGGGGATTTTGCCCATGAACAAGTTCTCGCTCTACTTAGCCACAAGCATCATCGCGCTGACGACGGCGGTACCGGTCTTCGCCGCGACGCCGGATGAACTTCAAAAGCGGGTTGACGATCTCGAAGCGACGGTCGACGCGTTGCGTTCAGAGATCGCGGATATCCGCAAGACGCCCGAATTCAAGCCTGTGCCGGTCTTCCAGAATTCGAAGGGCGATACGAGCTTCAAGTTCCGCGGCCAGATCGCTGCCGACGCCGCTGCCATCAACGCCAGCAAGGGCGGCAACGATTACAATTCCGGTACGCAGCTCCGCCGCGCGCGCCTCGGCATCGAAGGCACCTATCAGAAAGACTGGGCCTATCGTCTGGAAGTCGATGTCGGCAATGCCTCGCGCGACGATAGTTCCAATCAGGAAATCGACGTGAAGGACGCCTATGTCCAGTACAAGGGGATCGACGACCAAACGACGATCACCCTCGGCCAGCACAAGACGCCGAACACGCTGGAGCAGGCGATCTCAAGCTCCGATACTCTCTTCACGGAGATTCCGCTCTTCGTCGAAGCCTTCACCAATCGCACCACGGCCGGCGGCGACTACAAGGCGGGCATCTCCGTCAAATATGCCGATGTCAACTGGACGGCAACGGCCGGTATCTTCGGCGAGAACTATGCCATCAATGGCGGCGGCGGCACCAACGGCACGAGCGGCACGCCAACGCCGACCTATAAGGACGAAGGCTGGGGTCCGGCGGCGCGCCTGACCTGGGCGCCGATCAACGGCGTTACCGAGACGCTGCATCTCGGCGTCTCCGGCTATTGGCGCGATACGGGTGCGCGGCACGGAACGGGTTCGAACTCCGGCGTGCAGTTCCGCACCGGCCCGGAAATTTCCGTGGACAGCACGCGTCTCGTCGACACGGGCGCGATCAATGCCAAGAGCTATTCCTTCGGTGGCGTCGAGCTTGCGGGCCAATATGGACCGATCTATCTCCAGTCGGAATATGGCCGGGTCGATGTCGATCGCATCGGTGCGTCCAGCGTCAACTTTGACGGCGGCTATGTCGGCGCATCCTGGGTTATCACAGGCGAAAACCGTGAATACAAGGACGGCGCTTTCGCGCGCATCAAGCCGAAGAACAATTTTTCCCTGTCCAAGGGTGGCTGGGGCGCTTGGGAAATCGCCAGCCGCTACAGCACGCTTGATCTGAACGACGCCAATGTTGCAGGCGGCAAGGAAGACAATTACAGCCTTGGTCTCAATTGGTACCCGAACAATTACCTGCGCTTCCTTGTAGATTATGTGCATTTCGATGCGAAGAAAGGCAACGTGCGTAATGAAGGCGACGCGGTTATTACGCGCCTCGGCATAATCTGGTAATGCTGTCGGCCGTTTAGATGCTTGCAAGAGTGTTCCGGAATGAGCATTGCCGCTTTGACAGACCGACTGCCGCGCCGGGCGCCATCCGTGCTGCCCGGCTTCGGCCTTACATTCGGTTTCGCGATGACCTATCTCGGGCTCATCGTGCTCATTCCGCTTGCCGGCGTTTTCATTCGCTCGGCCGGTCTCGGCTGGTCGGGTTTCTGGGAGCTTGCCTCCGATGAACGAACAGTCGCCGCCCTGAGGCTCAGCTTCGGGGCGGCGCTGGTTGGCGCCATCGTCAACGCGGTTGCCGGATTGCTCGTCGCCTGGGTGCTGGTGCGTTACAGCTTTCCGGGGCGGCGCATTGTCGATGCCGCAATCGATCTTCCCTTCGCTCTGCCCACTGCCGTCTCCGGCCTCGCGCTCGCAGCGCTTTATTCGCCGAACGGCTGGATCGGTTCGATCCTCGGCGAAGTTGGCATCAAGGTGGCGTTCACGCCGCTCGGTGTCGTCGTCGCCTGCGTCTTCATCGGTCTTCCTTTTGTCGTTCGCACGCTGCAGCCGGTGCTCGCCGATCTTGAGCCTGAACTCGAGGAGGCCGCCGCGACGCTCGGCGCGACGCGCTTCCAGACGGTTTGGCGCGTGATCTTTCCGGCGCTGCTGCCGCCGCTCCTGACGGGCTTCGCGCTCGCCTTCGCGCGCGCGGTCGGCGAATACGGTTCGATCATCTTCATCGCGGGCAACCTGCCCTATAAGTCCGAAATTGCGCCGTTGCTCATCATCATCCGGCTGGAAGAGTTCAACTATGCCGGCGCGACCGCCGTCGCGACGATCATGCTGATGCTTTCCTTCGTCATTCTTCTCGTCGTCAATCTGCTGCAGGCCTGGAGCCGGCGGCGTACCGGCTTTGCGAGCTGAGGAAAGATCATGGCCGATATTTCTCAAAGAGAAGCAGGATCGCCGATCAGTGAGAGCCCGTTGGCGAAATGGACTCTCATCGGCCTTGCCGTTGCCTATCTCGCCGCCTTTCTCGTCCTGCCGCTCGTCGTCGTCTTTGTCGAGGCGCTGCGGCAGGGCATCGAAGCCTATCTCTCCGCGCTCATCGAACCCGACGCGCTCGCCGCCATTCGCCTCACGCTTCTTGTCTCCGTGATCGCGGTGCCGGCCAATGTCGTCTTCGGCCTTGCGGCGTCATGGGCCATCGCCAAATTCGAATTCCCGGCAAAGAGTTTTCTCATCACGCTGATCGACCTGCCGTTCTCGGTCTCGCCAGTCATTTCGGGTCTGGTCTATGTGCTCCTTTTCGGCGCGCAGGGATTCTTCGGGCCCTGGCTCGTGGCCCATCACGTCCAGATCATCTTCGCCGTGCCGGGCATCGTGCTCGCCACGATCTTCGTTACGTTTCCCTTCGTTGCGCGTCAGCTCATTCCGATCATGCAGGCGCAGGGCAATGAAGATGAGGAGGCCGCGCTGTCGCTTGGCGCGGGCGGCTTCCGTACTTTCTGGAGCGTTACGCTTCCGAACGTAAAATGGGCGCTCCTCTACGGTGTGCTATTATGCAATGCGCGGGCTATGGGCGAATTCGGCGCCGTCTCGGTCGTGTCCGGTCACATACGTGGGCTCACGAACACCATGCCGCTTCATGTGGAGATTCTCTACAATGAGTACAATTTCGTTGCAGCCTTTGCGGTTGCCTCGCTTCTGGCTCTCCTCGCGCTCGTCACCCTCGTCCTCAAAACCGTCCTCGAATGGCGCTACGGTCGTGAGCTTGCCGCAGCGGGCGGGCACTGATCCCGTGACCACAGGGCAACGCGATACGCGGGACGACGCGCGTCCGAACCAGGCGCCGGTGCGCATCGACGTCGAGGACCTTCGCAAGAGCTTCGGCAGCTTCGCGGCGCTCAATGGCGTTTCGCTGACCGTGCGACCGGGTGAGCTGCTGGCGCTGCTGGGGCCCTCGGGTTCGGGCAAGACGACGCTGCTGCGCGCCATTGCCGGTCTTTCGACGCCGGATGAAGGACGCATCCATTTTCACGGCGTCGATGCGACGTATCTCAGCCTGCGCGAGCGCCGTGTCGGTTTCGTCTTCCAGCAATATGCGCTCTTCCGCCACATGACGGTGTTCGACAACATCGCCTTCGGTCTGCGCGTACGGCCGAGATCCGAGCGTCCGCGCGAGCGGGAAATCGCCCGACGAGTGCGCCGTCTTCTCGAGCTTGTGCAGCTTCAGGGGCTGGAAAAGCGTTTTCCGAGCCAGCTCTCCGGTGGCCAACGCCAGCGCGTGGCGCTTGCCCGCGCCCTTGCGATCGAGCCCACCGTGTTGCTGCTCGACGAGCCTTTCGGCGCGCTCGACGCGAAGGTCCGCAAGGACCTGCGCCGGTGGCTGCGCCAGATCCATCATGAAACGGGCCTCACCACGATCTTCGTTACGCATGATCAGGAGGAGGCGCTGGAGCTTGCCGACCGCGTCGTCATCATGAGCCGTGGCCAGATCGACCAGATCGGAACGCCAAGCGAAATCTATGACGATCCGGCGACGCCTTTCGTCTGCGAGTTCCTCGGCAATGTCACGCGTGTCGATACGGTGCTCAAGGACGGCGAAGCGGAAGTGCTGGGCAGCCTGCTGCCCGTGCCGGACGGTGAGACCTATCGCGATGGCCCGGCGGTTGCGTATGTGCGCGGCCACGAGCTCGAAATCGTTTCGCGCGATCAGCCGGGCGGCGCGGCCGCGACGGTTCGCGCGGTTCGGCCCTTCGGCGCGTCGGTGACGATCGAGCTCGACGTCGAGGGCCGCGCGGAGCCCATCGAAGCGGAAGTGCCGCGCGAGCTTTTCGAAGTGGGCGAAGTGCGCGAGGGGCGGCAAGTGCGTGTACGGGCGATCGCCGCGCGCATCTTCAAGCGCGACTGAAATTCGTCTCGGTGGCGATATCGAAATGCGACGGGGGCCGATGGCCCCCGTTCTCATTTACGTGTTCTCATTTGTTCCATGGCAATTGATTGGCGCTTCGTTTGGGTCTGCTCAAATTTGAGCAGCGGGGGGCGAGTTGACGCAGCCGCCGTTCCCCTACGTCAAGGTTGCTTGCTCGCAAAAATGGCTTGGATATTGGCTTTTCAGCACGATATGGGAGTGAGTAGCGGCAGCACAGGCCCGGCGCGCGCTGGACAAGCGTTCTCGCATGATCAAGATGGCGCCCAGACGAAACCGCATTTCGTAACACCCGGTCGATAGCCTCAAGCGGCGAACGGCCGATCCTCATAGGGAGATTCACCATGGCTGAAGCTTATATCGTAGCGGCGGCGCGCACCGCCGGCGGCCGCAAGGGCGGCAAACTGAAGGATTGGCACCCCGTCGATCTCGGCGCGCAGGTTGTCAACGCGCTTATCGACCGCACGGGCATCGATCCGGCCCTCGTCGAGGACGCGATCTGGGGTTGCGTCGGTCAGGCCGGCGAACAGGGCATGAACGTCGCGCGCAACGTCGTCATGGCGTCTAAGCTTCCCGAAAGTGTTCCGGGCACGTCGGTTGACCGTCAGTGCGGCTCCTCGCAGCAGGCGATCCACTTCGCCGCGCAGGCCGTGATGTCGGGTGCGATGGATATCGTCGTCGCGGGCGGCGTCGAGAGCATGACGCGCGTTCCGATGGGTCTTCCGATCTCGCTTCCGGCGAAGAACGGCTTCGGCATTTATATGAGCCCGGAACTTCAGCACAAGTACCCTGGCATCCAGTTCAACCAGTTCACCGGCGCCGAAATGATGGCGAAGAAGTACGGCCTGACGAAGGACGTGCTCGACGAGTTCGCCTTCAAGAGCCACCAGAAGGCGATTGCCGCGACGCAGGCCGGCGCTTTCAACAACGAGATCGTGCCGCTCGAAGTCACGACCGCGGAAGGCAACAAGGAAATCCACAAGGCGGACGAAGGCATTCGCTATGACGCGAGCCTTGAGGCCATCAAGGGCGTGAAGCTTCTCGTCGAAGGCGGCGCGCTGACGGCGGCCAGCTCGAGCCAGATCTGCGACGGCGCCTCGGGCGTCCTCGTCGTCAACGAGAAGGGCCTGAAGCAGCTCGGCGTGAAGCCGCTCGCGCGCATCCACCACATGACGGTGGTCGGCGGCGATCCGGTCATCATGCTTGAAGCGCCGATCCCCGGCACGCTGCAGGCGCTGAAGAAGGCCGGCATGAAGATCGAGGACATCGATCTCTATGAAGTCAACGAAGCCTTCGCGTCGGTTCCGGTCGCCTGGCTCCAGCAGACGGGCGCCGATCCCGAGAAGCTCAACGTCAATGGCGGCGCCATCGCGCTCGGCCATCCGCTCGGCGGTTCGGGCGCGAAGCTCATGGCGACGCTCATCCATGCGCTCCATGCCCGTGGCAAGCGCTATGGTCTCCAGACCATGTGCGAAGGCGGCGGTCTCGCCAATGTGACGATCGTCGAACGCCTCTAAAAGTATCATTTGTATGCATACGGAAGGGCGGAGCAGAAATGCTCCGCCCTTTTTGTTGCCTGGACGCCGTTGCCTTGCGCTTTCCCATTCCTTATCGGGTCCCTCTTCGGCCGAGATTTGGTAGACTGTTCGCAAATGGTCTAGGGAGGGGTGCCGATTTGCGTATGAAGATGAAGGAGCTTGAGCGCGAAACGGGCGTGGGGCGCGAGACGATCCGCTTCTACATCCGCGAAGGTTTGTTGCCGGAACCGGAACGCCCGAAGCGCAATGTCGCGACCTACGGGCCTGAGCATGTCGCACGGCTGAAACTCATCCGTAAGCTGCAACAAGAGCGCTTTCTGCCCCTTAGCATCATCAAGACCATCGTTGAGGCGCAGGCGGAAGGCCGTCCGCGTGAGCTGGAGGCATTTATCGGGCTCGAAAACAGTGTCGGGCCGCTTCTCGCCGAATCACTCAGCCATACACCGCAAAGGATCGAGGATGTCTCGGCACAGACGAAATTGAGCGTCGACGATATTCGCGAGCTGGCGGGCTTCGGCTATGTGACGATCGATGCGCGCGAAGACGGCGAATGGCTGAGCCGGCGCAATGTCCGCCTTGTCGAACTTGTCGCCGAAAGCCGCGCCGCCGGCTTTACCGAGGAGGAGGCCTCTTATCGGAACGAGCATTTCCGCATTTATGCGCAAATGATGGATGTCGTTGCCAAATACGAAGTGTCGCTCTTCTACCGAAACCTCGCCAGCCGGCTCGGTTCGCAGGAAGGCGCGGAACTTGCGGCGCGGGGCATTCGCCTCGTCAACGAAATCCTGCCGATTCTCCGCACCGAGAAGCTCATTCGGGAAATGACGCGGGTGAGCGAGGGCGGCTCGCTTGACGTAGACGGAAGCGAGGGCTGACGCGGAGCCGCGCGTCAGTCGCTCAGCAACAGCGTGTCGCCCTTCTTCCAGTAGAGCCAGTATTCCTCGCCCTTCTTGAAGGTGAATTCCTCGATGTCGCGCGAGATGTTGCCGATGTCGGCGAGCAGCGTCGTTTTCCCGCCGATATGGAAGAAGACATTGCTGAAGCTGCCGTAATAGGCGACTTCGCCGACTTCGCCGCGCACGACGACGAGGTCCGGATTTTCCGGCCTCGTCTCGGAGACGAAAATCTTTTCCGGCCGGATTGCCAGTGCCACATCGCCCTCGACATTGCCGGCAAGCTCGATCTCGCCGACATTTGGGGCATCGACCATCACGCGGTTTTCGCCGCTGCGTCTGGCCTTGGCGCCGATGAGATTGATCTTGCCGATGAAGTCCGCGACGAAGCGGCTGTTGGGGTATTCGTAAAGCTGGGCAGGGGTCGCCACCTGGCGCACCTTGCCCGCATTCATGACGGCGATGCGGTTCGCCATCGACAGCGCTTCCGACTGGTCATGCGTGACGATGACGAATGTGATGCCGACGGTTGCCTGCAGATGCACCAGTTCGATCTGCATCGCCTCGCGGAGTTTTGCGTCGAGCGCGGAGAGCGGTTCGTCAAGCAGCAGCACCGAGGGGCGCTTGACGAGCGCGCGGGCGAGCGCGACGCGCTGGCGCTGGCCGCCGGACATTTCGTTGGGCATGCGCTTGCCGAATCCGCCGAGCTTGACCAGTTCGAGCGCTTCCTCGACACGCTGCTTGATTTCGGCGCCCGAACGGCCGTCCATCCGCAGGCCATAGCCGACATTCTTCTCGACCGACATGTGCGGGAAAACGGCATAGGATTGGAACACCATGTTCACGGGCCGCTTGTTCGGCGCGACGGTCGACATGTCGTGGCCGTCGATCAGCACTTGTCCGCTGGTGGGCGTTTCGAAGCCTGCAAGCATACGCAAAAGGGTGGTCTTGCCGCAGCCCGATGGCCCGAGCAGTGCGAAGAACTCGCCGCGTCCGACCGTCAGGTTCACATCGTCGACGGCCTTCATCCCCCCCGGGAAGATTTTCGAGACATTCTTGATCTCGATGATCGGCTTTCCAATTCCGGCCTCGGCGACTGGTGCGGACTTGGTTTGTTCCATAAGGGGCATGATGCTTTGTCGTCCCGGGAGATGTTGGTGTCGAGGCGAGCCCAGCAAGGCGCGTGCCGGGAGCCCGGTCAGTCTTCAATGGTTTTCGGATCAAGGCAAGGCTGGGCCGCACAAAAGCTCTTGTCGCGCTGCCGATGCGTCACAAGATAAGCTGCCTGATCGAAATGACCGGGAGGGGACAGATGATCGATCTTTATACCGCCTCAACGCCGAATGGCTGGAAAGCCTCCATTGCGCTTGAGGAGCTGGCGCTTCCTTACGAGGTCCATCCGATCAATCTGGCCAAGAATGAGCAGAAGGAAGACTGGTTCCTGAAGATCTGTCCGAACGGGCGCATCCCGGCTATCGTGGATCGCGACGCGGACAATTTCGCGGTCTTCGAATCGGGCGCGATTCTGATCTATCTTGCCGAAAAAACCGGCAGGCTGATGCCGACAGATGCGAAGGGCCGGTCGCTGGTCATTCAGTGGCTCATGTTCCAGATGGGCGGCATCGGGCCGATGATGGGCCAGGCCAACGTCTTCTTCCGCTATTTCCCCGAAAAGATTCCGGCCGCCATCGACCGCTATCAGAACGAGTCAAAGCGCCTGTTCACGGTGCTCGACGGACGCCTGAAGGATCATGAATATCTTGCGGGCGATTATTCGATCGCCGATATCGCCAACTGGTCCTGGGTGCGCACGCATAAATGGTCCGGTGTCGAGATCGACGACCTGCCACATCTGAACCGCTGGATCGAAGCGATCGCCGCGCGTCCGGCCGCGCAGAAGGGCATCGCAATCCCGGTTGATCTGAAGTCGCTGCAGGAAGGCGATGGCCAGGGCGCGAAGAAATTCGCCGAGGAAGCGCTCAAGATGGTGCAGCGCTGAGGCGCTTGCTGCAAAGATTGCCGGGCATGGACCGGACGGGCAGACTTCCGGTCCATATTCGGGAAGGTGAGGGCGGCGCCGATGCAGGAAGGGAAGGGACCTCAGGGGCTTTCGGAGGCTGAGGCCGACGCGAGGCTCAAGGCGGAGGGCCCCAATCTCCTGCCGCAGCCAAACAAGCGGACCATGCTCCGCATTGCATTTGACGTGGTGCGCGAGCCGATGTTTGGCCTGCTGCTCGGGGCGGGCGCCATCTACATGATCCTCGGCGATCATGAAGAGGCACTTATCCTCCTCGGCTTCGCCACTCTTTCCATATCCATCGCGGTCATTCAGGAAACGCGCAGCGAGCGCGTGATCGAAGCCTTGCGCGATCTCACCAGCCCGCGGGCGCTCGTCATCCGCGAAGGCCACGCCAAACGCATAGCCGGGCGCGATGTGGTGCGCGGCGATGTTGTCATGCTGGCGGAAGGCGACCGCGTGCCGGCGGATATGCGAATGATTTCGGCAAGCGAGCTGCTCGTCGACGAGTCGCTGCTCACGGGCGAGTCCGCGCCCGTGCGCAAGATCGCGTCGAGCGGCGCCGTCGCGACCGTTCGTCCCGGCGGCGAGGATCTGCCCTTCGTCTTTTCCGGCACGCTTCTCGTGCATGGACAGGGGATTGGCGAAGTCGTCGCGACCGGCCCCTTGAGCGAGATCGGCAAGATCGGCACGGCACTCGGCGGCATCGAGAGCGAGGAGCCGCCACTTCGCGCCCAGACGGGCGCGCTGGTGCGCGGCTTCGCGATCATCGGCGGCCTGCTGGCATCCGCCGTCGTCGTCCTCTATGCGCTGACGCGGCATGACTGGCTCGGCGGGCTTCTCGCGGGCATTGCCATCAGCATGTCGATGCTGCCGGAGGAAATCCCGCTCGTCCTCACCGTCTTCATGGTGATGGGCTCGTGGCGCATTTCGCGCGCCCGTGTGCTGACGCGCCGCGCCGCTGCCATCGAAACGCTTGGCGCGACGACGGTTCTCTGCACCGACAAGACGGGTACGCTGACCCAGAACCGCATGACGGTGGCCGAACTGCGCGTCGGCGATTTCGTCTATCACATGGACGGCGAAGAAGTGCCTGCGCCGTTGAAGCGGCTTCTCGATCTTGGCGTGCTCGCCAGTGCGCAGGATCCCTTCGATCCGATGGAAAAAGCGTTCCACGCGCTGGCGACGCCTGATGGCGACTGGACGCTCGAACAAGGCTTCGGCCTTTCCTCGGAACTTCTTGCGGTCACGCAAATCTGGAAAGCACCGGACAGGCCCGGCTACATCGTCGCCGCCAAGGGCGCGCCGGAAGCGATCGCGACGCTCTGCAAATTGCCGGAAGAAGAGGTCGCCGCGATCCGCCGCTCCGTCGACGACATGGCGGCGAAAGGAATGCGCGTTCTGGGACTTGCGGAAGGCGAACATGACGGGCCCATGCCGTCCACGCCCTTCGACCTCTCGATGCGCTTTGCGGGTCTTGTCGGCCTCGCAGATCCGCTGCGCCCCGAAGCGAAGCAGGCTGTGCGCGAGTGCCGTGCGGCGGGCATTCGCGTCGCCATGATCACGGGAGACTATCCGGCGACGGCCCGCAGCATCGCCGAGGAGGCAGGGCTCGATGTCGGCGATGTGCTGACAGGCGCCGAGATCGATCAACTCGACGACAAGGCGCTGGGCGAGCATGTGCGTCATGCGACCGTCTTCGCGCGCATCCTGCCCGAGCAGAAGCTCCGCATCGTTCAAGCCTTCAAGGCGAACAATGAAATCGTTGCCATGACGGGTGACGGCGTGAACGACGCGCCTGCGCTCAAGGCCGCGCATATCGGCATCGCCATGGGCGGTCGCGGCACGGATGTCGCGCGCGAGGCGGCGGCGATCGTGCTGCTCGACGACGATTTCGCCTCGATGGTGAAGACGGTGCGTCTTGGCCGACGCATCTATGACAATCTGCGCAAGGCCATGGGCTATATCCTCGCCGTTCATGTTCCCATCGCGGGAGTCGCCATCGTGCCGCTGCTTTTCGGCGGGCCGCTCATCCTCACGCCGATCCACATCGCCTTCCTCGAAATGGTCATCGATCCGGTCTGTTCCGTCGTCTTCGAGGCCGAGGAGGAAGAACCTAATGTGATGCGCCGCAAGCCCCGCGACCGGATGAGCCCGCTCTTCTCCGGCGGGCTCATCGTCTGGAGTCTTGTTCAAGGATTCCTCGCGCTCGGGGTCATCATCGCCGGTTATGTGCTTGCCATGAGCCGGGGCATGAGCGAGCCGGAGGTGCGGGCCATCACTTTCGTCACGCTGGTCCTCACCAATATCTCGCTCATCTTCGCCAACCGCTCCTTCAGCACGTCGCTTCTGGACGCTCTGAGAGCTCGCAACAGGGCGCTCTGGCTGGAGATAGCGGGGGTGAGCGCGGTCCTCGCGATCATTCTCTTCTGGCTGCCTGCCCGGCAACTCTTCCGCTTCGGTCCGCTTCATGCCGACGATCTGGCTTTGGCGGCCCTTGGCGGTCTCGTCACGCTCATCGTTCTCGAGCTTCTCAAACCCTTCTGGCGCGGGCGGCTGACGGCCTGAAACCCGCCCCGTGCGGCCGTTTCGCGGGCCTTGACAATCCCGGCTCCTAGTTTTAAATAATAATCGTTCGCAAAAATGAGCGAGCAAAGGAGCTTTTATCATGCGCGCCGCCAGAAAAGCCGTTGCCTTCTCGGTCGTCCACTTCTTCGTCGGGCTGGCCGTCGCTTATGCGCTGACCGGTCAGGCCGCCATCGCGGCGAGCGTCGCCTTGGTCGAGCCGGCGGTGAACGCGCTCATCCATTTCTTCTATGAGAGCTGGCACGACGGGCACAGCGGCGCCATGCACGCGGCCTGATGGCCCTATTTCCAGGCCCAGACGGGCTGTTCGAAATGGGCGACGCGGGTCGCCCGTCCGCCGAGCGCCACTTCCCGGAATTGGTAGAGCATGGCCGCGGTCGGCGCATGCACATGGCTCTCGCCGAGGAGAAGCCGGATCACCGGCCGCTCGCTTTCGGGAATGGTGAGGAAGACGGGCGAGTCCGGTCGTTCGAGTTCGGTGAGACGGAAATGGTGGATCGATTCAACCTCGCCAGGATTAGGCTTCATCGCTTCAGTGTCTTCCGCCCACACGACGACCGGTGTGATGACATAGCCTGATCGCGTCGGATAATCGTCGAGTGCGCCGAGAACGGAATCTTTCCCTACGCTGAGCGATATTTCCTCGTCGAGTTCGCGAAGCGCTGCTTCAATCGCAGTCTCGCTCTCGTCGAGCCGTCCGCCGGGCAGGGCCCATTGTCCCGCATGCGCGTTGAGGCGCGGCGCGCGCCGTGTCAGCAGAAAGCTCGCGCCCTCGTCATGCGGCGCGATGGCGATGACGACCGCGGCGCGTTTAAGACCGTCCCCTTCATGTGCCTTGCGCTCGAAAGCTGAAAGCCGTGCGGCAATTTTCTCGCGAAGTGCTTCTTCGAAAATATGTGTCATGTCCTTTTCTAGCACGCGCTCGCGGGGACTGAATGCTGTTTAATATATGGGCAATCAATGTCATGAAAATGTGCGTCTGCGCCGTCATATGGTGAAGCGCTGATTAGTATATTAAACACGCGAGCGCGATTTAACCCGTCGAGGATATTGGAAGGCCGGGGGCGCGGCGGTAGATTCGATGCGAAAGAGCGGCGGCCCGCCGTTTCGAACAGGTTAAGAGGCTCCCATGCGCATCGGTGTTCCCAAGGAAATCAAGGTTCACGAATACCGCGTCGGCATGACGCCGTCCTCCGTGCGTGAGGCGGTGTATCACGGACATGACGTCCTGGTGCAGAAGGGCGCGGGTTTCGCCATCGGTCTTCTCGACGAACAATATGCGGCGGCAGGTGCGAAGATCATCGATACGGCGGAAGAGATTTTCGCCACCGCCGACATGATTGTGAAGGTGAAGGAGCCGCAGGAGTCTGAATGGAAGCAGCTCCGCGAAGGCCAGGTGCTCTTCACCTATCTCCATCTCGCGCCCGATCCGGACCAAGCGCGCGGGTTGATGGAATCGGGTGTCGTCGCGATCGCCTATGAAACGGTGACCGATGCGCGGGGCGGCTTGCCGCTCCTTGCCCCCATGTCGGAAGTCGCGGGCCGCATGTCGATCCAGGCGGGCGCGCATTGCCTCGAGATCGCGCAGGGCGGACGCGGGCAGCTTCTCGGCGGCGTGCCGGGCGTTCCCGCAGCCAAGGTCGTCATTCTCGGCGGCGGCGTTTCCGGCACCAATGCGGCGCGCATGGCCATGGGTCTCGAGGCCCATGTCACCGTCATCGACCTCAATCTTCACCGGCTTTATGAGCTGGACACACGCTTCGGGCCGAGCCTCAACACGATCTATTCAACCGTTGATGCCATCGAGGAGCATGTGCTGGGGGCCGACCTCGTCATCGGCGCGGTGCTGGTGCCCGGCGCGGCGGCACCGAAGCTCGTCTCCGAGGAGATGGTGAAAAAGATGAAGAAGGGCTCCGTCCTCGTCGATATCGCCATCGACCAGGGCGGCTGCTTCGCGACCTCGCGTCCGACGACCCATGCCGAGCCGACCTATATCCTGCACGACGTCGTTCATTACTGCGTGGCCAACATGCCGGGCGCCGTGGCGCGCACCTCTACATTCGCGCTCAACAACGCGACCTTGCCCTTCACTCTGGCGCTGGCCGACAAGGGCTATGCGAAGGCTCTGGCTGGCAATCCGCACCTGCTGGCGGGCCTCAATGTCTATAAGGGCCAGATTACCTATCAGGCCGTTTCGGACGCGATTGGCGTTCCCTATGTGCCTGCCGCGCAGGTTCTCGCCGGTTGAGCCGCTCCGCCATGTGCCATAATTAAACACAAATTAACCCTATGACTTCTATTCTCCCTGTGGATTTGGACAAGGGGATGATCGATGGGGCGCACACGCAGGAGTGAGTTGTTCTGGCTTCTTCTGATTGCGGCTTGCGTAGCGCTGTTCGCCTATCAGCGGGAGCAGCATAGCGGGGGGCGCCATGAGCGTGTGGCGGCAGTCATTCAGGACCCGAACGCGGATATCGTCACCGGCTCCATCGCCGCGAGCCCCGTCCGAAAGCCCCAGCCCGCCGGGCGCTATTATGTGCCGCTGGGCTCTTACGGCTCGATAGACCAGGCGACGCGGCGTTATCTGGACGTCGCGGAGCGCTATCCAGCCCTTGAACGCGACAACAAGCTCAAGATCAATACGGTCAAGCTGAAGGGCGATGGCACGTTCCACAGGGTGCGAATGGGGAACTTCGTCAGCGAGCGCGAAGCCCGCGCGGCCTGCGGCAAGGCTGGCCTTTCGGCGGCCCGATGCCCGGTGGTTGCCCTCCGTTAGGAGATTCGGCGCGGCGAGGGCAAAATCCCCTGCCAAAGCCCGTAGACTTGCGGGCCTCTTTGCCTGTATAAGGCCCGCCAATGGCCGTCGCCCTGCCGGGTGAACGGACCTACACGATTTCACAAGCCTTGCCCAAGAGCCGGTCCCAAGCGGGTCGCGAGCCCCGGGGTCCAGGCATTGCCAGACCGGAGACCCGAGAAATGGCCGTCCCCAAAAGGAAGACTTCCCCGTCGAAGCGCGGCATGCGCCGTTCGGCCGATGCGCTGAAGCAGCCCACCTATGTCGAGAACCCGGATTCGGGCGAGCTTCACCGTCCGCACCATGTCGACCTGAAGAGCGGCATGTATCGCGGCAAGCAGATCCTGAAGCCGAAGTCGGACATCTGATACCGGACATCTGATTTCGCTTCGTCCCTTCGGGGGCTGATCGACCTTTGGGCGCCAGCGGGAAACCGCCGGCGCCTTTGTCGTTCTAGGTGCTCGCCAGCCCCTTCAGCGCATTGCCGACATGGCGGGCGGCCTGTTCGTGGATCGTCTCGGCCCAGTCCGCTTCCTCGACCAGGAAGACTGTGCGCATCTCCCGCGCGATTTCGCGGCCGAGCGCGCTTTCCGGATCGCCGTGCCGGTAGAGCCAGTTGTCGGCCTGAAGCGCCGCGCCCACGCGGTCCTGCGGCACGGTTCCATATTCGATCGAGATCGCCATGGTCTGTCGCTTGTTGCCGTCGGAGGCGAGAAGGTCGATCAGTGCGCTCTTCATCGTGCCGCGCACATCCGCCGAGACCGACGTGCCGGCGCTGGTCGAGCGAATGTCTGGACCCAGCCATTTGCGGCCGAGTTCAAAGACAGGGTGACCCGGCGCTTCCGTGCAGAGCACTTCGCCTGCGCCACGCGCGCCAAGGCCGGTATGGATGTCGATGAAGGCGAGCGCCTTTCGCGGCAGGAACTCGCGCTCGAAAATGCCGCGCATGACACGGTTCGACCAGCTTGGCGCCTGCCCGCCGTAAAAGAGCCCGTCGGGATGCGTGTACTGGCCGGTGCTGAGCGCTGCGATGAAGGCTTCAAGGCCGTGCTGGCCGATGAACGCCCCCTGCGCCGCGCGCGATTTCGCGCGAGTGTCCTCGGTCCATTCGCCGGGCACCAACGCGTCATGGAGAAGCGCATAGCCCGCATTCTCGGGAAAGGGCTGGAGCGCAAAATTGCGGTTGAGGTCGATATTGTCCTCGTTGACGCGTCGCCCATGCGCGAAGCCCCAGGGGTTGACCGCGTGGATGAAGAGAAGCGCCGTGTCGCCGGGCAGCCGCTCGGCCAATCCCTCTTCCAGCAGCTTCGACTGGATGGCCGAGCCCGTATAGCCCTCGATGCCATGCGTGCCGGAGGTCATGGCGAGGAGCTTCGACGCATCGGCCGGGCCGATCAGCGCGGTATCGATGGCCAGTGCCCCGCCATCCGGGCCCCGCAACGGATGCCGCTCGCTCTCGATCCTTGCGCCGGCCGCATCGGCGGCGGCAAGGAAACGCGCGCGCGCCTCGGCATAACTCTGGGCGAAAAGCCCTTTCGTTGCCGCCATTTACCGTCTCCCCCGTTGCGGTTCTGTGTTCTTTGTCTGGTTTCCCGTGCATCCAAGCATGGGGCCTGCCAGCCGCCAAGCTCGGACGGCGGGAGGTAATCTTCCCTGTCTGTGCTATATTGGCACGCATTCCAGCCGAACGGGGGCCGGTCGGCGTTCAAATGGGGGGATTTCGGACAATGCTCGGATCGCTGCCGCTCATGGCGCTTGTCGTCATTGCCTATAACGTCGTCGTGTTCATCAGCGGTGCCACGCTGGAGACCGCCGTGTTCTCCATTGCGCTGATTTCAGGCGCGGTCTGGACCGTCAATGTCGGCGACGTCATTCTCATTCTCGGTCTTTTGCTTCTGTTCATCGAGATCATCAACGCGACGCGGACCGGCACGCTCACAATCGTCAATCACGCGTTGTCGATGCTGGTGCTGCTGGTCGCGGTGGTCGAATTCATCGTGCTGCCGCAATTCGGCACGTCGGATTTCTTCCTGATCGTGATGCTCACCCTGCTTGACGTGATCGCGGGCTTCACCGTCACCATCACGTCGGCGCGGCGCGACTTCTCGGTCAACGAGTAGTCAAAACTCATCCGCCTCCTCTTCCTCGGCTTCGAGGAGAAGCTCATAGGCAGCCTGCAGACGCCCCGTCATGCGATGGGGCCGAAGCTCGTGCGTTTCGATGCGCGAGAGCGGCACGATGCCCATCAGGCTGTTGGTGAGGAAGATGCCCTCCGCGCGGGCGAGGCGCTGCGGCATGATCATGTCCTCGATGAGCTCGATGCCGAGACGGGGGGCAAGCTCAATCACGGCGGCGCGGGTGACACCCGGCAGGATGCCGCAATCTTCCGCTGGCGTGACGAGCCTTCCGTCCTCCCAGAGAAAGACATTGGCGACGCTCGCGCAGGAGAGATAGCCGGACGTATCGAGCATCAGCGCCTCGTCGGCGCCGCGCGCGCGGGCCTCCTCGCGGGCGAGCACATTGTCGAGATAGGGCGCGGCCTTGAGACGCGAGACGGGCGAGAGCGCGTTGCGGCGCGGCGTCGCCACGATGGCGGTGAGAGAGCCTGCGGGCGGCGGGCTTTCCACTGCGGAGATGAGAAGCGTCGGTCGCGGATTTTCCGGCGGCACAAGTCCGCGCGGCCCGGGTCCGCGAGACAGCGTGATGCGGAGCGCCACGCGCGGCGTTTCGGTCAGCCCGTTTGCATCGAGCAGCATTTCGCAGGCGACTGCGAGCAGCCCTGTCGATATCGGCATGGGGATGCCGAGAATATTCGCGCCCGCCGCCAGCCGCACGACATGGGCGTCGAGGAAGGCTATGCGTCCGCGCCGCGCAAGCAGCGTTTCGAAAAGTGCATCGCCCAGAAGGAAGCCGCGATCGCGAATGTCGATCCCGGCATCGCTCTCGTCGAGAAGTTCGCCATTGAGCCAGACGATCATGCGCGTCTCCTTGCCGCTATTTCGGCATCCGCATTCAGGAAATTCGCGAGCAATAAATGGCCGTGTTCGGTGAGTACGGATTCGGGATGGAACTGCACGCCGTAAAGCGGAGCGTCCACATGCGCGAGTGCCATCAGCGTTCCATCCTCACAATGCGCTGTCGCGCGGAGCGGGCCGTCTTCAGAAAGATCAGCGACAAGCGAGTGATAGCGCGCGGCAGTGAAAGGGCTTGGCACATTGCGGAAGATCCCCGTGCCGTCATGCCGGATCGCGGCGGGCTTTCCATGCACGGGGCTCATGCGGCGCACCGCGCCGCCGAATGCTGCGGCGATGCATTGATGGCCGAGGCAGACGCCGAGAAGGGGCACACGGGCCGCTGCCGCAGCGCGGGCGAGTGAGACCGAGATGCCTGCCTCGCTGGGGCCGCAGGGACCGGGCGAAAGAATGATCGCCTCCGGCCTCAGGGCAAGAGCATCCTCGACCGTGATCGCGTCGTTGCGGACGACCTCGCGCATGAAGCCCAGCTCGCCGACATAGCGGGCGAGGTTGTGAACGAAGCTGTCGTAATTGTCGATCAGGAGGATCATGCGCCGACCCCCTCTGGCTCCGCCGCGATTTCGATGCCGAGCGCGCGGGCCATGCCACGCGCCTTGGTCAGCGTTTCTTCGTATTCGGTTGTGGGATTGCTATCCGCCGTGATGCCGCCACCCGCCTGGAAGGTGACGCGATCTCCCTTTACCACCATGGTGCGAATGGCGATCGAGGTATCCATTGCGCCGTCGAAGCCGAGATAGCCGATGGCACCGCAATAAGGCCCGCGCGTCGTCGGCTCAAGCTCGGCGATGATCTCCATGGCGCGGAGCTTCGGCGCGCCGGTGATCGAGCCGCCGGGAAAGCAGGCTGCGAGAAGATCGACATGGGTTTCTCCTTGCCGAAGTTTTCCGCGCACCGTCGAGACGAGGTGATGCACCTGCGCGAAGCTTTCCAGCGCGCAGAGTTTTTCGACCGTCACGCTTCCGTTCTTGCAGACACGGCTGATGTCGTTGCGAAGGAGATCGACGATCATCACGTTCTCGGCGCGATCCTTTTCGGACGAGAGAAGATCGGCGGCGAGCTTCGCGTCTTCCCCGAGCGTTTGCCCGCGCGGCCTTGTTCCCTTGATCGGCTTCGTTTCGACTTCGCCGTCGCAGGCAAGCAGGAAGCGCTCGGGCGAAGATGAGACGATCGCGCCTTCGCCGAAATTGAAAAAGGATGCGAAGGGCGCCGGGCTCTCTTCGCGCAGGCGCAGATAGAGATCATAAGGCGTGTCGCCCTCTGCGAGCCTCGTCTCGAAACGCTGCGACAGGTTCGCCTGAAAGATGTCGCCCGCATGGATGTAGTCGACAACCTTCGCGACGGCGCGTTCATAAGTCTCGCGCGTGAAGTTGGAACGTAGCGCTTCTGCTTTCCGAACGCGCCGCGTCGTTTGCCTAACGGCACGCGCGAGGCGCTGGTGCAGGGCGCTTGCGCGTTCCGGACGGGGCGCGACGAGCCATGCGCGGCGCTCGACATGATCGAAAGCGAGAACGGTGTCGTAGAAGCCGAGCACCATGTCGGGAAGGTGCTGGTCGTCCACCGCGCGCGGGCGCACACGCTGACGTTCGAGGGTGCGGCCGAGATCGTAGCCGAAGTGACCGGCCGCCCCGCCCGCGAATGGCGGAAGGCCCGGATGCGCCGGCGCATGCAGCGCGCTCATCCGCTTCTTCAGCAGCGAAAGGGGCGCGCCCTCGTCGCCCTCGCGCCAAACCATGGTTTCGAAAGGATCGAGCGCGATAAAGCTCCAGCGGCCATGCAGCGCCGGGTCGCGACCCGGCGCTGCCGTCGCGCTGTCGAGAAACAGAGCGAAAGCTTCGTCGGCGAACGCATGAAACAGCTCATGCGGCGCAGCCCATGGAAATTCTTCGATATGCATGTCGGACAAAAGCGCCGGACCTCGCTTGAAGCAAGACCAACCGGACCCTCAGTTTAGCCCCCTCACTCGTATGTGGCGAGAACATAGGCGGCGATGGCGAGGCGTTCATCCTCTTTCAGATGGGCGAAAGAGGGCATGTTTGCCGGAGGCGTGGCGAGCAGCCGGGCGATGTCTTCCCGATTGTACCGGGCCAGGATGTCCTTCAGCGGGGCAGGCGGTGTGGTTCCGCCATGGCAGGCTTTGCAGCCCGCGGTGTCGAACAGGGCCTCCCCGCGAAGCACCTCGCCGGCCTTAAGCGTTTCCCCAGGCTTTTCTGGCGTCTCTTCCGCCCTCGGCTGCGGCGCGGCAAGCTCCGGCTCCGGCGTCGCGGGGGCGGCGGGTTCGGCAGGGGCGGGGGCCGCCGCTGCCGTCGCGCCATAGCTCACGCGGTATATCGCACCGGCATAATCGTCCGAGACATAGATCGCGCCATCGAGCCCTTCGGTCGTGTCGACGGGTCGGCCGAGCACTTCCTCCTCCTTCAGAAAGCCCGTCATGAAGGGCGCGGCGGTGATCCTGCCGTCCGCCTCCCAACGCAGGGACATGATCTGGTAGCCCTGCTTCCTCGTGCGGTTCCACGAGCCGTGCAGCGTCACCAGAGCGGCATTCTGAAGACCTGGCACGGGACCGTGGATGAACTTGATCGACAGCGGGGCCATATGCGGAGGAAAGCCATATGCGGGCGGAACCGCGCCTGCGATGCGCGGATCGGCGGTGTGGCTGAAATCGGGGTCGGGCACATTGTTCCCGTAGAGGAAGGGCCAGCCATAGAACTTGCCCTGCGCGATGAGGTTCAGCTCTTCTGGCGGAAGATCGTCGCCCAGCAGGTCGCGGCCATTGTCGACGCCCCACATCCGTCCCTGCGTATCCCAGTCGAAACCGACGGTGTTGCGAAGGCCTTCGGCATAGATTTCCGCGACCTTGTCGTCCGGGCGGAAGCGCAGGATGGCGGCGCGTCGATTGTCCTTTTCGATGCAGACATTGCAGGACGATCCGACGCTCACATACATCCAGCCGTCCGGCCCCATGCGCAGCGTGCGCGACCAATGGTTTCCGTCGGCCGGGAGGCCGGTGATGATGCGCTCGACGGCGCCTGTGAGCATGCCGGTCGCTTCGTCGAAGGGAACGCGCAGGATCGCGTCGGTCTCGGCGACATAGAGGTAGCCCCCGTAAATTTCGATGCCGTGCGGACGGTTAAGGCCGGTGAGCAGCGCGCGGATCGCGCCACCGCGCCCCGTCTTTTTTGTGTCGCGTCCGATCAGCGCTATCTCGCCCTTGCGTGGGATCGAGACCAGGAGATCGCCGCCGCTCGTCCAGCGCATGATGCGCGGTTGTCCGAGGCCGACCGCATAGCGGTTTATCTGGAAGCCGTCCGGCAGATGCAGTCTTTCGTGCAGCGTTCTGTCAGGCGCCGCGTCCGTGCCCCAGTTGAGGACGTCATTGGGCATCGGCGCATTGATGGTCCAGGCCGAGGGCCAGAGCTGATATGCGGCGGCGGCCGGAAGCCCGATCAGGACGAGAAGGCTGAAGAAGACTTTTCGCAGCATCCGGGGCTCCCTTGTCTCCATGCGCTTCGCGGGAAGGCGGGGGACTATTTCCGTTCCGGCGAGGCCTCTTTGCTTGTGCCAGCCGTCTTGCCGACCGCCGCGCCATCTTGCTGCGCGGCGAGGAAGTCGAGGATAAGGCCGCTTACCAGAGGCACACGCGAATATTCGATACTGTGCCCGAGGCCGGGATAGGAGTGGAGCTGGGCGCGGGGCATCAGCGCCATCAGCTTTCGCGAGGCGACGAAGGGCACTGTTTCGTCAGCCTCGCCCCAGATGACGAGGACAGGCCGTTCCGACCGCCCGGCTTCGGCATAGGCGGCATCCGCGCTGTCGAGCGGGTAGTGGCGGATGGTTGAAACCAGCGCTTCGCCATAACCGCGATAGTCCATCTGGCGATCGAAATCGGCAAGGAAGCGGATGGGATCGGGCGCGGCTTTGGCTTCCTCGGCGGCAATGTCGTGGAAAATCCGCAGGCCGAACATGCGCGCGACCCATTCACCGATGACCGGGCGGGCAAGAATGCTTTCCTTGAGCTTTGGCGAAATGCCAAGTCCCGCAGGCGCGATGAGCGTCAGCGAGCGGACACGCTCCGGGTGACGGGCGGCAAAGATGACGGCGGCCGCGCCACCCATCGAATAGCCGACGAAATGGGCGGGCGCCGTAAGGCCGAGCTTGTCCGTCAGGTTGAGGATCAGCCGGTCCGTAAGGTTGGCGTCATAATCGATGGCGGGCCGGTCCGAGAGCCCGCGGCCGTAATTGTCGAAGGCAAGGACGCGGTAGCCAGCATCCGTCAGCGGCTTCACATAGTCGTCGAAAACGAAGGAGGGCAGCGAAAAGCCGTGGATGAGCACCACGAGCGGGCCGTTCGCCGGCCCTTCGAGCCGGTAATGCACTGTGCCGTCCGGGAGTTCGATGAAGGCATGGGCAATGCCCTGCTGCTGGAGGGCGGCGCGCGAGGCGGCGTCCAGCGCGGGCCTGGCGCGCCCCGCAGCCCAGTAGAACACCAGCAGGATCAGGAGGACCGCGGCCACAGCCGCGGCCACGCCTTTGAGGATCGCCATTCTTTGTCGTCTCCGCCTCCGCCGCGACGCAGCGGCCGGCTGGGCATTCTAGAGAGTCCCGCCTGTTGCCACAAATGCGGACAGGTCTTGTTCGTCTTCGGGTCTTGCGGGGGCGGGCGAGTGCAGGCTTGATGCTCGCCAGCAAATAAGGAATGCGCTGGCGACTGCAACCGGCGCCCGAATCGAAAACAGGAAGGACACTATGACTAACGCATTCAAGGACAAGGTGCTCGCGGGCAAGGTCGTCTTCGTCGCCGGCGCCTCGAGCGGCATCAATCTCGGCATCGCGCAGCATTTCGCGCGGGCTGGCGCCAAGGTCGCCATCATAAGCCGCAGCCATGACAAGATCACGGCGGCGGCAAAGACCATAACCGATGAAGGCTTCGAGGCGATCGGCATGGCCGCCGATGTGCGCGATTTCGACTCCGTCGACGCGGCGCTGAAGGCCACGCATGACAAGTTCGGCAAGATCGACGTCGTGATTTCGGGCGCGGCGGGCAATTTCGTCGCTCCGGCGCTCGGCATGTCGTCCAACGGCTTCAAGACCGTCGTCGACATCGACCTCATCGGCACGTTCCATGTGCTGCGCGCGTCGTTCCAGTATCTGAACCGTCCTGGCGCCTCGCTCATCTCGATCACCGCGCCGCAGGCGATCAATCCCTCCATGTTCCAGGCTCATGTGTGCGCCGCCAAGGCGGGCATCAACATGCTGACGAAGTGCCTCGCCATGGAATGGGGCCCGGCCGGCGTTCGCGTCAATGCGATCTCGCCCGGACCGATCGCCGACACGGAAGGAATGGCCCGTCTCGCGCCGACACCGGAAGCCGAAGCGCATGTGAAGGCGCGCCTCGCGCTTCGCGACTACGGTACCAAGACTGACGTCGCGGACATGGCGCTTTTCCTGTCGACCGACAATGCCAAATACATCACCGGCACGATCATCGACGTCGATGGCGGAACGAAGCTCGGCGATGCGGGCGCGAACGCGCTGGCCGCGTTCAGCTGATCGCCTGATCCGGTCCTGGTCGGCGCCCTCGCGTGGCTCTTGCCCTACGGTTTTATGAGGCTAGGCTTGCTCTCATAAAAACAACGGGGAGGAAAACCATGTATGCAAGGGCGCCGATACCCACATCCGAATTCGAATGTCTGCGCTACGAGGTTCGCGATCATATCGCGGTGATTACGATCAATCGGCCCGAGCGTCGCAATGCGCTCAACCGCCGGGCTTACGACGAAGTCGAATGCGCCTTCCGCGCGGCAGCTGCCGATGCGCAGGTGCGTTGCGTCGTCATCACCGGCGCCGATCCCGCCTTCTGCTCGGGTGAGGACGTGAAGGAGATGATGACGGGCGCGCAGCACGACGCAAGCGTGGCGAGCCTCACCCGCATCAGGCCGGAGCCGACGCCCGCCGCTGTCGCCGCGCTCGAATGCGATCGGCCGGTGATCGCCGCGGTCAACGGGTCGGCGGTCGGCTGGGGCATGGAACTTTCGCTCTTTGCCGATATACGGATCGCGTCCGAGCAGGCAAAATTCGGCGAGCTCTTCATCAAACGCGGGCTTATCTCCGATGTAGGCGGACTGTGGCGTCTGCCGGCCATTGTCGGCCCCGCCAAGGCGGCGGAACTTCTTTTCACGGGTGATATCATCGACGCACAGGAAGCCTTGCGCATCGGCCTCGTCACCGAGGTCACGCCGCATGCGCAACTGATGGAACGGGCCATGGCGATGGCGGGCCGTATCGCGGTCAATCCGCCGCTCGCACTTCGCTACATGAAGGAAGGGCTGCGCCGCACCGCCTATGGCGATCTGCGCGAAATCGGAAGCTGGGTCAGCGGTACGCTGGGCCGTCTCTTCCAGACCGAGGATCATCGCGAGGGCGTCGCGAGCTTCATCGAAAAGCGGGCGCCGGTTTTCAGGGGACGTTGAGGAAAGTATGGCTCTGTTCTTCGATCAGGAATGGTTCGACACGAAGCTCAAGGCGAAGGGCAGGACGCGGGACGATGTCGCCGCCGCGCTCCGGCTTTCCCGCGAGGAAGTGGACGAGGTCTTCAAGGATCAGCGGGAACTTTCGCCCAATCATGTGACGATGCTGGCGCGGCTTCTGGAGGAGCCTGTCACCGAAGTCGTGTCACGTGCCGGGATCGCTACGCCGACGCCAGCGCAAAAATCGCCAGGCGACGGCGCGGCGGTGCTGGCGAAGCTCGAAGAAATGGAACAGCGCCTTATTCGCATGGAGAGAGCGATTGCGGATCTGCAATCGCTCATCCTTGCGACGCGCCCGCTCGGCTGATCTCAGGCGTTCAGAATTTTCGATCTACAATCCGTAGACGGAGCGTTTCGGCAAGAAGGTCGGGCAGAATATCCGCCGTGATATAGGCGCTGGTTGCGCGCTGTCGCTTGCGGTCCTTGCGCAGGGGCGAACGGGCCCAGGGGAAGCTCTGATCGACATATTGCGCGAGGAATGCAGCGACCGGGCGAAAGCTCTGCGGCGCGCGCGTGTCGGACATGGACGCGCGCAAGGGCGCGGGCTGGGCCTCGACGCCCTGCAGCGCCTGCGCGCGCGGCGATCCGTTCCTTCCGGTGGAAGGCGTTTGCGCCGATGTGCCGATACGCCTGATTTCCATGTCTTCGTCTGTTCCGCTCGCATGTCTCCTGCTGTGAACGGGAGCAAGAAACCTGCCACAACGTGCCGCGGTTCCATTAACCACGTTTGTTAAAACTTTAGTCGCCACGTCGCTTGGTGGAATCTTAAGACCTCACGCCGAAACTGCAACCTGCTCAACGGATCGCCCAGAAGGGCGCGATGGCAACGGAACGCCGGATCATTCGAGCAGGTGAGGCCAAGACGTGGATAGTGATACCTTCAGGCCCGGTCATAAGCCGGAAAACGCGCCGGCGCGGCGGTCGACCGATGTCGTCAGCGCCGTTGGCGACGTCGCCTATCGCTGGTCCCTCAAGGACGACCTGATCGAGTGGGGCGACGGCGTCGAGCCGTTGCTCGGCGTGGCCAATCCCGAATGCGTCGAGACAGGCCGCGCCTTTGGCGCCCGGTCGGTGTCCCAAAAAGGGGCAAGCCGTTATGAGACGGTGATGTATTCGCGCGAGAGCGACGACGGCGCCGGCGTGCGCTACGAAATCGAATATCAGCTTATGGACGATTACGGCGGCTTGCGCTGGGTCGAAGACCGCGGTCGGTGGTTTGGCGATGCGGACGGCAAACCGGAGGTCGCGGTGGGCGTTCTGCGCGCTATCGACCAGCGCCGCGTGCGCGACGACCAGCTCGTTCGTCTGTCGACCTTCGACGAACTCACCGGGCTTCTTAATCGCGTCCGCCTGAAGGGCGAACTCTCCGACGCCGTGACGCAGGCGCGGACATCCGGTGCGTTTCTGCTGCTCGCAGTCGACAATCTCGCGCGGATAAATGATTCCTACGGCTTCGATGTCGGCGATGAAGTCATCGTCGGCGTGGCCGAGCGGTTGGTCGGTCTTTCACGCAAGGCAGACGCGCTGGGCCGCTATTCCGGCAACAAGTTCGGCGTTGTGCTCAGAAATTGCAGCCAGGATCGGCTTGCCGCCATTGCCGAGCGATTGCTCGCCTCCGTGCGCGACCAGGTGATCAGGACATCGCGCGGACCTGTCGCGATCACCATGTCCGCAGGCTGCGTTTCGTTGCCTTTTCACGCGCAGACGGTCGAAGCGGCACTTGCCCATGCGGAAGAAGCGCTTATGTCCGCCAAGCAGATGCATCGCGACAGCTATGTGATCTACACGCCCTCGCGCGAGCGCGAGAAGACCCGCCAGCGCAATATCGACATTGCGGATGAGCTGATATCCGCGCTGAACGACCGCCGCATTTGTCTCGCCTATCAGCCCATCTTCTCATCGCAGTCGGGCGAGGCGGAATTCTATGAATGCCTGATCCGTCTTGTGCGAGAGGACGGCAATATCATCGCGGCCGGCAATTTCGTGCCTATCGCGGAAAAGCTCGGCCTTATCGGGCTCCTCGACTATCGCGTCATGGAACTGGCGATGGATACGCTGCGCGCGCGGCCCGACGTGAAGCTCGCGCTCAATGTGTCGGGGCGGACGACGAGCGATCGCATGTGGCTCGACGCGCTCGTTGCGCAGCTACGCACCGACCGCAGCCTCGCGACGCGCCTCTGCGTCGAGATCACCGAAACGGTGGCCATTCATGACATCGCGGAAACGGCCGGCTTCGTTTCGCGCCTTCGCGATCTCGGTTGCCAGATTGCCATCGACGATTTCGGCGCGGGCTATACGTCGTTCCGCAATCTGCGTGCTCTCGATGTCGATCTCGTGAAGATCGACGGCTCTTTCGTGCAGAATCTTCTCGAAAACCGGGACAATCAGTTCTTCGTGAAGACGCTGGTCGAGCTTGCGCATAATTTCAATCTGCCCACCGTCGCCGAGTGGGTCAGCAATGCGGATGAAGTCTCGATGCTGCGCGATCTCGGCGTCGAATATCTGCAGGGCTTCTATCTGGGCGAGCCGCTGCTCGCGCTGCCGGAAGAGACGGCGCGATCAACCGCGCGCGCCTGATCCGCCTCTCGGGTCCGGCGTCGAAGCCTACTTCTTGACGAGAGATTCGAGCTGCGCCTGCATGGCGGACATCTGCCGCTTCAGTTCCTCGATCTCGCGCTCTCTCGCATTCGGCTCCGCTTCGCTTCCGGCAGGCTCGGCGACGGGCTCTTCGCCTTCCGGGCGCGGAGATTTCGTGCGCGGCGCGAAGGGCGAGAACATGCGCATGGCGCTGTCGAACATGGCAAAGTTCTGGCGGATCTGATCTTCGAACTGGCCGAGGCGCGGACCGCCGGTGAAGGCGCTGGCGATCTTCGAGCGCATCTTCTCCTGCTCGCGCGAGAAGGCGTCCATGCTGAGTTCGAGATAGGAAGGAATGAATCCCTGAAGGCTGTCGCCGTAGAAGCGGATGATCTGGCGCAGGAACTTTATGGGCAGGAGGTTCTGGCCGCTCTTGCCTTCTTCTTCGAAAATGATCTGGGCGAGAACGGAGCGCGTGATGTCTTCGTTCGTCTTCGCATCATGCACAACGAAATCCTGGCCCTTCTTCACCATCTCGCAGAGATGATCGAGGGTCACATAGCTCGACGTCGCGGTGTTGTAGAGACGCCGGTTCGCATATTTCTTGATGACAATGATGTCACCTTCCGTGGAGGCGGTTTTTTTTGCCACGGTTTGTGTCTCTCCACTGATAGCAGCTCGCGCCGAGCGTGAGCCGCGCGATCGAGAACATCATGCTGCCGCCGTTTTCGGCGGTGGTGCTCCCGGTCCCCCTATTATTAGGGTTCATTCTGACGCGGTATTGTTGCAACGCGCAAGTCCCCACGTTGCATTGCACAGAAATCCGTTTACCGGGCCCCCCTGCTCGGGCATTCTTCGCAAATCTCCCGCAAGGCTCCGCGTTATGTAGCCGGGGCCGAAACTTCTGAGGAACGCCATGAGCAAATCCGACACCGGTGTAGTCATCGTCGGCGCGGCTCGCACGCCCGTCGGTTCATTCAATGGCGCTCTGTCGAGCCTGCCTGCGCATGAGCTCGGTCGCATTGCCATCGGTGCGGCGCTGGAGCGCGCGGGCGTCGACAAGTCGCAAGTTTCCGAAGTCATCATGGGTCAGATCCTGCAGGCGGGCCAAGGGCAGAACCCGGCGCGTCAGGCCTCGATCAATGCGGGGCTTCCCGTCGAAGTGCCTGCATGGGCCATCAACCAGCTTTGCGGTTCCGGGCTCCGCGCCGTCGCGCTCGGCTATCAGGCGATCGTCAATGGCGACAGCGAGGTCGTGGTTGCGGGCGGCCAGGAGAGCATGAGCCAGGCGCAGCATGCGGCCTATCTGCGTTCGGGCCAGAAGATGGGCGACATCCAGTTCGTCGATACGATGCTCAAGGACGGGCTGTGGGACGCGTTCCACGGCTACCACATGGGGCAGACGGCCGAGAATGTCGCCGCCCGCTGGCAGATCACGCGCGAGGAGCAGGACGCCTTCGCGGTTGCCTCGCAGAACAAGGCCGAGGCCGCGCAGAAGTCCGGCCGCTTCAAGGACGAGATCGTTCCCGTCACGATCAAGACACGCAAGGGCGATACGGTTGTCGCCGATGACGAATATATCAAGCCGGGCACGACGCTCGAAAGCATCAAGGGCCTCAAG
>Ga0255338_1001194_pt1 | contig 52894 bp, 49 predicted proteins | sample MeOH1_35cm_T4_19_FD_203715 | JGI IMG/M metagenome (GOLD analysis project Ga0255338, IMG submission 203715) | Sandy soil microbial communities from University of British Columbia, Vancouver, Canada - MeOH1_35cm_T4_195 | ecosystem: Engineered > Artificial ecosystem > Sand microcosm > Unclassified ... | reverse complement strand
TCATGCGCAAACTCCTCGTTCTGATGCGGGCGCTCGTCAAGGCCGACCACGATTGGGTTCCCACAGCCCATTCCAACCCACAGGAATGCACCGTGGTACCTTGACCGTGAACTGACAACCTCTCTCATCCACTCGCTACCTCGGCTCCGCTCGGCGTCTCGCCGCAGGCGGGGCCGGTTAGCTCGAATCGTTAGGCCTCGAACTGCGGGGACGCCTGCAATCCGTTCGGGTCGACAATTCGCCTGTTCGGCCGTTCTGCTTGGGTTCTCGTGGCGGGCGTGCGTTCATGGTGGCAAGCCTCCCGCTGCTCTTTCCAATCTCCGTTTGGTTTTCCCATCGCCTCGGTTCATGTCGCGTCAGAACTAGCGTCTCGGCCTAACCTTCAGCTCAACTCGGACCCCGCCTGCATTGCCTTTCGCTCTTTCTCTTCATCTCGCTTCCTCGGCTCCGCTCAGCGCCTCGGTGCAGGCGTGGCCGGTTAGCTTCATCGTTAGGCCTCTTCTATGAAACTAAACAGATTCAAGAACCCTCTGATCCTTGCCCACATCGCTGGCTTGGTTCTTTCCCTGCCTCTGACCGTGTTCTTGGCCCTTACATATGCCTACCGTGAGTTGGCGCATTACCAGTCAATCACCATGGCCGTGTTCATTCTCCTCTACCTGGTGACCAACATTTTTGCTGCTCTGGCCTTCCGCAAGATTGGTCAGTCCCCACTCTTCGCCTTCACGGCTCTTGTCATGGGGCTCATTCCCTTAATTCTTTACGCAGTCTTACCCGACAAATCACCAGCATCGGCCTAACCCTCAGCTCAACTCGGACCCCGCCTGCATTGCCTTCCGCTCTTTCTCCTCATTCGTCTTCCTTGGCTCCGTTCAGCGCCTCGGTGCAGGCGGGGCCGGTCAGCTTCGTTGTATGTTTCTCCTTACCTGGGCAGAGCTCGGCTCAGGCTTTGGGATGGCAACCTGCACCCAGAGGGGAGGGGCGGTGATGTTAGCTTCGGTGGCCCAAGCGCTTGTGGCCGTTAACGATGTCTCTCCCGCCCTTCTTTTCGCCTCGCGCCAATATCGCCGGACATCCCTTCGGGATATGCCTGTCTTCGCGATCGTGGCCTGGGTGAGCACTCCCCGAGGGTAGGGAAGCCCTCCCGTTTCGGGGGGCCCCATGCAAATACCTTCTCCCTCAAACCTGCGCTGGATCGGGGTGGATGTCTCCAAGGCCACCTTCGATTCGGCTCTCTGGGGTCACCAGGACCTCCAGAGAATGGCCGTGGCAGCCTTCCCCCGCACGGAGGAAGGTGCCCGGGCCTTCCGGACCTGGGCCCGGGCCCATGGTGGCGATGTGGTCGGCGTGGTCATGGAGGCCACCGGCTGCTACTCCCAGGAACTTGGGAGGTGGCTCCAGCGAGATCTGCCGGGAAGCCGGGTGGCCATCGTCAATCCCTCCCTGGTGAAAGCCTTCGGGCGCTCGCTGGCCCTGAGGAACAAGACCGACCGGCTGGATGCCTGCCTGCTGGCCCGATATGGCCAGGAGCGGACTCCCGAAGCCTGGGTCCCCATGAGTGCCGAGCGGGCCGAGTTGAGGGACCTGATCCGCACGCGAGCCAAGCTGATCCGACTCCAGGTCGCCCTCCACCTCCGGCTGGACGATGCCGCCGGGAGGACAGGCAGGCCTGCCGCAAAGGCCCAGCAGAAGGTCCTGAAAGTGATCCAGGGCCAGGTTGAAACCCTGGACAAGGCCATTGAACGGCAGCTCCGCCTGGCCGCCGAGTTGGGGCATGCCGTCCAGCTTCTCACCACCATCCCCGGAGTCGGGTGGGTGACCGCGGCCACGATGCTGGGCGAAGCCGGGGACCTCCGGGGTTTCCGGCGCGGGCGGCAACTGGCGGCCTTCGTGGGCGTCTCCCCACGCCGCTACGTCTCGGGAAGCAGCGTCCGCGGGCGCACCCGCATGTGCCGGATCGGAGGCGTCCACGCCCGGACGGCGCTCTACATGGCCGCCGTCGCAGCCAGTCGAACCGCCACACCCCTCGGAGACTTCTACCGGCGCCTGGTGGACCAGGGAAAGCCGAAGAAATCTGCCCTCGGCGCTTTGATGAGAAAACTGGTCCTGGTCATGAGAGCCGTCCTCATCCAGGACAAACCCTATTTCCCTCTGCCCGCCTGACGCCCAGCTTGTCCTGCACCGCGGCGCCACAGCATGACCCGGGCGCGGGCCGTGTGATCATTGGCCCGCGCGGGGAAAGCTCCCGATACCCTCGTCAGGTCACACCCACCGTCGCCCATCACCGCGAAAGGAGTCCAGCGATGCGGAAGCGTCTCCTTGTTCTTGCCCTTGTGGCTGTACTCCCTCTGCGTTCACTTTCGGCCAAGCCCGTCGACCAAGGGGCACTCAGACAACAGGTGATGGACACGGAACGGGCCTTCGCGCGGACGATGGCCAGGCGGGACCACCTGGCCTTCGCTGCCTTCGTCTCAGATGAGGCCATCTTCTTCTCTGGCGATAGGCCCCTTCACGGCAGGCAGGAGATCGCGAGCTGGTGGAAGCGCCATTACGAAAAGCCCGAGGCGCCCTTTTCCTGGGAACCGGAATCCGTGGAAGTCCTCGCGTCCGGCCAGCTCGCCCTCAGCACCGGCCCCGTCCGTGATTCAAAAGGCAAGGTGATCGGGACCTTCACCTCGATCTGGCGCCTGGAAGAGCCCGGGAAATGGCGCATCGTTTTCGACAAGGGAAGTCCAGTCTGTGACAAGCCCTGAGCCACTCAGGTCACGACCTGACCCCCGGCTCAACGCCGATCCGCCCGCATCGCCACCCGCTCTCTCTTCGTTCCGCATCCCCGACTTCCTTCGTTCGGCGTTTCCCCGGGAGTCCCATGGCCCACCTTCCGATGTCCAAGCCGGTTCTCGGATTCCTCGGGTGGCTGCTGGTCTGCTTGGCCGCGGCGGCACTGGGCGGTCTGGCTTCAGCCCAGGCCGGTGCTTTCTATCAGGCCCTCCTTCGCCCCGACTGGGCGCCACCGGGATGGCTCTTCGGCCCGGTATGGACGGTCCTGTACGTTCTCATGGCCATCTCGGCCTGGCTCGTGTGGCGGGCCGGCGGTTTCCGGAATGCGGGCTTCGCCCTCTCCATGTTCCTTTTCCAGCTCGCCGTGAATGCCCTGTGGACCTGGCTGTTTTTTGTCTGGCATCTGGGGGCGGCGGCATTGGCTGAGATCCTGGTCCTCTGGTTGTTGATTGTCGCCACGGCCTCTCTGTTCTGGCGCCATCATCGCCTGGCCGCCGTCCTGCTCCTCCCCTATCTGGCCTGGGTATCCTTCGCAGCCGCCCTCACCTGGGCCGTCTGGAAGAACAATCCCCACCTCCTCAGCTGACGTTCCCCCGGGCATCGCCATCGGCTTGATCAGGGTGGCCATCCGCTATTTCCTGAGCCGAAGGGGTTGACCGTGGTCGGGGCTCTTGCTTCCATCACCAGTCCAGTCATCGGATCCTGTCCGCGGGGGAGGAGCGCATGAACAAGCCTGGTTCGAGCGAGGGCCGGTCGGCCTCGGAGCTGATTGATCAACGAATCGCAGAGCTCGGGGACTGGCGTGGGGAGACCCTGGGCCGGATGCGCAGGCTCATCCGGGAGGCGGACCCGGATGTGGTCGAGGAGTGGAAGTGGGGGGGCACCCCCGTGTGGTCGCATGATGGGATCATCTGCACCGGAGAGACCTACAAGTCGACCGTGAAGCTGACCTTCGCCCGGGGGGCCTCGGTGGACGACCCGGCGGGGCTCTTCAACGCGAGCCTCGAGGGGAACACAAGGCGGGCGCTGGACCTCCATGAGGGGGAGGCGGTCGATGCGGACGCGTTCAGGGTCCTCATCCGCGCCGCGGTCGCCCTGAACGTGTCCAGCCGGAAAGCCAAACCCAGACGGGCAGAGTAGGCTGCGGCATGTCCACTTCGAGCCAGAACAGCCGAATCCCAGCGCTCCTCCCGTTGGCCGCCCTGATGGCGTGCGCCGCCCCGAAGGCGACACCGGCTGTCCAGCCAGGCTCGTCCATCGAGCTGGAGCCCGGGCAGATGGTCATGATCCTGCAGGCCACCACGGTGAAAGAGGCGAAGGCGCTCGGGTTGGATCCAGCGCCAGGCGATTCGGTTCATCGGTTCGCACCGCCCACCCCGGGGATGGGGGGTCCCTCCGGCATCTGTGTCATCCGCGCGGGCCGGATCATCCGATTCCGCATCACCGGGCAGGCCCTCTGACCCTCCGCCCGGAATTCCCGGCATCGATCGCTCCCTGGGAACTTGCCGAACCTCTGGCGCAGGCGCCCGGTCACACCTAACCTTTGGCTCCATCCGGGCCCCGCCCGCACGGCCTTCCGCGCCCGCGTCAGGCCGATCCACCCTGGAAACCCCCCACCAGTCCCGGAGGCCCCGCATGGCTGCCAACCCTGTCGCCTGGTTCGAGATCTATGTCCAGGACATGGACCGAGCCTTGCGCTTCTATGAGTCCGTTCTCGGGGTCCGGCTGACCCGGCTGGAGGCGCCGCTCTCCGAGCTTCAGATGTGGTTGTTCCCATCCCACATGGAGGGTCCTGGCGCAGGCGGCGCACTCGTCAAACTGGAGGGCTGCCCCTCTGGCGGGTCGGGAACCCTGGTGTATTTCCATTCCGAGGATTGCGCCATCGAAGAGGGCCGGGTGGTGGCCGCTGGCGGGCAGATCCACCGGTCCAAGCTGGCCATCGGCGAGTTCGGCTTCATCGCCCTGGCCCATGACACCGAAGGCAACATGTTCGGTCTGCATTCCCTGAGATAGCCGACTGGCCCCCCGGGGGCAGGCCGCATGAACCCCGATCCGCCAAAGGAGGAGGGGCCATGAGACACAGGCGCATCGTCGTCGCTCGGTACGGGGGATCCGAGGTCCTCCAGGTGCTCGAAGAGGAATGTCCCGAGCCCGGGCCCGGCCAGGTGCGGGTGAGGGTGCATGCCGCGGGCGTCTCCCTGCCCGATGTGCTGGCGCGCGAGGGCGTCCATCCCGAGACTCCCCGCCCGCCGTTCACGCCGGGGTGGGATCTGGTGGGCGAGGTGGAGCGGCTCGGGGCCGGCGTCTCGGGCCTCGAACCCGGCCAGATGGTCGCCGCGATGCCGATCAGCGGCGCCTATGCGGAGCTCGTCTGCCTGCCCCGGGAGGAACTCGTCCCGGTGCCGCCGGGGCTGGATCCCGCCGAGGCCGTGAGCCTCGTGCTCAACTACATCACGGCGTACCAGATGCTGCATCACGCTGCGAAGGTCCAGCCGGGCCAGCGGGTGCTGATCCACGGCACAGCCGTCTTCGGTCTCTACATCCTCGGCGGCTGGCTCCTCCCGGGCCGGAGGCGGGTGGTCCCCTACAGCATCCAGACCCTCAAGCGGCTGAAGCCGGCCTTGTTCCGGCAGGATCTGGCCACCCTGCTCGACCTCCTCCGACGCCAGCAGATCAGGCCGGTCATCGCACGCCGGCTCCCGCTCGTGGAGGCGAGACAGGCTCAGGAGCTGCTGGAGAAGGGGGGCGTGGTCGGCAAGATCGCGCTTGTGCGCGAGGCTTCCCCCGGGAAGGATGCCTGAGGCGGCCCTCCGGGCGGCCCGGCCCCGCCAAGCCCAGCTTCCCTCGTGAGGCCACCCATGCTGCTGAACCCTGAGCTCCCCTGGTCCTTGAAATTCACGGCCTGGTTCCTCCTTGTTCAAGGGATATCAAGCCTTCTGGGAACCATCCTGTCGGTCGTCCAGCATCGCCCCAGCGTGGATCTGACGGTCGGCTCGATCCTGCTTGGGTTCGGATTGTTGCGATTAAACAACCTCATCCGATGGCTCACCCTGATCTCGTTGACCTTGCAGCTTCTGATGTGTGCATGGGTGTTGCGTGATCTCATGGGCGATCCGGGCCTGACCGGTGAAAGCCGCATGTTCAGCTATATCCCCTTTGATCCCAGCTTGAATACCTTGGAATTCATCCTGGTGTCCATGCTCTTCGTCCTGTCGTTGCAGTGGCTCTACCTTTTCATGCCGAAAACGCGGCAGCTCTTTCGAGTCGGACCCGCGGCCTGAGGGTGGCCGGCACATGAGCCTCCCGCGGGCTTGGACCCGGCGTCACGCCCCGCCCCACGGCGGCATCCCAGGCCCCCGGGATCCACCCGCCTCGCGCGAAAGGAGAAAGGAGATGGGATCATGCCCACCCACACCGTCCGGCTCCACCGGGTGCTCCGGGCCACGCCCGAGCGGATCTACCGGGCCTTCCTCGATGCGGAGGCCCTGGCCAAGTGGCTTCCGCCCCATGGCTTCACCGGCCGGGTCCACCACCTGGAGGCCAAGGTGGGCGGCACCTACCGGATGTCGTTCACGAACTTCACCACAGGCCACAGCCACGCCTTCGGCGGGCGCTACCTGGAGCTGGTGCCCGGCGCCTGCATCCGGCACACGGACACGTTCGACGACCCCAACCTGCCGGGGGAGATGCAGACGACGGTGTCCCTGAAGGCGGTCTCCTGCGGCACCGAGGTGACCATCGTGCAGGAGGGGATTCCGGAAGTCATCCCCCCCGAGGCCTGCTACCTCGGCTGGCAGGAATCGCTCACCCTGCTGGCGCAGCTGGTGGAGGCGGAGATCCCGGAGCCCTAGGGGACGGGGGTCACGGCGGCCTTCCCGGGCTCGGGCTGGGCGGATTCGACCATTGGGAGCCCGGAAACCACCGTTCGGTGGTTTCTGCGGGCGTCCGCTCCAACCCGGTGTTTGATGGGTGATTCCCATCTCACAGGAGCAACCATGGCTCTCGTCATCAGCACCAAGGACGCTTCGGGGCTGCTGGCGGCCATCAGGCAGGCCATCGACGACCAAGAGATCGACACCTGGTCGTACGACGAGAACGGTGATTTCACCCATACTCCTGGCCGGTGGAGGAACCTGGCCCGCCTTCATCCCATGGTGGATGTCCATGCGCTTAAATTTGGAATTATCGGGCACAAGGACACCATATTGTCCCGGGCGACCTATTGCGCCTATCACGGGCGGTTCATGGAAATGCTGCTCGCGCACTTCGCCGGCAAGGCGCCCAGCGTCGGGGCCACCAGCAGACCGCTCCCGGCCGTGGACTTCGTCCGCGATCTGGGTTGAGCCCCCCTCTCCCGGGCCCGGATCGGCGCCGGCCGGTCCGGACGAGGCAGGAGGCTGGAGGCTGGACGGCGCGGTAGCATAGGGCACACCTGACCCACTGAGCCCGGCCCCGAGGACATCCATGTCGCTCCGCACGCTCCTGAACCGGCTGACCTCTCCGCGCCCCCCGGCGGCGGGAGCCTGGGGGGCGCCGCGGGTGCTGGACCGGGGCCAGGTGGGCCGGCCGCAGATCGCCGTGGACGACCATGGGAACGCCATGGCGGCCTGGCACCACCGGGGCGCGGATCACGAAGGCGTCTACATCTGCCGCTACTACGCGGACCAGCGGGCCTGGGACGTGGTCCCCCGCCGCCTGGACAGCGCCCGCACCCAGGCCCACGCCCCCGAGATCGCCATGAACGTCCGGGGCGAGATGGCCGTGGTGTGGCAGGAGCAGGAGGGGCCGCAGGCCCGGGTCTGCGCCCGGCACATGCTCGGCTCGGCGGACACCTGGGTGCCCTACCCCCTGACCCTCCAGGCCCGGCCGGGCGAGGTCCACAGCCTGCATACCGGCATGGACCTGGCCGGCAACATCCACGCGGCCTGGTGCCAGGGCCAGCCCGGGGAGTACCGCGTCTACACCTGCGGCTACCAGGCGGAGGACGGCGGCTGGGACCCCGAACCCACGGCGCTGGGCGACCCCTCCCCGGCCCCGCTCTTCCCCCAGCTGGCCGTGGATCGGGGCGGCCAGGGGCTGGTGGTGTGGAGCGAGGAGCGGGACGGCAGCGGCGACCACCGCATCGTGGCCTGCCACTACGATGGGGGCGGCCGCTGCTGGAGCGACCGGCCCACCCTCGTGGCCCAGGGCCGTGCCACGTACCTCCGCATGGCGCTGGATGGCCGGGGCAACGCCGTCGTCGTCTGGGTGGAGGAAGGCGAAGCCGGGCTCAGGACCCTGCACGCCAGCCACCTGGATGGCCGCACCATCGAGTGGACGCCGACCCCCCGGCTCACCACGGGCCGGGCCATCCTCTGGCCCCAGGTGGGCCTCGACGGCCGGGGCCGGGCCCACGCCGTGTGGCGCCAGGAGTCCGCAGGCGTCATGAAGCTCTTCACCAAGCGCTTCGCCGAGGGCCAGTGGGACGAGCAGCGCACGCCCCTGGTGGAGGACCTGGGCCAGAGCCAGGCCCATGCCCTGTCGGTGAACGCCCAGGGGCAGGCGCTGGTGGTCTGGTCCCAGATCCAGGAGGACCGGTCCTCGGTGTGCCTGCGCCGCTTCGACGGGGTGGCCTGGAACGCCCACCCCCTCCTGCTGGGGACCCCGGGCCGGAAGGAGATCCGGGATCCCGGCGCGGTGCTCTCCCCCAGCGGCCACGTGGCGGCCATCTGGCGCCAGGGCGACGCCGGGGACGCCGTCATCGTCAGCGCCGTGGGGCAGGCCTAGGGCGGCGGGGGCGGACCCGCTAGACTGGCCCCCATCCACTCCGCAGCCGGTCCGGCCCCGCGCCCCGCGCCAGGGTCCGTCCACCTCCGGGGCGGCAGGAGGCGGTCATGGCATTCCGACGGACACGGGGCGTGGTGGCGGTACTGCTGGTGGCGGGGTGCGGCCTGGGGGCCCAGGCGCCGATCCCGCCCGCGGGCCTGCCCAGCGAGATGCCGGCCGAGTTCAAGGTGGCATCCGGAAGCTGGGACCACGCGCGCCGCGAGGTGATGATCCCCATGCGGGACGGCGTGAAGCTGCGGACGATCATCCTGGTGCCGAAGGGCGCCAAGGACGCCCCGATCCTGCTGACGCGCACGCCCTACAACGCGGCGGAGCAGACGGGCCACGCGGCCAGCCCCCATCTGGGGCCCGTGCTGCAGGGCTACGACAACGTGGCGGACCTCATCGTCGAGGGCGGCTACATCCGCGTGATCCAGGACATCCGCGGCAAGTACGGCTCCGAGGGCGACTACGTGATGAACCGGCCCCTGCGTGGGCCCCTGAATGCCTCGAGCGTCGATCACAGCACGGACACCTGGGACACCATCGACTGGCTGGTGAAGCACCTGCCGGAGAGCAACGGCCGGGTGGGCATCCTGGGCATCTCGTACGACGGCTTCCTCCCCCTCATGGCCCTGGTGGACCCGCACCCGGCCCTGAAGGCGGTCGTGCCCATGAACCCCATGGTGGATGGCTGGCGGGGCGACGACTGGTTCCACCACGGGGCCTTCCGCGCCCAGAACCTGAGCTACATCTACGAGCAGCAGGCCACCCGGGCCAACGAGGCCAGGTGGTGGACGGGGTACCACGACGACTACGACCTGTTCCTGCAGGCGGGTTCCACGGGGGCCCTGGCCGCGAGCCGCGGCATGGACCAGCTGGGCTTCTGGCGCAAGCTCACCGAGCACCCCGCCTACGATGCCTTCTGGCAGCAGCAGGCCATGGACCAGGTCCTCGCCGGGAGGGGCCCCCTGAAGGTGCCCACCCTGCTGGTGCACAGCCTCTACGACGCCGAGGACATCTACGGCGCCCTGGCCGTGTGGAAGGCCCTGAAGCCGAAGGATGCGGCTGGCGGGCTCCGCCTGGCCATGGGCCCCTGGAACCACGGCGGCGAGATCGGCGACGGCAGCGGCCTCGGGCCCCTGAAGTTCGGCCAGGACACGGGGCTGCACTTCCGCCGCGAGATCCTGAAGCCCTTCCTCGACCAGCACCTGAAGGGCGCCGGCAAGGCGGACCTGCCCCCGGTGAGTGCCTTCGAGACGGGGACGAACACCTGGAAGAAGCTCCCGGCCTGGCCCGTGGCGGGCGAAGGCACGGGGGTCCGCGCCACGCCCTTCTACCTGGAGGCGGGCCTGAAGGTGGCCACCACCGCGCCCAGGGCCGGAGACGCGCCCTTCGAGGAATACGTCTCGAACCCCGCCAAGCCCGTGCCCTTCCGCGCCCGGCCCATCCAGGCCGTGGGCTACGACGCGGCCCACACCTGGTCCCAGTGGCTTACGGATGACCAGCGCGAGGCCTCGGGCCGCACGGATGTGCTGGCCTTCGTGTCCGAACCCCTGAAGGAGCCGCTGCGCATCGCGGGCGAGCCCGTGGCGAACCTGGTGGCGTCCACCAGCGGCACCGACAGCGACTGGGTGGTGAAGGTCATCGACGTCTACCCCGACGAGGTGGCGAACCAGCCCCAGCTGGGCGGCTACCAGCTCATGGTCTCGGCGGACATCTTCCGGGGCCGGTACCGCGAGAGCGTGGAATCCCCCAGGGCCCTGAAGCCGAACGAGCCCCTGGTCTACCGCTTCGCCCTGCCCGCGGCCCATCATGTCTTCCTGCCGGGCCATCGCGTCATGGTGCAGGTGCAGTCCACCTGGTTCCCCCTCTACGACCGCAATCCCCAGACCTTCGTGCCCAACATCTTCTTCGCCCAGCCCGGCGACTACCGCCCCGCCACCCAGCGCATCTACCACACGCCGGGCCAGGCCAGCTCTGTGGAGCTGCCGGTGGTGAAGTAGGGGTCAGCTCTCCAGCAGCTCCGCCACGAAGGCGGGCACCAGGTCCGTGGCCCGGCCGGCGCGGTGCTCCTGGAAGGCGTCGGCCACGCGGCTGGGCTCGAGGTTGAGCTCCACGGTGCGGGCCTCGGGGGCCGCGGCCTCCACGAACCCGGCGGCGGGGTAGACGTGGCCGCTGGTGCCGATGGCCGCGAAGAGCGCGCAGCGCTCCAGGGCGCGGTAGATGCGCTCCATCTCCAGGGGCACCTCGCCGAACCAGACGATGTGGGGCCGCACCTGCCCGCGCCGGCAGAGGGGGCAGCGGCTGTCGGCATCCAGGTCGCCGGGCCAGTCCAGCACCCTGCGGCAGGCCAGGCAGCGGCCCTTGAGCAGCTCGCCGTGCATGTGCAGCAGGCGCGTCGAGCCGGCCCGGTCGTGGAGGTCGTCCACGTTCTGCGTCACCAGCAGCACGTCGCCGGGCCATTCGCGCTCCAGCCGGGCCAGGGCCAGGTGGGCGGCGTTGGGCTGCACGCTGGGGAGGCTGCGCCGCCGCTCGTTGTAGAAGCGGTACACCAGGGCCGGGTTCCGGTGGAAGGCCTCGGGTGTGGCCACATCCTCGACCCGGTGGTTCTCCCAGAGCCCGTCGGCGTCCCGGAACGTGCGCAGCCCGCTTTCCGCCGAGATGCCCGCGCCGGTGAGGATGACGATGGCGGCGTCGCGGGGAAGCGTCATGGAAGCTCCGGCTGATTGAAGAGATGAAAGGCCCACTGATTACCACCAAGACACCAAGACACCAAGGAAGACAACGGCATTGGTCTTTTCTTGGTGTCTTGGTGTCTTGGTGGTGAGCTATTCCTCTTATCTAATTCCCAGATCCAGCGCCTTGCCATCCACGGGGCCGGGCTTGAGGCCCAGCTCCCGGGCCAGGGTGGGGGCCAGGTCCACGGTGCGGACGGGCTCCGGGCGCTCGCCGCCCTTCCAGGGCCCCCAGAAGATCAGGGGCACGCGGCGGTCGTACCCATAGGGGGTGCCGTGGCCCGTGGGCCAGTCGGTGGGGGGCACGCCGAAGACCGTCCAGGGCTTGAAGGCCACGAGGATGTCGCCGCTGCGCTCGGGGCGGAAGCTCCGGCGCAGCAGCACGCGGAGGCTGCTGTCCCGGGGGCTGCCCGCGGCGGCGGGATCCGTGGCGAGGAGCTCCTCGGCGGTGAAGGCGTCGGCCACTTCGGGGCGGGCGCGCAGCCAGGTCTGGATCCGCGCCAGCACGGCCTTCCGATCCAGGGCGGCGGCCTTGAGGGCGGCCTCCTGGAGGTAGAGGCTGTTCGGTTCCGGGGACTCGAACAGGAGGTCGGCCTCCACCTTGAAGGTGGCCTTCAGGTCGGCCCGCAGCTCGCTCAGGAACTGGGGCGGGTGGATGCGCCTCGCGGGGAAGCCGCTGTCGGCCAGGGCCTCGGGGAGGTCCATGCCGCCATGGTCGGCGCTGAGCACCACCCAGGCCCGGGGATCGCGGCGGCGGATGTCATCCAGGAGGCGGCCCACGGTGCGGTCCAGGCGGTGGATCTGGTCGCGCATCTCGGTGCCGAGGGTGCCGTAGCTGTGGCCAATGTAGTCCGTGGCGGAGAAGCTCACGGCCAGCAGGTCCGTGGCGGGCCCCCGGCCCAGCTGCTCGCCCTCCAGCAGGGCCTCGGCGGCCTCCAGGGTGACCTCGTCGAGGAAGGGGGACTTGCGGAAGCGGGCCTCGAAGGTCTTGTCCAGGGGCATGCCCGCGCCCTGGATGAGGCGGGGCAGGGCGCCGTTGCGGATGACCTGGCCGGGGAAGGTCCAGGTGGCCACGCGGCCCTCCGGCGTCGCCGGCTCCTTCGCCCACAGCCAGCTCTGGGTGGCGAAGCGGCCCTGGAGGCCGCCGTCGAAGCGGACCAGCCATTCCGGCAGGCGCGTGGCATAGGTCGAGGAGCTGGTGAAGCCCGCGGCGCCCGTGAACCAGAAGGCGCCCGTGGGCCTGCGGCCGGCCATGAGGATGGCCGCCCGGTCCTTGCCTGATACGGCGAAGGCGCGGCCGCCGGGCACCTGGGCCTGGAGCCAGTCGCCGAGGCCGTCCCCCAGGAAGCGGGCGTTGGAGGAGCTGGCCTGGCCGGGGGCATGCAGGGCCCGGGCACCCGCATCCTCCACGCAGTACACCAGGCGGTGCGTGGCGCGCTCGTACCAGCGGTTCTCCACGATGCCGGTGTGCGCGGGGAAGCGGCCCGAGAGCAGCACGGAGTGGCCGGGGCCGGTCTCGGTGAAGCCGTGGTCGTGGTAGGCCTCGGTGAAGTAGACGCCCTCCCTGCGGAGCCGCGCCAGGCCGCCCGTCAGCTCCGGGCCGTAGGTCTGCATCAGCTCGGCGGAGAGCTGATCCACGGAGATCACCACCACCAGGCGGGGCCGCTCGGCGGCGGCGAGGCTCAGGGCCAGGGCCGCGGCGAGGATCGGGAGGGGGCGCATCAGAACGTCACCCCCACGCCGAAGGTCCACAGCCGCTCGAACTCCTGGCCGCTGCCCTGGGCCCTGAAGTAGGCGGACAGGTCCGACGCGCTGTTGAGCCGCACGGGGCGATCCTTGCTGGTGGGCTGCTGGTAGCTGGCGGCCACGTAGGGATGCACCACCACCATGGGGATGCGCCAGCGGGCGCCCACCCGGAGCCAGGTGCGGCTCAGGTCCTTGGCGCTGGAGGCGCCGGCGGTGTCCACCGTGTAGTGCTGGAGGCGCTGGATGAGGCCGATCTCGCCGGCGATCCCCACGAAGGGGACCCACACCTGGGCGTTGAGCCCCAGGCCCAGGCCCTGCTGCTTCAGCTTTGTGCCCTGGGTGGTGGTGCCCGTGGCCAGGCTGCCGTCGGCGGAGAACTGGGAGTATTCGAGACCGCCCTCCAGCTTCAGCAGAGGTCCCACCTGGAGGAGCTGCCGGTTCACGGTGGCGATGAAGCCCTTGCCCGTGTCGAAGTCCCCGGCCACCAGCTGGCTCGTGCCCGAGAGGATGGTCTGGGGCAGGTTCTGGCCCGAGGGTCGCGGCAGCTCCAGGCGCAGGTCCCACTGGGCGCAGAGGGGGACCGCGGTCGCGAGGCAGAGGGGCAGGAGGGCGAGACGCATCGAGGGCTCCGGCAAAACCTCGATCATACCCGTCGCAGGGGCCAGGTCCGCAGGGGCGCGTAGCCGCCCTGCGCCAGGCTTTCGAACAGCACCAGGTCTGCTGCGGCGAAGGGCGTGGGCGGGGGTTCGGAAAAGGCGGCCAGGGGCCCGGGCTGGCGCAGCCGGGCCAGCGTGATGTGGGCGCGGAAGGGCTTGGCATCGAAGGGTTCGCCCGCGGCGGCCAGGGCGCCGCGAAGATCCCGGGCCAGGCTCTCGAGGGCCGGGGAGGGCGCCAGGCCCAGCCACAGGATCCGGGCCCGCCTGGTCCCGGGGAACCCACCCAGACCCGCCGTGCACAGGGCGAAGGGGGCGTGCCGGGCGGCGACGGCGGAGGCGAGCGCGTCGAGGGCGGGCAGGGCCTCCGCGGGCCGGTCGCCCAGGAAGGCCAGCGTCACATGCAACCCCTCCGGTCTCGACCAGCGCGCCGGCGGGCCGGTCTGCTGCCAGCGCCCCAGGGCCTCCCGCAGAGGCGCGGGCAGCGGCAGGGCGAAGAAGAGCCTCAGGCCCCCGCCTTCCACTTGATGCTGCAGCCCATGCTCGGGTGCTGGACTTTCAGGGGTCCCTCGCCCGCCAGCACGCGCTCGATGGCGACCCTCAATTCCTGTCGGGTGACGTGGGCGGCATCCTTCCAGTTGTCGTCCAGGCGACCGCGATAGGTGAGGTGGCGGTGGCCGTCGTAGAGGAAGAAGTCCGGCGTGCAGACGGCGCCCAGGGCGCGGGCCACGGTCTGCTCTTCGTCAAAGAGGTAGGGAAACAGGTAGCCCTTGGCCTGGGCCCGGATCCGCATGGCTTCGAAGCTGTCCTCCGGATAGGTCTCCGCGTCATTGGCGCTGAGGCCCACGACGGCGCAGCGGCCCTGGTAGATCCTGGCCAGCGCGTTGATGCGGTCGTCCACGGCCTGCACGTAGGGGCAGTGGTTGCACATGACCACCACCAGCAGCGCCGGGCAGTGGAAGTCGTGCAGCGACCAGAGCCGGCCGTCGACACCAGGCAGGGTGAAGTCCGGACAGGCCGTGCCGAGCGGGACCATGGTGGATTCCGTCAGCGCCATGGGGACCTCCGGGTGGCTTCTTTCATCGTACGCCTGGGGGCAAGCCAGCCTGACCGAAGTCATTTTTTTGACTTGACCCTTTCCTGCCTACCTCTAGGCTGAACTCAACCAAGGAGCCCATGACCCAGCTGCCGCGCCTTCACTGGTCCACCCTCGGGGACGACACCGGGGGGCTGGAGCATCGGTGGGCGGGCTTGTGGGAGGTGACCGTGGATCGCGGCGCCTCGCCGGCCCTGCCGCCCCGGGACGTGGACCTGTGGGTGATCAACGCCCGGGGCGCCTGGCCGCCGCCGGAGATGAACCGCATGATGGCCGAGGTCGCGGCCCTGCCCATCCTCCTGGGATTGAAGTCGGACGCTCCCCCCATGGATTCCAAGGCCCTGACTGAGTGGGGCGCCCTGGGCAGCGTGCGCTGGGGCGTGCTGGGGCCTGAGCCGCCCATGCCGGGCCTGCGCCCGCGCTCAGGCACCACCACGCAGCTCAGCGCCTCCCAGGCTCTGGCCTTCGGCCTCATCGGCACCAGCCCCGCCATGCAGGACGTGCTGGCCCGGGCCCGGGCTGCCGCCGCCACCAAGGCCACGGTGCTGCTGCTGGGGGAGAGCGGCACGGGCAAGGAGGTCATCGCCCGGGCCATCCACCGCATGAGCGCGGATGCCGCGGAACCCTTCGTGGCCGTGCACTGCGGAGCCATCCCCGAGAATTTGCTGGAGTCCGAGCTCTTCGGCTACAACAAGGGCGCCTTCACCGATGCCCGCAAGGACACGCCCGGCAAGTTCCGCGAGGCCCAGGGCGGGACCATCTTCCTGGACGAGGTGGGCACCATGCCACTTAGCGCCCAGGTGCGCCTCCTGCGCGTGCTTCAGGAGCGCGAGGTGCAGCCCCTGGGCGGCGGCGCGCCCGTGAAGGTGGACCTGCGGGTGGTCACCGCCTCCAACGTGGACCTGTGGAAGAAGGTGCAGGACGGCAGCTTCCGCGAGGACCTGTTCTACCGCCTGGAGGTCGTGCCCATCACCATGCCGCCCCTGCGGGCGCGGCGGGAGGAGGTGCCCTTCCTGGCCCAGCACTTCCTCAACCGCAAGGCCCGCGAGCATCGCCTCTACCCCAAGGCCCTGCACCCCAGCGTGGACCCCCTCCTGATGGCCCTGCCCTGGCCCGGCAACGTGCGCCAGCTGGAGAACGCCATCGAGCGCGCCATCGTGCTCTCGGGCACGCGCCCCGTGCTCACGCGGGAGGACTTCGCCTTCCTCGCGGACCGGATGGGGCCGGCTTCGAGTGGGCCAGAAGCGCCGGCGCCGGCCCCGAACGTGGTGCCCGCGGCCTTCGCGCCCCCGCCCGCCGCCTCCTTCCCACCCCCGGCGGCGGCCTTCGGGGTGGACCTTCCGCCCGAGGGCATGGACCTGAACCAGGTGGTGTCGGACATGGAGAAGACCCTCATGCTCCAGAGCCTGGCCATCACCCGCGGCAACAAGAAGCGCGCCGCCGACCTGCTGGGCCTCAAGCGCACGACCTTCCTGGAAAAAATGAAGCGGCTGGACCTCGAGGACGCGGACGGCGCCGAGGCCGAGGCCTGATTCGCCCCTGTTAACCTGGGGCCATGGCGAATGTGACGCATCTGAGGTGGAAGCTGGAGGTTCCCGACCCCCAGGAGGAGGCGCTGTGCGCCTGGCTGGAGGCAGGGGGATCGTCGGCCTTCTACCGCGAGGCCGATCCGCCGCGGGCCTGCTACGCCTACTTCCCGCCGGACCAGGCGCCCCCGGAGACCGCGGGCCTGGCGGCCTTCCCCGGCGTGCGCCTGCTCGAGGCCGAGACCTTCGGGGACGAAGACTGGCTGGCCAAGAGCCGCGAGGGCTTCGGCGCCTTCGATGTGGGCACGCGCTTCCATGTGCGCCCCCTCTGGGAGGACACCCCCGGCCCTGCGGATCGCCTGGATCTGGTGGTGAATCCCGGCCTGGCCTTCGGCACCGGCGGGCACGAGACCACGCGCCTCTGCATGGAGCTGCTGGAGGAGCTGGCCTCCGCGGGGCGCCTGAACGGCCCCATCCTCGACATCGGCGCGGGCACGGGCATCCTCTCTCTGGCGGCCTTCCTGCTGGGCGGCCGGGACCTCATGGCCTTCGACATCGACCCCGATTGCGGGCCGGCCATGGACGAGTTGAAGGCGCTGAACGCCCATCTGCTCAAGGGGCAGGTGCCCTACGACAGCTTCGTGGGGACCCTGGACCATCCCAAGGCGCAGGGGCCCTTCGCCGGCCTGCTGGCCAACATCCTGCTGCTGACCATCCAGGAGCTGCTGCCCCGCATGGCTGAGGTGGCCGCCCCGGGCGGGTGGCTCGTGGCCAGCGGCATCCTGGCGGAGCGCACGGACGAGGCCCTGGTGAGCCTCGTCTCGCACGGCTTCAAGCCGGAGAAGGTGCTGAAGGAAGGCGAGTGGATCGCCGTGCTGGCGGTGCGGGAACCATGAGCCGCGCGGACCGCCCCATCGGCGTCTTCGACTCGGGCATCGGCGGCCTCACGGTCATCCACGCCCTGCGCCAGATGCTGCCCCAGGAAGAGCTGATCTACCTGGGTGACACGGCGCGCCTGCCCTACGGCAGCAAGAGCCACCACACCATCGAGCGCTACACGCTCCAGATGGGCGAGCTGCTCCAGCGCCACGACCCCAAGCTCATCGTCATCGCCTGCAACACGGCCAGCGCCCACGGGCTGCCGGCGCTCCAGGCCGCGAGCCCCTGCCCGGTGATCGGCGTCATCGAGCCCGGCGCCGAGGCCGCCGCGGCGGTGCCCGGTCCCGTGGGCGTCATCGGCACCCTGGCCACCGTGGGCAGCGGGGCCTACGAGGCGGCCATCCTGCGCCGCGACCCGACCAAGGTCATCCACAGCGCGGCCTGCCCCCTGCTGGTGCCCCTGGCGGAAGAGGGCTGGTTCGACGATGCCGTCACCGACACCATCTGCCGCCGCTACCTGGACCTGCTGCCCGCCGACGTGAAGACCGTGGTGCTGGGCTGCACCCACTACCCCACCCTGCTGCCCAGCCTGGAGCGCTGCCGCCCCGGCACCCACTGGATCGACAGCGGCCGGGTCACCGCCCGGGCCGTGGACCGCATGCTGCAGGGAACCCTTGGCTACCGCACCCGCAGCGCCCGTGGCGAACTCCGCGTCCAGCTCACCGATGCCAGCAGCCGCCTGAAGGAAGTGGGCAGCCGCTTCCTGGAGGAGGAGCTGGGGGACGTGGAAGTGGTGGAGATCTAGGCCGGAACCGCGCCCGGCAGGGTGAACGCCACGCAGGTGCCCCGCCCTTCGGTGCTTTCGATGCGGATCTCGCCGCCGTGGCTGCGGACGATCTCGCGGCAGATGCTGAGGCCCAGGCCGGTGCCCTTGCCCTCGGGCTTGGTGGTGAACATGGGGCGGAAGACCTGGCCGATGAGATCGGCGGGGATGCCCTGGCCCGAATCCTGGAAGCGGATCTCCCACCAGGGGCCGTTGGGCGTGCTCTCCTCGGCGGGGCAGGCGGAGAGCCGCACGGTGCCGCCACTGGGCATGGCATCCACGGCGTTCTTCATGAGGTTCAGGAAGAGCTGCTCCATCTGCTTGCGGTCCACATTCAGCTGGCACCCGGCGGGCACCTCGGTCTCCACGGTGACGCCATGCGAGGTCAGGGTGGGGGCCCACAGCTGGTGGAGGTCCTCCAGCAGGCCCGCAAAGGACTGGGCCTCCTGATGCAGCTGGGGGCGGCGGGTGAGGTCGAGCATGCGACGCACGATGCCCCCCACCCGCTGGATCTGGGCCTGGATGACGCCGAGGCGCTCGCGCACGCGCTCGGGCAGGTCCTTCTGGCCCTCCATGAGCTGGAGGTGGCCATTCACCAGGTTGAGGGGCGTGCCCACCTCGTGGGCGAAGGTGGCCGCGAGCTGGCCCGCCACGGCCAGCCGCTCCTGGGCACCCAGTTCCTCGCGGAGCAGGGCGTTGCGCTCGGCCATGGCCGCCAGCTCCACGTTCTTGGCCTGCAGTTCCGCCAGGGCGGCGTCGATGCGGTCCTGGAGGTTGGCGTTGAGGCCGCGGATCTCGTGGATGAGCGCCTCGCGCTCCTCGCCGGCCCGCTGGAGCTGCACGGCCATCCCGTTGAACTGCGCGGCGATGAGGCCCAGCTCGTCGCTGCGCTTGATGGGGACCCGGGCCCCGGCCTCGCCCCGCTCCAGCTGCTCCATGGCCAGCACCGTGGCCTCGATGGGATCGCTGATGAGCACGCGCAGGATGAGCCAGAGGAGGATGAACTCGCCGAGGAGGACCCCCGGCAGGGTGCGCAGGGTGCGCTTCAGGTTGTTGTCCCAGACCACCTCCCACCGCTCCAGGTCGCAGTAGACCCGGATGAGGCCCAGGGGTGCCTGGCCCGGCCGGTGGGCGCGGATGGGCTGGTAGACCTTCCAGGCCCGGCCCCCGGTGTTCAGGTCCACCAGCTCGGCCTGGGGTTTCGTCAGGGTCAGGTACGAGCCGATCTCGGGTCCCCACTCCACGGTGGCCTCGTCCCCGGAGGAGCGCACCAGCTCCACCTCGTTGCTCTTCCCCACCCGCTTGAAGACGTCGATCTGGAAGATGCTGCGGTCGGGGCCGGCGATGCTCTCCAGCAGCTGGTCGAGCTTGTCGGCGTCCCGGAAGGCGGGATCCCGCTCCACCACGTCGGTCTCCACCGTCCCGGCGGTGTCGATGGTGAGCTGGCGGGAGTAGTTCTCCAGCTCGCGGCGGCTGTTGCGGGTGATGGAGTAGGCCACGGCCACGGTGAGCACGCTGGTCACGAGGCCCAGCAACAGGAACAGCTTGGCGTGCACGCTGCGCAGCCAGGCCAGGGGGCGGATCCGCACGCGCCAGAAGCTCATCAGGATCGCGCCTCGACAGCAGGGAGGCCCAGCGCAGGCCGCACGGCCTGCGCAAAGACGCCAGGATCCTGGCCGGCGGCGGCGGCCGTGAAGCGGCCAAAGGCCGCCCGCCGCGCTTCAGCCACTTCCCCCAGCAGCTCCAGCACGCCGGCGGCGAGGATGGCCCGGTCCCGGGCGCGCAGCAGGCCTTCCTCCTCCCAGAGCAGGGCTTCCAGGGCGGCCAGGTCGTGGTGCTCACCCAGAGCGGTCTGGAGCGTCTTCAACTGGGTCAGCATGGTTTCCGGCACGACCGGGAAGGCGCCCTCCAGGGCTTCGACGGCGTAGCGCAGCTTCTTGATGCGGACCCGCGCCTTGTGGAGGGCCGGCGCATCCTCCTGGGCGGCCAGGGCCACCAGGTCCCCCAGAGCGGCAGCGGCACGGGGCTCGAGGCAGGTCCAGGCGGCTTCCTGGAGCGAGGCGTGCTGGAAGGGCGCCGGCAGGCTCGGCACGTCCAGGAGCTTGTCCAGGTCGGGCAGGCGCAGCTCGCCCAGTTCCTTGTGCATGGCGCGCCGGGCCTTGGCCCGGGCCCGGTCCACGCGCTCCAGCAGGTGTTCCAGCACGGCGCCCTGGCCGGGAGTGGGGGCCGACCGGCGGTGCTGCTCCAGGCGGGCGGCATGGACATCGAGCTCCCGCGGCAGGCCGAGGACGTCCACGAGCCGCTTCAGGGCCCGCCGCTGAGCCTTGTGGACGGGGTAGGCCTCGGGGTCCACGAGGTCCAGCACGGCGCCGAGGCGCCGGGCCGAGACGCGCACTTGGTGCAGCGGTTCCTCCTCCTCGGCCCAGCCTTCGGTGGCCAGCAGCGCCTGGAGCGCCGCCAGCCGGACCTCCAGGGCCCGGTGCAGCAGGATCGCCAACTCAGCCGGATGCATCTGGTGATTCTAAGCCCAATCGGCAGAAGCGAAAAATTCGCGTAAACTGGGAGGCCTATGGAACACATTCACATCAAGGGCGCCCGCGAACACAACCTCAAGAACTTCGACCTCAGCCTGCCGCGCAACCAGCTGGTGGTGATCACGGGGCTGTCGGGCTCGGGCAAGTCCAGCCTGGCCTTCGACACCCTGTACGCCGAGGGGCAGCGGCGCTATGTGGAGAGCCTGTCGGCCTATGCACGGCAGTTCCTCGACCAGATGGAGAAGCCCGATGTGGACAGCATCGAGGGCCTCTCCCCGGCCATCTCCATCGAGCAGAAGACCACCAGCAAGAACCCGCGCTCCACCGTGGCCACGGTCACGGAGATCTACGACTACCTGCGCCTGCTCTTCGCGCGCACGGGCAAGCCCACCTGCGTGGCCTGCGGCGAAGCCATTGCCAGCCAGACCATCCAGGAGATGGCGGACCAGATCCTGGCGAAGCCCGAGGGGACGAAGCTGCAGATCCTGGCTCCCGTGGTGCGCGGCCGCAAGGGCGAGTACAAGAAGCTGCTCCAGGACCTCATGAAGCGCGGCTACATCCGGGCCCGGCTCAACGGGCAGATGCTCGACCTCACCGAAGGCATCCCGGATCTCGACAAGCAGAAGAAGCACACCATCGACGTGGTCATCGACCGCCTGAAGGTGAGCCCCGCGGTGCAGTCCCGGCTGGCTGACAGTCTCGAAATTGCCTGCAACCTCGCAGAGGGCTCCGCCCTCTGCGAGCTGGATGGAAAGGAAGAGCTGTTTTCCTCGAAGCTGGCCTGCAACAACGCGAAGTGCGCCAAGTTCGGGTTGGGTCTGCCGGAGCTGGAGCCGCGGTCCTTCTCCTTCAACACGCCCTACGGCGCCTGCCCCACCTGCGACGGCCTGGGCTTCAAGCGCCAGTTCGCCGAGGAGCTGATCATCCCCAACCCGGCCCTCTCCATCAACGAGGGCGCCATCCAGGCCAGCGGCTGGAAGAGCGTGAGCGAGGACGGCTGGCGCTCGCAGATGCTGGACCAGCTGGCCCGCAAGGTGAAGTTCAGCCTGGACACGCCCTGGAGGAAGCTTGGGACCGACATCCGGCGGCTCCTGCTGCACGGCACCGAGAAGGAGATGCGGTTCACCTACGAGAACAAGAAGAACCGCTATGACTTCGTCCACCACTTCGAGGGCATCGTCGGCAACCTCGAGCGCCGCTACCGCGAGACCACCAGCGAGGAGATCCGCGCGGAGCTGGAGGAATCCATGCGGGTCGTCCCCTGCGAGGCCTGCGCGGGACTGCGCCTGAGGCCTGAGGTCCTGGCGGTGTATGTGGGCGGCCTGAACATCGCCCAGGTGGTCTCCCAGAGCGTGCGGGACGCCCGGAAGTGGTTCGCTGACCTGACGCTGGAAGGCAAGGAGGCCGTCATCGCCGAGAAGGTGCTGAAGGAGATCCGCGAGCGCCTGGGGTTCCTCGACGATGTGGGCCTGGGCTACCTCACGCTGGACCGCAGCGCGGCCACGCTGTCCGGCGGCGAGGGCCAGCGCATCCGCCTCGCCACGCAGATCGGCAGCAAGCTCCAGGGCGTGCTCTATGTGCTGGACGAGCCCAGCATCGGCCTGCATCAGCGGGACAACCTGCAGCTGATCCGCACCCTGCAGGAGATGCGCAACCTGGGCAACACCGTGCTGGTGGTGGAGCATGACCTGGAGACCATCCTCGCGGCCGATCACGTGGTGGACATGGGCCCCGGCGCCGGCGAGCACGGCGGCTTCGTGGTGGCCCAGGGCACGCCCGAGGAGATCGGCCGCACCCCAGGTTCCATCACCGGCGACTTCCTCTCGGGCCGGGACGCCATCCCCGTGCCCCGCACCCGGCGCAAGGCCAAGCGCGGCCAGCTGTCCGTGGTGGGCGCCGAGGAGAACAACCTCAAGAAGGTGGACGCGGACTTCCCCATCGGCCTCTTCACCTGCGTCACCGGGGTTTCGGGTTCGGGCAAGAGCACCCTGGTGAACGAGATCCTCTACAAGGCCCTGGCCAACCAGCTGCACCAGGGCGTGCATATCGTCGGGAAGCACAAGACCATCAAGGGACTGGAGGCCGTGGACAAGGTCATCGACATCGACCAGGCGCCCATCGGCCGCACGCCCCGCAGTAACCCGGCCACCTACACGGGCCTCTTCACGCCGCTCCGCGAGCTCTTCGCCCAGCTGCCGGAGAGCAAGGTGCGGGGCTACGCGCCGGGCCGCTACAGCTTCAACGTGAAGGGCGGGCGCTGCGAGAAGTGCGAGGGCGACGGCGTCCTCAAGATCGAGATGCACTTCCTCCCGGATGTCTACGTCACCTGCGAGCAGTGCAAGGGCAAGCGCTACAACCGCGAGACCCTCGAGATCCACTACAAGGGCCACAGCATCTCCGAGGTGCTGGCCATGACCGTGGAGGAGGCGCTGGGGCTGTTCGCGCCCATCCCCGTGCTGGCCAACAAGCTGCAGACGCTCATGGACGTGGGCCTGGGCTACATCCGCCTGGGCCAGAGCGCCACGACGCTCTCGGGCGGCGAGGCCCAGCGCGTGAAGCTGGCCAAGGAGCTGAGCAAGCGCGCCACCGGCCGCACGGTCTACATCCTGGACGAGCCCACCACGGGCCTGCACCTCAAGGACATCCAGAAGCTGCTGGAGGTCGTGAACCGGCTCGTCGAGACCGGCAACACCCTCATCGTCATCGAGCACAACCTCGACGTCATCAAGACCGCCGACTGGATCCTGGACCTGGGCCCCGAGGGCGGCGGCGAGGGCGGCCGCATCATCGCCGTCGGCACCCCCGAAGAGGTGGCCAGGAAGAAGACCAGCGTGACGGGGAAGTACCTGGCGCCGTACCTGAAATAGGTCGCGGGCTCAGCGCCGCCCGCTCTCCCAGATCAGGCCGTCGGCGGCGTCGCCGTTCTCCACAGTCTCGTGGGCGCCCTCCTCGAACACGGCCCAGAGGGCGTCGAGGCGCTTGCGGCGGAAGCGGGGGTTGGGGATGGTGCGCTCCAGGGCCTCCCGGGTGGCGGGGGGGTGCTCCAGGCGGGCCATGAGCCAGCGGTTGCCCAGCTCCATGACGGCGCCCACGTCGCCTTCGTTGCCCCAGGCCCAGCGCAGCGCCGTGAGCTTCCTGGCCCGGTCCACGGCCAGGTCCCCCAGGTGGCGGACCTTGTCCACCACGGGATCGTGCTTGGGCGGGGTGTAGGCCCGGACGCGCTTCAGGAGGTGGCGCATGTCCTTGGGCAGGGCGGCCAGGCGCGGGCCGATCTCCGGGTGGTCCCGCTTCGCATCGGCCTCGTCGGCCAGGATGCGCAGCAGGGGCAGCAGCAGGGCCGCGTCCCGGCTGGCGTAGCTGATCTGGGTGTCGCGCAGGGGGCGCAGCATCCAGTTGGAGTCCTGCTCCTCCTTGGGGATGTCGAGGCCGAGCTTGAGCTTGGCCATGGTCTTCAGGCCGGGCTGGGGATAGCCCAGGGCGCGGGAGAGCAGCATGGTATCGAAGATGCTGTCGGGCACCACGTCGTAGAGGCGCTTGAAGACGATGCCGTCGCCGGAGAAGTCGTGGACGATCCAGGGCACCTGGGCCATGGCCTGCAGGGCGGGACGCATGAGGCCATCCAGGGCCAGGGGGTCCACCAGCCAGGCCTGGTCGTGGGTGGCCACCTGCAGCAGGGCGAGCAGGCAGTGGTGCATGCCCGTGAGGCTGCACTCGATGTCCACGGACAGCACACCCGCCGCATGCCACAGGGGCAGCGCCTCCTGGAGCTTTTCGGGCGTGTCCACGTAGGTCGTGGGAAGGTCGAAGTGGTCGAGCACCATCCGGCCAGTATGCCAGTCCGGTACCATGATCCTTCGTCACGTTCTGCGAGGCCTCATGAACCGCTCCCTCTTCTGGACCACCTTCGCCACCGTCTTCCTCGCCGAGGTGGGCGACAAGACGCAGCTCGCGGCCATGACGGCCACGGTGCGGAGCGGCCAGATCTGGACCGTGTTCCTCGCCGCCAGCGCCGCCCTGGTCTGCGCCACGGCCATCGGCGTGGCCCTGGGCGGCGTGCTGTTCCGCTACATCCCCGAGTCCGCCATCAAGTGGGCCGCGGGGACGGCCTTCATCGCCGTGGGGCTGTGGGTGCTGATCAAAGGCTAGAGCTTGTTCCAGCGGAAGCTGATCATCCCCGCTTGAGCGTGAGGATGGCGATCTCGGGCGGGGCGGCGATGCGGAGGGGCAGGCCCACCACGCCCAGCCCGCGGCTCACGTAGAGCAGGTCATCCCCCTCGCGGTACAGGCCGTCCGTGCGGGGGCCGATGAGGTGGGCGCTGCTGAAGCCGGGGATGGGATTGATCTGCCCGCCGTGGGTGTGGCCCGAGAGCGTGAGCCGCGCCCCGGCTTCCAGGGCCCGCTCCCACTCGCTGGGCCGGTGGTTCAGGCAGAGGCGGAAGGCGTCCGCGGGCAGGTCCCGGGCGGCCTCGGCGGGCCGGGGGCCTGGGCCGAAGATCATCCGCCGGAAGCGTCCGTTCCGCGCCATCGGATCCTGGAGGCCGATGAGGGCCAGCGTGCCGCCGCCCCGCTGGATGAGGGCCGAGGCGTTCTCCAGGCAGCGGATCCCGGCGGCCTCGAGGTCCCGCCAGATGGGGCGGGGGTCATCGAAGTAGTCGTGGTTGCCCAGCACGGCGAAGGAGCCGAAGGGCGCGGGGAAGCCCTGGAAGGCCTCGATGATCGGGGCCAGCTCCTCGGGCCGGCTGTCCACCAGGTCGCCGGTGAGGAGCAGCAGGTCCGGGCGTTCCCGGGCCGTGAGGTCCCGCCAGCGGCGCACCAGGTCCGGGCCCACCAGGGGGCCGGAGTGGAGGTCGCTGAGGTGGGCGAGGCGGAGGCCATCCAGGCCTGGGGGCAGGTCGCTGAAGGTGAGGGCCCGCCGGGTGATGGAGGGGTCCCCGTAGGCCTCCCGGGACCCGACGGCGCCGAAGGCGACGGCCGCGCCGGTGCTGGCGAGGGCGGCGGTCCGCAGGAAGGCCCGGCGCCCGGGATCCACGGCCTCGCCCGCCGGTTCCGGCCGATTCCGGGTCCAGAGGTGCCAGAGGCCCTCGGCCGTCATGCCCATCAGCAGGTGCAGCACCGTGAAGGCCTGGAAGTAGAAGCCGCCCCGGGCCAGGCCCCGGAGGAGCGGCAGTGCCTCGTGGCCGCCCTGGCCCAGGAGGCGCAGCCCCGCGAAGAGGATCAGCGGGACGTGGACGAGGCCCAGCACCCAGGGCACCGCCCGGTGGAAGCGCCCCGGCAGCTCCAGGCGCAGCAGGCGCAGGTGCAGCCACTGGACCAGGAAGATGAGGACAAGGCCGATGAGGAAGAGCATCAGGATCCCGGGGAAGACATCACGGCCGCACGATCACGCTGAGGGTTCCCACAGTACGGCCCTTCATGGTGCCATCCAAGGGGCGGTGCAGCCCCACCGTGAACGAGAGGTTGCCGGCCAGACGCCGCAGCACATCCAGGGGCAGGCCGAGGTCGCGGCTGTCCAGCTCGAGGCCCGCCACCCGCTGGGCGGAGGGCCGGGGCGCGGCGTCCTGCCAGATGGCCGCGTGCTCCACATAGGCGTGGAGGAGGCCCAGCCCCAGGTCGCCCCGCAGGCGCCGGAGCCGGTTCCCCGTGGCGGTGTAGGCGGGCAGGGCCGCCTGGACCACCCGGTTGGCATCGAGGGCGGTGGACAGCAGGGAGGTGCCCACGCCGCCCAGGTGGAAGCGGTCCAGGGCCGTGGGATCGCCGCCGAGGCGGCCCTCCTCCAGGTGCACGGTGACGGGGGACCAGGGATTGATCCAGCCCAGGGTGAGGGTGGCCCGGGTCAGCGTCCAGGCGTGGCCGTCCGTCCGGCCCTGCTGTTCCCGGGCGGCGAGGGCGACGCGGAGGCCCTGCTCGTCCCGGCTCCAGAAGCTGCCCAGGCCGGCGTCCACGCCCCAGAGCGCGCGGTGGCTCGGGCTCGCGTCCGTGGGTGCGACGCGCTCGAAGGCCGCCACGGGCCGGAAGTGCGAGCGGGGCCGGCCCAGGTCCTCCCGCTCGAACGCCAGCTCCGCGCCCCGGCGCTCGCGGTCGAAGCCGGCCAGGGGCGCGAAGCGCTGGCTCGAGGGGCGCTCGAGGAGGGAGAAGGCCTGCAGGGAGGGCGCCCACCGCCAGCCCCGCCAGGCCAGCCCGGCCGTGCCGCCGCGGGGACCCGCGCCGTCGCCCAGGCCCGCGAGGACCTGCCAGTTCAGGCGGTTCAGGAGGTCGTTGCCGCCGGCGCCGAGCTGGGCGCTGAGGCCCGAGGGCGTGGCGCTGTACCCCGCCAGGGTGAAGGTGTCGTGGCTTTCGCCCACCCGGTAGGGATGGGGTTCTACGGGGACCGGCGGCGGCAGGGGGCTGGGTTCGTCGGCCTTCGGCAGCACCTGGTCCGGCACCAGGGGCGCCGGGTCCTGCGGCAGGGGCTTCGCGTCCAGGGGGGGCTGGGTGGCGTCGAGGCGGCGGATCTGGATGCCCGAGGCGCTGAGCTGGGTGTAGTAGATCCAGCGGCCGTCGGGGGTGGCCACGGGATTCCAGGCGGCGGCCAGGGTGCGCGTGAGGGGGCGGCCCTGGCCGTCCACCAGGTTCCAGATGCCGCCCACTTCCCGCCAGGTGGGGCCGCTCGGCGCAGCAGATCTGGACACTTCCGGGGCCGGGGCCAAGCCCTGGGCCAGGCCCTGGCCGAGGGTCCACTGCCAGGGCTGGGGTTTCAGCACGCCCTCCTCATCAGGCAGCCGCAGCTGGAAGGCGATGCGGTCCGGGCCGGCCCACAGGGGCTTCCAGGGGAGGGCTCCGTTCACCGGGCCCAGGCGCCGGGCGGGAGGAAGGACCGGGGCGATCGACGCGTGGTCCGCGGGCTCCCCGGGCTCCGGCTGGACAGCCCTCGGTGTGGCCTTCAGGTCCCACACATAGAGGCCCGGGCGCTTGGGGGCCGTGACGCGGGCCAGGAGCTTCGTGCCGTCGGGACTCAGGGCCAGGTCCGAGGCCCAGCCCTGCAGCTGGGTGACGAGCTCGCCCTCGCGGAGGCCTTCGGCCCTGGCGCGGCGCTCCAGTTCCAGGGCCGTGTGGGTCAGCTCCGCGCAGTAGCGCTGGTAGCCGTCCTTCGGGCCGAAGCCGAAGGTGGCCCGGAAGGCCGTCTCGAAGTCGCGCTTCCCGGCCAGGCGGAGCCACAGGGTCTGGAGGACTTTCGGGTCTCCGGCCTTCGTCTCCAGCCATTCGAGGTAGCCGCTGCCGCCCAGGTAGGCCAGGCTGCCGCCGAGGAAGCCGCGGGTGCCGCTCAGGGCCTCGTAGGTGGGCAGCTTGCCTTCGAGGGCCCACTGGCGCAGGACCGCGGCGCGGATGGCGCTGTGCGGGCGGCCGCTGCCGGTGAGCTTCCCCTCGATGAGCGTGGCGTAGCCTTCCGTGACCCAGCGGGGCGATTTCTCCGCGAGGGGCCCCAGCACGGCGGTCCAGCGCCGCCAGAGGCTCGGCTGCCGGGCGGGGCGCAGCAGGTGGTGCATGTGGCCGAGCTCATGGGTCACCAGCAGCTCGGCCCAGCCGCGGTGGTGGCCGATGGGGGAATCGGAGCCGGGCTCCGTCTTCCAGAGCACCACATGGGGGCGCTGGAGGATCGGGAAGGCCAGCCCGTTGGCCTCCAGGACGGGATCGAGGATGACGATGTCGAGGGGCTTCCCGGGCTTCTCGTAGGCGAACCCCACGAGGCCGAGGTACTGGGCATGGACGCCTTCGACGCGCCCGGCCACGTCGCGTCCGAAGGCCTCGAAGGCGGCGGGGCAGTGGATGCGGTAGTGGGCCGTGGTGAAGGTGAGCCAGGGGGCGTCCGGGGCCTGGACCCGCGTAGGGGCCGCCTGGACCAGGGCGGGAAGGAGGGCCAGGGCGGGGGTCAGGATCCGGAGGCGCATCCCTCCAGTGTGGACCAGGGCCGTGACGGGGATCACTTTTTGAGAATTCATCTCAAATTTGGATTTGAAATCGAGAATCAAGTTTGTGAGACTCATTCTCATGCACGTGAATCCCCTTGGCCTCCTCCTGGTCCCCGCCCTGCTGGCGGCCCAGGCGCCCATGCCCACTCCGGCGCCCACTCCGGCGCCCACCCGGGACCGCGCGGTGCTGGCCATGGGGACGGAACTGAGGCTGCATCTCGAAGGGCCGGGGGATCTCGACCGGGCCTCGCAGGCGGCGCTGACGGAGGCGGCCCGCCTCGAGGCGGCCTGCTCCACCTGGGAGGCCGCCTCCGCCTGGAGCCGCCTGAACGCCGCCCAGGGGGAACCGGTGCCCCTGGACGCCGAGTGGATCGATCTGCTGGGCCGGATGAAGGCCTGGCAGGTCCGGACGGAGGGCGCCTTCGATCCGGTGCTCATGGCCCTGGTGCGGGCCTGGGACCTCCGGCACGGCGGGCGGACGCCGACGCCCCAGGTCCTGGCCGAGGCCCGCCGGGCCTCGGGCGCCGGGCTGCTGCTGCTCGACCCGGCCGCGGGCACCGCCCGTCTCGCCCATGCCGCCGCGGGCGTGGAGGAGGGGGGTTTCCTCAAGGGCTACGCGCTGGACCGCCTGCGCCTGGCGGCGGCCAGTCCCGCCGGACTGCTCGATTTCGGGGGCCAGCTGCTGGCCTGGGGGCGGCCCGTGCCGGTCGCCATCGCCGATCCCCTGGACCGCCGGCAACCCCGTCTCTCCTTCCTCCTGGACGAGGCCTCCCTCGCGGGCAGCGGCACCTCCGAGCGGGGCCGCCACCTCCTCGATCCCCGCACCGGCGAGCCCTGCCCGGCCTGGGGCAGCACGGCGGTGGTGGCCGCGGACGCCCTCACGGCGGATGTGCTGTCCACGGCCCTCTATGTCCTGGGCCCGGACGCGGGCCCCGCCTGGGCCGAGCGCCAGGGCGTGGCCGCCGCCTTCCTTCTCAACGACGGAACGGTCCGGATGACTCCGGCCTTCCGCGCCCTCCACCCCACCCTGATGTCCCGGGAGTCCCGATGAAGTCCCTGCTCACCCCCCTCATGTGCGCCCTGCTGGCCGCGCCGGCCTTCGCCCAGGAGAAGCCCGACACGGACAAGCGTCCCAGTGCCGACCAGCGCATCGCCGACCTGGAGCGCCGCCTGGACGCCATGTCGCGGGAGCTCGAATCGCAGAAGGCGGGCAGCACGATGCCCGCGGCGCCGGAGGAGGGCCGGTTCGGCCTGGGCGCCGGCGCCAGCAAGGTCTATGCGGTGCCTTCGGGCCTCAGCATCGGCGGCTACGGCGAGTTCCTCTATGAGGACAAGGCCGCGACGCTGCAGAACGGCACCCACGTGGGGACCGACAAGAAGGCGGACGCGCTGCGGCTGGTGCTCTACACCGGCTACAAGTTCACCGACCGCATCGTGTTCAACTCGGAGATCGAGTTCGAGCACGGCGGCTACAGCGACGAGCACCCCGAAGGCGAGGCCATCGTGGAGTTCGCCTACCTGGACTTCCTGATCAACAAGGCCTTCAACGTGCGGGCCGGCCAGATGCTGGTGCCCATGGGCTTCATCAACGAGCTGCACGAGCCGCCCGCGTTCCTGGGGGCCCGCCGCCCGCAGGTGGAGCGCACCCTCATCCCCGCTACCTGGCATGAGAACGGCGTGGGCATCCACGGCGACCTGCCCGGCAATCTGACCTACCGCGTGTACGTGATGAACGGCCTGGATGCCTCGAAATTCAGCGGCTCGGGCATCCGCGACGGCCGCCAGGCCGGCAAGGAGGCCAACGCCCAGAGCCTGGCCTGGACCGGCCGCCTGGACTGGACGCCCCTGCCCGGGGTGCTGGTGGGCGGAAGCTTCTACACGGGCAACAGCAACCAGACCGGCACGGGCGCGGCGCTCACCACCACCGTGTGGGACGCCCATGCCGAATACCGGGCCCAGGGCCTCCAGGTCCGGGGCCTCTACACCCGCACCTCCAACACCGCGGAGGCCGTGGCGGCCCTGGATTCCGCGGATCCGGCCCGCGAGGTGGGCACCGGGCAGTGGGGCGGCTACCTGGAGGTGGGCTACGACCTCCTGCGCGGCTCCAGGCAGGCCCTCATCCCCTATGCCCGCTACGAGCGCCTCGACGCGCAGCAACAGGTCGCCGCGGGCGTCTCCGTCGATGGCAGCCAGGACCGCACCCTCCTCACCACCGGCGTGGCCTACAAGCCCATCCCCCAGGTGGCCGTGAAGGCGGACTGGACCCGGGACGAGAACCGCGCCAACACCGGCCGCAACCAGTTCAGCCTGGCTCTGGGCTACACCTTCTGAGGCCCCCCATGATCCGCGTCCTGGCCCCTCTCGCCTTTTCCCTGCCCCTCTTCGCCGCCCTGCCCTCCACGCAGGAGGCCCTGGCCCTGGCCTTCCCGGGGGCGCAGTTCACCCGCCGGGAGTTCGTGCTCAGCGAGGCCCAGGCCGGGCGGACGAAGGCGCTGGCCCAGGTGGAGGTGCCGGGACGCTGGCTCGTGGCCTACGAGGCCCGGAAGAATGGAACCCTGGTGGGTGTCGGCTTCTTCGACACCCACCGGGTCCGGACCCTGAACGAGACCCTGCTGGTGGCCCTCTCGCCCGAGGGCCGCGTCCTGCGCGTGGAGGCCGTGGCCTTCCACGAGCCCGCGGAGTACATGGCCAGGGAGGCCTGGGTGAAGCAGTTCGGGGGGAAGACCCTCGACCCGCAGCTCAGCCTCAAGGGGAGCATCCACCCGCTCTCCGGCGCCACCCTCACGGCCCACGCCATGACGGATGCGGCCCGCCGCTGCCTGGCCCTGCACCAGGTGCTCTACCGGGAGGCCAAGTGAGCCCCCTGGAGCGCTGGAGCCTGCACCTGGCCGCCCTCGTCGCGGCGGGCACCGGCCTGATGGACGGCCTCCTGCGCTGGTTCGGCGTGCGGGCCGGGGAGTTCGGCCCCGAGCCCCACCCCTGGCTGCCGACGGCCCAGCACCTGCATGTGCTGACGGCGCCCCTCCTCCTCTTCGCCCTGGGCATGGCCGTGCGCGGCCATCTCCAGGTCAAGCTGAAGAAGGGCCCCGAAGGCCGCCGCACCGGCCTGGGCGCCGCCTTCCTCATCGCCCCCATGGTGCTGTCGGGCTACGCCGTGCAGGTGGTCACCAGCCCTGCCTGGCGCACGGCCTTCAGCTGGGCCCACGGCCTCAGCGCGGGGCTCTTCCTGCTGGCCTACCTGGGCCACCTCTTCATTCCTCGCGCCCAATCGGTGCCCCGGACCGTGGCTGAGTCGTCGCAGAGCTGACAGCTGAGAGCCGATAGCTGATAGCTTTCTAGGCCATGGCCAAGATCCGAGTCCTTGCCGACCACGTCGCGAACCAGATCGCGGCAGGCGAGGTCGTCGAGCGGCCCAGCTCGGTGCTCAAGGAGCTGGTGGAGAATGCCCTGGACGCCGGGGCCCGGCGCATCGAAGTGGCCTGGGAGGAGGGCGGCAAGCGCCTCCTGGAGGTGGCCGATGACGGCTCGGGCATGGCCCGGGACGACCTGTACCTCGCCCTGGAGCGCCACGCCACCAGCAAGGTGCGCACGGCGGAGGACCTGGGGCATCTGGCCTCCTTCGGCTTCCGCGGAGAGGCCCTGCCCAGCATCGCCAGCGTGAGCCGCTTCGACCTGACGAGCGCCGAAGCCGAGGGCGCCGGCCACCGCCTGCGCTGCGAGTTCGGCATCATCAAGGAGGTCATGCCCACGCCCCGAAGCCGGGGCACCACGGTGACCGTGCGGGACCTCTTCGCCCAGCTGCCGGCCCGACGGCGCTTCCTGAAGTCGACCGATACGGAGCACGCCCAGCTCTGGGGGGCCGTGGCCCGGCTGGCCCTGAGTTCCCCTGGCGTGCACTGGACCATCCGCCCCGACCGCGGCGCGCCCCTGGTGCTGCCGCCCGTGGCGGACGCGGGCCAGCGCCTGGGGCCCCTGCTCGGCGAGAAGCTCACCCGCCTGGTGCCCTTCGTGAACGGCGAGCTGCCCTGGCGGCTGCGGGGCTTCGTGTCACCGCCGGACCTCAGCTTCCGGGACCGCAACCACCTCTACCTCTTCGTGAACGGCCGGGCCGTGCGGGATCGCCTGCTGCTGGCGGCGTTGTCGGAGGCCTGGTCGGGCACCTTCGCCAAGGGCTCGTACCCGGCGGCCGTGCTCTTCCTGGAGCTGCCCCCCGAGGCCGTGGACGTGAACGTGCATCCGACGAAGGCCGAAGTCCGGTTCCGCGAGCCCCAGCGCATCTTCGCCTGGGTGCGCGGCGGGGCCGAGGAGGCCTGGTCGAAGCTGCGGGGCGGCCTCGCTTCCGTGCTGGAGCTGCCGCCGAAACCGCTGGAGGCGGAGTTCGAGCTGGACCCTTCCCGCCGCGCTGCGTCGCAGCATCCGCGGCTCTGGTCCGATCACTCCGGGGGGGCGTTGGGAGCCTACCGGGCTCTGGAGGAGACCTTCACGACGCGGCCCCTGGAGACGATCTACGCCTACGAGCCCATGTCCTCCGGGGCCGCCGAGAACCTGAATTCCAGCGGCGCCATCCGCTACCTGGGAAGCTTCCAGCAGACCTACCTGCTGGCGGAGATCGAGGGGGAGCGGGGCCCCGAGCTCTGGATCGTGGACCAGCACGTGGCCCACGAGCGGGTGCTCTTCGAGCGGCTCTTCCTGCGCCGCCACGCCCCCGCCATCCAGCCCCTGCTGCCGCCGCAGGTGGTGCAGCTCGGGCCGGAGGCGCTCGCGCGGCTCACGCCCTTCCTCCCCGAACTGGAGGCGGCGGGCGTAGAGGCCGAGCCCTTCGGAGATGGCGCCCTGGTGGTGCGCGGCCTGCCGGACTTCCTGGCGGACCGGGACCCCCAGACCCTGCTGGAGGACCTGCTGGCCCGGCTCGAAAGGGAGGGCCGCGTGGACCTCGACACCTTCCGCCGGGACCTCAACGCCGAGCTGGCCTGCCGGGCCGCCATCAAGAAGCACCACGCCCTGCCGCCGGACCTGGCCCTGGGCCTCATCCGCGACCTCCTGGCCTGCGAGGTGCCCAACACGTGTCCCCACGGCCGCCCCATTCTCAAAAAGTTGACTCTGGACGACCTGGAACGCAGCTTTGGGCGGCGAATCTAGCCCAAACAGCGGCCTACCACTCGCGCAAGCGCTCGCGGGGGGACACCCCCGCGCGGCTCCGCCGACCACCCCCGGATCGCATCGTGCCCCGCACGATGCTCCCGCTCGGGCCTCAGGCCCTCACGGACGGGGCCCCGTCCCCACGGCCGCCCCATCCTCAAGAAGCTCACCCTCGAGGATCTGGAGCGCAGCTTCGGCCGGCGGCTGTAGGCGCCTTCACGCTCCGGACCGGCTCCGCTCGGCCACCAGGTCCACGCCCAGCCGCCGGGCGATGGCGTAGAGGGCCGGCCGCGCGAGGCCCAGGGCCTCGGCGGCTTCGGCCATGCGGAAACCACAGGCCTGGAGGGTGTCCAGCAGGAGCCGCCGCTGGAAGGCCCGGGTGGCGTCGTCCCAGCCTCGCGCCTGGAAGACCGGAGCCTCCAGCTCCGGCACGTGAGCGGCCCTCAGGGTGCCGCCTTCGCAGCGCAGGATGGCGCGTTCCAGCGCATGCAGCAGCTCGCGCACGTTCCCGGGCCAGGCCAGGCGGGCGAGGGCCTGGGGGAGGCCCGGTGCCAGGGCGGGCACGGGCCGCCGGGCCGCGACCGCCGCCTTCACCACCAGCCGGGGCACCAGGAAGGGGAACTCGTGGCGGCGGGCGGCGAGGGCCGGCAGACGCAGCACCGCGCCCTGGAGGCGGAAGAGCAGGTCCCGGCGGAAGGCACCGGCCTCGGCCAGCTCCTCCAGGGGCCGGTGCGTGGCCGCCGCGAAGCGCACATCCACGCGGATGGACTGGTCGGAGCCCACCCGCCGGATCTCGCGCTCCTGGAGCACCCGCAGCAGCAGGGACTGGAGGCGCGGGGAGAGGTCGGCCACCTCGTCCAGGAACAGCGTGCCCCCACGGGCGGCCTCGATGGCGCCGCGCCGGTCGCGGTCGGCGCCCGTGAAGGCGCCCTTCACGTGGCCGAAGAGCTCGGATTCCAGGAGGCCCTCCGCGAAGGCCGAGCAGTTCACCGCCACCAGGGCGCCGCTGCGGCCCGACCGCTGGTGGAGCTCCCGGGCGGCGAGCTCTTTGCCCGTGCCCGTGGCGCCGAGGATCAGCACCGGCAGGTCCGAGCCGGCCACGCGCTCCAGCTCCCGCAGGACCGAGGCCATGGGCTCGCTGCCATCCGTCAGCAGCAGGCCGGCGTCCCCGATGGGCTCCGCAGGCCGGGACTCCTGGAGCCGGGCCAGCCAGGGGGCCAGCAGCAGGGGCTCCAGCGGGGGGCCCGGCACCGCCTCGGGCGCTTGGGCCACCAGGACGGCGCCCACGGGACAGCCCTCCCAAGTGAGGGGGTGGCCCCGCCAGATCCAGGTGTCGTGCTGGAAGGGGGCCAGGGCCCCATCCCGGGCCAGGCGGCTGAGGGCACCCTCCGGCGGCGGCGCCCCGGTGCCCAGGGTGTGGAGGCGCGCCCCCTCCTCCCAGACCAGCCAGGTCGGGGTGGACCGCTGGGCCAGCCACCGCTCCAGCAGGGCACGGGCCGGAAGGGAGGGCGATGCCTCCGGCCTGGGCCAGAGGGCCGCGAGGCGCCCCTGGTGGCGCGCCGACCGGGCGCGATCGGCGATGGCCTGGAGGGCCAGGAGCGCCTCGGCCCGCCGCAGGTCCGGCCGCCGCTCCAGCATCTGCAGGCCCAGCTCCAGGCGCATGATCTGCGTGGGGCAAGCTTCCCAGGCTGCCCAGAAGGCCCCGGGGTCGCCGATGCCGCGGAAGAGCCGATGGGCCTCCCAGCTGAGCCGGGTTTCAGGGTCCGCATCTGCGGGGGGATCCTCTGTCAGGGGTCCGAGGGCCGCTTGCAGAAAGCGGGCGTAGGGGTGGTCCTGGACATGGGTCAGGGCTTCCCGCACCAGGTCCCACTGCTCCCGGTCGGCCCCGTGCAGGGCGAGCATGCCCCAGCCTGCGGTGAAGCCCGGATGGGCCTCCACCAGGCGGCGGATCCGGACCAGGGCGGCGTCCGGTTCCAGGTTCACCTCCGCCAGCTGGGCCTCCTCCAGGTCCTGCCAGGGCTGGGGCAGTGGACCTCGCAGGACGCTCCAGCGGGCGTGGGCGGGCAGGTCGGCCCACTTGAGGGCGAGGTGGGCCGCATTGGACGCGGCGCGCTCCGCCCAACCCGGGGCCCCCAGCCGGGCGAAGTGGGCGTGGGCCAAGGTGAAGGCCCGCAGGGAGGCCTCCGGGTCGCAGGCCCGGTCGGCACGCAGGCCCTCGGCCATCCAGTGGAAGGGGTCGGCGCAGGGATGGGCCCGGGTGCCCCAGTCCGGGTAGCCTGGCGCCGTCGGAGCCGCCTCGCCGCCCCAGCGCATGCGGACCCGGTCCCAGGTGGCCTGGCCCGCAGGGGGCGGCAGGGCCGGGCGGTGGAGGGCCTCCCGGATGTCCGCCGCCAGGGCGTCGCGCCAACCCTCCGGCTGGCCCTCGGCCAGCTCCAGGCGGAGGAAGGCCTCCTGGGGCGGATCCGGGACGCCGCCCGCCAGGCCGCCCGGTGCCAGGGGGTCGAGGCCTGCCGGGGAGGCGCCGGCGCCCCGCGCCCAGGCCCGCAGGCGGGGATCCAGCACCCACCGCCCCTCCCGCTCCACCAGCCAGGGCGCGCCGCGATGGGGGGCCAGCCCCCCGGGCAGCCCGTCCAGGGCCAGCGGGCCGGCCTGGGCCTGGAGCAGGGGCCAGGGCAGGGCCGGATCCAGGGCGCCCTCTGGCAGCAGGCGGCCCTCCGCGTCCTGGCTCCGGAGCAGGAAGGCCCACCAGCCGGGCGGCAGGCGGCGGAGGCCGGGCGGGACCAGCAGTTCCAGGAAGGGCGGCAGGTGCAGGGCGCCGGCCTCGTCCACGGCGCCCAGCGGCGCGATCCAGCGCAGGCGCTGGGCGCGGTCCAGGAGCACGGAACCCGCCGCCATCCAGGGTTCGCCATCGCCCTCCAGCAGGGCCTCCCAGGCCCAGGCCAGCAGCTCAGTTTCCCGGGCGCCTCGCTGGGCGGCCGACACGCCGGCGCTGCCGTGGCGCAAGAGCGCCACCCAGGCGGGATCAGGGCGGGGCCCAAAGGTCGTGGGCGGCGCCATCACCTGGGGACCGGAGGGCCGCCGGCTGGTCTGGGTCAGCCGGGGCCAGGCCCCTTCCCGGCCGCCCAGCACCCAGGCCTGGCTGATGGCTGCCAGGGCCCAGGGGACATCCCCCCAGCGGCGGCCCCGGTCCAGGCCCCAGGGGGCCTTCCAATGGCCGAGCCAGGCGGCGCTCAGCACCCCAGCATTCCGCGCCAGACGTCCCAGAAGTCCGGGAAGGTCTTGGCCACACAGTGGGGATCGCGCAGCTCGCCGCTGCAGAGCAGACCGCCCACCGCCGCGGCGAAGGCCATGCGGTGGTCGTTGCGGGGGTCGAAGGGGGGACGGGGTCCGGGGCGCGGTCCCGGAACCACGCGCAGGGTGTGGTCCCCGATCACCTCGGCCCCGCCCCCCAGCCAGCGCACCAGCTCTGCCGAGGCGTCCAGCCGGTCGCATTCCTTCAGGGGGAGCGTGTGCAGGCCGCGCAGCTCGGAGGGGCCGGGGGCCAGGGCCGCCAGGGCGGCCAGCACGGGGCCCAGGTCCGGGCAGTCGGTGAGATCGGCGTCCATGCCCCGCCGGAGGGGGCCCGTAAGCTCCAGGCTCTGGGGCCCGACCCAGCGGGCGCCACAACCCGCGGCTTCGAGGATGGCCACCATGGCCCGGTCGCCCTGGGCATCCACCGGATCCAGGGGTTCCAGCCGCAGGCTGCGACCGGTCACGGCCGCGGCGGCGAGGAAGGCGGCGGCGCCGCTCCAGTCACCGGGGAGGTCCAGGTCCCGCGGGCCCAGGGCGCCGCCGGGGATGGACCACAAGCCCGGTTCCAGGCGGGCCTCGCAGCCGAAGCGCCGGAGCCACTGGGTGGTGAGGGTCAGGTAGCTGGGGCTGGCCACGGCGGTCCAGCGCAGGGTGCCGCCGCCAGACAGGGCCGCCGCGGTCAGGGCCAGGCCCGTGAGGAACTGGCTGCTGAGGCGGGCATCCACCGTTAGGTCCAGGGTCGCGGGCGGCGCGGGGGCGGGGCGCAGCCAGGCGCCCCCGGCATCGGGTTCCCAGGCCGCCCCCAGGGCTTCCAGCGGCGCCAGCAGGGGCCCCAGGGGCCGCTCGAAGAGCCGGGGATCACCTTCCAGCCGCACCGGCCCCTCGGCTTTCAGGGCCAGCCAGGGCAGGAGGAAGCGCAGGGTGGTGCCCGAGGCACCCAGCCAGAGGGGACCGCTGGCCACTGGTCGCCGGCCTCCGTCGATGATCCAGGTTCCATCCGCTTCCCTGAAGCCCAGCCCCAGGTCCGCCAGGGCCCGGCGCATCCAGCGGGTGTCCTCGGCTTCCAGCCCGCCCCGGAACCGGCTGGTCCCGGGCGCCAGGGCCGCCAGGAGCAGGGCCCGGTTGGTGACGGACTTCGAGCCGGGCACCCGGACCGGGTGCAGCGCCGCCCCCCGGGGGAGGGAACTGTCTTCAGGAAGTGACAGGAGCATAAGGCAGGGTGCCGTGGCCGCCCGCCCGCCGCAAGCCCATCGAAGGCCGGATCAGCCGATGTTCTCGAAGATCGGCTTGGAGATGCGCTTGTTCGTCTCCTTGGTCCACTTGTAGGCGCCGTAGAAGTCGATGGTGCGCTTGAAGCGGAGGGTGATGGTGCAGGTGCCGGCCTCGCCGCTGCCGGTCTTGGTGACGCGGATGGCATTCTTGTCCGCCAGCACCTCCGGGATCTGCAGCTCCCGGGCCTTGTCCTTGACTTCCCGCTCGATGGTCTCGATGGGTTTCTTGGCGGCGGCGCTGGCGATGAAGTCGCAGGCGTCGACCAGTTCGCTGTCCGCGTAGTAGACGGGGATGGCCTTGTAGCCCGCGGCGGCCAGGGCGCCGAACACGAGCAGGGAGAGGATGCAGCCGATCTTGCCTTCGCCGCGCTGGTGCCTCATGGGTTCCTCCAACTACTTCAGGTCTTCGAGGGCCTGTCGGGCCAGGGGGGCGACCAGGGGGCCATCGGGACCGAGCAGGGTTGCCTGAGGATACTTCAGTGCCTGCCGGAATGCCTGGGTTGCTTCGGTCTGGTAGGCGCTCCCCAACCGGAGGAAGCAGAGGCCCGTGTGGTAGTCCAGGGTGCCCTGGCTCACCCCGCTCACGGTGCTGAGCCGGGCGTCCCGCAGCTGCTCGATGGCCTTGTCGTACTTGCGGAAGTGCATGAGCCCCAGGCCCAGGTTCAGCCGGATGAGGTTGGCCTCGTCGCCCTTGGCGCCGGCGTACTGCAGGCGCAGCTGGGCCAGGACGGCGGGATAGCAGAGGCTCGACGCGCCCAGGGGGATCTCCAGGGCCTCGGCCTGGACCGGCAGCGGCACGGTCGTTCCGCCCTGGCTGAGGGCCACGGTCCCCTTGGCCTCCTGGAGCACCTGCCGCAGCGCCTTGAGGGAGGGGAGGGGCTTGCCGTTGGCCTGGAGGAGGGGCCGGCCGACCTGCAGGCCCGCCTTCTGGGCGGCTTCGGAGGCGGACAGCACCCAGGGACCCGGCTCGCCGGGGACCTCGATGAGGGAGAGCCCCAGTCCGGGCTCATGCAGCGCGGGCACGGCATTGAGGCGTGCCGCCAGGGGGCCCAGGGGATCCTCCTCCAGGGGCTTCACCAGCAGGCGCTCCTCCTCGCCCTCGAGGGTGGCCACCCGCAGTTCGATCCGGTGGACCACCTTGTCCGGCACCGGGGTGGCCAGGAGGATGAGCTCCGCCTCCCGGGAGGCCTTCACCCGGGCCAGGGCCTCCTTGGGGGTTTCACCCGGACGGGCGGGCAGGTAGGCCACCTGCTGGAGGCGATCGCCGAGCCCCTCCAGCAGGGCCAGCAGCCGGGCCCGGCCCGGGAATTCCGTTTCCCCCTCCAGGCCCAGGAAGACCAGGCGCGGCTTGGGCCGGGCTTCCACCGTCAGGGCCTTGCCATCTTCCAGCGCGATGCGCCGGGAGAAGCCGCCCGCGGGGAAGCGGACCAGCAGATCGTACGGGCCCGAGCAGACCGGCAGCTGGTCCACGGGAAGGGGCCCCTGGCTCTGCCCGGACAGGAAGAGCTCGCCGCCCGGCCAGGCCGAGTGGACGGAGAGCTGGCCCTTGGAGGCTTCCAGGCGGATGGGCTCCAGCGTGTGATCGGCCCAGGGCGTGGCCAGGTCCGCCCCCATCTCGAGCACCCGGGTGCGGTGGCAGGGGGCGCGCAGCTCGAGCTGGTGCTTGCCCGCGGTCAGCTCGGCGATGATGAAGGCCCCGGAGAAGTCCTCCGGGCGCAGACCCAGGGGCCCGGTCAGGGGCGCCGCCTCGGGGCCGGCATGGCCCCGGGTGCGGCCCAGGCTGCGGCCATCCAGCAGCACCTCCGCGCCGCTGGGCTGCACGTAGAGGGTGACGGTGGAGGACACGCGGGTGAGCTTGAAGTCGGCGGCCTTGGCGTCCCGGGGGGCGAGCTCCAGGGTGGACTCAGCGGGGGTGTAGCCGGGGCGCGTGTAGACCAGCCGGTGCGTGCCGAAGGGCAGGAAGCGCCGGGCCAAGGGCGGGCCCGGCCGGTCATCCACGGTCAGGGTTCCGCCTTCGGGGGCGTAGCTGAGCTTCACCGGGGCGACCTTCTCCGCCTTCAGGCGGTCGAAGAGGGCGGCCAGACGCTGGGAGGTGAGGGCGCGGTCCACCTCGAAATCCGGGTCGAGGTCGATGAGGGCCTGGAGCCGGCCCTGGGCCCGGGACTTGGTCTGGGCGCCGCGGTCATCGAGCACCGCCAGCCAGTTGTAGCTTTCGCAGAGCACCTGGATCCAGGCGGGCTCCAGGGTGGCGGCCTTGGGGGCGAGGGCCTCGACCACCTTCTCGAAGCGGGCGGTGGCGCCGTCGCGGTCTCCCTGGGTGGCCCAGAGGGCCTTGGCCTGGAGGAAGGTGTCCTTGAGGGCGGGATCCTGGGCCCCGAGGCCCAGGGCGAGGAGGAAGACGAAGGGGAGGAAGCGGCGGAGGCGCATGTCAGTTCAACCGGAACAGGAGGTCGTTGCGGCGGTCGCAGAGGATGAGGCCGCCGGAGCGGTCCAGGGCGAGGGAGGTGATGCGGCCGCTGATGCCCAGGCTCTTGAAGGTGGCCTGGCGGAGCACCGTGCCCTGGGGGCCGAGGATCACCACGCCTTCGCCGAAGTCGCCCCCTTCCACCAGGGCAGCCACCTGCCCGGCCCCGTCCGAGGCCAGGGCGATCACGTAGCGGAAGGGGGCCGGCAGGTCCTTCCCGTAGGGGACCACGGCGCGGGGCTGGCCATCGGCATCCAGGAAGAGGATCTTGCGATCCGCGTCTGCGGCGATGACCATCCCGCCCGTGGGCAGGGGCGCCAGGGCGTTGGCGGTGGGGGAGGCCACGGTGCGGGAGACCCCGTCCGGACCGAGGACCGTCAGGGCCGGCGTCTTCGCGTCCGCGATCCAGAGGGCGCCCCAGCGGTCCAGGGCCGCGCCGGTGACGGCGCCCAGGCCATTGACGGGCAGGGGTGCCGCCGCCTGCTCGCGGACGAGGCCGGTCTTGGCCAGGAGCCAGATCTCGCCGGCGGGCGTGGCCACCAGGGCCCTGGCGCCGGGGGCGGCGGGGCCGGCCGGGGCCAGCTCGCCCTGATGGAGGCGGAAGGCATGATCCAGGTCGTTCTGGTAGATGAGCAGGTCCCCGTCGGGCGCGGTGGCCAGCAGGGTGGGCGTCTTGAGCCACTTGACGCGGCCCGCGGGCCAGACCCCCTCGTTGGCGAGGGGTGGCTTCTGGAGCCGGTGCCGCACGCGCACGGCCATGCGCCAGGCCGCTTCCTGGGCCTCGGGGCTCTGGGGCGCCAGGGTACGGAGCCGCTCGAGCATCCGGAGACAGCCCGGCAGGTCGTCCAGGAGGTCCATGGTCTCGGCGGCCTCCAGCATCGCCCGGGGCGCCACGGCGGCATCGGGGTGGAGCCGGAAGGCCTCCACGAACTGGTGGAGGGCGCGGCCCCACTGCCCCTGGTCCCGCCAGGCGCGGCCCAGCCGGAAGCGGGCCTCGGGCACGGCGGAGGATTCCGGGAACAGATCGAGCACCCGGTTGAACTCCGCCATGGCGTCCTTCAGGTCCGTGGACCGCCGGGCCTGCCGGGCGAGCAGGGTTCCCCGCAGCAGCAGCCCCTCCGCGGCTTCGGGTGTGCGGATGTAGTCGGTCTTCAGCCGATCCAGGTAGGGCATGGCCGCCTCGGGCCGGTGCTCCACCTCCGCCTGGTGGCGGGCCAGGGCCAGGAGCGCCCGGGGGGCGAACTCGCTCTTGGGGGCGGACTGGAGCAGCTGGCCCCAGGTGTCGGTGGCCTCCTTGTAGGCCTTGGCCGCGTAGGCCCGCTCGCCGCTCTGGTACAACCGCTCCGCCAGATCGCCTTCCTGGGCCCGGGCCGGGACCTGGACCAGGGCCGGCAGAAGGCAGAGCAGGGCGACCGGGGTGCGTGACCAGGGGGATGCGGGCGACATGGAAGCCTCGGGGCAGAGGAAAAGCATAGCCGCGAGCCCGATGCCGGGCCCGGTGTTCCCGGGAAGTGCTAGCGTTTTGGGTATGCGCGCCGTGATCCTCGCCCTCCTGGTTGTCTGCCTCCAGGCCAAGCCCCCCGCCTTCGTGGACCAGCTCCCCCCGGCGGCCCGGGCGGAGGCCCTGGACATTCTGAACCGGGCGGATTTCGTCTTCGAGACCCAGACCCAGCCCAAGCACGTGCGTCTGGCCACCATGGAGAAGCTGTTCGACCACCCGCGGCTGAGCGCGGCCATGTGGCGGCACTGCCAGTTCGTGCCCGCCTTCTACGCCTTCATCCACCCGGACGGGGCCTGGAGCATCGATGACGCCCGGGGCCTCCGGGGCACCCTGCGCCTCGTCTACCAGCGCCCGGGCCACCGGGTGTACCTGGTGGAGGGCGTCGCCGAGAAGGGCCGCCTCAAGACGCCCTTCGCGGTGGGCGCGAAGATGCTCACCTCGTACCGCTACTGGGAGGGGAAGAACGGCTTCGAGACCCACCTCCAGACCTGGACGGCCCTGGATTCCGCCCTCCTGGGCGTGATGGCGCGCCCCTTCCGGGGCTACATCAAGGGCCGCCAGGACGAGTTCATCGCCTACATCAACGGGAACGTGGCCACCTTCGGGGAGTTCGCGGACCTGAGCCCCCGGGATTTCCACGCCCCCCTCAAGCGGGACGGTGATGCCATCGCCCTCCGCGACTTCGAGACCCTGTTCCTGAGGAAGTGATGGAGGTCCCCTTCGCGGCTCCGGCCCGGGCCCTGTTCCTGACCCTGGTCCGGCCCCTGCTTCGACCTGGGGAGGCCTTCGTGGGCGCGCCGCCCCCCCTGGGCCGGGCCCTGCTCCGGATGCTGGCCGTGTGGGTTCCCCTGGCCCTGGCCAACGCCGCGCTGACGGTCTGGCGGGCCCTCCAGGCCTACGGGGAGCTCCGCCGGAGCGGCCCGCCGGACTGGCTGGAGCGGCTCCCGGGCGCCGATCCCGAGGTGCTGTGGGAGGTGTTCCGCACCCTGCCGGCTCCGCCCGCGTTCGGTCGGATCTGGCCCTGGCTCCTGCTGGTCGTCCCCGTCAGCGTGCTGGGGACCTGGTTCCATCACGCGGTGTGGGACCACACGGGGCTGTGGCTGCTGGGCGGCCTGAAGGAACGGCGCGGCTTCCGGACCAGCCTGGGGGCCGAGGCGGAGGCCCTGCGCCTCGCGGCCCTGGGAACGCTGATCGGGCTGCTGGGCTTCCTGCCGGTCCTGGGCGTCGTCCTGGCGGTGCCGCTGCTGCTCCTGGACGGCTACCTGTGGCTCTTCCGCGGCTTCGCCCTGGCGGCCCGGCACGGGTGCGAGCCCTGGCGGGGGGTGGGCGCCACGGTGGTCCACGCGGTGCTGCTGGGCGCCTGCGGCCTGGGCCTGGTCGCGATGATGCTCGTGCTGCTGGGGACGGCCCCGTGAGGCGGGTGCCCTGGATCGCCCTGGGTGGCCTGGCCCTGGCTGGCGCGGCAGGGCTGGCGGGCCTGCTGGCCCCCTTCTCGAGCTGGCTGCCGGGCTGCGCGTTCAAGCGGGTCACGGGGTTCGCCTGCGCCACCTGCGGGCTGACCCGGAGCCTCCTGGCCCTGGGCCAGGGTCGGTGGCGCGAGGCCCTCCACTGGTACCCGGCCCTGGCCCTCCTGGCGGCGACGCTCCCGGTCGCGGCCCTCTGGGATCTGCGCCGCGCCTGGCGCGGCGCGCCCTATCCCGCCCTGCCAGCCTCCCGGGCCCTCCGCCTGGGGGCCTGGCTCCTGCTCGCGGGGATCTGGGCGCTCCAGGTGCTCCGGGGGATCTAGATTTATGGGATGGCGCTCGGGTTTTGCCATGGGCTCCCAGTGCGGTCATGCTGTCAGCACGCGTATGACCGGAGTCCCACCATGTTCCAGAAACTCCTGGATCGGCTCATCGAACAGGTGCCCGAGGCCTTGGCCGCGACCTTCAACGATCGCGACGGGGATCCCATCTGCTCTCGCACGATCCAGGTCTCGAACGAGGGGCTGCAGCTCCTGGGGGCCTATCAGCACGTGGTGAAGCGGCACCTCCAGCAGGCAGTGGAGGAGTTCGACCGCGGCGAGGTCAAGCAGGTGGTCTTCGCCACGGACCAGCACTGGATCCTCATGATGGGCGCCAAGGAGCAGTGCACGCTGGTGCTGGTGATGCAGCGGGAGGGCCTGCTGGGCCGCGCCCGCTTCTACATGGAGCAGGCCGTCGAGGCCCTGAACAACGAACTGTAGGGAGCCAAGATGGGACGCTTCATCGGGTTGGCCGGAATCGTGGCCTTCATGGCCATTGCGTACGCGCTGTCGCACAAGCGGAGCGCCATCCACTGGCGCACCATCGCCTGGGGCCTGGGGCTCCAGTGGATCTTCGCCCTGATCGTCCTCAAGGGCACCGCCATCTCGAGCCTGCTGTCCTTCCTGCCCTTCCCGAAGGGCGCCGGGTGGGTGGTGCTGCTCCTGATGTTCACGCCCATGCTGCTGCGCCGCTTTGCGTCGTACGAGAACAAGCCCCTCAACTGGGGCCTCTTCGCCGTCATCGTCCTCGGTCTGCTGCGGGGGAACCTCGTGGGCTCCTCCTTCGACCAGATGCGCATCGTGGTGGAACACCTCATGACCTACGCCCACGCGGGCGCCAGCTTCGTGTTCGGCTCCCTGTCCGACGGGCCCGGCAGCAAGGTGGGCATGGTGTTCGCGTTCGCCGTCCTGCCCACCATCATCTTCGTGGCCTCGATCTTCGCGGTGCTCTACTACATCGGCGTCATGCAGTGGGTGGTGAGCGCCGCGGCCCGGGCCATGGGCCGCTTCCTCAAGGTGTCCGGTGCCGAGAGCGTGAGCGTGGCCGCCAGCATCCTCATGGGCCAGACGGAGGCACCCCTGACCATCCGGCCCTTCCTGGCGCGCATGACCCGCAGCGAGCTGATGCTGATCATGACGGCGGGCATGGCCCACGTGTCCGGCAGCATCATGGTGGCCTACGTCCAGGTGGCCCACGTGGACATCGTGCACCTCCTCACGGCCGTGATCATGACGGCCCCCGGCGCCGTGATGATGGCCAAGCTGCTGGAGCCCGAGACCGAGGCCCCGGAGACCGCGGGCGAGGTGAAGGTGGACATCCCCACCCACGACGCCAACGTGCTGGATGCGGCCGCCCGGGGCGCCTTCGAAGGTGGCCAGCTGGCCTTCAACGTGGCGGTGATGCTCATCGCCTTCATCGCCCTCATCTACCTGATCAACGGCCTGATGAAGGCCATCCACCCGGGCTTCAGCCTGGAGCTGGTGCTGGGCGGGGTGTTCAAGCCCTTCGCCTACCTCATGGGCGTGCCCTGGCTCGAGGCGGGGAAGGTGGGCTCCCTGCTGGGCAAGCGCATGGTGGTGAACGAATTCGTCGCCTTCCTGGACCTGGGCGCCATGACGGACCTGTCCACCAAGGCGCGGCTGATCTCCACCTTCGCCCTCTGCGGCTTTGCCAACTTCAGCAGCATCGCCATCCAGGTGGGTGGCATCGGCGCCCTGGTGCCCGAGCGCCGGGGCGACCTGGCCCGCCTGGGCCTGCGGGCCATGCTGGCGGGCACCCTGGCCAACTTTCTCAGCGCCTGCATCGCCGGGATCCTGAGCTAGCGTCCCCCGGGTCCGGGCCCGGACTCTGGCCGGCCTTCCGTCAGTGGACGGTCTCCAGGTTCTCCGCCCCGTCCCTGGGGGGCTCGATGCCCCGCCAGCCGGCCTTCCAGGCCAGGTTCAGGAGGAGGCCCAGGGTGATGTAGGCCGCGAAGAAGCCCACGAAGAACCGCTGCTGGAAGAGGATCAGCATCGCGAACATCAGCACGATGGTCAGGCTGGTCAGCATGGCGGCCCGGGGGCTGCCCGCGCGCTTCTTGAAGCTGGGGAAGCGGATCGTGGACACCATCAGGAGGCCCACGAGGAAGAGCTCCGCAGCGAAGGCGTAGGCATGGAGCGTGGAAGCCGGCGGCGTGGGCCGCCAGATGATGACGGAGGCCACGCAGGCGGCCCCGGCGGGGATGGGCAGGCCCACGAAGTAGCGGGGGTCCACGGCCCCCACCTGCACATTGAAGCGGGCCAGGCGCAGGGCGCCGCAGGCCGTGAAGACGAAGCAGGCGGCCCAGCCCGCGGCCCGCAGGTGGGAATCGTGGATGCCCAGCTGGAAGAACCCGTAGCGGTAGGCCAGGATGGCCGGGGCCATGCCGAAGCTGACCACGTCCGCCAGGCTGTCCAGCTGCACGCCAAACTCCGTGGCCGTGTTGGTGGCCCGGGCCACGCGGCCATCCAGGCCGTCGAAGACCCCCGCCAGCACCAGCAGCCCGGCGGCCCACAGGAAGAAGCGCTCCGGGGTGGCCCCCGCGGCGTTGATGGACATGACCACGCTGGAGAAGCCGCAGAAGATGGACGCCATGGTGATGCTGGAGGGCAGCACGAACATGGACCGCCTCATGGCGCGCTTTCGCCGGTCACGGCGTTCCTCGGGGCTCAAACGGGGTCGCATGGCCCCATTTTCTCACATCCAGGCGGGTCCCGTGGCCGCGGATTGGGGAGGGTATCCTGACAGCCCTCGGAGGACGGTTTGAAGCAGGTGGTGGTGATCGGCGGCGGACATGCGGGAATTGTCCCGACTCCGCGGCTCCGCGAAGCGGAACGCGGGAGCAGGCGACTGGATGTCGCCTGCGATAGGAGGGAGGCCTCGATTCCCCTCATCGAAGACTGCTTGGAGGTCCTGCGATGAGGCAGGTGGTGGTCATTGGCGGCGGACATGCGGGAATCGAGGCTGCGCACATCGCCGCCCGCATGGGCATGGCCACGACGCTGCTCACCATGAACCTCGACCAGATCGGCCAGATGAGCTGCAACCCCAGCATCGGCGGCGTGGGCAAGGGCCACATGGTGCGCGAGCTGGATGCCCTGGGCGGGGCCATGGGCCGCCTCATCGACGCCACGGGCATCCACTTCCGCATCCTCAACCAAAGCCGCGGCGTGGCCGTGCGCGGCCCCCGGGCCCAGGCGGACAAGGTGAAGTACCGCATCGCCGCCCGCCGGCTCCTGGAGCACCTGCCGAACCTCAAGCTCCGGCAGGGCATGGCCACGGCGATCCTCTGGACGGAGGGCACGCGGGGCCTGCGGGGCGTGGAGCTGCTGGATGGCTCCGTCCTGCCCTGCGACGCGGTGGTGGTCACCAGCGGCACCTTCCTCAACGGACGCATCCTCATCGGCGAGCGCCGCCTGGAGGCGGGCCGGGCCGGGGAGCCCGCCAGCACCCACCTGGCGGACCAGCTCAAGGCCCTGGGCCTCCGGAACCGCCGCCTGAAGACCGGCACGAGCCCCCGGCTGGCGCGGGCCTCCATCGACTTCAGCCGGCTCGAGGTCCAGCCCGGGGATGACCCGCCCCGGCCCTTCAGCTTCTTCAGCCGGGAGATCCCCCAGCCCCAGGTGCCCTGCCACATCGTCCACACGACGGCGGAGACCGAGGCCATCGTGCGGGAGAACCTGCCGAAGTCCAGCCTCTATGGGGGGCACATCGAGGGCGTCGGGCCCCGCTACTGTCCGTCCATCGAGGACAAGTTCGTGAAGTTCCCCGACAAGGGGCGGCACCAGATCTTCGTGGAGCCGGAAAGCCTGGAGACCGATGAGATCTACCTGGCGGGCCTGTCCACATCGATGCCGCCGGACGTGCAGCTCCGCATGGTGCGGAGCCTGCCTGGCTTCGAAGAGGCCGAGATCCTGCGGCCCGGCTACGCCATCGAGTACGACAGCTTCGATCCCCTGCAATTGCGCCGCGACCTTTCGGTGGAGAGCTTGGAGGGGGTCTGGTTCGCGGGCCAGATCAACGGCACCACGGGCTACGAGGAGGCCGCGGGTCAGGGCCTGCTCGCGGGCCTCAACGCCGTGCGCTGGCTGCGGGGCGAGGAGCCCGTCGTGCTGGGCCGGGACCAGGCCTACCTGGGCGTGATGGTCGATGATCTCGTCACCAAGGGCACGGACGAGCCCTACCGCATGCTCACGGCCCGGGCGGAGCACCGGCTGGGTCTGGCCTGCGATGTGGCGGACGCCCGGCTCCTGGGCGTGGCCCGGGAAGTGGGGGCCCTGACTTCCGGGGAACTGGCCCTGGTCGAGGCCAGGATCGAGCGGCGGGAGCGCCTGCGCGCCCAGTGCGATGCGGCCTGGGTGACCCAGACCAGCCCCTTCGGGCCCATCGCCGCCGCCGCCGGCCTGCGGCTGGACGCGGGCCTGGCCCTGTCGGACCTGCTGCGTCGCCAACACATGGGGCCCGCCGAAGCCGATGCGTGCCTGGCCCTGCTGGCGGGGTGGACCGAGCCGCAGGCGGGTTGGAACCCTGCCTGGGAGCGGGACCTGCTGCTTTTCGACCTGCGCTACGCCCCCTACCGGGAGCGGGAGGCCCGCCTGCTGGAGGGCCATCGGGCCTGGGACCACGTGCGGATCCCGGCGGACTTCCGCATCGAGCATCTGCATGGGCTGTCCAAGGAAGTATTGGAAAAGCTTGCGTTGCATCGTCCTGAGACCCTTGGACAGGCCAGTCGGATCCCCGGCGTCACCCCGGCGGCCGTGACGCTGCTGCACCTGCATATTCATCGCTCAGAGCGCATATAGTTTTTTGTGATTTTATCCTTGAGCTTCCATGTAACTGGAGGCTTAACCTGGGGCTGTTCGTCTTTGGGAGGTTCCCATGTCGACCGTCGCCGACTTCCGTCCCACTCCGGCCTCCGCGCCCCCGGCCCAGCGTCTGCTGAAGATCGGCCAGCTTGCGGCCCGCTCGGGCCTGACCGCCCGGAACCTGCGCTTCTATGCGGATGCCGGCGTCTTCGGCGACCTGCCCCGGTCGCCCAAGGGCTACCGCCTCTTCCCGCCCCAGGCCATCCAGTGGGTGCGGATCCTGAAGGCCTCCCAGGCCGCGGGCTTCACGCTGGACGAGATCCAGGAGCTGCTGCGGGCCCTGCGCCAGGACAGCGCCCCCTGCGCCCATGTGCGCGACGCCCTGGGCGGCAAGCTCCGCGTCCTGGAGGGCCGGCTCGCGGAGATCCAGCTGCTGGTGGAGATCCTCCGCATCACCCTGGGGACGCCGGACGGCCAGAGCAGCGATCTCGGCTGCAACCTGATGGAAACCCTGCTCAACGAGGCTGAACGCCTGCCTGCGCTCACGGAGCTGCGGGCCTGAACCCACCGGAGAACCCATGATTACCGAGACTTACCGCGTGACCGGCATGACCTGCGGCGGCTGTGTCCGCCACGTCGACAAGGCGCTTCGCCATACCCCCGGCGTCACGGAGGTGGCCGTCGATCTGGCCAGCGGCACGGCCAAGGTGACCGGCACCGCGACCTTCGAGGCCCTGGCCGCCGCCGTGGCCGAAGCCGGCTACCAGATGACGGAGCCGGCCTAGGCCGGGGCCCGGATCGACATGAGCACCGAGACCTACACCGTCAGCGGCATGACCTGCGCGTCCTGCGTGCGGCACGTGGAGAAGGCTCTGGCGGAAACCCCGGGTGTCCGGGCGGCCTCCGTCAACCTCGCCACCTCCACGGCCACAGTGGAAGGCGAGGCCAGCTTCGAAGACCTGGCCGCCCAGGTCGAGGAGGCGGGCTATGGCCTGGGCCGCCCCCGGGCGGATCAGGCGGTGGCGCAGGCCGAGGATGACCCCATCCCGGCCCGGAACCGGATGGTTGTGGCCCTGGTCCTCACGGCGCCCCTGCTGCTGGCCATGATCCCCGGCCTGGGACTCCATCTGCCGGGCTGGCTCCAGGCCCTGCTGTCGGCCCCCGTGGTCTTCTGGGCCGGCTGGGGCTTCTTTGTCCGGGCGGCGCGCCAGGCCCGGCACGGCCAGGCCTCCATGGATACCCTCATCGCCCTGGGCTCGGGCGTGGCCTGGACCTTTGCCGTGGCGGAGTGGCTGAACGGCGTCCACCACCTCAGCTTCGAGACGGCCGCGGCCCTGGTGGCCTTCCTGCTCACGGGCAAATATCTGGAGAGCCGGGCCAAGTCCAAGGCCACGGACGCCCTGAAGGAGCTGCTGGCGCTGGCACCACCCACGGCCCTGCGCCTGGCGGCGGACGGCACGGTGACGGAAGTCCCGGTGGCGGACCTGCGCCCTGGCGATCGCGTCCGGGTGCTGCCCGGCCACTCGGTGCCGGCGGATGGCCGCGTGACCGCGGGCCAGGCGGAAGTGGACGAGTCCATGCTCACGGGCGAACCCCTGCCTGTTCCCAAGGGATCGGGTGAAGGTCTGGTGGCCGGCACCGTGGTTCATGGTTCCGCGCTGGAGATGGAGATCCAGGCCGTGGGGGCCCAGACCCAGCTGGCCCGCATGGCCCAGCTGGTGGCCCAGGCCCAGGGGTCGAAGGCCCCCGCCCAGGATCTGGCGGATCGCATCAGCGCCGTGTTCGTGCCGGCCATCCTCGTTCTGGCCCTGCTGACCCTGGCGGGCTGGTGGCTGGCCACCGGCACCCTCGCCTCCGCCTGGCGCCCGGCCGTGACCCTGCTGGTGATCGCCTGTCCCTGCGCCCTCGGCCTCGCCACACCGGTGGCGGTGATGGTGGGCCTGGGCTCCGCCGCCCGGAAGGGCGTGCTGGTGCGCGATGCAGCGGCCCTGGAGGCCCTCGGCCAGGCCACGGACCTCGCCTTCGACAAGACCGGGACCCTCACCGAGGGGCGGCCACGGCTGCGAAGGATCGTGGGGACCTCGGGCCTGGCCGAGGCGGATCTGCTGGGGCTCGCGGCCAGCCTGGAACGGGATTCGGAACATCCCATCGCCCGCGGCCTGGTGACGGCCCATGCCGGCGCCCTGAAGCCGGTGTCGGCCTTCCGCGCCCATCCCGGGGGCGGTGTCAGCGGTGAGATCGATGGCCACGCCTGGCGTCTGGGCAGCGCCGCTTTCCTCGGGGTGGTCTTCCCGGAAGTGGATGAGGATGGGATCGCCGTGGGTCTGGCGGACGCCTCCGGGCTGAAGGGCGTGTTCGTGCTGGGCGACCGGCTCCGGGCCGAGAGCTCGGCGGTGGCGGGACAGCTGCGTCAGCAGGGCCTCCGCCTCCACCTGTTCACGGGCGATCGCGCGGAGCCTGCGGCGAAGATGGCCGAGGCCGTGGGCATCGAATCGGTGGCCGCAGGATTGCGCCCCGAGGGCAAGCTCGCCCGCATCCGGGAGCTCCAGGCCCAGGGCGCCGTGGTCGGCTTCGTGGGTGATGGCGTGAACGATGCCCCGGCCCTGGCCCAGGCGGACTGCGGCATCGCCATGGGCTCCGGGGCCGGCGAGCAGGGCACCGGCGCGGCCATGGCAGCGGCTCCCCTGGTGCTGCTGCGGCCGGGGCTGGAGCCCATCCTTGCCGCGCGCCGCCTCGCCCTGCGGACCCACCGCGTGATCCGCCAGAACCTGGGCTGGGCCTTCGGCTACAACCTGGTGCTGGTGCCCCTGGCGGCCTCTGGTCAGCTGGAGCGGTTCGGCGGGCCCATGCTCGCCGGGCTGGCCATGGGGTTGAGTTCCCTCACCGTGGTGCTGAATGCCCTGCGGTTGCGGCGCTAGAGGCCCTTCACCAGATCCTTCAGGTAGGCGGTGAAATCGCGGCGCAGGTCCTCCCGCTTGAGGGCGAACTCCACGTTGGCCTTCAGGTAGTCGAGCTTGTTGCCGGTGTCGAAGCGCTTGGCCGGGATGGGGGCGGCCACCAGGCGCCCCTCCCGGGCCAGGCTCGCCAGGGCGTCGGTGAGCTGGTACTCGCCGCCGACGCCGGGCTTCAGGGCGGCGAGGTGCTCGAACACGCGAGGCTCCAGGACGTAGCGTCCCACGACGGCCCAGCGGCTGGGGGCCTGCGCCGGTTCCGGTTTTTCGACAATGGCTGTCACATCCCAGATCGGCTCGTCCTTCCCGGGTGCGCTGACGATGCCATACCGGGAGACATGCTCCACCGGGACCTCCTGGACGCCCACGACGGACTTTCCGGTGCTCTGGTAGGCCTTGATGAGGGCGTCCAGGGCCGAGTCGCGCTCGTCGAAGACATCGTCGCCCAGGAGCAGGGCGAAGGGCTCATCGCCCACCGCGTGGCGGGCGCACAGCACCGCGTGGCCTAGGCCCAGGGGTTCGCCCTGGCGCACGTAGGCGAACTGGGCCAGGTGGGTGATGTCGCGCACCAGGTCCAGATCCTCCTGCTTCCCGCGTCGGCGGAGGGTGTCCTCCAGCTCGTAGGCGACGTCGAAGTGGTTCTCGATGGCGCCCTTGCCGCGGCCGGTCACCAGCACGATGCTCTCGATCCCGGCCCGGATGGCCTCCTCGACCACGTACTGGATCACCGGCGTGTCCACCAGGGGCAGCATCTCCTTGGGCTGGGCCTTGGTGGCGGGCAGGAAGCGGGTGCCCAGGCCGGCGACGGGGATGACGGCTTTGCGAAGGGTCTTCATAGCGGCTCCAGCGGTCATCATGGCCTAAGATGGCTGAAACAGGAGAAGCGGGAATGGATTCAAGGGAATTGTGGCAGCGGATGGTTGGACATCCGATGTCGGGGTGGCTCGGCGCCGAGGACGTGGCGCTGCCTCCGGCCCTGGCGCCCGGCCGGCTGCTCTGGTGCGGGATCGGCGGCTCCCTGCTGCCTGCGGACGCGCTCATCCACGCTCTCGCCGGAGCCTCGCTGCGTCACCGCTGGCAGCCGCTGGCCTCTCCGGAGTGCAACGGCCTGCGCCTGGAGCCGGAGGACCAGCTGGTGTTCGC
>Ga0255338_1001193_pt1 | contig 52996 bp, 49 predicted proteins | sample MeOH1_35cm_T4_19_FD_203715 | JGI IMG/M metagenome (GOLD analysis project Ga0255338, IMG submission 203715) | Sandy soil microbial communities from University of British Columbia, Vancouver, Canada - MeOH1_35cm_T4_195 | ecosystem: Engineered > Artificial ecosystem > Sand microcosm > Unclassified ... | reverse complement strand
CGCGCACGTCCGTCAGCGAGACGACGACCGCCGGCCCGGAGTCGGCGCTGAACACCAGCCGTGGCGGGTCCTGACGGCCGCCGATCCCCAACGGGTGGATCTCGAGCCGCGGGGTCGACGTCGTCAGGCCCGGTGCGACCTCGAGCATGTGCGATCCGAGGATCAGCTCACTGCCCGGCGTCAGGTCGTAGGTGTAGTCCTCCATGATCGACGCGCCGCCCGGCAGGCCGGCGCCCATGACGTTCGCCAGGCGGATGAGGATCGCGGTCTTCCAGTCGCCCTCGGGCCCGAAACCGTAGCCCTCCCGCTGCAGCCGCTGCGGCGCGAGGCCCGGCAGCTGCCGCAGCGCCCCGAGGTCCTCGAAGGTCGTCGTGAACGCGCTGAAACCGCCGTCCTCGAGGAAGCCCCGCAACCCGACCTCGATCGCGGCGGCGTAGCGCAGGTCGTCCCGGCGCGCGCCTCCGGCGCGCAGCTCGGGGACCACGTCGTAGGACGCGTCGTAGTCGGCGAGCATCGCGTCCACCGCGTCCGCCGGCGCGGCGTGCACGGCGTCGGCCAGCTCGGTGACTCCCCACGTGTTGACGTGGGCGCCGAAGACCCGTTCGGCCTCCGTCTTGTCGCCCTCCGTCACGGCGACGTGCCGCATGTTGTCGCCGAACCGGGCGACGCGCATCCCGACGAGTGCCGCACGGCCCGCCGCGGCCCGCTCCCAACGGCCGATCTGCGCCGTCACGGCCGGGTCCGACACGTGTCCGACCACGATCGCCTGCGGGGTGCGAGCGCGCGTGACGCCGTAGCCGAACTCCCGGTCGCCGTGCGCCGACTGGTTGAGGTTCATGAAGTCGAAGTCGATCGTCCGCCACGGGAGCTCGACGTTCGCCTGCGTCGCGAGGTGCAGGAGCGGCTTCTGCAGGAGGGAGAGGCCGCCGACCCACATCTTCGCGGGGCTGAACGTGTGCATCCAGGCGATCACGCCGACGACCCGCGGGTTCGCGTTCGCCTCGATGAGGACCTGCCGGATCGACTCCGGGTCGAGCACCACCGGCTTCCACACCACCGTCACCGCGACGTCGGGCGACGCGTTGAGCGCCTCGACGACGCCCTGCGACTGGCGGGCGACGGCAGCCAGCGCATCCTCTCCGTAGAGGTCGACGCTCCCCGTCACGAACCAGACCTCGAGCGCGTCGTACGAAGTCGTGAGCTTGGGCATGGTGCTGGGCCTTTCTTGACGTTGTCCGTGCGGGGGTACCGCGGGGCCTGACGGCCCCAAGACTGAGGTGGGTCACCAGGCGGTGGGACCGGCGAGGGTGCGCCGGGCCCACCACCTGGCGACTACGACTTCAGGATCAGAAGTCGTAGTTCTTGTAGTTGCTCTGGTCGAACAGCAGCGGCTCCGAGAAGATCACCGTGTCCGGAGCGGGCTCGTCGATGACCGTGAAGTCACCGAGGTCGCCGGCGGTCATGGTGCCGCCCACGGCCGGCCAGTTGCCGTCGCAGACCGCGCGCGCGAGGTACGCGATCAGGCGACCCTCGCCGACCTCGTCCCACAGCCACAGGCCGTTGATGGACTTGTCCTCGAAGTACTGCAGGTTGGCCTTCGGCGTCGAGACGCCCCAGACGCCGATCTGCCCGCCGAGGCCCTGGGCCTTGAGCGCCGCGAGGGTGCCGGGGGCCGCGGAGGAGTCGAGCGCGTACAGGGCGATGACGTCCGGGAACTGGTTGAGCAGGTTCGTCACCTCGGTCTGCGTCTTCGCGGCGTTCGACTCGCCGTACACGACGGGCGTGAACGCGAGGTTCGGGTACGTCGCCTTGGCGTAATCGGTGATCGCCTTGATCCATTCGTTCTGGATGGTGGCGTCCGTCGTCGTCGAGATGATGCCGATGGTGCCGGTGTCGCCGTACTCCTTGACGGTCTGCTCGATGAACGCCTTGCCCATCGCCGGGTAGGAGGTGTTCTGGATGAACGCCTCACGTCCCTCGGCCGAGATGTCCGAGTCGAAGCCGATGACGTGGATGCCCTTCTTCATGGCCTCCTGCAGCACCGGGACGATCGTCGTCGGGTCGTTCGCGGAGTACGCGATGACGTCCGGCGGGTTGTTGCGGTTGATGAGGCCCTGGAGGACCTCTGCCTGGTCCGACGCGTTGGCCTCGACGGACGCGGTGTACTCGACCGTGATCCCGAGGTCGGGCGCGACCTCCTCGGCGCCCTTGACGTTCGCCTCGAACACCGACAGGCCCAGCAGCTTCGGGACGATGGCCACGGTGATGTCCGGGCCCTTCTCGATGCTCACGGTGCCGGTGGGACGCTCCCCGCCGAACACGCAGTTGCCCACGGGCGTGACGTCGGAAGCAGCCGCCGAGGTCTCGGCGGCGCTGGTCTCGGCGGCGGCGCTGGTCTCCGCGGCCGAGGTCGAACCGCTGTCGCTGCTCACGCCCGTCGAGCAGGCGGTGAGCACGAGCGACAGCGCGGCGAGCGGGACAACCCCGAACGCCAGGCGTGAACTCAGGTGACGCGACACTTGGACTCCCTTGTCTCTCGGACCGATCTTCTCTTCATAGGTACCGCTACACACATACATCGTGTTAGTTCTCAAGACCCCTGACGGCGACACCTCCTTCGGGCCACCTCGATGCCGGGGCCCTCGTTCCTCTGGTAAATGCGCTGTGGGTCGACCGCGCGGCGCGGTCAGTCCCCCGACAACGACGGTCGTCTGCCGATCGCCGCGAACCGTTCGCCGAGCCGGCGGCCCAGCGAGCCGAGGCTCTGCTTTTCGGACAGCGACTTGACGATCAGCGCGACCACCAGGAGCAGGCCGGTCGTCATGGTGGCCGCCAGAGAGCTGACGCCCGAGTTGAGCAAGCCCTGTGTCAGGTAGCCCATGAGCAGGACCGCGATGATGACGTCCCCCATCCGACCTCGGCCGCCGAACACGTCGATGCCGCCGAGGACCACGCAGGTGAGCGCCGGCATGAGCACCGACATCCCGGACTGCGGCCGCCCGGCGTTGTAGTACGCCGAGAGGAGCACCCCTCCGAGGGCGGCGATCATCGCGCAGCCGACGAAGACGCCCACCAGCGTCCGCTCCACGGGAAGACCCGAGTAGCGGCCCGCGGACGGGTTGTAGCCGATGAGCACCGTGCGTCGACCGAACCTCGTCTTGCCCATGACCAGCACGACCACCAGGCCGATGACGAGGAACAAGATCAACGGCGACGGCACGTTGGCGAGCGCACCACGTCCGATGGCCTGAAATCCGGCCGGGAAGTTCTGCGGCGGGTTGGTGCCGGCGATCGCCTTGGCGATGCTGCCGACCGCGAACTGCATCGCCAAGGTCACCAGCAGCGAGTCCAGCTTCAGGTAGGCGACGAGCACGCCGTTGAGCAGCCCGATGGCGACGCCGACGGCCACGGAGACGACGATCGCGAGGCCGATGTTGCCGGTCGAGAGCAGCAGCCGTCCGACGACCACCGACGAGAGGCTCGCGGTGGCGCCGACGGACAGGTCGATGTTGCCGGTGAGGACCACCATCGCCAGCCCCATCGCGACGAGCGCGGTGGGCATGAACAGGTTGATCTGGGCGAGCATGCCGAACCCGCCGCCGAAGAAGTTGCGGTTGGTCGCCGAGAAGAGCACCAGCTCGAGGATGAGCACCACCAGCAGGGCGAGGCCCCACCCGGACGGCCGGGGGCGGCGGCGCGTCGTGTCGCGCAGGTGGGTCTGCTCCGGCGCGGCAGGGGCGAAGATGGCGGTCACAGACGTTCCCTCCGTCGGGCGCGCACGTCGGCCAGGACCGAGACGAGGATGAGGACGCCGACGCCGGCGGGCTGCCAGACGGGCGGGATGTGCGCGGCGGACCCCATGACCACCAGCGCGAGCGACAGGAAGATGCTCCCGAGGACCACGCCCCCGGCGCTGCCCCGGCCGCCGGTCAGGCTCGCACCTCCGACGAGGCACGCCGCGATGGAGTTGAGGTTCTCGTTGGTCTGCACGCCGGTGACCGCGTCCGCGGAGCCGGTGCGCATCAGATAGATGATCGCCGCGATGCCCGCGAACATCCCCGACAGCACGTAGGCGAAGAAGATGATCCGGCGGCTGGGGATGCCGAGTCGGACCGCTTCGTCGACGTCGCCGCCGACCGCGTACAGGTTGCGGCCGAACACCGTCTTGCGGAGCACGTAGGCGACGATCGCCATCGCCACCAGCCCTGCCCAGAACAGCGGCGGGAGGCCGAGGAACCGGTTGGTGACGATGCCCCACTGGGTGAACTCGTCGGGGATCGCGTTGACCTGGTCGCCGTGGGTGACGACGAACTGCAGGCCGCTGTAGATGCTGAACGTCGCCAGGGTGGCGATGATCGGCGGCATCTTGGCGATCGCGACGAGGACGCCGTTGCCGGCGCCGAGCACCGCGCCGACCAGCGCCGCGACGAGCAGGCCGGCGAACACCGACATGCGGTGGTCCTCGGCCGGGAAGCCGACGATGACCGCGGCCAACCCCAGGATCGGTGCGACCGAGAGGTCGATCCCCTTGGAGATGAGGACCAGGAGCTGGCCCAGCGCGACGAAGGCCGTCACCATCGCCGCGATGAGGATGTTGGCGATGACGCGGTAGCTGAGGAGGCCGGGGTTCGCCAGCACTCCCGCGACCGCGACGACCAGCATCAGGACGACGAGCTGGAAGTTGCGGCTGCGCAGGACTCGCGACCAGGCGCCGTCAGAGATGTGCGGGCGCGGCGTCGCGCGCCGTTCACGGGTGAGAGTGTTGGTGCTCATCAGGCGCCCACGGCCAATCGTCCGATCGATTCGAGTGCGATGTCGTCCCCGGCGAGCTCGCCCACGACCTTGCCCTCGTACACCGCGTACACGCGGTCGCAGAGGCGGACGAGCTCCTCGAGCTCGGAGGACACGATGAGAACCGCGACGCCGTCGTCGGCCAGCGACTCGATGATCTCGTAGATGCCCTGCTTGGCCCCGACGTCGACGCCGCGTGTGGGCTCGTCGAACAGCGCGACCTTCGGCGCGGCCATGATCCAGCGCGCGAACAGCACCTTCTGCTGGTTCCCGCCGGAGAGCGACTTGATCGGCAGGTCCGGCGATGCCGCCCGCACGGTGGTGCGCACCAGCGACTGGTACGCGCGGACCCGCTCGTCGACGCGCTTCAGGAGGCCGCCGCGGCTGGGGAGGCGCTCGAGGACGGCCGATGTGCAGTTCCGCACCAGGTCCACCTCGGCGAAGATCCCGTTCCGCCCGCGGTCCTCGGCCAGGTAGACCAGGCCGGAGGCGACGCGCGCCCGTGTCGACGTACCCGAGATGTTCTTGCCTGCCACCTCCACCGCGCCGGACTCGACCGGGCGCAGCCCGAAGACCGCCTCGCAGAACTCCGTCCGTCCGCTCCCGACCAGGCCCGCGAGCCCGACGATCTCGCCGGCCCGCACCTCCACCGAGATGCCGTGCACCTTCGGCTCGGAGACCAGGTCGGTGACGGCGAGCACGGTCGTGTCCGTCGTCGTCGGCCGGGGTACCCGCTTGCTCATCAGCACGGCGCGGCCCACCATCGCGTCGGTCAGCTCCGCGCGCGTCGCCGAACCACGCGTCTCACGAGCCACGATCGCGCCGTCCCGCAGCACCGTGATGCGGTCCGAGATCTGCTCCACCTCATCCATCCGGTGGCTGATGAACCCGAGGCTCAGCCCCCGCGAGCGCAGCTGGTCGACGAGCCCGAAGAGCCCCTCCACCTCGCCGGAGGTCAACGGCGAGGTGGGCTCGTCGAAGAAGATCACTCCGCACCGGTGGGCGAGGGCCCGTGCGCACTCGAGCAGCTGCTGCAGCGCCAGCGGGAGCTCACCGGCCGGACGGCGCGGATCGACCTTGACGCCGACCGTGTCGAGCAGCACCGCAGCGTGCTCGTTCATCACCGACCAGTTGACCGTGAGCGGCGCGCGGGCCCGTGGGAGCGTGCCGAGGAAGATGTTCTCGGCGATCGAGAGGTCCGGGAGCACCCTCGGCTCCTGCGGGACGAGATAGATCCCCTCCTGCTGGCCCCGTGCCGGGCTCAGGGGCGGCAGCACCCTGCCGTCCAGCACGAGCTCCCCTGCGTCGGCCGTGTACGTGCCGGCCATCACCTTGAGAAGAGTGGACTTGCCCGCGCCGTTCGCGCCGAGGAGGGAGTGGACCTCCCCCGGCGCGAACGTCACGGACGCGTCCTGGAGCACCTGGACCCCGGAGAAGCTCTTCGAGATCCCGCGAGCCTCGTACTGATACCCGCGGTCGGAGATCATCCCGAAGTGGAACGACTCCCGTTCTGCTGTACTCATGCGAACCCTCTGTGTCGACGTTGACGGGTTGCGGAACCGCGGCCGCGTCAGGGGAGGATGTGCCCGGCGGCCCGGAACAGCTCGTACCAGTCCGCGTGCTCGAGCGTGATGTCCGAGCCCCCGGCGGCCGCGGCGACGCGAGCCGGGGTCGTCGTCCCGAGGACCACCTGCTTGAAGGCCGGGTGCCGCAGGATCCACGCGATGGCGATGCCCTCCGGCTTCACGCCGTACTTCGCCGCCATCCGGTCGATCGTCGCGTTGAGCTCCGGGTACTCCGGGGATCCGAGGAAGGGGCCGTTGAAGAAGCCCGCCTGGAACGGCGACCACGCCTGGAGCGCGATGCCGTGCAGCCGGCAGTAGTCGACGACGCCGTTGTCGCGGTCGATCGACTGGTCGAGGCCGTTCATGTTGATCGAGTAGCCCTGGGTGATCAGGTTCGCGTGGGTGAGCGACATCTGGACCTGGTTGGCGATGATCGGCTGCTTGACGGCCGAGCGCAGCAGCTCGATCTGCTGCGGGCTCTGGTTCGACACGCCGAACGCGCGGACCTTGCCCGCGGCGCCGAGCTCGTCGAACGCCCGGGCGACCTCGTCGGGCTCGACGAGGCTGTCGGGGCGGTGCAGCAGCAGGATGTCGATGTAGTCCGTCTGAAGGGCCTTCAGGGACTCCTCGACGGCGGAGACGATGTGCGCGTAGCTGAAGTCGAAGCTGGTGATGTTGAACGTCGTGGGGTCCTTGACGATCCCGCACTTCGTCTGGATGGTCACCTGCTCGCGCTGTGAGGGGGTCAGCCGCATCGCCTCGGCGTAACGCCGCTCGCACTCGTTCATCACGGTGCCGTAGACGTTGGCGAGGTCGACGAAGTGGATCCCCGCCTCCTCGCCGGCGTGGACGAGCGCGCGGATCTCCTCGTCGGTCTTGGTGTTGATGCGCATCAGGCCCACCACGACCTCAGGCGCCACGATCTCGGTCCCCGGCAAGGTGAATGTCTTCATCGTCATGAACTCCACTTCGGAACATGCGGCGCTACGACGCGCCAGCGGGACCAACCGATGCGGCTCGACGGGAAGCTGCCGGACGAGCCCCGGAGGACCCGCGCCCGGTGTGTGGCATCCGTGCGAGCGATGGCGCCTACATTGCACCATCGGTGTTCGCTTACGCAAGGACCTTTGTCCATGACGTTAGTTTCAATGTGAGGTTCACACGCGTGTCCTAGCCCTTCAACGCGCAGCGCCGCGAACGCGAGCGACCACCGACGCCGCCGTGCCCGTGACCAGCAGCACCGCCGCCAGCGCCGCCAGCGGCCACGTCCGTCCGCCCGTCAGGGCGAGAACCGGCGTCCCCATGGCGAGCGTCTCGCCCGGCTCCCCGCAGCTCCCGCGCGCCAGCACCCGCCCGTCCGCGCCACGCACCACGGCGACGAACCCGAGGTGGCCGGCCACGGCCGGCACATCCACCCGCGAGGACGTGACCGAAGCCGCGGCCGTGACGGCCGTCGGGGCGGACCTCCACAGTGGCGCCGTGCACTGCGCCTCGCCCGTCCACGTGTAGAGCTCGAACGTCATGGTGGTCCCCGGTGCCGCGGCGCCCTCGACCACGGCCTCGTCCCAGACCTGCGCGGTGGCGCCACGCACCACGGGGCCCCTCGAGTGCGCCGTCGTCGTCACCCCCAGGGCGCCTGCCGCCACCGTCTCGCCCGGCTCGCCGCAGCGGCCGCGCGACAGCTCGCGCCCGTCGGCCCCACGGACCACGGCGACGAATCCCAGCGTGCCTGTCACCGGGTCGACCTGGACCTCCCCCGAAGCCGTCGCGCCCGGCGTCAGCGGCACAGGTTCGGACCGCCAGATCGGCGCGTCGCACGCTGGCGTCATTCCGACGGGCCAGGTGGACAGCTCGAACGTCAGGGTCGCCTCGCTCGGGACGGTCCCCGCCACCTCCGCGACGTCGTGGACGTGGACGGCGTCGCCGAACACCGCCGGGCGGTCGGTTCCGGCCGTGGTCGTCACGGTGAACGTGCCCCCGCGGAGCGTCTCCCCCTCGGCGCCGCAGGCGCCGCGCGACAGCTCGCGGCCGTCCGTGCCGTGGACCACCTCGACGAAACCGAGGTCTCCCGTCACCGGGTCCACGGCGACGTCGGGCGAGGTAACGGTCCCCGCGGCGAACACCATGGGTGCGGACCGGGAAATGGGCTGGTCGCACACCGGCTCCTCCCCGGCCGGCCAGGTGTACAGCTCGAAGGTCAGCGTCGCGTCGGTCGGCACCGTCCCGGTCGCCACGGCGACGTCGTGCATCGTCGCCCGGTCACCGAGCACCACGGCACGGTCGGCGGACGCCGCCGTCGTCACCTGGTACGTCGCCGCGTGGATGGTCTCCTCGGGTGCGCCGCAGGTCCCCCGCACCAGCGCACCGCCGCCGGCGTCCCGCACCACCGCGACGAACCCGAGGTCGCCGGTCAGCTCCGCCACGTCGCCGGGCGGCGAGACGATCTCGCCCTCGGCGGCCAGGGTCAGCGCCGGTGACGTCCACACCGGTTCCTCGCACACCGGCGCCCCGCCCGTCTGCCACTGGTACAGCTCGAACGTGACGGTCGCACCCACCGGGATGTCCCCGGTCACGGCGGCGACGTCGTGCGCCACCACCTGGTCCCCGAGCACGGGCGCGCGGTCGGCCACGGCCGACGTCGTGAGCGCCAGCGGCCGGGCCTCGAGCACCAGCTGCTCGCTCGCCACGGTCACCGACGTCTCGAACGGCTCCACCCGGTCGTCGCCCGCGAAGGCGTGGGTGAACACGTAGGTGCCCGGCAGCCCGGCACCCGTCGCGGTGCGCGGCAAGGGGAACGCGCCGTCGCCCACCGCGCCGTGGGCGCCGTTCGACGCGGGCAGCTCCACCTGGCCCAGCAGGGTCGCCCGGCCACGGTCGGCGTCGGTGACCGCCACGCCCGCGGGGAAGTACCAGAGCGACTGGACGATCGTCGGCCGGTCCGCGGTGAACCCCGCGCCGCCGCCGAACGTGGGGTGGTCGGCGGGCAGGCCCGCCACGTCGACGTCGTCGGCCAGGCCGGTCGCCCGGCCGTCCGCATCCGTGCGCACGACGAGCTGCGACGACACCGACGCGCGATGGCGCACCGACGACGTCTCGGCGGGCTGCCCGAACGCGTCGCGCCAGTCGGCGCGGAGGTAGGGCCGCCACGGCTCCGGCTGCTCGGCGATCGACATCCGCCACACCCACGTGACGAACTGCCCGGTGCCGACGCCGTCCACCGAGGCCTGGTACGTGCCGGGGCCGGTCGCGGTCAGCGACGTTGTCCCGACGACCGCCGCGTCCGCGGGGACCGCGCCGACGACCCCGGCGGGCCGCGGGCCCGTCGAGTAGGCGGTTCCGACGAACGTCACCGGCACCGGCTGGCCCTGCACCGCCAGCCAGGAGTCGCCCGCCGCGGCGCCCACGGTGACGGTGTCCACGAGCGTGTCGCCGGTCCCGACGAGGCGCGAGCCCACCGCCGTGGTCGCGACGGGCTGGAACTGGCCCGCCACCTCGAACGTCACCACCGGGGCGCGCACCAGGCTCGCGTCGACCGTCTCGTCGCGGTGCCCGTAGGTGACGACGGTCTGCACGTTGCCCGCCCCGTGCACCCGCGTCAGCGTGACGCGCGGCACGTCACGGTAGGCGACGGCAACGGTGACGGCCCCCGTGCCGGTGGCCGTCCAGTGCAGGGTGAGCGGCCCGCGCTCCGTCACGCCGTCGAGCGTCGCGCCGCCGGTGGCGTCGAACCGGGCGGGACCCGTGATCGTCGCGGTGAAGCCGAGCCCGGGCGTCCACGCACCGGAGCCGTTGCGCACACCGAGGTCGTGCACGTCCCCGGTGCGGGTTCCGGCCCCGGCCGGCCGGCCCCCGGCAGGGGCGTAGGGGCCGGCCGTCGCCGCGGACTCGTCGAGCAGCCGGCGCGCCCGCTGCACCACGTCGGTGCGGGTGTGCGTCTCGAAGGCGGCGATGCGTGACTGCGCGCTGACGCCGTTGGCGCCCTCCTCCCAGCGGACATGGGCCAGGTACGCGATCGCCGCACGCGTCAGCTGGTCGCCGTCCCGGCGATGGCGCGCCAGGACGTCCGCCAGCTGCGGGTCGGTGATCTGGTCCTCGCCGACGGGGACGGTCCCGGCCGGCGCCTCGCCGCCGGCCGTGACGCAGAACACCACGTCGTCGTCGTAGCCCTGAGGCGCCTGCATCGCACCGAGCCACACCTCGCCGTACGCCGTGACGCCCGCCACGCCCAGGCCGGGTTGCACGGTGCCTCTGCTCACCGCCACAGCGCCCTCCGGGCCGCCCAGGACGCCGGCAAGCGCCGTGCAGGCGACGAGGACGCCGGCGAGCGTCAGGCTGGTCGAGCGGGTCGCGCGGCCGCGCATCGCACACCTCCGGGTCCGGCGACCCCCGACGGGCCGCCGGCCCGCAGTCTGGTGCGGGCGGTGCGCGGAGCAGCGGCCGTTGTCCACAGGCGGCCGCGAGCCGCCCACCCCACCGGGCGGGCGCCGCCCCGGACACGACGAAGGCCCCGCCACCCGGGCGGAGCCTCCGCGGCCGGGTCAGTCCAGGTAGTCCCGGAGCACCTGCGAGCGCGACGGGTGCCGCAGCTTCGACATCGTCTTGGACTCGATCTGCCGGATCCGCTCGCGCGTGACGCCGTAGACCTTGCCGATCTCGTCGAGCGTCTTCGGCTGGCCGTCGGTGAGGCCGAACCGCATCGACACCACGCCGGCCTCGCGCTCGGAGAGGGTGTCGAGCACCTGGTGCAGCTGCTCCTGGAGCAGCGTGAAGCTCACCGCGTCGGCGGGCACCACGGCCTCGGAGTCCTCGATGAGGTCGCCGAACTCGCTGTCGCCGTCCTCACCGAGCGGGGTGTGCAGCGAGATCGGCTCACGGCCGTACTTCTGGACCTCGACCACCTTCTCAGGGGTCATGTCCAGCTCCTTCGCCAGCTCCTCCGGCGTGGGCTCGCGGCCCAGGTCCTGGAGCATCTGCCGCTGCACGCGCGCCAGCTTGTTGATCACCTCGACCATGTGCACCGGGATGCGGATGGTGCGCGCCTGGTCGGCCATCGCGCGGGTGATCGCCTGCCGGATCCACCACGTCGCGTACGTCGAGAACTTGTAGCCCTTGGTGTAGTCGAACTTCTCGACCGCACGGATCAGGCCGAGGTTCCCTTCCTGGATCAGGTCCAGGAACAGCATGCCGCGACCGGTGTAGCGCTTCGCGAGCGAGACGACGAGGCGCAGGTTCGCCTCGAGCAGGTGGTTCTTGGCGCGCCGGCCGTCGCCGGCGATCCACTCCAGCTCCCGCCGCAGCTTCGGCTCCAGCTGGTCGCGCGTCGCGGCGAGCTTCTCCTCGGCGAACAGGCCCGCCTCGATCCGCTTGGCGAGCTCGACCTCCTGCTCGGCGTTCAGCAGCGCGACCTTGCCGATCTGCTTGAGGTAGTCCTTGACCGGGTCGGCGGTCGCGCCTGCGGTCACCACCTGCTGGGCCGGCGCGTCGTCGTCGTCCGCGTCCGAGTAGACGAACCCGCTGTCCTCGGCGGCCTCCTCACCGGAGGCGGGCGCGGCGCCCTCCTCGTCGCCGGGCTCCTCGTCGGAAACCCCGCCCTCGACCTCGGCGGTCTCGACCTCGGCGGCGTCGGCCTCGGCGGGCTCGCCGTCCTCGACCTCGTCGACGACGTCCGCGTCCTCGGCCAGCTCGAGCTCGGGCTCGATGTCCTCGAGCTCGTCGTCCGCCGCGTCGGCCTCGTCCACCTCGTCGACGGCCTTGGCCGGCTGGGCACCCGCCTTCGGGGTCGATGCGGCCGGACGCTTGGGGGCACCCTTGGCGGGGGGCTTGGAGGCGGCCACGGGGGCAGAAGTCTTGGGCGACACGGACGACCTTTCGGCAGCTATCGGCGGCACCGGCACCGCAGCCACGGTCCGACGAGACAAGCGGACATTGTAACGGCCGACGGGCCCGCCGACCGGGGAGGTTCCGCCGCCTCGGCGGAGCGGCGCGAGTGCGGGTACGGGCGCTCCGGATGTCCAACGCCCCGCGCGTAGCGATGATTCCCGGTGCGCTACATCTCGGGCTTGACGGTCAGCACCGGGCACGGGGCGTCGAAGAGCACACGCTGGGCATTGCCGCCGAGGATCAGCTTGCCGACGGGCGAGCGCCGGCGCAGCCCGATGACGACGAGCTGCGCGTCGGTCTCCTCAGCCGTGCCGATGAGGTCCTCCGCCACGTCCCCGCCGTCCAGGAGGCGGATCTCGTGGTCGACGCCCGCCGCCGTCAGCTCCTCCTGGACCGACCTCAGGGCCACCTCGACGTCGTCGCGACGGGACTCGGGGTCGTCGGGCCGGGTGCTGACCACCACCACCACGCGGTCGTGGCGCAGCCGGGACTCGCGCACCGCCGCGTCGAGGGCCGCCCGGCCCTCGACGGTCGCCAGGAACCCCACCACGATCGACATGCAGCCTCCCGGGTCGCGCCAGTGGCTGCGACCGTACCGCCTCACCGGTCGGCCGACGACCGGGCGTCAGCGCGCGGAGACCACCCAGCCCGGGGGCAGGCCTTGCGCCACCATGTCGGCGACCAGGTGCGCCAGCCGGTAACGCGGCTCGTCCCCGAGTGCCCGCTCGAGCAGGAGCCGGGCACGTGCGCCGTCGCCCCGCCACCAGGCGAGCAGGCCGAGCAGGGTCAGCGCGGGCGCCTGGCGCCCGTGCTCGCCGTGGGCCACCACCGCCTCGAGCACCGCCTCGTGGACCCGCGACGCCTCGGGCGGCGAGGGCACGCCCACCACCGGGTCGACGAGCAACGCCAGCGCATGTCCCAACGCCGCGTCGTCCGCGGGCGAGGGGCGCTCGCCGCGCACGCACCGTTCCGCCAGGTCTCCGGTGCCGGGCACCAGGGCGACGAGCACGGCGTCCCGCACCCGCGGGTCGGCCAGCCCGGACTCGAGCCGCCCCAGCGCGGCCGCCGACGGCCGCCCGCGCTCCACACGCTCGTGGACGGCCTGCCGCCATCCCGCGACGGCGTCCGAACGCCACCGCTCCACCGCCTCAGGGCCGGCGTCCAGCGCCTCGACACCCCGGGTCAGCCAGCGTCGGCGCACGCGGGCGACCGAGCGGCGGGCTTCACCACCCGCCGGCCGGATCCGCGCCACGTCCTCGCGACGGTCCGCCACCGCCGACCCGGCGAGGACCATCTGGGCGCCCACCTGGGTCGCCTCGAGCTCGGCGAGCGGCCGGCCGCCGGAGGGGCAGCAGTCGTCGTGGCAGTCGAGGCTCAGGTAACCGCTGTCCGTCACGGCCCACGCGGGGACCTCGCCGAACGGCACAGCCGCCGCGTCGCGGAAGTGCGCCACCGCCGCCGCCACGCGCGGGTCCGGCCCCCTGCGCGGGTCGTCGTGCGTGTAGACCACCAGCACGGCCGTCTCGGCGCCGTCCTTGTCCAGGTGGGCGAGGACGCCGCGGGCCAGCGCGGGCCCGGACCCCGCGTCCGCGAGATCCGCGAGATCCACCCGCACGACGAGCCCCACCCGTCCCCGTGGGGGCCGGAGCCCCACCGCGACGACGGACTCGCCGGGCCGAAAGCCCAGCTGGTGCGGGATGAGGGCGAGCAGCTCGCGCGGCTCGCTGACGCGCAGGGTGGGAGTGTCCATGCGCAGACCTCAACGGATGCGGCGCCCGCCGGCCGCCGCGTCAGGGATCGCTGTGGAGCCGTCGTCGTTCCACAGGCCGGCGGGGTCCGCTGGCCGCGTACCCTGTGCCGGTGCGCAGCGTGACCGCCCGGGATGCGCTTCGTGCGCTGGCCGCGGCCGTCCTGGCGATGGCGCCCGTCGCTGGGTGCGCGACGAGCGCACCGGCCGACCTCACGGCCTCGTCGAGCGCGGAGCCGTCGCCGACGGCGAGCGAGGAGCTGCTGGTGGACACGCCCGCCGCGGGCACCGCGGCGGGCACCCTGGTGGAGGGCTTCCCCAGCGCACTGATCCCGGTCCCACCAGGGGCCGAGATCCTCGTCTCCTCCGCCCAGCCCCACGGCGGCGCCGTCGCGGTCTCCCTGAACGTCCGCACCGTCCAGGACACGGCGGGCCTGCTGGCCGCGGTCCGAGGACCGCTGCTGGCCGCCGGCTTCGCCGAGTCGCCACCCGCCCAGCCGGATCCCAGCCTGGCCGCCCAGGCGTCGTTCTCGCGCTCCGACGGCGCAGAGTTCGTCCTCGTCGGGATCCTCGACCGGGACGGCGTGCGCACCATGACGCTGGGCGGGGAAGTCCGGCCCTGAGCGTCGCCGGCTCCCCTAGGCTGGCCGGCGTGACCCCCGAGGCCGACGTCGTCGTGCGGGTGGACCGGATCCTCGCCGACCACGCCGCGCAGCTGCGGCGGCAGGTCGTGGCGACCGTGCCCGAGGCGGCTCCGCTGGCCGACGAGGTGGCCGCACTGCTGCGCGGGGGCAAGCGCCTGCGGGCCTCCTTCACCTACTGGTCGTGGCGCGCGCACGGTGGGGTGCCGGGCACGCCGCAGGAAGAGGCCGCGCTCGGCGTCGGGGCGGCGCTGGAGCTGTTCCATGCCGCCGCCCTGTTCCACGACGACGTGATCGACGGATCCGACACCCGCAGGGGGCGGCCCGCCGCCCATCGCGCCTTCGCCGCGGCGCACCGGCGCGCCGGCCTGACCGGCGACGACGAGCGTCACGGCGCCGCCGTCGCGATCCTCCTCGGTGACCTGACGCTGGTGGCGAGCGACGCCCGGTTCGCGGCTGCCGTCGCGGGGGTCCCGGCGTCGGCGGCCGCAGCAGCGCGCGCCGTCTTCGACGAGATGCGCACCGAGGTGACGGTGGGTCAGTACCTCGACGTGCTGGCCCAGGCGCTACCGTGGGACGACGACGACGTGGCGGTCGAGGAGCGCGCCCGGCGCGTGATCCGCACCAAGTCGGCGCGCTACTCGGTGGAGCACCCGCTGGCGCTGGGCGCCGCGCTGGCCGGCGCCGCCGACCTGCGGCGCGCGCGAGCCGTGGGCCTGCCGCTCGGTGAGGCGTTCCAGCTCCGCGACGACCTCCTCGGGGTGTTCGGCGACCCCGCCGTGACCGGCAAGCCCGCGGGTGACGACCTGCGCGAGGGCAAGCGCACCGTGCTCGTCGCCCGCGCGGTGCGTGCCGCGCGGGAGAACGGTGACCAGGTCACCGCCGACCTGCTGCGCACCGGCCTCGGGGACCCGGGGCTGTCGCCCGGGCAGATCGCCGAGCTGGCGGCCGCCGTCGCGCGCACCGGCGCACCCGACGAGGTCGAGGCCCTCATCGCCGACCTGGCCGACCGCGCGCTGCACCTCGTCGAGACCAGCGGCTGGCCCGAACCGGCACGGTCCCGGCTCGCCGACCTCGCCCGCCGGGCGGTGGACCGGCGCGCCTGACCGCCGGCGGGCGATGCGTCCCGGCGGCGCTACAGCTCAGCCTGAGCCAACCGGCGCACCTCGGACTTGCGCCCCGCGAGCAGCGCGTCCAGCGGCGTGCCGGCCAGGGAGTCGTCCGGCGTGAAGAGCCAGGCCAGCGCGGCCGCATCGTCGAACCCGACGTCCGCCAGCAGGGTGAACGTCCCCTGGAGCGCCGCCAGCACCGTCCACTCAGGGGCGCCGTCGGGCGTCCCGGGCTGCGCGGGGTTCGCCAGGTGACCCGGCACCAGGAACCGCGCGGGCACGGCGTACACGGCCGGTTCGCCGCGGCGCACGCCCACGAGCCGGCGTTCCTCGACCAGCCGCCGGACCTTGGCCAGCGGGAGGTCGAGGCGCTCCGCGAGGTCCGGAAGGGTGAGCCAGTCACCCACGAGGGCGTCGAGCTGTGCGCTGTCCACCGGCACAGCCTAGGGAACGGGCGGGAATGGGAGGGACCGGGCATCGCCTTCCCAGGCTCCACGAGCCGGGTTATGGTGAACTCCAGTCACACCAATCACATTAGTCACACCAGTCACACCAGCCACAGAGGAGCCGCATGCCCCCCGTGACGACGACCGCGATGCGCCGAGCCGCGACCGGCACCGGCGCGACGCTGGTGCTGACGGCCGCCGCCGTCGCTGTGGCGGGTCCGGCGCACGCCGACACGCAGTACACGGTGCAGCGTGGCGACACGGTCAGCCACATCGCAGCCCGCACCGGGACCACCGTGGCGCGCATCGCGCAGGCCAACGGCCTGCCCGACGCCTCGCGCATCCGGGCCGGCCAGGTGCTGACCATCCCGACGAGCACACCCCCGGCGGCAGCCGTGGCCGCGCCGGCACCGGCCGCGGTGGCGGCGAGCCACACGGTGGCCGCGGGCGACACGCTCTCGGCGATCGCGCAGCGGTACGGCAGCACCGTCGCGGCCATCGCTACCGCCAACGGCCTGCAGGACCCGTCGTTCATCCGCGTCGGCCAGGTGCTGAGCATCCCCGGAGCGCCCGCGGTCGGCGTCGTGCCGGTGGCCGCGCCCGTCACGGCCGCCGCGCCCGCCACCGTCTCCGTGCGTCACACCGTCGCCGCGGGCGACACGCTCTCGGCGATCGCGCAGCGGTACGGCAGCACCGTCGCGGCCATCGCGACCGCCAACGGGCTGAAGAACGCCTCCTTCATCCGCATCGGGCAGGTGCTGAGCATTCCCGGCCAGCCACCGGCTGCCACCGCGACACCGCTCGTCGGCGACTCCTTCGCCGGCCGCACGTACTCCTCGGCCGTCGTCGGCGCCGCCAACGCGAACAAGGCGACCCTCCTGGCGCTCGGCGTGCCGGCCAAGGACCAGGTCCGCGCTCTCGTGGCCGGCACTGCGCAGGCGATGGGCGTCGACGTCGCGCTCGCACTCGCCGTCGCCTACCAGGAGTCCGGCTTCGACCACGCGCAGGTCTCCCCCGCCAACGCCATCGGGGCGATGCAGGTCATCCCCACCTCCGGCGACTGGGCGAGCGACCTCGTGGGGCGCCCGCTCAACCTGCTCGACCCGGTGGACAACGCGGTGGCCGGTGTCGCCATCCTGCGCTCGCTGGTGCGCACCAGCCCCGACCTGCCGACCGCGATCGCCTCGTACTACCAGGGACAGGCGTCGGTGAAGCGCAACGGGATGTTCGCGGACACCCGCCGCTACGTCGCCAACGTCCAGGCACTCATGGCCCGCTTCGCGTGACATCCGGGCCCCGACTGCCGATCGCGACGGGGGCGGCGACCTACACTGCGGCCGTGGGCAGCACCGTCACCGATCCGCTCGTCGGCCGACTGGTCGACGGTCGGTACGAGGTGCGCTCACGCATCGCCCGGGGCGGGATGGCCACGGTCTACCTCGCGCTCGACCGGCGCCTCGACCGCGAGGTCGCCCTCAAGGTGATGCACCCGCACCTCGCCGAGGGCACTTCCGGCGCCGACTTCGTCGCCCGGTTCCGGCGCGAGGCCCGCACCGCCGCGCGGCTGGCCCATCCCGGCCTCGTCAGCGTCTTCGACCAGGGTGTCGACGGCGACACGAGCTACCTGACCATGGAGTACGTCGAGGGCACCACGTTGCGGCGCCGCCTGGCGGAGCAGGGGTCGCTGTCCGTCGGCGAGGCGCTGCGGATCACCGAGGCCGTGCTGGACGCCCTGACGGCCGCCCACCGCGCCGGCCTGGTGCACCGCGACATCAAGCCCGAGAACGTCCTGCTCGACTGCGACGACCGCGTGAAGGTCGGCGACTTCGGGCTGGCGCGCGCGGTGACCGAGGTGACGTCGACCACCACCGGCACGGTGCTCGGCACGGTCGCCTACCTGGCGCCCGAGCTCGTCGGCCGGGGCGTCACCGACGCGCGGACCGACGTCTACGCCTGCGGCATCCTGCTCTTCGAGATGCTGACCGGGCGCCAGCCCTTCGTCGGGGACACGCCGATCCAGGTGGCGTTCCAGCACGTCAACAACGACGTCCCGGCCCCGTCCGAGCAGGTCGACCGGCTGCCGAGCGAGGTGGACGAGCTGGTGGGCGCGCTGGCCGCCCGCGACCCGTCGGACCGCCCCGTCGACGCGGGCGCGGCGCTGTCCCTGGTGCGCCGCACGCGCTCCGAGCTCGACGACGAGACGCTGGTCCGCCGCGCCGACGTCCCGCCGCAGGCCGTGGTCCCCTCCCCCCACGAGGACCCGTCGCAGCTGCTCGGCGGGCGCGACGACGACGTCGTCGGCACGCCGGACGACGAGGACCCCGACGACCGTCCGACGACGGTCATCGACCGGGGCGGCAGCACGGTCGCGCTGCCGATCGGACTGGGCGGGCTCGTCCCGTCCGCACCGCCTCGGCGGCGACGACGGCGGCTGCGCCTGGTCGTCGCGACGGTCCTCGCGCTCCTGGTGCTGGGTGGCCTCGCCGGCGGCGGCTTCTGGTGGTACGGGAACGTCGGCCCCGGCGCCTACACCAGCGTCCCCTCGATCGTGGGCGTCGACGAGCAGGAGGCGCTGGCGCGGCTCACGGCGCGCGAGCTGCAGGGCGTGCCTACGTTCGCATTCAGCGACGACGTGCCCAAGGGCGAGGTGATCGAGGCGGTCCCCCAGCCCGGCGACCGGGTCGCCCGGGGCGGCGCCGTGACGTACACCGTCTCCCGGGGTGTCGACCTCGTCACCATCCCGGAGGGTGTCGTCGGCGTCCTGCAGGCGCAGGCGGCCGCGGCGCTGACGGGCGCGGACCTCACGGTCGGCTACGGCGAGGCCGTCTACGACGACGAGGCTCCGACGGGCCAGGTGATGTCGGCGACCGTCGCGGCGACCGGCGACCCGGCCGAGCCCGGCGCCCAGGTGAAGCGCGGATCCCTCGTCCTGCTGGTGCTGGCGCAGGGCCCGACGCCCGTGGCCGTCGGCTCGGTGGTCGGCGCCACCGTGGAGGAGGCGACCGCGCAGCTGCAGCAGGACGAGCTGGCCCTCGCCGTCGCCGACGAGCAGTTCAGCGACACGGTCGCGGCGGGACACATCATCTCCCAGTCGCCCGAGGCCCGTCAGACCGCGCACCACGGCGACACCGTGCAGGTGGTGGTGAGCAAGGGGCCGGAGATGCTGCCCCTGCCCAGCGTGGTCGACATGAAGGCCGACAAGGCGCAGAACGTCTTGCAGGATGCCGGTTTCGTGGTCGACGTGGTGAAGCCCTACGACGTCGTGCTCAACCGCGTCAGGTCCCAGCAGCCCGCGGGTGGCGACGGCAAGACCGCGCCCAAGGGGTCGACGGTCACCATCTACATCGTCTAGGCCACGCGCTGAGGTCCGGACCGGTCACGCCCGCCGGAGCAGTTCCACCACCTGGAACGCCAGCTCCAGCGACTGCTGGTGGTTGAGCCGCGGGTCCACCCGCGTCTCGTAGCGGCGCGCCAGCCCCTCGTCGTCGATCTCCCCGGTGCCGCCCAGCACCTCGGTGACGTCGTCCCCGGTCAGCTCGATGTGCAGCCCACCGGGCACGGTGCCGAGCGCGCGGTGCACCTCGAAGAAGCCGGCCACCTCGTCCACCACGTCGACGAACCGGCGCGTCTTGTAGCCCGTGGCCGAGACGATGCCGTTGCCGTGCATCGGGTCGCACATCCACGTGACCGGCCGGCCGTCCGCGGTGACCTTCTCGACGAGCGCGGGCAGGGTGTCGCGGACCTTGCCGGCCCCCATCCGCGTGACGAAGGTCAGCCGTCCCGGCTCGCCCAGCGGGTTGAGCCGGTCCATCAGCGCCAGCGCCTCGTCGCCCGTGGCGTTCGGCCCGAGCTTCACGCCGATCGGGTTCTGCACCCGGGAGAAGAAGTCGACGTGCGCCCCGTCGAGCCGCCGCGTGCGGTCACCGATCCACAGGAAGTGCGCCGAGCAGTCGTAGGCGCGCCCGGTGCGCGAGTCGATGCGGGTCAGGGGACGCTCGTAGTCCAGCAGGAGGCCCTCATGGCTGGCGTAGAAGTCGACGCTGCGCAGCTCCTCGAAGTCCGCGCCGCAGGCGATCATGAACCGGATCGCGCGGTCGATCTCGCCCGCCACCTGCTCGTAGCGCGAGTACGCCGGGTTGTCCGCCATGAAGCCGCGGTTCCACTCGTGCACCCGCAGCAGCGACGCGAAACCCCCGGTGGTGAACGCGCGGATCAGGTTCAGGGTCGAGGCCGACGTGTGGTACGCCTCGAGCAGCCGGTCCGGGTCCGGGGTGCGGTCGGCCGGCGTGAACTCGTAGCCGTTGACGATGTCACCGCGGAAGGCGGGCAACGTCACCCCGTCGCGCGTCTCCGTGTCCGACGAGCGCGGCTTGGCGTACTGGCCGGCCATCCGGCCCACCTTGATGATCGGCAGGCTGGCACCGTAGGTCAGCACCACCGCCATCTGCAGGATCGTCATCACCTTGTGGCGGATCCGGTCGGCGGTCGCCTCCGCGAAGATCTCCGCGCAGTCGCCACCCTGGAGCACGAAGGCCTCGCCCCGACCGGCAGCCGCCATCCGCGTCTTGAGCTCGTCGGCCTCACCGGCGAAGACCAGCGGAGGCAGGGTGGCCAGCCGGTCGCGCACGCGCCCCACGTGCCCCTCGTCGGGCCAGGACGGCTGCTGGTCCACCGGCAGCGACCGCCAGGCGTCCAGGCCCTCCAGCACGCCCGGCTCGGGGGGGACGCTCATCCCGCCGCACCCACTGCGACGGGCTGGCCGATGTCGGCCAGCAGGGCGGTGAACCAGGCCTGCGACACGTCGAACGGCTTGCCGCCGGCGATCCGCGGGAACTCGATCGCGCGCAGCCGGTCGCCCTGCTCCTCGTCGTGCCCGATCACGCCGGACTCGCCACGCAACGCGCACTCGACGGCCAGGTCGGTCATCGACTTGATGAGGCGCAGGTCCTCGGCGTTCGCCGCGGCCGAGCGCGAGAAGTAGCCGGACTTCTGCACCATCACCTTCTCGGCGCCCAGCTTGGCCGCGAACTGCCTGGCGAACCACTGACCCGGGTTGATGGTGTCCAGCCGGACGTGCCCGAACGCGTCGCGCTGCACCTCCTGGCCGGCGGCCTCCATCTGCGCGACGATCTCCGGCACGCCGGCACCCTCCGACAGGAAGATGTTGACGTTCCCGATCCGGTCCATCACGCCACGCAGGCGCCCGGCCTCGGCGTCGATGTCGACGTGCAGCTCCGGCACCAGGACCGCGTGGATGTCCCAGCGCTCGCGCGACAGGCCCAGGCTGGGCACCCATTCCTGCGTGTCGAGCCACTCGCGGTACTTCGCCGCCGACGCCGCGGTCAGCCAGCCGCAGTTGCGGCCCATCACTTCGTGGACGATGAGCATGCGCGGCCCCGAGCGGTGCTCGCCGATGACGTTCTGGGCGAAGCGCGCCGTCTGCTCCGCGGCGGTCCACGCGCCGAGGGACTGTCGGATCGGCACCACGTCGTTGTCGATCGTCTTCGGCAGGCCGACCACGGTCAGCTCGTAGCCGTTCTCGTGGAGGTACGCCGCGAGGTCGGCCGCCGTGGTGTTGGTGTCGTCGCCGCCGATCGTGTGCAGCACGTCGACGCCGTCGGCCTTGAGCTGCTCGGCCGCCACCTGGAGCGGGTCCTGGCCCGGCTGCACCAGGCCGCGCTTCTCGGCGTCCTTGCGGTTGGTCAGCTTGACCCGCGAGTTGCCGATCGGGGACCCGCCGAACCGGTGCAGCAGGCCGGCGTGCTTGCGGGCCTCGTCGTCGACGACGACCTTCTCGCCGAGCAGCAGCCCGTGGTAACCGTGCTGGTAGGCGATGATCTCCACCTCCGGCGCGATCTCCGTGTAGCGCTCGATCAGCCCGCCGACGGCGGACGAGAGGCACGGAGCGAAGCCACCCGCGGTGAGCAGGGCGACACGGCGGACCGACATGGGGACGACCTTCCGACGGCAAGGGTGGCAGGCGGACGAGAACTGGGGGCGCGAGGCGCCGGCCAATCCTAGCCGCGGGCCGTGGGACCCTCGGTGGCCTGCCCGCTCCCCGGAACGGCGTCGACGCCGGGCTCGTCGGGCGGCGTGGGGGGTTCGACGTCGGGCACCGGCCGGCCGCCCGGAGCCGACGGCCTCCGCTCGTGCGCCTCTTCCTCCTGCGCGAGGCCCGCCGCGATCCGCGCCTTCTGCGTCGCGGCGTATACGTCGGCGTACTCCTGCCCGGACAGGCTCATGATCGCGTACATGATCTCGTCGGTGACCGACCGCAGGATGAACCGGTCGTCCTCCATGCCCGCGTAACGGGAGAAGTCGAGCGGCTCGCCGATCACCATGCCGATCCGCATCACCTTGGGGATGGTGCGCCCCACGGGCTGGGCCACGTCCGTGCCGACCATCGCGACGGGGATCACCGGGGCTCCGGACTCCAGCGCGAGCCGTGCCACGCCCGTCTTACCGCGGTAGAGCCGGCCGTCGGGGCTGCGGGTGCCCTCCGGGTAGATGCCGAACAGGCCGCCCTCGCGCAGCCGCCGCAGCCCCGTCTCCAGGGCCGCCTCCCCCGCCTTGCCGCCGCCACGGTCGACCGGGATGGTGCCGACACCGCGCATGAAGCCCGCGGTGAGCCGGCCGCGCACGCCCCGGCCGGTGAAGTACTCCTGCTTGCCGATGAAGACGACCTCCCGCTCGATCATCAGCGGGAGGAAGAAGGAGTCGATCACAGCGAGGTGGTTGCTCGCGAGGATCGCCGGTCCCTCGGCCGGCACGTGCTCCGTCCCCCGCGCCCAGGGGCGGTAGACGGCGCGCAGCAGCGGCCCGACGAAGACGTTCCTCATCAGCCAGTAGAACAAGGGGCCCTCCTCGCGCCGGGCGGTCCCCGGGGCACGTGTGCTCGGACCGACTCTAGGGTGTGTCCATGGTCCAGCGTCCCGACGACGACGCCGACGACCGCGACGACCGGGCCGCAGGCGACGTGGGTGCGAACCCCGTCGCGCCCCGGTCGCAGCGCGAGTTCGACGAGCGGTGGGAACGGATCGTCGCCGAGCTGGGTGACGGCGAGCCCGGCGCCTGGCCGCCCGACGAGCCGACGGCGCCGCGCGACGACCCCGACCGCGGGGGGCGCGTGGTACGCGCGGCCGGTGAGCCGCGCGAGCTGTCGGGCCGCGACTGGGCGGGCAGCGACCAGTACGAGGCCGCCGAGGAGGCGGTCGACGAGCAGGAGCACTTCGTGCCGCCGGACCCCGGACCGGTGCTGGGGACCGACCCGCTGCGCACGCTGACGTGGTCCGTCGCGGTGGGGGTGCCCGTGCTCTGGATGGTGATCCTGGTCGCGTGGCAGCACCCGCCCGGCTGGCTGGGGCCGGTGCTGGCCGCCCTGTTCCTCGGGGCAGTCGCGGTGCTGGTCTGGCGCATGCCGCACAGCCGCGACCCCGGCGGCGGCAGCGGCGCCGTCGTCTGACGCTCCGCGGCCCGCCGGGGGCCGCGGTGGTCCGCCGCGCTACAGCCGGGCGAGGTCACCCGCGCCGACGATCCCCGCGTCGTTTCCCATCGAGGCGACCGCGAACCGCGCCTCCGGGTGGTAGCCCCCGGCCGACAGGTTCTCGGTGAAGGCGGCCCGCGCCGGCGCCATCACCAGCTCACCGGCCGCGGACAACCCGCCGCCGACGACGAACAGCGCCGGATCCACGACGGCCGCGACCGAGGCGGCGCCGTAGCCCACCCAGTAGCCGATGCCGGCCAGCAGCTCGAGCGCCAGCTCGTCGCCCTCCTGCGCGGCGGCCGTGACGTGGTGACCGGTGATCCTGCGCCACTTGCCGCCCGCGAGCTCCAGCAGCCGCGCGGCGCGGTCCGGCCGCTGCTGCGCCACGGCGTGCGCGTCACGTACCAGGGCCGAACCCGAGATGTACTGCTCCCAGCAACCGCGTTGGCCGCAGCCGCACAGGTGCCCGCCGGGCACCACGCGCATGTGACCGAGCTCGGCGGCGACGCCCCACGCCCCGCGCAGCAGCACGCCGCCGGAGACCACGGCACCACCCAGCCCCGTGCCCAGTGTCAACGTCACCATGTCCTGGACGTCGCGGGCCACACCGAACCGGAACTCCGCCCAGGCCGCCGCGTTGGCGTCGTTCTCGACGACGATCCGCACGTCGGTGCCCAGCGCGGCGGCGACGTTGTCACGCAACGGGTGGTCGCGCCACGGCAGGTTGGGCGTGAAGCCGACCGTCGCGCGGTCGGAGCCGATGAAGCCCGGCGCCGCCAGGCCGATCGCACCGACCTCCCAGTCGGCCATCAGATCCCGGCAGACACCGATGACGCACGCGTCGACGGCTGCCGCGTCGGCGGTGTCCGTGTCGCGCCGCACCTGGGCCAGGATCCGGCCCTCGTCGTCGACCACCCCCGCCCCGATCTTGGTGCCGCCGATGTCCACGCCGATCGCGAGCATGCCCGCTGCGCTCCCTTGCCGTCCCACTGGTGGTCACGCCCGGCCGGGCGCGGGGACCAAGGCTAGCGTCCGGACCGCGGCCCGGCCGTGTGCTGACGCAGGCCCACGGCGAGGCCAGGGACGTTCGACCGGCGGCCGGGGACCTAGGTCCTCTACGCTGCAAGGCACGTGGTCGTCCGCCGATGGAGACAAGCATGGCCGTGTCCACCACCCCGCTCATCGTCACGACGGACCGGGGAACGAACCTCAACGACGTCCTCGCGCGCCGCCTCGCCGACACGCCCGACAAGGTGATCGTCGAGCACAAGGCAGCGCCGGACGGCCCCTGGCTGCCGGTCACGGCCCGCCAGTTCGACGAGCACGTGGTCGCGGCCGCGCGCGGCCTGGTGGCCCGCGGCGTCGAACCGGGCGACCGCGTGGCGATCATGGCGCGGACCCGCTACGAGTGGTCCCTGCTCGACTGGGCGGTGTGGGCGGCCGGTGCCGTCGGCGTGCCGGTGTACGAGACGTCGTCCGCCGAGCAGGTGCTGTGGATCTGCTCCGACTCGAAGGTCTCCCTGCTGGTCGCCGAGAACGACGACCACGCCGCCGTGGTGGAGCAGGTGCGCGACCGGTTGCCCGACCTGCGCGAGGTGCTGGTGATCGACGCGGGAGCGGTGGACCAGCTGGTCGCGGCGGGCGCCGCGGTCCCCGTCGAGGAGATCGAGCGACGCCGCCACCTGGCGACGCTCGACGATCTGGCGACGATCATCTACACCTCCGGCACCACGGGCCGTCCCAAGGGTGCCGAGCTGACGCACGGCAACTTCGCGGAGCTCGCGGTCAACGCGATCGCGAAGCTGTCCGTCGTGGTGGAGGGCGACTCGCGGACCCTGCTCTTCATGCCGCTGGCGCACGTCTTCGCGCGGTTCATCCACGTGCTGACCGTCGCGGCGGGCGCCGTGCTGGCGCACACGCCGGACACGAAGACGCTCGTCGCCGACATGCAGGCGTTCCGTCCGACGTTCATCCTGTCGGTGCCCCGCGTCTTCGAGAAGGTCTACAACTCCGCGGAGCAGAAGGCCGCCACCGGTCTCAAGCGCGGCATCTTCCAGCGTGCGGCGAAGACGGCGATCGTCTACTCGCGCGCGCTGGACACCCCCGGTGGCCCCGGCCCGATGCTCCGGCTCAACCACAAGGTCGCGGACGTCCTGGTGCTCCACAAGCTCCGCGCGGCACTCGGCGGCCAGGCCGAGTGGGCGATCTCGGGCGGGGCGCCGCTCGGCGACCGCCTGGGCCACTTCTTCCGCGGCGTGGGCCTGAAGGTGCTCGAGGGCTACGGCCTGACGGAGACCACGGCACCGGCCACGGTCAACCTGCCCGAACGCGCCAAGATCGGCACCGTGGGTCCCGCACTTCCCGGAACCTCGGTGCGCATCGCCGACGACGGGGAGATCGAGATCAAGGGCATCGGCGTGTTCCGCGGCTACCACGCCAACGACGCGGCGACCGTCGAGGCGCTGCAGGACGGCTGGTTCCGCACCGGCGACCTCGGCACGCTCGACGAGGACGGCTACCTGCGGATCACCGGCCGCAAGAAGGAGATCATCGTCACCGCCGGCGGCAAGAACGTCGCGCCGTCCGTCCTCGAGGACCGGCTGCGTGGCCACCCGCTGGTCAGCCAGGTCGTGGTGGTGGGCGACCAGCGGCCGTTCATCGGCGCGCTCATCGCGCTGGACCCCGAGGGCGTGCCCGGCTGGCTGCACGCGCACGGCAAGGCGCCGATGTCGGTCGAGGACGCCGCCCGGGACCCCGACGTCCTCGCCTCCCTCGACCGCGCGGTCGCACGGACCAACCAGGCCGTCTCGCGCGCCGAGTCGATCCGCAAGTACCGGATCCTGCCGACCGACCTGACGATCGCGAACGGGTATCTGACGCCCAAGCTGTCGGTGCGGCGCGCGGAGGTGCTCAAGGACTTCGCCCACGAGGTCGAGGCGCTGTACGAGTCGCCGTCGCACGACCAGTCGTAGCCCGACCGGTCGGGGAGGTCCCCGGTCCGCTACCCCGTGCGCTCGCGTCGCGGGGTCATCCGCAGCGGGGGGACCAGGCCGGAGGCGGCCAGCACGCCGAGCGCCCGCCGCTCGGCGGCGTCGAGCTCGACGGCGGCGGGTGCGACGGTGAGGAAGCTCACCACGCAGTCCGCGCACGCATGCGGCCCGGCGGTGCAGGTGTCGCAGTCGATGATCATGGCGCCACGGTCGCACCGGCCACCGACAGGACCTCGGCCACACCCGCTGGAACCGCGCGGTCGTCCCCCGGTCGCCGTCGCCTGGACGTCCGCGGACGGCTCGGTCATCGGGCCAGCCTGGGGACGTCGGGGTCGGCGCGCCCGCACCCGGGTGTCGGTGGTCGCCGTTAGCGTGCTGGGCGTGCTCGAGGACCGTCGCCTGCGCCCGGTGTGGGCGACGCAGCAGGGACCCGGTCGGAACGCACCGGGCGTCCCGGCGGCCGGGACGAACGCTCTCCAGCCGACGTTCGACGAGGTCGGTACCCCCCTGGCCGACGTGACGTTCGTCGTCGTCGACCTCGAGACCACGGGCGGCCGCCCGGTGGACTGCGGGATCACCGAGATCGGCGCGGTCAAGGTGCGCGGCGGCCAGGTGCTCGGAGAGTTCCAGACGTTGGTGGACCCGGGACTGCCCGTGCCCCCGTTCGTCCAGGTGCTCACCGGGATCACCACCTCGATGCTCGTCGGTGCGCCGCGCGTCGCGGAGGTGCTCCCGACCTTCCTCGAGTGGGCGCGGGGCTGCGTGCTCGTGGCGCACAACGCGCCGTTCGACATCGGCTTCCTCAAGGCGGCAGCCGCCGCGACCGGCCACCCCTGGCCGGGGTTCCCCATCGTCGACACCGTCCGGCTCGCGCGGCGGGCGGTGACCCGCGACGAGGTACCCAACCACAAGCTGTCCAGCCTGGCGGCGCTGTTCCGCGCCACCACCACGCCGTCGCACCGGGCGCTGGACGACGCGCGGGCCACCGTCGACGTTCTCCATGGCATCCTGGGGCGGCTCGGGCCGCTCGGCGTGACGCACCTGGCGGACCTGGCGACCGCGAGCGACCCCGTGCCGCAGGACGTGCGCCGCAAGCGGACCCTCGCCGACGGCCTGCCCGACTCCCCCGGCGTCTACCTGTTCCGCGGGCCGCAGGAGGAGGTGCTGTACGTCGGCACCTCGACCACGTCGATCCGCGGACGGGTGCGCTCGTACTTCACCTCCTCCGAGAAGCGGCCCCGGATGGTGGAGATGGTGCGGGTGGCCACCCGCGTCGACCCGGTGGTGTGCGCGACACCGTTGGAGGCGCGGGTGCGCGAGCTGCGCCTGATCGCCGCCCACAGCCCGCGCTACAACCGACGGTCGCGGTTCCCCGAGCGGATGCCGTGGGTGCGCGTCACCAGCGAGCCCTACCCGCGCCTCTCGGTGGTGCGCGAGGTGCGCGACGAGCCGGGCGCGGCGTGGATCGGCCCGTTCTCGTCGTCGGGCACCGCCCAGCTGGCCGTCGAGGCCCTGCACGAGGCGTTCGCCATCCGGCAGTGCAGCAAGCGCCTGCCGCTGCGGCCGGCCGCGGGCGCCTCGGTGTGCGTGCTGGGGGAGATCGGGCGATGCGGCGCGCCGTGCGTAGGTGGCGTCGGCCCGGCGGAGTACGACGAGGTCGTCACGGCGGTCCGCGCCGCCATGTGCGACGACCCGGCGGTCGTGGTGCGGCGCCACGCCGACCGGATCCGCACGCTGGTGGCGCAGGAGCGGTTCGAGGACGCCGCGGCGGTGCGCGACCGGCTCGCCGCCTTCCTGCGCGGCGCCGCCCGGGTCCAGCGGTCGGCGCCGCTGGCCCGGTGCGCCGAGCTGGCGGCCGCGCTGCGCACCGACGACGGCGGGTGGGAGCTGGTGCTGGTGCGCCACGGGCGGCTGGCGGGCACGGCGCGCGTCGATCGTGGCACCGACCCACGGCCGGCACTCGACGCGCTGCGGCTGTCCGCCGAGCGGGTCGAGGCACCCGTGCCACCCGCCGGCGCCGCGCACCCGGAGGAGACCGACCTGCTGCTCGGCTGGCTGGAACGGCCCGGGGTGCGGGTGGTGGACGTCGACGGCGAGTGGTCGTGCCCCGTGCGCTCGGCGCAGCGGGTGGACCCCGTCGCCGCGGTCGGGCTCGACCTCGTCGCGCCACGGGTGGCGGACGACGACGCGGCGCGGCGGGCGCCCGTGCACGCGCCCGCCGCGCGCACGGCATGATGGCGCCATGATCACCGCCATCGTGCTCATCGACACCGACGCCGCCCGCATCCCCGAAGTCGCACAGGAGCTGTCCGGCGTGCCCGGCGTCAGCGAGGTCTACTCCGTGACCGGTGACGTCGACCTCATCGCGATGGTGCGCGTGAAGCAGCACGAGGACCTCGCCCAGGTCATCGCCGACCAGGTCAGCAAGGTCGAGGGCGTGCTGCGCACGCAGACCTACATCGCGTTCAAGACGTACTCGAAGCACGACCTGGAGGCAGCGTTCGCCATCGGTCTGGAGGACTGAGGCGTCACGCAGGGGCGGTGAGGGCCGCTCGCCGGAGCGGCACTCGAGCCCCCGCCTACCGCGCCGTCGCGGCCCGCCAGCGCTCCAGCACCCCGGCCGCAGCGCCGCTGTCGATCGAGCGCTCCGCGTGTGCGACGCCCGCGAGCAGCCGTTCGACGAGCGAGCCGTCGCCCGTGCCGGGCAGCACGCCGTGGGCCACCAGCCCCGCAGCGGCGTTGAGCAGCACCGTCTGGCGCACCGGACCCGGTTCCCCGGCGAGCACACGCCGTGCGACTCCGGCGTTGTGCGTGCCGTCGGCGCCACGCAGCTGCTCGAGCTGGACGCGCTCGATGCCGAGGTCGGCCCAGTCGACCACCTGCTCGCTCACCTGGCCTCCGCGGACGTCCCACAGCCTGGACGGCCCGGTGGGCGCGAGCTCGTCCAGCCCGTCGGTCTCGCCACGGAACACGAGCGCATCGATCCCGCGGCCGGCGAGCACCCCGGCGACCAGCCCGGCCATCCGGGCGTCGGCCACGCCGATCGCGGCGGCCTGCGGCTGCGCGGGGTTGGTCAGCGGCCCGAGGTAGTTGAACACCGTCGGCACGCCGAGCTCGCCGCGCACCGGCCCGACGAACCGCATCGACGGGTGGAACACGCGCGCGAAGCAGAACGTGATGCCCACCTCACCGGCCAGTGCGGCGACGCGCTCCGGCGGCAGGTCGAGGTTGATCCCCAGCGCCTCCAGCACGTCCGCCGAACCGGACGACGACGACGCCGCGCGGTTGCCGTGCTTGACCACCGTCACCCCGGCTCCGGCGATGACGAGCGCCGCCATCGTCGAGACGTTGACCGTGTGCGCGCGATCACCACCGGTCCCGACGATGTCCACGCAACGGCCCGGCACCGTGAAGCGCTCGGCGTGCGCCAGCATCTGGTCGGCCAGCCCGGTCAGCTCCTCGACCGTCTCACCCTTCGCGCGCAGCGCGACGAGGAACCCGGCCGTGCAGGAGGCGGGCGCCTCCCCGCGCATGATCTCGTCCATCGCCCACGCGGCCTGCTGCCGCGTCAGGTCCTGGCCGGCGATCAGAGGTGTGAGGACCTGCGCCCATGTGGTCATCGCGCCGCGGCGCCCCGGCGCAGCAGGCCGAGCACGGCCTCGCGGACCGCCACCGGGTCGAGCGGCCGCACCACCGCGCCGTCCGCCTCCGACCACGAGGCGAGCCACGCGTCCTGCGGCCGCCCGAGCAGCGCGAGGATCGGCGGGCACTCGTACGTCTCCTCCTTGAGCTGGCGCGACAGCCCCATGCCGCCCACCTTGTCCGCCTCGCCGTCGAGCACCAGGAGGTCCGGCGGCGCGGTGCGCACCTGGGCGATCACCTCGTCGGCCGTCGCCGCCTCGATCCAGGTGATCTGCGGCCCCCCGCGCTCGACACGACGGCCCACCGCGAGACGCACCTGGGAGCGCACGTCGACGTCGTCGCTGTAGAGGAGGATCGTCGGCGCAGCCGCCGGTCCGGTGGTGTCGTTCAGGTCGTTCACGGCGCATCCCTCGCTCGTCGGTCAACTCCACGAATCTTGGCACGTCCGCGCACTGCGGCCGTCCGCCGCACACCATCGTGACGACATGACACAAACCCCGCGAGTGTCGTAGGTCTTTAGGCCCATGCGCGCCGGTCGTCGGCCATAATGGCGATCGTGTCGACAGCCGCGGCCGCACCCAGAACCGTTCCCCACGTGACGGTGACCAGGCCTAACCCCGTATCCGTGGGCACCATCGTCTGGCTCGCGTCCGAGCTGATGTTCTTCGCCGGGCTCTTCGCCATGTACTTCTCCACACGCGCCGCGGTCCCCGAGGTGTGGGCACGCGACACCCCGAGCCTCAACGTGACCTTCGCCGCGATCAACACGACGGTCCTGGTGCTGTCGTCGGTCACGTGCCAGATGGGGGTCTGGGCCGCGGAGCGGTTCCAGCCGGTGCGCACCGGCTCCCTGCTCAACCCCGCACGATGGGGCCTCAACGAGTGGACGACGCTCACCTATCTCATGGGCGCGTTCTTCGTCGGTGGGCAGATCTTCGAGTACGCGGCGCTGGTCGACGACGGCATCACCATCTCGTCGACACCGTTCGGCTCGGTGTTCTACATCACCACCGGCTTCCACGGGCTGCACGTGCTCGGCGGCCTGATCGCCTTCCTCTTCCTGCTCGGCCGGTCGTTCTCGGCCCAGCGGTTCGGCCACCACGAGGCCACCACCGCCGTCGTCACCTCGTACTACTGGCACTTCGTCGACGTCGTGTGGATCGCGCTGTTCACGATCATCTACCTGGTCAAGTGACCCCCGAGACGAGGTACTCCCACGTGACATCACTCGCCGCCCGGCGCCACGACCGCAGGGCGCCCCTGGTGCTCCTGCTGCTCGCCCTGGCGCTCCTCGGCGCGTCGTACGCGGCGCTCTCACCGAGCCGCGCGGACGCCGCGCCGACGGCGGCCTCCGGCAGCGACGTCGAGGCCGGGGCGAAGCTCTTCACGGCCAACTGCGCGACGTGCCACGGCCGCAACGCCACGGGGACCGAGGGCATCGCCCCGTCCCTGGTCGGGGTCGGCGCCGCCGCGGTGGACTTCCAGGTGGGCACCGGGCGCATGCCGATGGCGATGAGCGGCCCGCAGGCGCCGGTCAAGCCGGTGCAGTTCAACCAGGAGCAGATCGCCCAGCTCGCCGCCTACGTCGCGAGCCTGGGCCCCGGCCCGTCCGTCCCGACCGCCGACCAGGTGGACCCCGCGGGGGGCGACGCCGCGAACGGCATGGCGGTCTTCCGCACCAACTGCGCCATGTGCCACAACGCCGTCGGTGCCGGGGGTGCGCTGAGCCAGGGCAAGTACGCCCCCAACCTCTGGGAGACCTCGCCCACGCACATCTACGAGGCGATGCTCACCGGCCCCCAGGCGATGCCGGTGTTCAACGACGCGACGCTGACCTCCCAGGAGAAGCGGGACGTCATCGCGTTCCTGGACCTGCAGGGTGGCACCAGCCCCGGCGGGCTGGACCTCGGCTCGCTCGGTCCGGTCAGCGAGGGCCTGTGGGCGTGGGTGGTGGGCCTCGGGCTGGCGATCGGCGCCGCCGTCTGGATCGGAGCGAAGTCCTCGTGAGCACGGTCGAGAAGTACGACGAGAACCCGGCCACGCCGGCACGTTTCACCGACCCAGGGGTGCCGGAGCACCACCCGCGCCGCGGCGACCTGGACCCGAGGCAGAACAAGAAGTCCGAGCGCATCGTGCTGGGACTCTTCGCGCTCTCCACGCTCGGCACCCTCGGCTTCCTCGTCGCGTACTTCGCCCTCCCGGTCGGCGGCAGCCCCGAGGGCATCGCCCGCTCCAACCTGGCGCTCGGCCTCGGCCTGGCGTTCGCGCTGCTGGGCATCGGCACCGCTGCGATCCACTGGTCGAAGGCGCTGATGAACAACCACGAGCGCGTGGAGCAGCGCCACGTGATGGCATCGCCGCCAGCGGTGCGAGAGGCCGCGGTCGCGAACCTGACCGACGGCGTGAAGGACTCCTCCATCAGCCGGCGCGGGCTGCTCAAGAGCGCCCTCGTCGGGTCGGTGGCGCTGTTCCCGCTGACGATCGCAGTCCCGCTCATCGGCGAGGTCGGCGAGAACTGGAACGTCGGAGCCCTCAAGCACACGATGTGGCGCAAGGGTCTCAAGCTGACGGTCGACCCCTCCGGCCGGGCGATCAAGGCGTCCGAGCTCGAGATCGGCTCCGTGGTGCACGTCATCCCGGAAGGTCTCGAGGAAACCCCGCACCCGCTCGACGAGAAGGCCAAGGCCGTGGTGCTGCTGCTGCGGCTCGACCCGGCGGACATCAAGTCCGAGCAGGGCGAGGGTTGGAGCTACGAGGGCATCCTCGCGTTCTCGAAGATCTGCACCCACGTCGGCTGCCCCGTGGCGCTGGCGGAGCAGAACACCCACCACCTGCTGTGCCCGTGCCACCAGTCGACGTTCGACATCGCCGACGGTGCGCGGGTGATCTTCGGCCCCGCGAAGCGGCCCCTGCCCCAGCTGCCCATCACCGTGGACGACGAGGGCTACCTCGTGGCGCAGGCGGACTTCGCGGAGCCGATCGGGTCGAGCTTCTGGGAGCGACTGCGATGAGCACCAGCATGACCGGCAAGGTCGCGGCGGGCACCGCCGACTGGCTCGACTCGCGCACCGGGATCGGCTACGCGGTCAAGGGCCTGGCCCGCAAGATCTTCCCCGAGCACTGGTCCTTCATGCTCGGCGAGATCGCGTTGTACTCGTTCATCACGCTGCTGGTCACGGGCGTGTTCCTCACCATGTTCTTCGTCCCGAGCATGAACGAGGTCGAGTACACCGGCCCGTGGACGGCCCTGTCCGGCAGCCAGATGTCGGAGGCCTACGCCTCCACGCTGCGGTTGTCGTTCGAGGTGCGCGGCGGCCTGCTGATGCGCCAGATCCACCACTGGGCGGCGCTGGTGTTCATGGCGGCGATCGTCACGCACATGATGCGCGTGTTCTTCACGGGCGCCTTCCGCAAGCCGCGCGAGGTCAACTGGATCATCGGCTTCGTCCTGCTGACGCTGGGCCTGGCCGCGGGCTTCTCCGGCTACTCGCTGCCCGACGACGTGCTCTCGGGCAACGGCCTGCGCATCGCCGAGGGCATCACGCGCGCGGTGCCGATCCTCGGCAGCTACGCCGCGTTCTTCATCTTCGGCGGCGAGTTCCCCGGCCAGGACCTGATCCCCCGGCTGTTCACGGTGCACATCCTCCTGGTGCCGGGCCTGATCCTGGCGCTCGTCGGGCTGCACCTCGCCTTCGTCTTCCTCCACAAGCACACCCAGTTCCCCGGGTCCGGGCGCAGCAACGAGAACGTCGTCGGCTACCCGTTCTTCCCGATCTACGTGGCGAAGGCCGGCGGGTTCTTCTTCATCGTCTTCGGGATCCTCGCCCTGATGGGCGCGACCATGCAGATCAACCCGATCTGGAACTACGGCGCGTACGACCCCTCGCCGGTCTCCGCCGGTGCGCAGCCCGACTGGTACATGCTGTTCCTCGAGGGGGCCCTGCGCCTGATGCCGGGGCAGGCCGAGGTGGTGTTCGGGGACTTCACGGTGCCGTTCAACGTGATCGTCCCCGGCATGATCCTGCCGCTGCTCCTGCTGGGGCCGCTGGCGGCCTACCCCTTCGTCGAGTCGTGGGTGACCGGTGACAGGCGCGAGCACCACCTGCTGGACCGGCCCCGCAACGCGCCGTTCCGCACCGCGTTCGGCGTCTCGCTGCTCACCGCGTTCGTCGTGCTCATCCTCGCCGGCTCCAACGACCTGCTGGCCACGCACTTCCGGCTGTCGCTCAACGACATCACGTGGACGCTCCGCTTCGCGGTGTTCATCCTCCCGGCCGTCGCCTTCTCGGTGACCAAGCGGGTGTGCCTGGCGCTGCAGCGCAAGGACCGCGAGCTGGTGCTCCACGGTCACGAGACCGGCCGGATCGTGCGGTTCGCCTCCGGCGAGTACGTCGAGGTGCACCGGCCGCTCGACGAGCACGAGCGCTGGCTGCGCGTGCAGCACGAGCCGCGCCGGCCCTTGGTGATCGCTCCGGCAGCGGACGCCCGCGGCGTGCGGCGCCCCGGCTACCGCGCCGACCGGATGCGGCAACGGGTCTCCGAGCTGTTCTTCGAGGACCGTGTGGAGCCGGTGACGCCGGCGGAGTACGCCGCGGCGCAGGACCACGCCCACCCGGCCCTGCAGGCCGCGCACGACGAGCCCGCAGCGATCGCCGCCGGGGCGCGCCCGGAGGTCTGAACGCGCCCCTGACGTGCGGAATCATCGCGTGGGTGTCTAGGTTGGACTGTGCGAGACGATGTCGCGGCACCGCGCCGCGACCGGCATGCAGAAGAGGCGAGAGATGGCTGACTACACCCTTCCGGACCTGCCCTACGACTACGCGGCCCTGGAGCCGCACATCTCGGGCCGGATCATGGAGCTGCACCACGACAAGCACCATGCCGCCTACGTGACGGGCGCCAACACGGCGCTGGAGAAGCTCGCGGCGGCCCGCGACGCCGGTGACCTGGCGGCCGTCAACCTCCACGAGAAGAACCTGGCGTTCAACCTCGGCGGGCACGTCAACCACTCGGTCTTCTGGCAGAACCTCTCCCCCGAGGGCGGCGACCGGCCGGACGGCGAGCTCGGTGCGGCGATCGACGAGTTCTTCGGTTCCTTCGACAAGTTCCAGGCCCACTTCGCGGCCAACGCGGTCGGCATCCAGGGTTCCGGCTGGTCCATCCTCGCCTGGGACACCCTCGGCAAGAAGCTCGTTGTCTTCCAGCTGTACGACCAGCAGTCGAACATCCCGCTCGCCGTGGTGCCGATCGTGGTGCTCGACATGTGGGAGCACGCGTTCTACCTCGACTACGTCAACGTCAAGGCCGACTACGTCAAGGCCTGGTGGAACATCGTCAACTGGCAGGATGCGGCCGCGCGGTTCGCCCGCGCCAAGGGCACCAGCCTCGTCGTGCTCTAGGACCGTCCGCGCGCCGGGCGCGCCGTCCGTCCGCACCGGTTCCGCTGCCGGTGACGGGCGCGTCGGGCGCCCGGCGTCGTCTACCGTCGGACCGTGGACTTCGACGAGCGAGCCGGCACCTGGGACGACGACGAGACGCGCGCGGAGCGCACCCGCGCGGTCGCCGAGCAGATGCACCGCGCGCTCGGCGAGCGCACCTACCACCGCGGCCTCGACTTCGGTGCCGGCACCGGGTCGCTCAGCCTGTTGCTCGCCGACCGGTTCGACGAGGTGTTCCTGGTCGACACGTCTCGCGGCATGCTCGACGTCGCGGCAGGCAAGGTCGCCGCCGCGGGAGCGACGCTGACCGCGAAGGCGACCGGGGTCACCCTCGACCTCACCGAACCGGGTGCGGCCGCGTCGTCGGGCCTGGCACCGGTGGACGTCGTCTACAGCCTGATGGCGTTGCACCACGTCCCCGACGTGGACGCGCTGCTGCGCACGTTCCGCGACCTGCTCGCGCCCGACGGCCTGGTGCTCCTGGCGGACCTGGAGGCCGAGGACGGCAGCTACCACGCCGCCGACAGCGGGTTCCACGGCCACCACGGGTTCGACCGCGCGGCGCTCGAGCGCTCGCTCACCGCGGCCGGGCTCGTCCCGATGTCGTACCGGACCGCCGGGGCGGCGCGACGGACGGACCGCGAGGGCCACGAGCGGGAGTACCCGGTGTTCCTCGCCGTGGCGCGCCGTCCCTAGCCCCTACGAGGGACTCTCGTCACGGCGCGAGCCGCGACGGCGCTTCAGTGCGCGTGCTGCCCGCGGCTGAACTCGTACACCCAGCCGATCAGGCCGACGACTCCCAACGGGACCGCGACCACCAGCATCCAGTAGCCCACGGCCAGCGCCGCGAAGGTGAGCGCGGCGCCTGCCGCGAGCACGAGCGGCCACCAGCTCCACGGTGCGTAGACGCCCTGGTCACCTGCTCCCTGCTCGATCTCGGCGTGCTCGTCGTCCTCCGGGCGCGCGTCGATGCGACGGGACAGCAGCGCGAAGTAGCCGCCGATCATCCCGACCAGGCCGCCCGCGAGCGGCAGTGCGACGGTCCCGACCGCCTCGCCGCCGCTCCACAGCGCGTAGACGAGCCCCACCGGGACGAAGAACGCGATCCCGATGAAGAAGAACTTCGCCTCGACCTTCACCGGACCTCGCCTCCGTCGGAGTCACGCAGCGGCACCGGGAGCGGGTTGGGCTCGACGTGGTCCAGCGCCGCCACCTCCGGGTGGTGCAGGTCGAACGCGGGGCGCTCCGAGCGGATGCGGGGCAGCGACGTGAAGTTGTGCCGCGGCGGAGGGCTGCTCGTCGCCCACTCCAGGGAGTTGCCGTAGCCCCACGGGTCGTCGAGCGTCACCTTGGGCGCGCTGCGCCACGTGATGTAGACGTTGTAGAGGAAGGGCAGCGTGCCGATGGCGAGCACCGCCGCGCCGATCGTCGACAGCTGGTTCATCCAGGTGAAGCCGTCGTCCACCGCGTAGTCGAAGTAGCGCCTCGGCATGCCCCGCACGCCCAGCCAGTGCTGCACCAGGAACGTCGTGTGGAACCCGATGAACGTCAGCCAGAAGTGCACCTTGCCGAGCCGGTCGTCGAGCAGGCGACCGGTGAACTTGGGCCACCAGAAGTAGAACCCGGAGAACATCGCGAACACCACGGTCCCGAACACCACGTAGTGGAAGTGCGCCACGACGAAGTAGGTGTCCGTCACGTGGAAGTCGAGCGCGGGGCTGGCGAGGATCACACCCGTCAGGCCGCCGAAGAGGAACGTCACCAGGAATCCGATGGCCCACAGCATGGGCGCCTCGAACGTCAGCCGGCCGCGCCACATGGTGCCGATCCAGTTGAAGAACTTCACGCCCGTGGGCACCGCGATCAGCATCGTCATGAAGCTGAAGAACGGCAGCAGCACGGCGCCGGTCGCGTACATGTGGTGCGCCCACACCGTGACCGAGAGCGCCGCGATGGAGATCGTCGCGTAGACCAGCCCCTTGTAGCCGAAGATCGGCTTGCGGCTGAACACCGGGAACACCTCGGACACGATGCCGAAGAACGGCAACGCGATGATGTAGACCTCGGGGTGGCCGAAGAACCAGAACAGGTGCTGCCAGAGGATCGCGCCGCCGTTGTCCGGGTTGAAGATCTGCGCCCCGAGCCGGCGGTCGGCGCCGAGGCCGAACAGCGCGGCGGCCAGCGGCGGGAAGGCCATGAGCACCAGGAGCGACGTGATGAGCGTGTTCCAGGTGAAGATCGGCATCCGGAACATCGTCATCCCGGGGGCGCGCATGGTGACGATCGTCGTGATGAAGTTGACGGCGCCGAGGATGGTGCCGAACCCGCCGAGCGCGAGCCCGAACACCCACAGGTCCCCGCCCAGGCCCGGCGAGTACACGGTGTCCGCGAGGGGTGCGTAGGCGAACCACCCGAAGGAGGCGGCCCCCTGCGGCGTGAGGAACCCGCAGGCCGCGATGATCCCGCCGAACAGGTAGAACCAGTACGCCAGCATGTTGAGCCGCGGGAACGCCACGTCCGGCGCGCCGATCTGCAGCGGCATGATCACGTTGGCGAAGCCGGCGAACAGAGGCGTCGCGAACAGCAGCAGCATGATCGTGCCGTGCATGGTGAACGCCTGGTTGTACTGCTCGCCGTTCTGGAACACCTGCACACCGGGGCTGAACAGCTCGGCGCGGATCAGCAGCGCCAGCACGCCGCCCACCAGGAACCACGCGAACGACGTGATCAGGTAGAGATAGCCGATCGTCTTGTGGTCCGTCGAGGTGACCCACCTGACCACCGTGCGCCCGAGCGCCTGCTTGCGCGGCGCCAGGCCGGGCACCACCTCCGCGACCATCAGCCCACGCCTCCGCTCGTGTTGAGGTCCTGGAGCCGGCTGTACTCCAGGCCCAGCGAGCCCGTGCGGCCGGCGTCGCGCAGCTGCGCGATGTGCGCGTCGTAGTCCTCGCGCGAGACCACCTTGACGTTGAACAGCATCTTCGCGTGGTAGTCGCCGCACAGCTCGGCGCACTTGCCGCGGTACTCGCCGATCCGGGTGGGCGTCACCTGGAAGTGGTTGGTGTGACCGGGGATCGCGTCCATCTTGAAGAGGAACGCCGGCACCCAGAACGAGTGGATGACGTCGCGCGAGTCGATGGTGAACTCGACGCGCTCGTCGACGGGCAGCCACAGGGTGATGACGTCCTCGAGGGCGCCCGGCTTGCTGACGTCCGCCGCCTGCACCCCGGCGTCGTACACGTCGTCGTCGAGGTAGTTGATGTCCCACGACCACTGCTTGCCGATCACCTGCACGTGGAGGTCCGCCGGCTGGTCCGTGGCGATGATCGCCGTGGTGTCCCGGTTGGCGACGTAGAAGATCACGCCGACCATGACGATCGGCAGCACCACGTACATCACCTCGAGCGGCACGTGGTACCGCAGCTGGACAGGCAGGGAGTCGTCGTCGCGCCGCTTGCGGTACGCGGCGACGCACCACAGGATCAGACCCCACGTCAGCAGCCCGACGAGCAGGGCGGCCACCCACGAGCCGCGCCACAGGCTGGAGATCCGGGCGGTCTGGTCCGTCACCTCGTGCGCCGAGTCGCCGGGCATCCAGCCCCGCCACACGGTGTCGGAGCACCCGGACAGGACGAGGGCGGCCGCGACCAGCAGCCCCGAGCCGGCGACGGCTCGACGACGACGGGGGCGGCGTCGGTGGTCCGAGAGCACGGCCTGCCTTCCCTGCGGCACCGCGAACGGCGCACGACGAGTCGAAACCTGCTGCGTACCTGGGACTTTAGTCCCCACTGTCGCCAGCGTAGCGCGACCCTCCCGCGAAGCGCCGTTGCTCGTCGCACGTCCTGACGCGCCGTCGAGAACCGTCATCACACCGGCCAGGACGTAGGTTCGTGCCCGTGACCGGGCGGGTGGTGCTGGACGCGGGCGGCGGGGCTCCCCTGCTGCCGGCGGCGCGCACGGCGTTCCTGGCCGCGCTCGACGAGGGCTGGGCCGACCCGCGCCGGCTGCACTCGGAGGGCCGCCGCGCCCGGGCGCTGCTGGACGGGGCCCGGGAGGCGATCGCCGCCGCCGTCGGGGCCCGCACGCAGGAGGTCGACCTCGCGCCGTCGCACACGGCCGCGCTCCATGCCGCCGTGTCCACCGTGGCACTCGGCCGGCGGCGCACCGGGGCGGACGTCGTCGCGTCCGCGGTGGAGCGGGCGGCGGTGCTCAACGCCGCCGACTTCGCCGCTGCCCGCGGCGGAGGGGCGCGCGTCACCGTGCCGGTGGACCGCACCGGATCGGTGGACGACGAGGCGTTCGTCGCCGCGCTGGCTCGCCCGGGTGTGGCCCTCGCGGCGCTCCAGCACGCCAACGGGGAGGTCGGCACCCTCCAGCCGGTCGAGGTGGTGCACGCCGCCGCCCGTGCCGCCGGCGTGCCGCTGCTCGTCGACGCCGGGTCCAGCCTGGGGCACGTGGCCGTCGGCGACTCCTGGGACGTGCTGGCCGCCGACCCCGCCGACTGGGGCGGCCCGCCCGGCGTCGGGGTGCTCGTCACGCGGGCCGGTGTGCGCCGTTCCCCCGACCGCCCGCAGGACGAGGACCGCTGGTTCCCCGGCGGGGTCGCCGTCCCGGCGGCGCTGGCCGCCGCGGTCGCGCTCGAGGCGGCGCTCGCGGACCGCGACGAGGCCGACGCGGCGCGGCGCGCCCTCGTCGGGCGGCTGCGGGCGCGCGTCCCCGAGCGGGTGCCGGACGTCGACGTCGCCGGGCCGGACGAGCACCGCCTGCCGCACGTTCTGACGTTCTCGTGCCTCTACGTGGACGGCGAGGCGATCGTCACCGCGCTCGACGAGGCAGGGTTCGCGGTCGGCTCGGGCTCGGCGTGCACATCGAGCGCCCTGGAGCCCAGCCACGTGCTCGCCGCGATGGGTGTGCTGACGCACGGGAACGTGCGACTGTCGCTCCCCCGCGGCACCACCGCCGCGGACGTGGACCGGTTCGCCGATGCGCTGCCGGGCGTCGTCGGCCGCGTGCGGCAGGCCCTCGGGGTGGGCGACCTGTGAGCGCCGAACCGGGAGGCGAGGTGGTCGACGCCCGCGGGCTGCTGTGCCCGGCGCCGATCATCCGGCTCGCGCGCGCCGCGCGCACCCTTCCGGCCGGGACGGTCGTCACCGTCCTGGCCACCGACCCGGCGGCGGCCGTGGACGTGCCGGCATGGGCTCGGATGCGCGGTCACACCGTGGTGGAGACGCGCCGGGAGACGACGGAGGACGGCGACCATCTCGCGGTCGCCGTCCTCCTGGGTAGTTCAGCTGGAACCGGGCAGGTCAGCTGAAGGAGTCGCCGCACGCGCAGGACGAGCCCGCGTTCGGGTTGTCGATGGTGAAGCCCTGCTTCTCGATGGTGTCGGCGAAGTCGATGGTCGCGCCCTCCAGGTACGGCACGCTCATCCGGTCCACCACCACCTCGACACCGTCGAAGTCGCGGACCGCGTCGCCGTCGAGCACGCGCTCGTCGAAGTACAGCTGGTAGATCAGCCCGGAGCAGCCGCCCGGCTGCACCGCGACGCGCAGGCGCAGGTCGTCGCGCCCTTCCTGCTCGAGCAGGCTGCGCACCTTGGCCGCCGCCACGTCGGTGAGCAGCACGCCATGGGTGGCGGTCTCGATGGTCTCGCTCATGTCGTTCTCCCTGCGCCGTCTCGGACCCTCCAGCGGGCGCAACGCTCGAGACCGGCGCCCGTGTTCCCGTCAGGGTACGTCGCCGGGAGTCCGATACGCGACGCACGGCCCGCGCGTCACGCGGGCGACCACGTCCGCGCCACCGCCGCCGCCCGGGCGGCGAGGGTCCCCGCGGGGTCGGCGAGGGCCGCCGGCACGTCGTCGGGGGACGACGAGACCGCGTAGGCGGCCGAGATGCCCGCGGCCGCCTGCTCGCGCCGGCCCACGAGCACCTCCCCCGCGACCACCACCGTCGGCACCGCGTGGCCCAGCGCCCGCTCGGCCACCTCGGACACCACCTTGCCGTGGAGCGACTGCCAGTCGAACCGGCCCTCGCCCGTCACCACCAGGTCGCTGGCGGCGATGCGCTCGTCGAGCCGTACCGCGTCCGCCACGACGGTGGCGCCGCGCACCAGGCGCGCACCGAGCAGCGCCAGCCCGAAGCCCAGCCCACCGGCGGCACCCGTACCTGGCTGGGTGACGAGCCGGTCGCCCGCCGGGCGTCCGGTCAGCAGGTCCGGGTGCTCGGCACCGCCGAGCGCCGCCGCCGCGAGCCGGGCGACGTGCGACAGCGCCCGCTCCAGCTCCTGCGCCTGCTCCGGCGTGGCGCCCTTCTGCGGCGAGAATCCCGCGGCGGCGCCCTGGAGCCCCAGCAGCGGCACATCGACGTCGCACGCCACCACGATCTCGATGCCCGCCCAGGCGGCACGCAGCTCCGCCAGCCCGGCGAGGTCCGCCGCAGTGGCCCGGGCCAGCCCGCCCCCACCGCCCGCGAGCAGCCCGCGCTCGTCGGGCAGACCGAGCCCGGCGAGCATGCCCGTCCCGGCGTCGGTGGTCGCCGAGCCCCCCAGCCCGACGACGACCCGGCGCGCGCCGGTCTGCCGCGCATGGGCCAGCAGGTCCCCGACCCCGACGGAGCTGGTGCGCGTGGGGTCCCGGCGGTCCGCCGGCACCAGCGACAGGCCCACCGCCTGCGCGGCCTCGACGTACGCCGTCGGACCGTCCGGTCCGTCCACCAGCAGCACCGTCGCCGGGGTGGGGTCGCCGAAGGGAGCCCGCACCGTCACCGGGAGCAGCGCCCCGCCGAGGGCTGCCTGCAGCGTCGCCACGAACCCCGGGCCGCCGTCGGCGATGCCGCACGTGGTCACCTCGTCGCGCGGGGCGCCGGCCACCCAGCCGGCCGCGAGCGCCTCGGCCGCCGCCTGGGGGGTGAGGACAGAGCCGAAGCCGTCGGGGGCCATGAGGACGCGCACGGCCAGATCGTTCCATGCCCGTGTGCGAAGATCGGACCCGTGAGCCTGGCGACGCCGGATCGGCACACCTTCACCGAGCCCCTCCCGTCCGCGCTCCTGCTGCTGGGGCAGGGCACCGACCTGCGCTCGGAGCGTGGCGTCGAGTGCGCCGGCGCCCTCCCGCCGGCCAGCGACCCGGACCTCGTCGAGCGCGCGCGGGCCGCCCGGGCCGCGCTCGGCGACCGCGCCTTCGTCCTCGGGCACCACTACCAGCGCGACGAGGTCATCGCCTTCGCGGACGTGACGGGCGACTCGTTCAAGCTCGCGCGCGAGGCCGCGGCGCGGCCCGGTGCGGAGTACATCGTCTTCTGCGGCGTGCACTTCATGGCCGAGTCGGCGGACATCCTCACCCAGGACCACCAGCAGGTGGTGCTCCCGGACCTGGCGGCCGGGTGCTCGATGGCGGACATGGCGGCGATCGACCAGGTGGAGGACGCCTGGGACGTGCTGCTGGACGCCGGGGTGGCGCAGGACACGGTCCCCGTCACCTACATGAACTCCACCGCCGCGATCAAGGCGTTCACCGGCCGGCACGGCGGGACGGTGTGCACGTCGTCGAACGCGCACACCGCGCTGCGCTGGGCGTTCGAGCGCAACGGCGGCCTGGCCGGCAACGCCAAGGTGCTGTTCCTGCCTGACCAGCACCTGGGTCGCAACACCGCGGTGCTGCAGCTGGGCATCGGTCTCGACGAGTGCGTGGTGTTCGACCCCCGCAAGCCCGGCGGCGGCCTGACCGGCCAGCAGCTGCGGGACGCGCGCATGATCCTGTGGCGCGGCCACTGCTCGGTGCACGGCCGCTTCTCGCCGGACAACGTCGCGCAGGTCCGCGCCGCCGACCCGGACGTCACGGTGATCGTCCACCCCGAGTGCCGGCACGAGGTGGTGACCGCCGCCGACCTGGTGGGCTCCACCGAGCGCATCGTCAAGGCGCTCGACGAGGCGCCCGCCGGCTCGCACTGGGCGATCGGCACGGAGCTCAACCTGGTCCGTCGCCTCGCCAACGCCCACCCGGACAAGACGATCCACTACCTGGACTCGACCGTGTGCTTCTGCTCGACGATGAACCGGATCGACCTGCCGCACCTGACCTGGGCGATGGAGTCGCTCGCGGCCGGGCGGGTGGTCAACCGGATCGTCGTCGACCCCGACGACGCCCACTGGGCGCGCGTCGCGCTGGATCAGATGCTGGCCCTCCCGGGCTACTGAGGGCGACGGACGTGGGTACCGGCAGCCCCCTGCGGATCGGCCTGTTCGTCTTCGACGGCGCCGAGGAGCTCGACGTCGTCGGGCCGTACGACGTGCTGGCCCACTGGGCCGCCACCTCCCCGCTGCGCCCGCAGCTGGTGACGTTCTCCGCCGACGGCGCGGGGGTGCGCTGCGCGAAGGGCCTCAACGTGGTCCCGGACCTGGCCACGGCCGACGTCGGGCCGCTGCACCTGCTGGTGCACCCGGGGGGCCGGGGCACCCGGCCGCTCGTGGCCGACCCGGACCACTTGGCGTGGGTGCGGCAGGTGCGCGCAGCGACCCCGATCCTCGCGAGCGTGTGCACGGGTGCGCTGGTCTACGCCGCGGCCGGGCTGCTGGCCGGCCGGCCCGCCGCCACCCATTGGGAGGCGTTCGACGAGCTGGTGCGGCTGGAGCCGAGCGTCCTGGCGGACACCGAGGCGCGGTTCGTCGACGACGGCGACATGATCACCTCCGCGGGCGTGTCCGCGGGCATCGACATGGCCCTGCACCTGGTGGCGCGACTCGAGTCGCCCGACGCCGCCCGCCGGGTGCGCCGGGAGATCCAGTACGACCCGCAGCCGCCGGTCTAGCCGCCGGTACCCTTACCGCGTGATCGGACGCAGCAAGGACCCCGCACCGACCCCCTCCCCGGCTCCGGCGCCCCGGGCCGAGGAGCCGGAGGCGCGCAAGGGCCGACCTACGCCCAAGCGGAAGGTCGCGGAGGCCGCGAACAAGCGCCCGCTGGTGGTCGACGACCGCAAGGCGGCCGGGAGGGCCGCCCGCGACAAGTCTCGCGCGCAGCGCGACCTCGAGTACAAGGCGATGCTCACCGGCGACGAGCGCCACATGCCCCCCCGCGACGCCGGGCCCGTCAAGCGGTTCGTCCGGGACTACGTGGACGCACGCCTCAACCTCGGCTCGTACTTCCTGCCGATCGCGGTGCTGTTCCTCCTGCTGTCGATGCTGACCACCCTGGTGTCGCCCACCGTGTTCATCGTGTTCACCGGCGTGCTCTACGCGTACGTCCTGGCGGTCGTCGTCGACAGCGGCCTCCTCTGGGTGCGGCTCAAGCGGGCGCTCGTGGGCAAGTTCGGGCTCGGCGCAGAGCGCGGCAACCTCATGTACGGCGTGCTGCGCGCCACCCAGCTTCCGCGCACCCGGCTGCCCCGCCCGCAGGTGCGCCGCGGTGGCGCCCCGGTGGTGCCCAAGGCGCCGCGCAAGCCCAAGGCCTGACGCCCGTCTGACGCCCGCCGGGCACCGGCCGGACGTCTCGGACCGCCGGACGCTCAGACCGGGATAGCGACGGACGGTCCCACCGGCTCGCCCTCCTGGAGCAGCTGCGCCCCGCGCACGCCCTGCGAGGCCAGTGAGCGCCAGTGCTCGCCCAGCCACTCCTCGGCGTCGTACCGCGCCTCGAACACCGGGCTCGCCGGGCGGTCCAGCCCCACGCCGGACTCGTCCGACATCCGCCACTGCCACCGCGGCCGCATGTCAGCCTCCCCTCGCCGCACGCTCCTGGGCGGCCAGCGCGCGGGTGATCCCACGCGCGAAGAACGGCCCGGAGTAGATGAGACCCGTGTAGGCCTGCACCAGCGTGGCACCGACCGCCAGGTACTCGCGCGCGTCCGCGCCCGACGAGATGCCGCCGACGCCGATCAGCACCGCGTCGGGCCCCAGCCGCCCCCGCAACCGGGCGACGACGTCGAGCCCGCGCTGGAGCAGGGGTGGGCCGGACAGGCCACCCGGTCCCTCGTCGTGCGCGATCGTCGTGTTGACGGCGACCACGCCGTCCAGGCCGAGCTCCACGGCGAGGTCGGCCACCGCGTCGACGTCCTCGTCGGACAGGTCCGGTGCGATCTTCACCAGCAGCGGCACGGCGGGTCGGCCGGCGCGCGCCGTCGCCTCGTCGGCCGCGGAGCGCACCGCCCGGAGCACGGGGCGCAACGAGTCGACGGCCTGCAGGTCGCGCAGCCCCGGCGTGTTGGGCGACGAGACGTTGACCACCAGGTAGTCGGCGTACGGGGCCAGCAGGCGGGCGCTGGTCGCGTAGTCGTCCGCCGCCTGCTCGAGCGGGGTGACCCGCGACTTGCCGATGTTCACGCCGACCACCACGGCGCGCCCCCGCGCCGTGGCACGGAGCCGCTGCAGCCGGGCGGCGACGGCCGGCGCACCCGCGTTGTTGAAACCCATCCGGTTGCGCAGCGCGCGCGCTCCGACGAGGCGCCACAGCCGGGGGCGCTCGTTGCCGGGCTGGGCGAGGGCGGTGACGGTGCCCACCTCGACGTACCCGAAGCCCATCATCGCCATGCCGAGCACGCCGCGGGCGTCCTTGTCGAAACCGGCGGCCAGGCCCAGTCGGGACGGCCAGCGACGGCCCCAGACCGTCGCCCGCGCGCCGGCAGGGGCGCCGAGCACGCGTGCCACCACGTCGCGGAGCAGCGGCACGGCGGCGACCGCCCGGATCAGGGCGAACGAGGCGGCGTGCGCCCGCTCGGGGTCGGTGCGGCGCAGCACCAGGTCGAAGAGCAGGCGGTACACGCGGTCAACCTACCGGCCGGGTGCCTGCCGCGCGGGCGCCTCGACCGGCACCCCCCGCCCGGTGCGCCGCAGCCATGCCACCCCCAGGAACGGCAGCACCAGCGGCACCAGCAGGTACTCCAGCCCGAACCACGACCAGACCGTCGCCCGCTGGAACCTGTCGGGGTCCACCAGCGACAGGGTGCCGACGACGAGCACTCCCGCCATCTCCACGACGACCGCGGGCCATGCGAGCCGGCGCCGGTTGGTCGCCAGCGCGAAGGTGGCGACGGCGTACACGATCCCCGAGGCGAGGGCGAGCGAGTACGCCAGCGGGGCCCGCTCGAACTTGACCGCGACCTCATAACCGCCGCGCGCGCACGCGGCCAGGGCGAGGATCCCGTAGACGAGCACCAGCGCCCGCCCCCCGCCGGAGTTGGTGGGTCGTGGCCCCGGTCTCGTGCCGGACCTCGTCTCCGGCCCCCTCTCCGGCGTCATCCCTGGCCCCAGACCTGCAGCAGCCGGACCTGGAGGAACCCGACGACGAGGGCTGCGACGAGCAGCACCACCGAACTCCAGCGGGTCCGCTCGGCGAACGCCCAGAGCGCGGCCAGCGGCAGCAGCGCCAGCTGGGTGACCGCGTAGAGCCAGTACTTGGCGCCGCCGGACCCGCCGTCCGCCGGGTGGACGACGACGGCCACCGCCTGCGCGACGAGGTACGCCTCCACGACCGCGGCGCCGTAGAGCTGCCGCAGCACCACGGGGCGGTCGCGTGCCGCCCGCCAGCCCGCCCACCCGGCCAGCACGGCGCACAGCGCCGTGCCCACCAGCACCAGGAGGGTGCTCATGCGGGGACCGCCGCCGGGCCGGGGGCGCGCCGGGGCGCGTCGAGGGGTGCCGTCACGGCCGCCTACGGTACCGGGGCCCCCTCCGCTGCGGGACTACCATCGACGCCGTGATCGCGCTGACCAGCAAGGACCCCCTCAAGCTCCCCGTGGACGCCCTCGTGGTGGCCACCGCCACGAAGGAGGGGTCGGTCGAGCTCGTCGATGCCGACTGGCTCCCGGGCGACCTGCGCACCGCGCTGGTGCGCGACGCGGCCGCGCTCGGCGTCACCGGCAAGCTCGACGAGGTGCGTCGGGTGCCGGCGGCCGGGCTCGCCGCGAAGGTGCTGGTGCTCGTCGGGCTCGGCACGGCGGCGCCCACCGCCGAGACGTTGCGGCGCGCGGCCGGGGCCGCGACGCGCGAGCTGGCCGGCGTCGGCTCGGTGGCGCTCGCGCTGCCGGCACCCAGTGCCGAGCTGGCCACCGCGGTCGCGGAGGGCGCCCTGCTGGGCGCGTACTCCTACTCGCGCTACCGCAGCGGCGACCAGCCGGCGACGGTGGCCTCGATCGACGTGGTGACGCCCAAGGCGAAGGAGGCAGCCGCGGGCCTGGCTCGTGCCCAGGTGCTCGCCGCCGCCGTGCACGCGACGCGCGACCTGGTGAACACGGCACCCAACCACCTGTACCCCGAGGCGTTCGTCGAGGCCGCGCGCGCCGCGGCCAAGGGCGTGCGGGGCGTCAAGCTGACGGTGCTCGACGAGAAGGCGCTGGCATCGGGTGGCTACGGCGGGATCGTCGGGGTCGGCCAGGGCTCCCCGCGACCGCCCCGGCTGGTCAAGGTGGCCTACTCCCCCGCCCGTGCGAAGGGGCACGTGGCGCTGGTGGGCAAGGGCATCACGTTCGACTCCGGCGGCATCTCCATCAAGCCCTCGAACGCGATGGAGACGATGAAGAGCGACATGGCCGGCGCGGCGGCGGTGCTCCACACCGTGCTCGCCGCCGCCCGGCTGGGCCTCCGGGTGGCCGTCACCGGCTGGCTGTGCCTCGCCGAGAACATGCCCTCCGGCACGGCACAGCGGCCCTCGGACGTGGTGACCATCCGCGGCGGGAAGACCGTCGAGGTGCTGAACACCGACGCGGAGGGCCGCATGGTGATGGCCGACGGCCTGGTCGCCGCGACGGAGGAGAAGCCCGACGTCGTCATCGACATCGCGACCCTGACCGGCGCCCAGATCGTCGCACTGGGCGACCGCGTCGCGGGCGTGATGGGAACCGACGAGGTGCGCGCCGAGGTGGTCGCCGCGGCCCAGGCCGGCGGCGAGCTGGCGTGGCCGATGCCCCTGCCCGAGGAGCTCAAGGCGGGGCTCGCCTCCAAGGTCGCGGACCTGGCGAACGTCTCGAGCGACCGCGCGGGCGGGATGCTGACGGCGGGCGTGTTCCTGCGCGAGTTCGTCGGGGCGACGCCGTGGGCGCACGTCGACATCGCCGGGCCGTCCTTCAACGACCGCGCCGAGCACGACTACACGCCGAAGGGCGGCACGGGCTTCGGCGTCCGCACGCTCCTCGCGTTCGTGGAGGCCCGGGCGTCCCGCTGAGGTCAGGCCGGCTCGTCGGACGCGCGCCTGCGCGCCAGGTTGTGCTGGGCGTTCCAGTCGCGCACGCGCTGCGGGTAGCCGGTGCGCTGCACGTCGTACACGGGGATCCCCAGGTCGCGGGCCAGCTGGGCCGCGGCCTGCGGGTCCGGCACGCGCCGGCGGGTCCACTCCCCGTCGGTCGCCACGAGCATCACCGTGGTCGGCGTCACGGTGGTGGCCGGCTCCACGTACGCCTCGACGCCCACCCGTGTCGCCACGAAGTCGCGCAGGTGCGCGAGCGTCGCTGCGCGCGCCTCGCGCGCCGACCGCTCCCCACCCCCTGCGTCCGGCCTGCGCCGGCGGAACCACGCCATGGCGACGAGGGTAACCACGACCGGGGTGCCGCGGGTTCCCCGGCCTCGAGGCATCGTCTGATTCGTGGGATGATTGTCGCGAACGTCACCTGACAGAAGGCCGGGCGCATTCGTCCCGGCCGTCCGGGAATGACAAGATGGACGCCGGACCTTGATCCCTTGTCCCGATCCTCGAGGAGCAGGCTGTGCCCGATACTTCCGCGTTCGACATCGTCGTCCTGGGCGGAGGCAGCGGAGGCTACGCCACCGCCCTGCGCGCGGCCGAGCTGGGCAGGTCGGTCGCGCTGGTGGAGGCGGACAAGGTGGGCGGCACCTGCCTGCACCGCGGGTGCATTCCCACCAAGGCGCTGCTGCACGCCGCCGAGCTGGCCGACGACGCGCGCGAGTCCGCCCACTACGGCGTGCACACCACGCTCGACCGCATCGACATGGCCGAGGTGAACCAGTACAAGGACTCGGTGATCGGCCGCCTGTACAAGGGCCTGCAGGGCCTGGTCAGCTCCCGGAAGGTCGAGGTGGTCAACGGCTGGGGCACGTTGACCGGCCCGAACACCGTCCAGGTGGGCGACCGCACCCTGACCGGCGAGCACGTGGTCCTCGCCAGCGGCTCCTACGCGCGCTCGCTGCCCGGGCTGGAGATCGGCGGCCGGGTGATCACCTCCGACCAGGCACTCCAGCTCGACTGGATCCCGCGGAGCGCGGTGATCCTCGGCGGCGGCGTGATCGGCTGCGAGTTCGCGTCCGTGTGGAAGTCGTTCGGCGCCGACGTGACGATCGTGGAGGCCCTGCCGCACCTGCTCCCCAACGAGGACGAGGCGCTGTCGAAGGCGTTCGAGCGCGCCACCCGCAAGCGCGGCATCGCGTTCAGCGTCGGCGTGCGGTTCGCCGGTGTCACACAGACCGACGAGGGCGTGCACGTGTCGCTCGAGGACGGGACGACCTTCGACGCGGACCTGCTGCTCGTCGCCGTCGGCCGCGGCCCGGCCACCAGCGGGCTGGGGTTCGAGGAGCAGGGCGTCACGGTGGACCGCGGCTTCGTCATCACCGACGAGCGCCTGCGCACCGGGGTGGCGAACATCCGCGCGGTCGGCGACATCGTGCCCGGCCTGCAGCTGGCCCACCGCGGCTTCGCGCAGGGCATCTTCGTCGCGGAGGACATCGCCGGGCTCGAGCCGGCGCCGATCGTCGAGTCCGGTATCCCGCGCGTCACCTACTCCAGCCCCGAGGTCGCCTCTGTCGGTGTCACCGAGGCCAAGGCGCGGGAGCTGTACGGGGAGGTCCAGACGATCGAGTACAACCTCGGCGGCAACGGGAAGAGCCAGATCCTCGGTACGCAGGGCTTCGTCAAGCTGGTCCGGAAGAAGGACGGTCCCGTGGTGGGCGTCCACATGATCGGCGCGCGCGTCGGCGAGCTGGTCGGCGAGGCGCAGCTCATCGTCAACTGGGAGGCCTACCCGGACGACGTCGCGAGCCTGGTGCACGCACACCCCACGCAGGACGAGGCGCTCGGAGAGGCGTTCCTCGCCCTGGCCGGCAAGCCGCTGCACGCGCACAACTGAGCCCACAAGGAGACGAGAGAAGTCATGTCGCACAACGTGCAGCTCCCCGCGCTCGGCGAGTCGGTCACCGAGGGAACCGTCACGCGCTGGCTCAAGGCCGTCGGTGACACCGTCGCCGTCGACGAGCCTTTGCTGGAGATCTCCACCGACAAGGTGGACACCGAGATCCCGTCGCCCTTCGCCGGTGTGCTGGAGCAGATCGTGGTGGGCGAGGACGAGACGGTGGCCGTCGGCGCGACGCTCGCGGTGATCGGGGACGGCACCGGTGCCGGGTCCGCCGAGACCGCGGCGCCCGCCCAGCCTGCCGCCGCGCCCGCGGAGCAGCCGTCCGCCGCGGCGCCGACCCACGACGTGACGCCGTCCGAGGCCGCGCAGGCCGAGCCCGCCCCGCACACCCAGGCGATCCCGCCCGTGTTCGAGGTGCCGGTGGTCGCGTCCGACGAGCCCGAGGCGGCCCCGGCCGCACCCTCGGCCCCCGAGCCGGCCGCCCCGGTCGCCGCCCCGGCCGGCGAGGGCACCGAGGTGCGCCTGCCCGCCCTCGGCGAGTCCGTCACCGAGGGCACCGTCACGCGCTGGCTCAAGGCCGTCGGCGACACCGTCGCCGTCGACGAGCCGCTGGTGGAGATCTCCACCGACAAGGTGGACACCGAGATCCCGTCGCCGGTCGCCGGCGTGCTGCAGCAGATCCTGGCGGGCGAGGACGAGACCATCGCGGTCGGTGCCGTGCTCGCGGTCGTCGGCTCCGGCGTACCGGCCGCGCAGGCCGCACCGGCACCGCAGGCCGCACCGGCACCGCAGGCCGCACCGGCACCGCAGGCCGCACCGGCAGCGCAGGCCGCTCCGGCTCCGCAGGCGGAGCCCGCCGCGGCTTCGGCGCCCGCCCAGACGGCGCCCGCCGAGCCTGCGGCCTCGCAGCCCGCCCCGGTGCCGGCGCCCGTCCCCGCGACGCCCGCGCCCGCTGCGCAGGTCGCTCCGGCCGCCTCGGGCACCTACCTGACGCCGCTGGTGCGCAAGCTTGCGGCCGAGAAGGGGGTCGACGTGTCCGGCGTGGCCGGCACCGGCGTGGGCGGGCGCATCCGCAAGGAGGACGTGCTCGACGCGGCGGCGAAGGCCGAGGCTGCGCGCCTGGCCGCCGAGCAGGCTGCCACCGCCCGGACCGCTGCCCCGGCGGCGGCACCGTCGGCTCCCGCCGCCGGCGCGACGCAGCCGGCGGTCTCCCCGCTGCGCGGCACCACGGAGAAGGCGAGCCGGCTGCGGCAGATCATCGCCGAGCGGATGGTCGAGGCCCTGCACACGCAGGCGCAGCTGACCACCGTGGTCGAGGTGGACGTCACCAAGGTGGCGCGCCTCCGCACCAGGGCGAAGGAGGCGTTCGCCGCCCGCGAGGGCGTCAACCTGACGTTCCTGCCGTTCTTCGTGCTGGCGGCCGTCGAGGCCCTCAAGACGTACCCCAAGGTCAACGGCGTGCTCGAGGGCAACCAGATCACGTACCACGGCTCGGAGAACGTCGGCATCGCCGTCGACACCGAGCGCGGCCTCGTGGTGCCGGTGATCCGGGAGGCCGGGGACCTCAACCTCGCCGGGCTGGCCCGCAAGATCGTCGACCTCGCGGGCCGCACGCGGGCCAACAAGGTCTCGCCCGACGAGCTGTCCGGCGCGACCTTCACCGTCACCAACACCGGCTCCGGCGGCGCCCTGATCGACACCCCGATCGTCCCCGGCGGCACCTCGGCGATCCTCGCCACCGGGGCGATCGTCAAGCGCCCGGTCGTCGTGTCCGGCCCCGACGGCGGCGACGTCATCGCAGTCCGCTCGATGTGCTACCTCTCGCTGTCGTACGACCACCGGCTGGTCGACGGCGCCGACGCCGCGCGGTACCTCGGGGCGATCAAGCAGCGCATCGAGGAGGGCGCTTTCGAGGCCGAGCTCGGCCTCTGAGAGCGGCCGGGCGGCGATGCGCCGCGCCGCCTAGGCTGGCGGGATGCGCGTCGTCGTCGCCGGATCGCACGGCCTCATCGGGTCGGCCCTCGTCGAGCACCTCCGCGGCGAGGGCCACACCACGGTGCGGCTGGTCCGCGGCGCCACCGCGGGGCCCGACGAGGTCGCGTGGGATCCCGACGCGGGAACGCTCGACCCCGCCGCCCTCGTCGGCGCGGACGCCGTGGTCAACCTGGCGGGCGTCAACGCGGGCTCGCGGCCGC
>Ga0255338_1001192_pt1 | contig 53085 bp, 54 predicted proteins | sample MeOH1_35cm_T4_19_FD_203715 | JGI IMG/M metagenome (GOLD analysis project Ga0255338, IMG submission 203715) | Sandy soil microbial communities from University of British Columbia, Vancouver, Canada - MeOH1_35cm_T4_195 | ecosystem: Engineered > Artificial ecosystem > Sand microcosm > Unclassified ... | reverse complement strand
TTCTCCCCACCAAGAACCAGGTCTGCGTGTGGACGGAATCCTCCGCCGTGGTCTACCTGAACTCCATGATCGGCGCGAGGTCGACACGAAACGGTGCCGAGAGTGCCATGGCCGCAGCGATGTCTGGCTGGTTTCCCGAGTTCGGCTTCATGCTGGAAGAAAACCGGAAGGCGGACATCATCATCGATGTCGAGCACGTTCCCGGCGACGAACTGTGCGAATGGGGATTCCTCGGATATTTCGCCGGCGAAGTCGCCGGCCTGAAGACGCCGCTGTTCGTCGGGCTGGAGCCGCCGTCCCAGGAGGCCGCCAAGCAGTTGTCCGCGGCGGTCGCGACCGGGGGCGGCTGCACCATGTTCCACATCGCCGGCGTCACTCCCGAGGCCCCCACGCTGGAGGCGGTCGTTCAGCGGCCGCTGGAGCGAATCAAGTACACCCGCGAGACGCGCGACTGCATCGCCAGCAAGCTGAACACGCTCAGCAGCAACGCAATCGACTACGTGGTGCTCGGTTGTCCTCACGCGACGCTGGAGGAGATCCGGATGATTGCAGAACTCGTCGGGGACAGGAAGTTCTCGTCCGGTGTGCGGTTCGAGATCTGGACGCCCTGGGCCGTGAAGGCCAACGCCCAGCGCATGGGCCTGGTGGACGCAATCGAAAAGGCCGGCGGGAAGGTGCTGACGGACTCGTGTCCCGCCATCACGCGTTCCGGCTTCGGAAAGCGGATGGTCACGAACGCCGTCAAGCAGGCGCATTACCTGCAGGGCATGACGGGCCACGAGGTGGCGGTGGGTCCAATGAGCAAGGTCGTCGAGGCGGCGATCACGGGGTACTGGAATTGAATACCATGAACACGCGCGGCAAAGAGGCGCGGCAACTGCAATGTCGGCAGCTCGTTCCGGGAAAGACGAGCGGCGAGGCGCTCGTGTCGCGTGAACGCATCTCCTTCTGGGGCGGCTTCGACCCGCAGACCGGGCTGATCGTGGATCGCTATTCGGGCCTGCGTGGCAAGGATGTGACCGGCAAGGTCCTGATCCTGCTCTCCACGAAGGGGTCCTCGGGCACCTCGGGGATGCTGAGTCTTGCAAGTCGCGCCGGCCACGCGCCGGCCGCCATGATCCACGTCGACGTCGACCCGGTCGCCGTGATGGGGTGCCTGGCGAACAGGATTCCTTTCCTGCAAGCGAGCGAATTCGATCCTTTTGAACATGTCAAGGATGGCGACTGGATCGAGATCGACGGGGAGGGGACCGTCACCGTCACGTCGAAGCGCTCCGCGGCAAAGGTGGCCGATGTCTGACGGCACGGGGCATCTGCTGGCGCCGGCGCGCAAGTTGCCGGTGCTCGCCCGCCCCGACGTCCTCGTCGTCGGCGGCGGGGCGGCGGGCGTGATGGCTGCCTGCGCGGCGGCCCGCGCGGGTGCCAGCGTCCTGCTCGCCGAGCGTGCCGGCTTCCTGGGTGGCACCATGACCTCGGTGACCTTGGGAGGGCTCTGCGGCGCCTTCGTCCACACGCGAGGGCAGATACGGCCCATTGTGGGGGGGCTGTATAGCGAGTTGATCGAGCGGCTGGAACACCGACGGGCTGTGTCCGCCCCGCGCATCCATGGCTTCGTGCATGGCGTGCCTTACGACCCGGAAGCGCTGCGCGGTGTGCTGGATGAGATTGTCCTCGAAGCGGGCGTCCGGCTGCTGCTGCATGCGCATGTCAGCGAGGTCGTGCGCGAAGGCCGCCGGGTGGACTGGGTGGAGGTCGAGACCAGCTCTGGCCGTGCGGCCATCAGGCCGAAGGTGGTGGTTGATTGCAGCGGGGACGCGGAAGTCGTCTTCCGCGGCAGAGGTTCCTTTTCACTGGGGGACGGTGGCAGGACGCAACATGCCTCGTCCATGTTTCGGATGTCGGGGGTGGATGCCGAGGCTTTCTTTTCCGTTCCTCGCCACGCCATCGATGCCATCCTGCTGGCCGCAGTTCTGGAAGGCGAGAGACTTTCGCGCACGTCCGTGGCCGTCTATCCCAGCCCGGTGGAAGGTGTTGCGCACCTGAACGCCACCCGCGTGCAGCGGGAAGACGGCGAGCCCTTCGATCTGACCGACCCCTGGCAATTCGCGCAAGCCGAAGTCGAAGGGCGCAGGCAGGCGGCCTTGTACGCGCGCGTCGCGAACGAGAGGCTCCCCGGTTTTTCCAAAGCAAGGATCGTCGCGCTGGGTGCCTCGCTGGGTGTGCGCGAAACGCGACTGATTGCAGGCGACCGGACCCTGAGCGGCGACGACGTCCTCCATGGTGTCAAACCGGAGGATCGCATCGCGTGCTCCGCCTGGCCCATCGAGGACCATGCGACGGGGGGAAAGACCATCTGGAAGCCCCTGGCCGACGGGGATTGGTATGGCATCCCGTTCGGGTGCCTGGTCAGTCGGGATTTCGACAACGTCCTGGTCGCGGGGCGCTGTCTGTCCGCGACGCATGCCGCGCAGGCGTCGGCGCGTGTGGCGGCCACATGCATGGCCATGGGAGAAGCCGCGGGCATGGCTTCATCGATGGCCTTGAAGGCGGACGGCCGCGTGCGAGTCGACGTCCTTGATCTCCAGAGCAGACTGCGCCGCGCCGGCGCCATCCTCGAGCTCTGAATGCATCCCCCGCGGCCGCTTTCATGCAGGTCGTGGCACAGCGAATCCAAATCAGGAGAACCTCATGAAAATCCGCGCAGCCGTCGTTCGGGAGTCGGGCGCAAGGATGCCCTACGCGCAGAGCAGGCCCGTGCAAGTCGAGGAGGTGGAGCTGGATCCCCCGGGCGTCGGGGAAGTCCTGGTGCGAATCCGCGCCGCCGGGCTCTGCCATTCCGACTTGTCCGTGATCAACGGCGACCGCCCCCGCGCCTTGCCGATCGCATTGGGTCATGAAGCATCCGCCGAAGTGGTCGAACTGGGTCAAGGTGTCACCGACCTGGCCATGGGCGACCACGTCGTGCTGGTCTTCGTGCCGAGCTGCGGATGCTGTCTGCCCTGCATGGAGGGCAGGCCCGCCCTGTGCCTGCCCGGCGCCGCGGCGAACGCCGCCGGAACGCTTCTCGGTGGCGCACATCGTCTGCGATCGCACGGCGAGGCCATCAACCACCACACCGGGGTCTCGTGTTTCGCCGAGTATGCGGTCGTCTCGCGCCGCTCGTGCGTGAAGGTCGACCCGACCCTCTCGTTCCGCGAAGCCGCCTTGTTCGGCTGCGCCGTCCTCACCGGCGCAGGCGCCGTGGTGAACAATGCGCAGCCCCAATTGGGGCAGTCCTTTGCCATCGTCGGCCTGGGCGGCGTGGGCCTGAGTGCGCTGATCGCCGCGGTCGCCAGTGGAGCCGCCGACATCGTCGCACTTGATCCGAACCCGGACAAGCGGCAACTTGCGCTAGCCCTCGGTGCGACGCATGCCGTGGATCCGACCGCGGCCGATGCCGTGGGGCACGTGCGATCGCTCACGCAGGGCGGCGTGGACTTCGGCCTGGACATGGCGGGTGCCGCCGGCTCCTTCGAACTGTCATATCGGGTCACGCGGCGCGGGGGCGCAACCATCACCAGCAGCTTGCCCCGGCCCTCCGCACGATTCGAGTTGCCCCTCGCCGAGTTGGTTGGCGAGGAGCGCAGTGTGCGTGGAAGCTACCTGGGCTCGGGTGTCCCAACCCGCGACATCACGCGCTACATCTCTCTGTACCAGAGGGGTAGGCTGCCCGTCAATCGGCTGATGGGCCGGACGTGGTCGCTCGACCAGCTCAATGAGGGCTTCGACCACATGGCGAGCGGGGCAGGGCTGCGCGATGCCGTCGTGATGGACTAAGCCGCTTCAGATCCCAAGGAAACGCGATGCGAACCGCCACCCACCATCTCGAATCACCGACCTACGCCAACTACATCGGCGGCGAATCCGTCGCCGCGCACGACGGCCGGACCTTCACGGCCACGAACCCGACCACGGGACAGCCGTGGGGCACGTTCGCCGAATCGGGCGGGCCCGACGTGGACCGCGCTGTGCGCTGCGCGACCTCGGCGGGCGCCGGCGCCTGGAGCCAGCTGTCGCCCACGCGTCGCGGCCGGCTGCTCATGGCCTGGGGCGAGAAGATCGCTGCCCATGCGGAAGCCATCGCCCGGCTCGAAACGTCCCAGAACGGCAAGCTGCTGGCCGAGATGCGCGCGCAGGCGAATGTCGTTCGCGACTGGCTCTACTACTTCGGCGGCCTCGCAGACAAGATCGAAGGTCGCGTGATTCCGCTCGATCGGCAGAGCGTCCTGAACTACACGCTGCGCGAGCCCCTCGGCGTGGTGGGCATCATCGTGCCGTGGAACTCGCCGACCTTCCTCACCATGATGAGCGCCGCTCCCGCGCTGGCGGCCGGCAACACGGTGGTCATCAAGCCCTCGGAAGTGACCTCCGCGTCCGCGATCGAGCTGGCGAAGCTCGCCGAACAGGCCGGTATCCCTCCGGGCGTAGTCAACGTCGTCACCGGCGGCCGCGAGGCGGGCGAGGCGCTGGTGGATCACGGCCTGGTCGCGAAGATCGCGTTCACCGGCAGCGAAGGTGGCGGCAAGGCCATCGCGGCGCGCGCTGGCAGCCGACTGGCGAGTTGCACGCTGGAGCTCGGTGGCAAGAGTCCCAACATCGTCTTCGGCGACGCATCCATCGAGAACGCCGTCGCTGGCGTTCTTGCGGGAATCTTTGCCGCTGCCGGGCAGACCTGTATCGCGGGCTCGCGCGCCTACGTGCATGCCAGCATCTACGACGAGTTGGTCGAGCGATTGCTGCAAAGGGTAGGGCAGATCCGCCTCGGCGACCCGCTGCGGCCGGACACGCAGATGGGGCCGGTTGCCACCACCGCGCAGCTGCAGAAGGACATCAACATGGTCGACCGGGCCGTGAGCGAAGGCGCCAAGCTGCTGTGCGGGGGGCACCGCGCCTGCGTGCCGACGCTCGAAGGGGGGTTCTTCTTCGAGCCTACGATCCTTCACGACATGCGTCAGGACAACCATCTCATGAACGAGGAGGTGTTCGGGCCGGTACTGAGCCTGGCGCGCTTCAGCGACGACGACGAAGTCATCGCGCTGGCAAACGGCACCCGCTTTGGCCTCGCCGCCGGGGTGTGGACGCGCGACTTTCGGCGCGCGCACACAATGGCACGACGTCTGCAAGCCGGCACGGTGTGGATCAACACGTACCGCGCGATGGCGTTCAACTCGCCATTTGGCGGCTACAAGATGAGCGGGATTGGGCGGGTCAATGGCGCGGAAGCGATCGACCAGTTCCTGCAGACCAAGAGCGTCTGGTGCGAGCTGAGCGATGAGGTGCAGGACCCGTTTGTGCTCAAGGTCTGACAGTTGAAACGTTGGCCGCGGTCAACGCGCGGGCCCGGATCGCCTGAGACCATCGGCCGGGGCGTTTGTCGCGGTGGGCGCGAGCCTGCCGATCTCCGGGCCGACTGCCTGGCAAGGACTGTTCGAGCATGGCCGGCTGCGGCCGGGGCAAAGTGTCATTGCGCACGGCGCGGCCGGCGCGGTCGGCTCGATGGTGACACAACTCGCGCGACAGGCCATCGGGAAGCGGTCTGCATGACGTGCACCGCATTCAACCCACGCGCGTACCGGGGGGTTCGCGGCCGCGCCACCGCGCCATGGCGGCGCAGGTCGAGACCACGACGATGGCCGTGGCTGCAAGCGCGGCCAGCAGGCGGAAGCAGTCCAGGCTGCCCATGAAGAGCGCTTCGTGCGCGACCCATTGCCCCACTTGCGCTGCCATGACCTGGGCCGGAACGTCGTTGCCGAGGGTGGTTCGCATCGCCGCCAGGGCCGTATCCCACGCGCCGTTGCGGGACTGGAGCGCCTCGGCCAGCCGCGTGAAGTGCAGGGTGCTGCGCTGCTGCAGCAGGAGGGTGGCCCCGGTGGCTCCGGCCGCGAGGCCGAACTGCCCGAGCATGTTCTTGGCCTGGTTGGCGTGCGCCAAGGCGGCGGCATCGTCGGCCACCGGCTGGAAGGACCGCATCGCCGTTACCGAGAGCAGGATGATGATGCAGGCCCCGTAGAGGGCGAGTGCCGGGAGCATCGCGGCGGGTGGACTGCTTTCGGCGAGGCTTGCGAGCCAGCAGGCGGAGCCCAGCAAGGCCAGCAGGCCCGCGAGGTAGTAGGGCAGCGGTGCGGGTCGCCGCGGCAGCAGGCGGGCCAGCGCGATCCAGGCCGCGACGCCGGCCAGCGATCCAATGCCCAGCCACAGGCCGGCGGTCTCCTGCGGCACCAGCAGCACGCGCTGCAGCAGCAGGGGCAGCATCAGGTTGCTGGCGCCCAGCACGAGGTAGGCCACGCCGAAGATGCCCAGGCCGCCTGCGATCCGGGGGTGGACCAGCACACGCAGGCGAAGGAGCGGCGCTTGCCCGGTATCCGTCTGCAGCAGCGTGAACGCCGCCAGCGGGAGTAGCGCCAGCCCCGTCGCGGCGAGCAGCCAGTGGGGGTGGTCGAAGAAGTCGAAGCCTGCCTGCAGCAGGCCCCAGAGCAGCGCGCCGCTGCCCAGCGCCAGCAGCGCGAGCGAAAGGGCATCGCGCGCCCCGAAAGACCGCTGGATGGCCTTCGCGGCCGGCACCGCCCGCTCGGCCAGCAACGCGATGGCGAGCGGCGCGATCGGCAGCACGGCGAAGCCGGTACGCCAGTCGCCGACATTCGATGCCCAGCCACCCAGCAGCGGTCCGGCCGCAACGCCCCAGGCGACACCCGAGGCGAGGAATCGGATCGCCACGAAGCGCTGGCGCGGCGCGAACAGTTCCAGCACCAGGACCCTGGCGGCCGTCAAGCCAGGCGCGCTTCCTGCGGCCATGGCCATGCGGCCGGCTGCGAACTGCGCCAGGCTGCCGCTGGTGGCGCAAGCCGCGGCGCCTGCGAGCCACAGGAGGCTGGCCGCCCACAGCACCCGGCGCGTGCCGAAGCGTTCGACGGCGGCGCGTTGCAGCGCGATCGCGCAGATCGCCACCACGGCGTAGACCACCGTGACGCTGCTGAATTCTTCCGGGCTGGCCGCCAGGCCGCCCATGATCGAATTGGCGGCAAATGCGGTGTAGCCCGCCTGGGCGAAATCGGCAAAGGGCAGCGCCGCCACCAGCAGCCCCGGCCAGGCAACGTGCACTTGCGGGGTGCGCAGGGCTTGATCCATTGCGTGCCTCGCTCGTTCAAGCTAGTGCAGCGGCGCGGCTTCGACGCTGGGGCAGGTCAGTTCACGGCCGACCATCGCCCGCGCGAAGAAGTAGTTGTTGCGCGCGCGTTCGCTCATGCGGTCCAGGTCCACCTGCCCACGCCCGTCGCATGGAAAGACGTAGCCGCGGCCGGGAGGGAACAGGGAGCGGAAGTGGAGTTCGTAGGGGGTGGAAGTGGTGGGGGTGGTCATGGCCGGTCTCCTGGCGGGCTCGGCCGCCTGCCGTCGTACGCGTCCTGCAGCAGCTGCCGGATCGCGCGTGCCTGCAGCGGCCGCGGGTTGGGATAGGGGTGGGCAAGGGCGAGCTCGCAGGCCCGGTCGAGGTCCGATGCGCGCATGCCGATGGACTTCAGGGCGATGGGCGCGCCGTTGTCGCGCGCCAGGTCGAACATGGCGGTGGGCGCGTGGCTCGCGTCCAGTGCCCGGGCGATGCGCTCCATCGCCCGCGGTGCCGCTTCGGCGTTGTAGGCCAGCGCGTGCGGCAGGACGATCGCGTGCGTCTCGGCGTGCGGCAGCTTGAAGCTGCCGCCGAGCGTGTGGCACAGCTTGTGGTGCAGCGCCACGCCGGCCTGCGCCAGCACCGCGCCGCACAGCCAGGCTCCGTACAGCGCGTGACGGCGTGCCTCCCTGGCGCCCGAGACGTCCTGCGCCTGCAGCAGGGCGGGCAGGGCGCGCGCCATCGCCGCGATGCCTTCCTGCGCCAGCAGGTCCAGCAGGGGATTGCCTTGCGGCGCATACAGCGCCTCGGCCGCATGCGCGATCGCGTTGATCCCGCTCGTGACGCTCAACCCCGGCGGCAGCTTGGTGGTCAGCCCGGGGTCGTAGATCACGGTGCGCGGCAGCACCCGCGGGTCGCGGCCGGTGGTCTTGATGCCGTCCTCGGTCAGGGCGTAGATGGTCGTCATCTCCGAGCCGGCGTAGGTGGTGGGCACCGCCAGGACGGGGAGTCCGGGATCGAGGGCGAGGGCCTTGCCCAGGCCGACGGTGGAGCCGCCGCCGAACGCCACGACGCAGTCCGCCTGCACCCGCATGGCCACCGCGCGGGCCTCGCGGGCGACCGCGCCGGGAACGTGCATGGCGGCTCCGTCGAACAGTCCGGCGCAGCTATCGCCCAGCCGGTGCGCCAGTGCTTCGGCATCCGCCTGCTGGCCCGGTGTGCAGAGCACCAGCGCTCGACGGGCGCCGAGACGCGCCGTCTCCGCCGGCAGCTCGGCGACGGTGCCTTCGCCGAACACGATGCGCTGGGTGTGGAACTGGTGATCGAAACGGGGCGGCAGATTCATGCGCCCGAATCTAGGCGCGCACCGTCTTTCTTCCCACACCCGTGGAGGAATGGACCCGATAACCGCCGCTCATGCGGCCGGTGGGCCTGAGCGCACGAACAGTTCGCGCATCACTTCGCGCAGCCAGCGGTTGCCTGGATCCCGGTGGTAGCGCTCGTGCCAGTATTCCGCGATCTCCACGCGGGGGAGGGCCACCGGACAGTCGAACAGGTGCAGCGACAGGTCCCGCGCCATGGTCCCCGCCACCGTGCGCGGCAGGGTCGCCACGCAGTCAGAGTGCTTGGCGACCAGCGCCGCGGCGGAGAACATGGGCACGCGGCAGACGATGTTGCGCGCCGGAACGACCTCCTCCAGCATCTTCTCCACGGCATGGTAGCCGTGGCCCGTGCCGGCGGCGGACACCAGCGCGTGGTTCTCGCGCGTGAAGGCGTCCAGTGTGCGCAGCGATTCCTTGCGCGGATGGTCGTCGCGCACCAGCGAAGCGAAATCTTCGACCCACAGCGGGTGCCGCCGGATGTCCTGCTCCAGCGAGGGGAAGGCGCCCAGGGCGAAGTCGACCAGCCCGGACTCGAGCCACAGGTCCAGGTTCTGGACCTCGCACCGCACGGCGTGCACGCGCACGCTCGGCGCATGGTCCCGCAGGTGGTTCAGCAGGGGCGGCAGCAGTTGGACCACCGCGGCGTCGATCATGGAAAGCGAGAAGGTCCGCTCGCTCGTGGCCGGATCGAAGGCCTGCTGACCGCTCTTGAGCTCGCGCATGCGATCGAGGATCGCCTTCACCGGTTCCGCCAGTTCCACCGCTTTCGGCGTGGGTTCCATGCGCATGCCCACGCGCACGAACAGGGGATCGCCGAAGTAGGTGCGCAGGCGCGCCAGCGTCTTGCTGATGGCGGGCTGGGTGAGGTCAAGCGCGCCGGCGGCCCGCGTGAGGCTGCGCTCGGCCAGCAGCACATGGAGGATCTTCAGGTGGTGCAGCTCGAGCTCGCCACCTTCATGACGCGACGGAATGGTGTCCATGCCGTGGCGACTCTAGAGAAAGCACGGGGCGCTGTCTACATTGCGGCGCACACGAACACCAGGAGACAAGGCATGACGCAAGCCCTTTGCGCCGGAATCGAGGAAGTGGGCGCCACGGAATTCCGCGATGCGCTCGCCAACGCGCTGACCCCCGTCACGGTGGTCGCCACCGACGGCGAGCACGGCATCGCCGGAGTGACCTGCTCGGCGGTGTGCTCGGTGTGCGACACGCCGCCCACCATCGTGGTCTGCATCAACCGCAGGAGCTACAGCAACGGCATCGTCAAGGCCAACGGCGTGCTGTGCGTCAACTGGCTGCGTGCGGACCACGCCGAGATTTCCCAGCTGTTCGCCGGCGCCGGCCAGGTGCCGATGGCGCAGCGCTTTGCCTCGCTCAAGTGGGGCAGGCTGGCCACCGGCGCGCCGCACTACCGCGACGCCATCGCCGCCCTCGACTGCCGCGTGGTCGAGGCGATGGAGGTCGGCTCCCACAGTGTCTTCCTGGCCCGCGTCGTCGCCACCGCGAAGGCGGATGGGGGCGCGGCGCTGGGCTACGTCCGGCGCAGCTATGCGACCGCCTCGCCTGCGCTCGCCTGAGCCGGGCCTTTCATCCCCGTCCCTTCCCCCTTCCCTCAGGAGCCATCATGCTGCGCACCGGCAAGAACTACCTCGAATCCCTCGACGACGGCCGCCAGGTCTGGGTCGGCAACGAGCGGATCGACAACGTGGCGACGCACCCGAAGACGCGCGACTACGCGCGGCGCCACGCCGACTTCTACGACCTGCACCACCGCGCGGACCTGCGCGACGCGCTGACGTACGAAGACGAACTCGGGGTGCGACGCTCGATGCAGTGGTTCCCCCACAAGGACAAGGAGCAGCTCAAGCGCAAGCGCAAGTACCACGAGACCGTGATGCGCGAGCTGGCCGGCGCCTCTTTCCCGCGCACGCCGGACGTCAACAACTATGTGCTGACCACGTACATGGACGATCCGGAGCCCTGGGAGGAGCAGGCCATCGGCGCCGAAGGGCAGCGGCTGGCGCACAACGTGGTGGAATTCTTCAAGTTCGCCCGCGAGCACGACCTGAACTGCGCGCCGCAATTCGTCGACCCGCAGATGGACCGCTCCTCGCCCGACGCCCAGGCGCGCTCGCCCGGACTGCGCATCATCGAGAAGAACGAGCGCGGCATCGTGGTGGACGGCGTCAAGGCGATCGGCACGGGCGTGGCTTTCGCCGACTGGATCCACATCGGGGTGTTCTTCCGCCCGGGCATTCCCGGCGACCAGGTGATCTTCGCGGCGACGCGCGTCAATACGCCCGGCGTGACGATCGTCTGCCGCGAAAGCGTGGTCAAGGACGACCGCACCGAGCATCCGCTGGCCTCGCAGGGCGACGAGCTCGACGGGATGACCGTGTTCGACCAGGTCTTCATCCCCTGGTCGCACGTGTTCCACATCGGCAACCCCGAACACGCGAAGCTGTACCCGCAGCGGGTGTTCGACTGGCTGCACTACCACGCCCTGATCCGGCAGATGGTCCGCGCCGAACTGATGGCGGGCCTGGCCGTGCTGATCACCGAGCACATCGGCACGAACAAGATTCCGGCCGTGCAGACGCGGGTCGCGAAGCTGATCGGCTTCCATCAGGCGATGCTCGCGCACGTCATCGCCAGCGAGGAACTGGGCTTCCACACGCCGGGCGGGCACTACAAGCCGAACATCCTGATCTACGACTTCGGCCGCGCGCTCTACCTCGAGAACTTCTCGCAGATGATCTATGAGCTGGTCGACCTGTCCGGGCGCAGCGCGCTGATCTTCGCCAGCGAGGACCAGTGGAACGACCCGAAGCTCAATTCCTGGTTCGAGCGCATGAACAGCGGCCCGGTGGGCCGCCCGCACGACCGCGTGAAGATCGGCCGGGTCATCCGCGACCTGTTCCTGACGGACTGGGGCAGCCGCCTGTTCGTGTTCGAGAACTTCAACGGCACCCCGCTGCAGTCCATCCGCATGCTGACCATGCAGCGGGCGGAGTTCTCCGGTTCCGGCGCCTACGGAAAGCTGGCCCGCAAGATCTGCGGCATCCCCGAGCCGGTGGAAGCCGAGACCGACTACATGGCCACCGCGGGCTACGCCAAGGCGCTCGACTCCGCCCGCGAGCAGGAGCGGCGCGCGCTTGCCGGCACCCTCGCCATCTGAATACCCCAGGAAAGCAGAGAGAGAGAGTAGAACCATGTCCACAGACTCCAGTGTCATCGACCGCGTGTTCCGCCAGGGGCGCAGCCAGAACGGCTGGCAGCCCGGCGAGGTGCCCGACGCGCTGCTGCGCCAGCTGTACGACCTCATGAAGATGGGGCCCACCTCGGTGAACTGTTCGCCGGCGCGCATCGTGTTCGTGCGCAGCGCCGAGGCGAAGGCGCGCCTGAAGGAAGCCCTCGCGCCCGGCAACGTCGAGAAGACCATGGGCGCGCCCGCGGTCGCCATCGTCGGCTACGACACGCGCTTCTACGAGCAGTTGCCCAGGCTGTTTCCCCACAACCCCGCCGTGAAGAGCTGGTTCGAGGGCGACGCGAAGCGGGCCTTCGCCGAAACCACCGCCTTTCGCAACGGCAGCCTGCAGGGCGGCTATCTCATCGCGGCGGCGCGCGCCCTCGGCCTCGACTGCGGGCCGATGTCCGGGTTCGACAACGCCAAGGTGGACGCCGCGTTCTTCGCCGGCACGTCCGTCAGGTCGAACTTCATTTGCGGCCTGGGCCACGGCGACCCCGCCAAGCTGTTTCCGCGCAGCCCGCGGCTCGCCTTCGAGGAAGCGTGCAGCTTCGCCTGACCATGCGCAACCTCGACCGACACACGATCACCGAAGCGGTGGTGGCGCGCTTCGCGGATACACCGGATCCTCGCCGGCGCCAGGTTTTCACCAGCCTCGTGCGCCACCTGCACGAGTTCGCGCGGGAGGTGCGGCTGACCGAGGAGGAGTGGGCACAGGGCGTGCGCTTCCTCACCGCCACCGGCCAGAAATGCGATGACCGGCGGCAGGAGTTCATCCTGCTGTCAGACGTGCTGGGGCTGTCGATGCTCACGGTCGCGCTGAACAACGCGAAGCCATACGGCTGCACCGAGTCCACCGTGTTCGGGCCGTTCCACGTTGCCGGCGCCCCCGCCTGGGAGAACGGCGCGGACATCTCCAATGGCGCCTGCGGCCAGCCGTGCGAGGTCACCGGCAGCATTCGGGGTCTGAACGGAAACCCGGTCGCCGATGCCGTGGTCGAGGTGTGGCAAGCCGACGCCGAAGGGCTGTACGACGTGCAGCGCGAGGGCGCGGGCCCGCAGGCCCGCGGCGTGCTGCGTTCGTGCGTCGATGGCAGCTTCGCCTTTCGCACCGTCGTGCCGCAGGCCTACCCGATTCCGGTGGACGGTCCGGTCGGCGAGCTGCTGCGCGCCTCCGGCCGGCATCCCTGGCGCCCGGCGCACCTGCACTTCATGGTGGATGCCCCGGGCTACGAGCGACTCATCACGCACGTGTTCCGCAGCGACGATGCGTACCTCGATTCCGATGCCGTCTTCGGCGTGCGGCAGTCGCTGGTGGCGGACTGGCATGTGCAGCCGGACGGCAGTGGCCGCCTGCACTTCGATTTCGTCCTGAATCCGCTCTGAAAGCGCAAGGCACAAGCCCAACAACCAACCCAGGAGATCGCAATGTCATCTTCCCGCCTCGACTACCAAGCCCTGGCTCCGAAATCCGTCAAGGCGCTCGTGCAGTTCACGTTCGCTGCCGGCTCCTCCCTCGACAAGCGGCTGAAAGAGCTGGTGAACCTGCGCGTCAGCCAGATCAACGGTTGCGCCTTGTGCATGGATATGCACTGGGCGGAGCTCGTGAAGCAGGGTGTAGAGCCGCGCCACCTCAATGCGCTGCCCGGCTGGCGCGAGGCGCGGCGCTTCTTCACCGAGCGCGAATGCGCAGCGCTGAACTGGGCGGAGGCGATCAACGCCTCGCCGCACAGCGTGCCGCAAGACGCCGACTTCGAGCAAGTCCGGCGCCACTTCGCCGATGCAGAGATCGCGGAGCTGAGCTTTTCGGTCGCTGCGATCCGGGCGTGGAACATGCTGAATGCGAGCTTCCGCACCGCCGTGCCCGAGAAGCCCTACGTCGCCGGCTGAGGCGTTGCCGATCCAGCCGTGCGCAGCCCACTGTCGTCATGTTCTCGGCCGGTGCTTGCAGTGCCCCGGAAGTCTGGAGGAAACCGGCATTGGCAGAAACCGGCAAGGCCGGCGTCTTCTGCCAATCACCGGACACGTCTACACCATGCGGGAAGCGGCACGCCGGCTTCGCTTTGGCGGCCGCATCGCCGTGCCGCGGCACGGCGCGGCCACGGGGGTTCAGCCATGCCACTTCGAGCCGTGGATCACGGCGCACATGTCGACGCGATGGAAGTGCGGATCCTTGTGCGCCAGGAAGTCGTCGTTGAAGGTGCCGATGGTGCTGTCGGGCCGGTGCTTCATGCCCTGGTAGAAAGCGTCGATGATCCCGCTCTTGAAATGCGCTTCCCGGGGAAACGCGGCGAGGACCGCCTGGCGCTGCGCCTCGGAGAACTGGTCGTAGCCGCGGCCGGCAACGTCCATGCCCGCGCCCGCCTGCACCAGTGCGATCTCCGGCCGCATGAACTGCGGAATGCCGGGCGTCGTGTGAAGCGCAACGGCGTTCCAGACCGTTTCCATCTCTCCTTCGGAGATCCCGTGGCTGCGAAGGAAGTCGCGCGCCGCATTCGCGCCGTCGACCTCGAAGCGCAACTGGCTGCTCTCGTAACGCGCAGTGAGGCCGATGTCGTGGAACATGGAGGCGACGTAGAGCAATTCGGGGTCGAACGCCAGGTTCATCCGACGGCCCGCGAGCGCGCCCCAGCAATAGACGCGCAGGGAATGGTGATAGAGCAGGTCGCTCTCGGTGTCGCGAATGAGCTGGGTCAACTCGCGGGCGAGCTGGCTGTCCGGAATGCGGACCCCGGAAACTTCTTGAGGCATCATGGTTTGCGAGCGGTTCGTCAGGCCAGTGGCGGGTCATCGTCGCAGGCTTCCAGGCCGAAAGCCTTGCGGCGCGAATGATCCGACAAGGCGGCGCCGAATGGAACTGAACTCCGTGCAAGCGCGCGCTGCAGGCGTTTCATGCCGCGCCGGCGTGGGGCGCCGCCTCCCGCAGCGGGAGCGTCCTGCCGCCCCTCATCTCACTCTCGATCCTCGGCGCCCCCCGCGACGCTGCGTGCCGCCTCCGCCACCTCTTCGCGCAGCCACGCGTGGGCAACATCATGCTCGTTGTGCTGGTGCCAGACCGCCCGGGTGATCGAGGTGCCGGCGCGGTAGGGTGGCTGGCGGGTCAGCAGGTCGGCGCTCCGCACGAGTGCCCTGGCGAGCGAGGAGGGCACGATCGAGAGCATGTTCGAGTCGCGCAGCATCGAGGGAATGGCCAGCGAGTGGGGCACCGTCACCCGCATGCGCGCGACCTGGCCGGCCTCGGCCAATGCTTCCTCGAGGGCATGGCGTGCAAACATCTCCGACTGGCGCGCCAGGCCGCGCTCCAGGATGAAGCCGCCCACCGCGCCTTCCTCCTGGCCGCCCACCGAGATGGTGACCAGCGGGTATTTCGCCAGGTCGGCGAGCGTGAGCTTGCGGCGCGAGGCGGGATGGCCCTTGCGCATGAGGATCGCTTCGCGCTGCGACATGAGGGTGCGGGCGCTCAGGCGCGGCGGCACCTGCGAGAAGATGCCGATCGCGAGGTCGATGCGCCCGAGGTCGATCTGCTCGGCGAGGTCCAGCCGCGTCGAAGGCCGGATCACGAGGTCCACCCCCGGCGCGGTGTCCTGCAGCCGCCGGGAGAGCGGCGCCAGCACCACCATCGTGATGTGGTCGTTGGCGGCGATCACGAACCGGCGGCTCGACTTCTCCGGGGAGAAGGGTTCCACCCCCAGCGTGGCCTCGATGCGGCGCAGCGAGTCGCGCAGGCCAGGTGCCATCGCCGTCGCCCGCCCGGTCGGAACCATCCCCTTGCCCGTGCGCATGAACAGCTCGTCGCCCACCAGTTCGCGCAGGCGTGTGAGCGCGTGGCTCACCGCGGACTGCGTGAGGTTCAGTCGCCGGCCCGCGAGCACGAGGTTGCGGTCCTCGTACACGGCGTCGAACACCTTGAGCAGGTTCAGGTCCATCCGTCCGATGCTCACCGGTTGTCCCTTTCAAGAATGAACGGACTGCATTTTGCTCTTGCAATGACATCAGTTCCATTCATTTCGTCGCTCGCCCATGATCGCGTCCAGCCGTGAGGCAACACAGGAACCCAGAGCATGACAACCGCAACTCGGAACGAAGACCTCGAAGCCCTGATCGCCTCCACCGCCCCGAGCGGCGCGAACATCCAGCCGTGGCGCGTCTACGTGCTCACCGGCGCGCCGCTGAATGCGCTGGGCGCGGCGCTGCTGGCCGCCGCCCGCGCCGGCGGCGCGCCGCCGCCGGCGCACTTCGGAGGCTCAAGCCGCATAGCTGGATCGACCTCGGCATGTTCGCGCAGAACCTGATGATCGCGGCCAAGTCGCGCGGCGTCGACACCTGCCCGCAGGTGTCCTTCGCGCCCTTCCATGACGTGATCGCCTCGCACGTGCAGATGCCGGCCGAGGAAGTCACGGCTTTCGGCATGTCCATGGGATATGGCGATCCCGGTGCCGCGGTGAACCAGGCACGCATGCCGCGTGAACGCGTCGAGGATTTCGCCCGCCTGCTGGGGTTCGGGCCCCGTACCGTTTCCACCCATTCCCTCATCGCAGCAGCACAGAAATGAAAGTCCTTGCAATTGCCGGCAGCCTGCGCGAGAGCAGCTACAAGCTGATGGCGCTGCGCGCGGCGCACAAGCTCGCCCCGGCGTGCTGAAGAACGCGATCGACTGGGTGTCCCTGCCGCCCAAGCAGCCGTTCGACGGCAAGCCCGTCGCCATCCTCGGCGCGAGCGCGCAAGGCCATGGCGCACACGGAAGCGCTGGCAAGTCCGATGGTGCGCCGGCCGCGCCGCCGCGAGGTGTTGCGCACCGCCGTGCGCACGGTACCCAGCGCCCACGTCACCAATGGCCTGGTGGCGGCGATCGGGCTGCTGCTGTTTCCGCGCTCGTGCCCTGTATCGCGGGGGCGGCGCCCGCCGAACGAGTGCCAAGGCCTTGAAGCCCTTTCAAGTCGCCGATGCAGAGACATCAGTTCCGTTCAACGGCCGCGGTGACCATCATCGCGCCATCTCTCAAGTGAAAATAGCCAGGAGTCAACGCATGAACGCTCTCTCCCGCCGCCGCTTCGCCCAGTTCGCCCTCGCCGTGCCGGCCACGGCCTGGCTGCATCCCGTGCTGGCGCAGACCGGAAAGCTGCTGGTCGGCTACCCCGCCGGCGGCACGCTGGACACCACCGCCCGGCAACTCGCTGAGGCCTGGCGCAAGCAGGGTCGCCTCTACATCGTCGACAACCGGGCGGGCGCGGCCGGGCGGATCGCCAGCAGCCAGCTCAAGCGTGAGCGGGCGGACGGCAACACGCTGCTGTGCACGCACACCTCGGCGCTCACGATCTATCCGCACGTCTATTCGCGTCTGATGTACGACGCCGCGGCCGACTTCGTGCCGGTGTCGCCGCTGGTCTCTGCCACCTGCGCCTTCGCCGTCGGCAGCGCGGTGCCGGCCGATCGCGTGAAGACGCTCGACGACTACGTGCGCTGGTTGCGGGCGAACCCGGGTGCGGCCTCCTATGCCTCGCCGGCCGCCGGGTCCATGGCGCACTTCCTCGGCTACCAGTTCTCCGAGGCGCGTGGCCTGAAACTGCAGCACGTGGGCTACCGCGGTTCGGCTCCAGCCATGCAGGACCTGCTGGGCGGCCAGATTCCCGCCTACTTGGGTTTCGCGGCCGACTTCCTGCCCTATCTCAAGGAAGGCAAGGCACGGATCCTCGGTGTGACCGGAGAGCAGCGCTCCCGCTTCCTGCCCGGCGTTCCGACGTTCGCCGAGCAGGGGCTGCCGGCGATCCGTGGGGTCGAGACCTACGGTGTGTTCGCGCCGCCGGGAACGCCCGATGCGACGGTCAAGGCGCTGCACGCCGCCATCGTCGCCGCCAGCAAGGACCCCGCGCTGATCGCCGGCTTCGAGCAGGTGGGGCTGGAGACCTTCACCCTGGCGCCGCAGGACTATGCGTCGCTGGTGCGGCGCGAGCGCGACGCATGGGGACCGGTGGTGCGCGCCGCCGGCTTCCGGTTCGAGGCGTGAAGGCGGCACGCCTGCCAAGGAGTGGACATGACTTCACCGACATGGTCCCAGGCCGACATCGGCCAGTGCGTCGAGCAGGTCCTGTGGTCCCGCAGGTCCGTGCGTGCCTACAAGCCCGATCCCGTCCCGCGCGAGCAGGTGCTTGGGATCCTGCAGGCGGCGACTTCGGCACCCAGCAACTCGAATACGCAGCCCTGGCGGGTGTATGTCGTCACCGGCGCGCCGATGAAGCGCCTCGGCGAGGCGCTCGTTGCCGCTTTCGAGGAGGGCAGCTTCCCGCCTTCCACGCACTTCCCGGATCCGCTGCCGGCGGTCTTCTGTGACCGACAGGCGGACTTCGCGATGCGCTACTACGGCTCGCTTGGGATCGACCGCAAGGACGCTGCCGCGCGCGAGCGGCAGACGCTGCGCAACTTCAGCTTCTTCGGCGCGCCGGTGGGCCTGATCTTCACCATCGACGCTCGCCTGAGCCGCCACAGCTGGCTCGATCTCGGTCTGTACGTGCAGAACGTGATGATCGCCGCGCGCTCGCGCGGCCTCGACAGCTGCCCGCAGGTGTCCTTCGCGCGCTTCCACACGCTGATCGCCTCGCATCTCGGCATGGGCCCCGACGAAGTGACGGCCTGCGGCATGTCCATGGGCTTCGGCGATGCGAGCGCGAGCGTGAACCAGGTGAAGATGCCGCGCCGGCACGTGAGCGAGTTTGTGCGGCTGGCGGGATTCGAGGCGCCGGCGGAACTCGCCGCGGGGGCCTGAGGCCGATGAAGGACGAGACGGTGCTGCCGGGTGCGGCTGCGCCGCGACCTCCGCTCGCCGGGCCGCTGCTGGCCGGAGCCCGGGCTGGCAGGCTCCCGGGCCGCGGCGCCGAGCCTCTGGAGTGCAGAGTGGCGGGCAGTGCCGATTGAACGGCGTTCATTGGAACCTTGCAAAAGGATCAGTTCCATTCAACCGTCACTTCGCCCACCATTGCGGCTGCCCTTGGACTTTCATGTCGGGGGCCAAATGGAACGAGTGATCCCCATGAAGAATTTCCCTTCCGCCCTCGGCGCCGCCTGCGGCGCATTGGCCCTGCTGACGGTGCTGCCGGCCGCGGGGCAGGAGCTGCGTGAGACGGTGACCCCGAATTTCGCGCAAGAGATTCCCAACGTCCCCGGCAAGTCGGTGCTGGCAGTGGTCGTCGACTACCCGCCCGGCGCGGCATCGCGGCCGCACATGCACGCCAAGTCCGCGTTCATCTACGCGTACGTGGTCTCCGGCGCCATCGAGTCCCAGGTCGACGATGGCCCGGTACGGACCCTGCGCGCCGGCGAGAGCTTTCACGAACCGCCGGCCGCGCGTCACGTGGTGAGCCGCAACGCGAGCAAGACCGAGCCCGCGCGCCTGCTGGCCGTGTTCGTGGTCGACAGCGACGACAAGCCGCTGACGACGCCCCTCCAATGAACTCAGGAGTTTTCAAGAAGTGAGCCAACGTCTCGACTACAACAAGATCGCGCCCGCCGGCGCCAAGGCCCTGGCCGGGGTCTACGGCTACGTCATGCAAGGCAAGCTCTCCGCGGCGCTCGTCGACCTCGTGTACCTGCGCGTGTCGCAGATCAACAACTGCGCTTTCTGCCTGGACATGCACACGCGCGACCTGCTGAAGAAGGGCGAAACGGTCGAACGTCTCGCGCTGCTGCAGGCGTGGCGCGAGGCCGGCGACCTGTTCGACGCCCGCGAGCGCGCGGCGCTGGCATGGGCGGAGAGTGTCACCCGCGTGGCGCAGACTGGCGTGCCGGACGAGGACTACGAAGCCGCGCGCTCCGTCTTCGACGAGCAGGAGCTCGTGGACCTCACCATCGCCATCGGCCTGATGAACACCTACAACCGCATGGCGATCAGCTTCCGCAACACGCCGCAGGCGGTTCGCGCCAGGTAGTCGCCTGGGCGATGCGCATCGGCCTTTCCGGCCTTTCCGGGCGTCCAGCTGCTCGATGTCGTTGGCCCCGCCTTCGTGGAAGCTGCGGCATCGGGCTGGCGGTGGACGCCACCATCGCCACCCACCGCGGTCGTCTCGACACGCTGCTGGTCGCTGGCAGCCCGGACATCGAAGCCGTGGAGGGCGACGCGCGGTTGCGCACCTGGGTGCGTTCACCGATCACCATGTCGGATCGACCGATGGCGCAAACATATCCGCGCTGACGCATCCCAGCGCCTGGTCTCAATCGACAAGCCTTCGCAGGCCATCGGCATCGAGCAACCGCATGATCCCGTAGTCGATCTCCAGCAGCCTCTCGTCGCACAGCCTCTTCAGCGCGCTATTGCAGCTCTGTCGCGAGACGCCAGCGATGTTGGCAAGCTCCTCCTGCGAGATGCGCAATTCCGTCAACTTGGATACGCAAGCGGCAGGCTGGAACAGGCCAAGCACGGCGCGCGTCACGCGTGCGTGCGATTCGTTCGCGCGGTGGTGCGAGTGGCCCATGAACCAGTGCAGGCGTTCGCTGAGCAGCGTCATGATGTAGCGGCTGAAGGGGAAGTCCGTCCGGAGCAGGTGGAAGAAGACCTCCGCCGGCAGCCGCACCACGCGGCTCGGCCGCAGGGCTACCGCATCCACCGAGAAAGGCGCGTCCCGCAGCAGCGTCGCCTCGCCGAACCAGGCACCCGGCGCCAGCCCGGTGAAGGTCACCGCCCTGCCTTCGGCGTTGACCGACGACAGCTTGATCAGACCTTCCAGTACGCCGCACCACGCGTGTGGGAGCTCGCCCTGGTGGGACACGGCCTCGCCGGCGCCGACGGCGACCTCGCGCACGGCGCCGCGAACGAGGCGCTGGCTGGTTGCGGACAACAGCGGGAACCAGCCGGATTCGGCCAGCAGGCCTTCAACGGAGAAGCTCGGATCGGGTCGGTGGGGAACTGCCATTGCGCGGGTGCGGGGTCACTGGCGATGGTGCGCCGGCTCAGCGGAACCGTTGTGGAAAACCCTGGCGCAGATTGTCGGAGCTTCGACAGTCTCGCCCGGTTCCCCTGCCCAGAATCCGCCGCATGCAGCAAAGAGGAAGACGGTTCGAGGGAGCGGTGGCGGTGGTCACCGGCGCTGCGAGCGGCATCGGCCAGGCCACGGCGATGCAACTGGCCAGCGAGGGCGCGCGTCTCGTGCTGGTGGACCTGGACGACACCGGCCGAACGGAAGCCATGATCGCGCAAGCCGGCGGCAGCGCCGCCGCATGCCGCGGCGACGTGGCCGACCCGCGCACGGCCACGCGGGCACGGGACACGGCGGCCGACCACTTCGGTCTGGCGACGGTCCTGGTGAACGTCGCGGGTTTGCCAGACGTCGCCCCCGCCGCAGGTATCGACTGTGTGGACCTGGAGCGCTGGCAACGCGTGCTGGCGGTGAACCTGACCGGCCCCTTCCTGATGGCCAAGGCGCTGTTGCCCGACATGCAGCGGGTCGGGCGCGGGGCGATCGTCAACGTGTCCTCCATGGCGGGGCGACTGTACAGCCTGAACGCCACCGCTGCCTACACCAGCAGCAAGGCCGGCCTGCTTGGCCTCACCCGGCACCTGGCCTCCGACTACGGCGTCCACGGCATCCGCGTGAACGCCATCTGCCCGGGCAGTGTCGACACGCCGATGTTGCACGGCAGCCTGGGAACGCAGGGCGGCCCGCACCCGCACGACCCCGCCGCGACGCGGCGTCGCGCCCGGGTGGCGGCCGTGCAGTCCATGACCGCGCTGGGTCGCATGTCCACCGCGCGAGAGCAGGCCCTCGCCGTCGCATTCCTGGCCTCCGATGAGGCGGCATTCGTCACCGGCGTCGCGCTGGACACGAATGGCGGTTTCTACATGGCCTGAAGCCCCCACAACCTTGCAGGAGCAATCGCGATGCCTTCCGTCCAGCCCGCCGATTTCGCCGGATTTGCTGCCGCCACCGTCTATGAAGCCGCGGGCAAGTCCGGCGAGATGTCGCCGCACATCCGTCCCGTGGGCGAGGCCTGCCGCCTGCTGGGACGCGCCTTCACCGTCCGCTGCTGGCCCAGCGACGGACTCGCGTTCATGCGCGCGGTCGAACTGGCGCAACCCGGGGACGTGCTCGTCATCGACGGCGGCGGCACGGACCGCAGCACGGTGTGGGGCGGCAGCGCCACGATCCGGGCGAAGCGTCGGGGCCTGGCCGGGGTCGTGACCAACGGCGCGGTGCGCGACGTGGCCACCATCCGCGAACTGCAGTTCCCGGTGTGGTCCGCCGGCATCTGCGTGCGCGGCGGCGTCGCGAATCATCCCGGTTGGCACAACACCGTCGTCTGCGTTGGCGACGTGGCCGTGGCGCCGGGGGACATCGTGCTCGCCGACCTCGATGGCGTCGTCGTCGTGCCCGCCGCATCGGCGGCCGAGGTCCTCGACAAGACGCGTGCGCAGCACGCCAAGGAGCAGGGCGCCGACGAGCGCCTGCGCGGCGGAGGCTCCTACGACGACGTGCTGCGCTGGTACCAATCGATTTCGAAGCCGGCTGCCTGATCGGCGGCCCGTTGCAACCACACGGACCTGAAGGAGACCACCATGAACCGCAGAGACTGCCTTGCCTCCATGCTCGGCACGCTGGTGCTGCCCACGCTGGGCGGCCCGGCCTGGGCGCAGCCCGCGCCAGTGGACAAGACGCTGCGCATCGTCGTCGGCTTCCCGGCCGGCGGCGCGGGCGACTCGATCGCGCGCATGCTGGCGCCGCACCTGCGCGGCGCTTATGCCGGCACGGCGATCGTCGAGAACCGCGCCGGCGCCGGCGGGCGCATTGGCACCGAATACGTGAAGAACGCCGAGCCCGATGGCATGACGATGCTGCTGTCGGCAGCGCCAATCCTCACCATCTACCCGCACATCTACAAGAAGCTGCCGTACGACACGCTGCGCGACTTCGTGCCGGTGACCTCGGTCAGCTCCTTCAACTACGCGTTCACCGTGGGGCCGGCCGTTCCGGCCAGCGTCAAGACGCTCGCCGACTTCACCGCCTGGGCCAAGGCCCATCCCGACAAGGCCGCCTTCGGTTCGCCGGCAGCGGGTGCATCGCCGCACTTCCTGGGCCTCATGTACGCGCGAGCCATCGGTGTGGACCTGAACCACATCGCGTACAAGGGCGGCGCGCCGCTGACGCAGGATCTGCTGGGCGGGCAGATCCCGATCGCGGTGGACGTGGCTGCCAGCCACATCCCGCACCTGGCGAGCGGCAAGTTGCGCATCCTGGCCACCAGCGGCAAGCAGCGCACGCTGCCTGACGTGCCGACGGTTGCGGAAGCCGGCTTCCCGTCGCTCGAACTCGACGAGTATTTCGGCCTCTTCATGCCGGCGAAAACGCCGCCCGCCATGGTGGCCCGCATGGTGAGTGCGGTGCAGTCGGCGATCAAACAGCCCGACGTGGTGGCCGGCCTCACCAAGCTTTCGCTGCCGCCCAGCGGCCCCTCGCAGCGCGACTTTGCCAAGCAGGTCGAAGCGGATCTCCTGCGCTGGGGCCCGATCGTCAAGGCCTCGGGCTTCGTCGCGGAGGATTGAGGCTTGCAGCAGGCCCCTGCCGCGGACACGCCTCTGTGGATCCCCTCGCCCCAACGGGGAGCGTCCGCCCGCATCACGCACTTCCAGCGCTGGCTCGCACGCGAGCAGGCCCGGGATTTCACCTGCTACGAGGATCTGTGGGCCTGGTCCGTTGCGCAACCCGAGGCGTTCTGGCTCGCCGTGGCCCGCTATTTCGGTCTGCCGCTGGACGCGGAGGGCGAGGCCGTGCTGCTGCAGCCGGCGGATGGCATGCCTGGCGCGCGGTGGTTCCCTTCGGCGACGCTGAATTTTGCGGCGCACCTGCTCGGCGCACCAGGGCAGCCCGGACCCGCGCTGACCTTCGACAGCGAGGCGGCCGGGAGCGGGGAGATCTCCTGGGCGCAACTGCGCCGGCAGGCAGGCTCGCTGGCTGCCACGCTGCGCGCGCGAGGCGTCAAGCAAGGCGACCGTGTCGCGGCATACCTGCCCAACATCCCGCAGGCTGTCGTGGCGTTCATCGCCGTCGCGTCGCTCGGCGCCGTGTGGTCGATCTGCGCGCCTGACGTGGGCCTCCTCGGCGCGGCCGACCGCTTCAGCCAGAGCGAGCCTTGCGTGCTGATCGCCTGCGACGGGTATCGCCATGCCGGCAAGCCGTTCGACCGCCGCGAGACCGTGGCGCAGCTGCTGGAGCGGCTGCCGGACGTGCACACGCTGCTGTGGGTGCCGCACCTGGACGCACGCGCCGCACCGCCGGTGTCACGACACTACGTGGACTGGTCGAAGGCAGTCGGCGGTGACGCGGCCCTGGACCCGGTGCCGGTGCCGTTCGAGCACCCGCTGTGGATCCTTTATTCCTCCGGAACCACCGGCTTGCCGAAGGCCATCGTGCATGGCCACGGCGGCATGCTGCTGACCGGCACCGTGCTGTCGGCGCTGCACACGGACCTGGGCCCTGCCGACCGGATGCTCTGGCTAGGCAGCACTTCGTGGATGGTGTGGAACGTGCAGGTGATGGGACTGCTCACGGGCAGCACGGTGTGCCTGTACGACGGCGCGCCTGCCGGCGGCGGCACGCCCGACTGGGGTTTCCTCTGGCGCCTGGTGGGCCGGCGAAAGGTCACCGTGTTCGGCGCGGGCGCCGCGTTCCACACCTCTTGCATGAAGGCCGGTGTCGAGCCCCGCGAGGTGGCGGACCTCGGTGCGCTCAAGACCGTGGGTTCCACCGGATCGCCGCTGCCACCCGAAGGCTATCGCTGGATCCACGAAGCGGTTTCCCCCGACGTGTGGATCAACTGCGTATCCGGCGGCACGGACCTGTGCGGCGCGTTCCTCGCCGGCACGCCGGCGCTACCCGTCTATTCAGGCGAGATGCAGTGCCGCGCCCTCGGTGCAGCCGTGCAGTCGTTCGGCCAATTCGGCGAGCCGCTGCTGGGCCAGGTCGGGGAACTGGTCTGCACCCGGCCCACGCCCTCCATGCCGCTGTTCTTCTGGGGCGACGCGCATGGCGCACGCTACCGGGACAGCTATTTCGGCCTGTTCACCGACGCACAGGGCCGCAACGTCTGGCGCCACGGTGACTGGCTGCGTCTCGTGCCCAGGCCCGGAGCCACCGGCGGGGTGATCTACGGGCGCTCGGACGCCACGATCAATCGCGGCGGCATCCGCATGGGGACCTCGGAGTTGTACCGGGTCGTCGAGGCGGAGCCGCTGGTGGCCGACAGCCTGGTCGTGGACCTGGAATATCTCGGGCGCGCATCCGCACTGCTGCTGTTCGTCGTCCTGCGCCCCGGCACTGAACTCGACGAAGTGCTCGGCGAGCGTCTGCGGCAGGCGATCCGCAGCAAGCTGTCCGCCCGCCACGTGCCGGATCGCATCGTGCAAGTGCCGACGCTGCCTCGCACCCTGACCGGCAAGAAGCTGGAAGTGCCGCTAAAGCGCCTGCTCCTCGGCATGAGCATGGACAAGGCGGTGCAGAAAGACGCAGTGGTCGATGCGCAGGCGCTCGACTGGTTCGTGGCCTACGCGGCCGACATGCGGCGTACTCCGGCCGCTGGGAGCATCTGACATGTATCCGGATCTTCAAGGCAAGAAGGCCATCGTCACCGGTGCAGCGGGGGGGATCGGTGCGGGCGTGGCGCGTGCGTTCGCGGCGCAGGGCATCGCGCTGTCGCTGTGGGACCTCCAGCCCGAGCCGCTCGCGGCGCTAGAGGAGGAACTGCGCGCCGGCGGCGCCACCGTAACGTCGAAGGTGGTCGACGTCGCGGACGCCGTAGAGGTTGCAGCGGCCGCGGCCGAGGCCGACCGGGCGCTGCAAGGCATCGACCTGCTGGTCAACGTGGCCGGCGGCAATGCCGGCACCCGCCCGTCACTGGTGTCGGACATTCCGGCGGGCGACTGGGACAAGGTCGTCGGCGCGAACCTCTCCTCCGCCTTCCACTGCATCCGCGCCTGCAGCGAGCCTATGCGCCGTCGTGGCGGCGCAGCGGTGGTCAACGTGGCGTCGCTGGCCTCCATCACCATGTCCTTGCATTTCGGTGCGAGCTACACGGCGGCCAAGGCCGGCCTGCTCGGACTGACGCGGCATGCCGCGATGGACCTCTCCCGGCACGGCATCCGCGTGAACGCCGTCCTGCCGGGCCCGGTGATCACGCAAGTGATGCGGATGCATGCATCGAAGTCGACGCTGATCGACACGATCCCCAAGCAGGTTCCCCTGGGCCGCTGGGTGGAAGTGGAAGACGTCGCCAACGCCATCCTGTTCCTGTGCTCGCGCGCGTCATCGGCATGCACTGGCACGTACCTGATCGTCGACGGCGGCGTGCACATCGGCAGCCCGGCGCCGCCGGACGTCTATTTCGCGCAGCGCCAGCCGGGCGCGTCCTGAGCCGCCAACCGAGGAAAGAACAGATGCCCGTTCCCCACATCGCACGCGCGCCCGCGCCCGAAGCCTTCAAGGCGGATGGCGCCCGGCCCTTCTTCGCCTATTGCGACACCGGCCTGGCCGCGAGTACCGGCGGACGATTCGGCGCCACGCTGGTGCGCACCGTGCGGGAGGTGAAGCCCGGCGACGGCACGGGCTGGCACTTCCACGAAGCCGAGTTCCAGTTGATCTACGTGATCCAGGGCCGCGCCGTGCTCGAATACGAAGGCGTCGGACGCCAGGTGCTGCAGGCGGGGGACATGGTCTACCAGCCGAGGGGAGTGCGGCACGATGTCGTCGAGGTTACGGCAGACTACCAGCACCTGGAGATCGACATGCCGGCCCTGTTCGAGACGCGCCCGGCGCAGGATCCGGCCAACACGGGCACTTGATCTCCCGTAGCGAACCGCCGGTACAGCCGGATCAAGCGCCTCCAGGGTGGATGGCCCAAGACCCGCCAGGAAGCGGCTGATGGTGGCGACGCGGCGGCGCACCAGCACGGCGATGCGGCGCATCGGCCTTCCCAAGCGGCCTCAGCGAGGCAGTCCATCGGGGTAAACCCGTGTCACCGCGACTCCGGGATCAGTGCTCCGGGTTTGAATTCGCGAATGTTCCCGCATTGCATTTGCTGGAAATGCATTGCGTTGACATGCCAATCGCAATACTCCTAAGATCGCGTGAGATTTCGCAGCCAGGCAACGCCCGCGTGCCTCGCTTTTTCTTCGCCCGACCGCCGCAGCACATGCAGGGGCGGCGCGTCTCAGGCAGTCTGCTCATGAAGTTCCGCGATATCTCCCTCCAGCCATCGGCATCCTCGCTGTCCATCGGCATTCGCGCAGCGGGCCATCAACTGCGCGCTTAGGGTTTGTTGGCCAAGAGCAGATCGACGGGAACGGCCCTGCGACACGGCGGTGCCATGCGTCTGCCCTTCCGACTATTGCAGCACCCGTTGTCCCGCCGCGATGCGGCGCCTGGCCCAGGCGGTGCTGTGGCCGCCCAGGGGCCGCTGCAGCACGGCCTGCGCGAAGTCCACCGCCTCCAGCAGCAGCGGGTAGTCCACGCCAGTGGCGAAGCCGGACTGTTCGGCCATGAGCACCAGGTCTTCCGTGGCCAGGTTGCCGGCGGCGCCAGGTGCAAACGGGCAGCCGCCGATGCCGCCGGTGCTGGCATCGAAGCGGCGGATGCCAAGTTCCAGGGCGGCCCAGGCGTTGGCGACGCCGAAGCCGCGTGTATCGTGGAAGTGGACCGCGAGTGCGGAGGCGGGCAGGGCAGTCAGCAGGGCACGAATTCGATCGTGCACCTGCGCCGGAGCCGCAGCGCCGATCGTGTCGGCGATCACGATTTCGTGGGCCCCGGCCTCGCGCATGCGCACCGCCAGATCGACCACCGTATCGAGCGAGGTGCTTCCCTCGAACGGGCATTCCCAAGCCACCGCCACGTATGCGCGGGCGGCCAGGCCGGCGGCGCGGGCGGCCCGCACCGTCGCTTCCGACACCTTGCTGGCTTCGTCGAGGCCCATGTTGATGTTCTTGCGGTTCATCTGCTCGGTGGCAGACAGCACGACCGCCACTTCGCGCGCCTTGGCCGCCACCGCGCGCTCCAGGCCCTTGAGGTTCGGGACCAGCACGGAGGCCTGCAGGTTCGCGGCCGGTGCGGCGGCGCTCAGGCCGGCGAGCACGCAGGCCGCATCGGCCATCTGCGGCACGGCCTTGGGCGAGACAAAGCTGGTCGCCTCGATGCGGCGCAGGCCGGCTTTCGCCAGCAGCGCTATGAGCTTGAGCTTGTCGGCGGTGCTCACCGCCGCGGACTGGTTCTGCAGGCCGTCGCGCGGTGTGACGTCGGTGATGAGGATCGATTCCATGGCGCGCCCCTCTCTGCGTCAGGCGACGGCGCCGGTGCCACGCAGCGCTTGGATCTTCTCTTCGCCGTAGCCCAGCAGACCGGTGAGCACGACCTCGGTGTGCGCCCCCAACTGGGGTGGGCCGGCGACCGGCGCCTGCGGAGCGCCGGAAAACTTCATCGGCGTGCCCGGCATGCGCACCACTTCTCCGTTATGCAGCGGAACGTCGATCACCATTGCGCGCTCCAGAACCTGCTCGCAAGACAGGGCTTGCGCGAAGTCGTTGACCGGGCCGCAGGGGATGCGCGCCGCGCGCAGGACGTCCAGCCAGTGCTGCGTCGTGCCGTCCGCCAGGTGCTCGTTGATCACGCGGTCGATCAAGGCGCGGTCCGCGTAGCGGGCCGGCTGCTGTCGGTATTCCGGCTTCGCCAGCTCCGGTCGCGGGCAGATCTGCAGGAAGCGTTCGAAGAAGGCGTCGCCGATGCAGGCGATCACGATCCAGCCGTCGCTGGTGCGGTAGGTGTTGTAGGGCACGTGCACGAAGTGCGAGTTGCCGATACGCTCCGGCACGTGGCCGGACATCAGGTGCATCGTGGCCATGTAGTTGAGCATCGAGATCTGTGCATCCAGCATGGACACGTCGACGTGCTGGCCACGGCCCGTGCGTTCGCGCGCCTGCAGGGCCGCGAGCACGCCCATGGCGCCGAAGATGCCGCCGCCGAGGTCGCCGATCGGGATGCCGCTGCGCAGCGGCGGGGCGTCGGGCGAGCCGGTGATGCTCATGCCGCCGCCCATGGCCTGCACCACCTGGTCGAATGCCGGCCGGTGCGTATCGGGACCGGTCTCGCCGAAGCCCGTCACCGAGCAGGTGATGACGCGAGGGTTCACGGCGGCCAGGTCCTCGTGCGAAATGCCCAGCCGCTTCGTCACGCCGACGCTGAAGTTGTCGAATACCACGTCGGCGCCGCGAACCAGGTCCAGGAAGACTTCCAGTCCCTGCTCGGTCTTCAGGTCGATGCAGACGCTTTCCTTGCCGCGGTTGAGGGTCAGGAAGTAGGCTCCCATGCCGCCGCGCGAGTAGTCGGGATTGTCGGCCAGCAGCTTGCGCGTGGCCTCACCGGCGCCCGGCGGCTCGACCTTGATCGTGCGCGCGCCGAGATCCGTGAGCAGCATGGTGCCGTACGGGCCCGACAACATGTGGGTCAGATCGAGGATGACGATGCCTTGCAGTGGACTCATGGTGTTGCGTGTGGTGGATGCGGTTTGAAATGCATCCATCACGCAAGCGACGTGCCACCCGCTTTTTGCCACTCTTGCTGGGCCCTGGGTCGCACCGGGAGCCCTCCTTTTCCGCGTCGCCCGGCGCTGGTACGTTGCAGGCCTTCGCGCGCGAGATCACCTGAAACACCTCTTTGAAACAGCCATGCCATGACCAGTCAACTTTCTCACCGTCCGATGTCCGCCTCGCCCGCCGGCGCACGCCCGGTGCGCCTCTGCCTGCTCAGCTACACCTCCTTGAGCCGGGTCGCACGCACGGTGCTGCACGAATTCGCGGAGCGCGCCGAAATCGAGGTATTCGACGAGACTTTCGGCTCGGCGCTGGACGTGGCTGCTGCCCGCGAACGGCTCGGCGCGGTGGACGCATTCGTGAGCGCGGGCGGCAATGCCGCCATGCTGCGGGGCGCCGTCAAGTCGCCGGTGGCGTCGATCGTGATCGGCGGATTCGACCTGCTGCTGGCCCTGATCAAGGCTCGCGAGCACTCCAGCCGCATCGGGGTGGTCACCTACGGCCGGACGGTGCCGGACCTGAATGCGGTGAAGTCCGTCTTGAACCTGGACGTGCAGCAGCGGTCCTATCGCAACTACGAAGAGGCCGCCCAGGCGACAAGCGAACTCGCGGACCTCGGCTACACCGTGATGGTCGGCTCCAGCGTGGTGGTCGAATCCGCCGAGCGGCTCGGCCTGCACGGCATCCTCGCGTATTCGCCGTCCGGCATCCGACGCGGGATCGAGGACGCGATCGAGCTTGCGCGCATCGCCCGCCTGGAGGGCGCGCGCCATGCCTTGCTGTCGGGCGTCCTCGGCAGTCTGCACGAAGCCGTGCTGGCCGTCGACGAGGCCGGGCGGCTGCTGGCCGCGAACCGCCCGATGGAGGCCTTGTTGGGGGAGACGGCAGCCGCGCTGCTCGGGCGGCCGCTGGCCGACGTCGCGCCGGTCCTGGGCGCCGCGGCACGGCAGGACAGCGGCCGCCAGGTCCTGCAGTTCGCCCACCGCGAATGGATCGCCCACCGCTCTCCGATCCGGGACGGAGACGGCGTGAGCGGCGCGACCTTGACGCTGTACGACGCCCAGTCGATCCAGGAGGCCGACGTCAGCCTGCGCACGCAGCGCAAGGGGCGCGCGCTGCCGGTGGCCAGGCACAGCTTCGCCGACCTGGCCGGCGCCAGTGCGACGATGAAACAGGCCATCGCCACGGCCGAGCGCTATGCCCGCAGCCACCTGACCGTGCTGCTGGCGGGCGAGAGCGGAACCGGCAAGGAGATGTTCGCGCAGGCGATCCACAACGCGAGTGCGCGTGCCGACCGTCCCTTCATCGCGCTGAATTGCGCCGCCTTTCCCGAATCCCTGCTGGAAAGCGAGCTGTTCGGCTACGAGGAGGGTGCATTCACCGGCGCGCGCCGCGGCGGCAAGCGTGGCCTGTTCGAGGCTGCCCATACCGGCACCCTGCTGCTCGACGAGATCGGGGACATGCCGCTGCTGCTGCAAAGCCGGCTGTTGCGCGTCTTGCAGGAGCGCGAGGTCGTCCGCCTGGGCGGGCTCGCGCCGATCCCGGTGGACGTGCGGGTGATCGCGGCGACCCATCAGCCCTTGCGCGAGCTGGTGCGGCAACGGCGCTTCCGCGAGGATCTGTTCTACCGCATCAACATACTGCAGGTCACCCTGCCGCCCCTGCGCGAAAGGCCTGAGGACATCCTGCCGCTCGCTCAACGCTTCGTCGCGCGCTGCCTCGGGCGACTGGGCTGCAAGCTGGATGCGGCACGCCTGCTGGCGCCGCTGGCGGGGCAGCTGAGCGCCTATGCCTGGCACGGCAACGTGCGCGAACTGGAGAACCTCGGCGAGCGCCTGGGCATGTTCTTCTCTCAGTTCAGCCGCGTGGAGGACGTCGACTATGCCGCGGTGGCGATCGACTGCCCGGAGCTTTGCGCCGCGGCCAGCGCGGGGCGGGGCACGAGCGCGCAACAGATCCGGGATGCGCTGGCGGCCTGCAACGGCAACCGCCAGGAGGCCGCGCGCTACCTCGGCATCAGCCGGGCCACGCTCTGGCGACGCATGCAGGAGGCGTCTCATGAAACAGACGTGAACGCCTCATGAATACCGGTGTTTCGCTCAGCCGTTGGGCATTGGGCGGCGGCGCGCTCTGCCCACGAAGCTTCGATCTCTGTTTTCAAGGGAAAACCCGGGAGGGTCATCACCTAGGCGGCTTCGGCACACGACTTGCTGAAAGGCTTCCCATTTCCCGCTGCCCACGATGACTGCCACGCTCGTTCACTCCTGCACCGCGCGCACGACGCGGCGACCGCTCTGGGCCCACTCGCTGGCCGAGGCCGCAACAGCCATCGACGCTGGCCGGGCGAGTCCGGCCGATTACCTGGAAGCGTGCATCGCACGCGCCGCCGAGGTCGACGGCTTCGTCCACTCCTACCTCCATCTGGCCAGCAGCGAGGCGCGACAGAAGACGCGCGAGCTCGCTGCCGTGCCGGCCGCGGGACCGCTGCACGGCCTGCCCTTCGGCGTGAAGGCGACCTACGACGTGGCGGGCTGGCCGTCGGGCAGCGGCTCGCGGCTGCGCCGCAATCGGATCGCCCCCACCGATGCCCGCCTGGTCGCGCAATTGCGTGCGCAAGGAGCGGTCTGCCTTGGCCTGCTGAACACCTGGGAGTACGGCACCGGCAACGGTGGCGAGTATTTCGACCTGCCCTTTGCGCCGGCCCGCAATCCCTGGGACACCGCCCGCTTCACCGGCGGCTCCAGTTCCGGCTGCGGGACTTCGGTGAGCGCGGGGACCTCGCTGTTCGCGCTCGGCTCCGACACCACCGGCTCGGTGCGGCTGCCGGCCGCCGCCACGGGCGTGGTGGGCCTGATCCCGACGCCCGGCACCTTCAGCCTCGACGGCATCCTGCCGAACTGCTACTCGCTGGACACGCCTGGCACCTTCACGCGCACGGCCGCAGACGCGGCCACGCTGTTCAACGTGCTGGCACCGGCGCGCGCGCGCGTTCCCGATGCGGCGCAGCTGCGGGAGACCGGCGTGCGCGGCCTGCGGGTGGCGGTGGTAAGCGATCCCGGTGCGGGCTTCCCGCAGCCCGATCGCGAACTGTCGGCCGGCTTCGAGCAGGCGCTGGCCGTGCTGGCGCATCTCGGCGCCGAGCTGGTGGACGTGGAGCTGCCCGCAAGCGCGGCGGAATGCCTGTCAGTCACCCGCCTGATCGGGCCGGTGGAATCCGCGTCGATCCACGAGCAGGAACTGCGCGAGCGCGCCGGCGACATGGGTTTCGCTCTGCGCGACAAGCTGATGGCCGGGTCGCTGGTGCGCGCGGTCGACTACCTGGCCGCGTTGCGGCGCCGCGCCGAGATCGCCGCGCAGCTGCAGGCCTTGCTGGCGGACTTCGACGCGCTGCTGACCTTCGGCACGCTGCACCTGCCGCCCTTGCTCGGGGTGGAGCCGCAGATGACCGCCTTCACGGTCGAAACCATGCTCACACCGTTCAATCTCGCGGCTCTTCCCGCCATGGTGCAGTGCACCGGCTTCACTGCCGCCGAGCGACCGCTGCCGCTGCACTGGCAGATCGTCGGGCGTGCCGGCGGTGAGGCCGCCATGCTGCGGGTCGCCATCGCCTACGAACAGGCCACCGCGTGGGGCGAGCGGCTGCCGCAGCCCACCGCGTATGCGCCGTCCATGCCGCCGGCGCCCGCCACCATCGGCAGCGCCGTTGCCCTGCCCGAGGTTGCCGCCTTTGCCGCGCGGCACGGCCTCGGCCAGCTCGCTCCTGCCCACCTGGAACGCATGCGCGACCTGGTGGAACCCGTCGCTCGCACGGCCCAGGTCCTTCACCGCGTGACGGCGAAGGAATGCGGCCCGGCGCGGCAAGCCGCACCGGAGGCAGCTCCGGTGCCCGTGGCGCCCACGCGCCTTTCCGCATGAACGCAGCCCGCAAGGCTGCAGCAAGCAAGAGGTATTCAGCATGACCATGTCCAACAACCAGCGCGAAGTGCAGGCCGCGGGGCGGCGCCGGGCGCTCCAGGCGATCGGGGCCGGCGGCGCGCTCTCCATCATCCCCGGCTGGGTGAGCCTGGCATCGGCGCAGCCGCTGGAACGCCTGCGCATTCGCATCGGAGCCGACATCTCCATCCTGGACCCGGCACGCATCTTCCAGGTGGAGAACCAGTCTGTCGCCTCCAACATCTACAACGGCCTGGTGAAGTACGACGCAGCCAGCAACAAGATCGTGCCCGACCTCGCGGCGAGCTGGACGGTGTCGCCCGACGCCAAGGCCTACACCTTCAAGCTGCGCGAAGGCGTGGCCTGGCACAAGAACTTCGGCGCGCTCAGCTCGGACGATGTCAAGTTTTCCTTCGAGCGCGTGCTCGACCCGAAGACGGGCAGCGCCTACCGCGGCCAGATCGCCGACATCGTGCAGGCGATCGAGACGCCGGATGCGCATACGGTGCGCTTCGTTCTGACCGCCAGCAACGCGGAGTTCCTGCACAAGGTGACGGCCTTCAACCACGGCTGGATCGTCTCGCGCAAGGCCGTCACCGAGCTCGGAGACAAGTACAACCTGAACCCGATCGGCACCGGCCCGTTCGTGTTCGCGCAGTGGGTGCCCGGCAGCGAGGTGCGCCTGAGCGCCAACCCGAAGTACTTCGAAGGCGCGCCGAAGGTGCAGGAGATCGTGTTGCGCCTCATCAAGGACGAGACCGCGGCCGCCATCGCGCTGGAGAAGCGAGAGATCGACGTCTTCTTCGCCCTGCAGCAGCCGGAGGTGATCGAACGCCTGCGCCGCACCAAGGGCGTCAAGGTGCTCGAGCGCCCCGCCAGCAGCACGCTCAATCTGGTCCTGAACACCTCCATCAAGCCGCTGGACGATGTGCGCGTGCGCCGCGCGATCGCGCACGCGATCAACCGCAAGGCGCTGATCGACGGCTTCTTCCGCGGTACCAAGTTCGAGGCGAACACCGTGTTCACCAGCGCGTTCGAGGACAACACGGACGATGTCCCGAAGTACGCCTACGACCCGGGCCGGGCCCGCGCCCTGCTGAAGGAGGCTGGCGTCTCCAACCTGCGTTTCGAGATCACGACGGTGGGCCTGAGCCCCTATGACAAGCTGGTGGTGCCGATCGCCAACGACCTGATGCAGGTGGGGATCCAGGCCAAGGTGCGGGTGCTCGAACGCGGCGCCTACCAGCAGGCGCGCTCCAGCGGCAACGTGCAGAGCTGCGTCACCTCGGTGGTCGGGCCGCCGGACCCGAGCGCGCCGCTGGTGACGCTGTTCGCCCGCAAGTCCTTCCCGCCTGGCCTGAACTCGGCGCGCTATGACGGCGTGGAGGATCTGCTCAAGCACGTGGCATCGGAGCTGGATGCAGGCAAGCGCAAGGAGCTGTACGCCGCCATCCTGCGCAAGACCGCCACCGACCTGCCGCTGATCCCGCTGTATGCGGATCGGCTGTTCATGGCCCATTCCGATACCGTGCAGGGCCTGGTCCAGAACTCGATGTTCACGGTCCAGGGCTATCCGGTCTCGCTACGGAGCGCCTGAGTTGTCACGCCATCTCGCGCGCAGCCTCGCGCAGCTCCTGCTGACGCTGGCCGGTGTCGTGACGGTCGCTTTCTTCCTGATGCGGGCGATTCCCGGCGACCCGGCCCTGTACATGCTCGGGGACTATGCGACGGCCGATGCGGTGGCGGTCCTGCGCGCCAAGCTCGGCCTGGACCTGCCGATCCTGCAACAGTACCTGCTGTTCATGCAGCACGCGCTGACCGGCGACCTCGGCACCTCGGTGGTCACCGGCCAGCCGGCCATGACCGAGATTGCCAGCAGCGTGCCCTGGTCGCTCGCGCTGGCCGTGTCCGGCATGGGCATCGCCATCGCCATCGGGGTGCCGCTGGGCATCGTGTCGGCGAGCCGCCACGGCAGCTGGATCGACCGTGCGGTGATGGTCGGTGCGCTGCTGGGGATCTCCTTTCCGGTGTTCTGGATCGGGCTGGTCGCGATCCTGGGGCTGGCGCACAAGGCCGGGCTGTTTCCCACCCTGGGCGCGAGCAGCGAGCCGGGCCTGTGGACCAGCCTGCATCACCTGGCGCTGCCGGCGATCGTGCTTGGCCTGTCGGTCGCCGCGTACATCGCGCGCCTGACCCGCTCGGCGATGCTGGAAGTCCTGGGCCAGGACTTCATCCGGGTGGCCCGCGCCATGGGCGTGTCGGAGCACCGGATCCTGTACCGGCTGGCGCTGCGCAACGCGCTGGTGCCGATCCTGGCGGTGATCAGCGTCACCTTCGCCTGGTCGCTCGGCAACGCGATCCTGATCGAGGTGGTGTTCAGCCGCCCCGGGCTGGGCTCCACCATCATGAAGGCGGTGCTGGCGCGCGACTACCAGCTGGTGCAGGCAGGCCTGCTCGTGCTGGCCGGCGCCGTCGTCTTCGTGAACACCACGTTCAACATCCTCTACGGGGTGATCGACCCCCGGCTGCGCACGCGATGAGCACTTCTACCTCCCAGGCTTTGATGGCCGCCGAGCCCGAGCCCGTCGCCCTGCCGGCGCCGCAGCGGCGGTTGGCGCCGATGCTGGCCCACTCGGGTCTCGTCACCGGCGCGGTGATCCTGGTCCTGCTGGCCCTGGTGGCGCTGCTGGCGCCCTGGCTGGCGCCGAACTCTCCGGACAAGACCGACCTGATGCGGGCGTTCGCGGCGCCGTCGTGGGCCTTTCCTCTCGGCACCGACCAGTTCGGCCGCTGCCTGCTGTCCCGCCTGATCTGGGGTGCCCGCGTTTCGCTCGAGGTGGCAGTTGCGGTGGTGGCGTTGTCGCTGTCGATCGGCACCGTACTGGGCGCGCTGGCGGGCTACCTCGGCGGCGTGGTGGAGCGTGTCTTCACCGGCCTCAACGACGTGCTGCTGGCGTTCCCCGGCTTTCTGCTGGCGCTGGCGATCGTGGCGGCCCGCGGTTCCTCGCTGGAGTCGGTGGTGCTGGCCGTGTCCATCGCCTACGTGCCGCGGGTGGCGGTGGTGATGCGGGCCGTGGTGCTGACCATCAAGCCGCGCGCCTTCATCGAGGCCTCGCACGCGATCGGCATGTCCGACCTGCGCATCCTGCTGCGCCACGTCATCCCCAACGCCTTCCCGCCGGTGATCGTGGTGGCCACGGTGAGCGCGGCGACGGCGATCCTCGCCGAAGCGGGCCTGAGCTTCCTCGGCCTCGGGGTGCAGCCGCCGACCGCGACCTGGGGCAACATCATCGCCGACGGCCAGACCTCGATCGTGGAGCACCCCTTCATCTCGATCGCTGCCGGCCTGTGCATCGCCGTCACGGTGATCGCCCTCAACCTGCTGGGCGACGGGCTGCGCGACACGCTCGATCCCCAGATGCGCCGGCAAACCGGCCTGAAGGCGCTGTGACGATGTCCACCAAGCCGTATGCGCTCGAAATCCGGCGGCTGCGCACCGTCTTTCCCGGGCCGACCGGCCCGCTGTCCATCGTCGATGACGTGACGCTCGGCGTCCGGCCCGGCGAGATGCTGGCCGTGGTCGGCGAATCCGGTTCCGGCAAGAGCATGACGTTCCTGTCGGCGCTCGGTCTGGTCTCCGCTCCCGGCCGCGTGGAGTCGGGCCAGGTGCTGGTCGGCGGCCGCGACCTGGTGAAGCTGTCGGCGGCGGAATTGCAGGCCATCCGGGGGCAGTCGATCTCGATGATCTTCCAGGACCCGCTGAGCGGCCTCAACCCGGTGTTCACCGTCGGCCAGCAGATCACCGAGGTGCTGCGGGCCCACCGCAGGACCGGCCGGGCCGAGGCACGGCGCGAAGCGATCCGTCTGCTCGAGCGGGTCCAGATCCCCGATGCCCACCGTCGCCTGGACGATTACCCGCACCAATTCTCCGGCGGCATGCGCCAGCGGGTGCTGACCGCGATGGCGATCGCTCACAGCCCGCAGGTGCTGATCGCCGACGAGCCGACCACGGCACTGGACGTGACGGTGCAGGCCCAGGTGCTGGAACTGCTGGACACGCTGCGGCGCGAAGCCGGCATGGCCATCGTGCTGATCACGCACGACATGGGCATCGTGGCGCGTCACGCCGACCGGGTGGCGGTGATGTACGCCGGCCGCGTGGTGGAGGAGGGCGCGGTCACTGACGTCTTCGCCCAGCCGCGCCACCCCTACACGCTGTCCTTGCTGCGCAGCATCCCGCAGCTGGATGCGCCGGTGGGCGCAGAACTGATGGCGATCCGCGGCCAGCCGCCGCTGCCCGGCACCGTGCGGCAAGGCTGCCCCTTCGAGGCGCGCTGCTACCTGGGCGCCGGGCGCCCGGCCTGCCGCGAAGGCCGGCCCGAGCTGGCGCCTGCCGCCGGCCCGGCGCACCTGAGTGCCTGCCATTTTGCCGAAACGCTGCACGTGCAGGAGGCCATTGCATGAACGCCGTACCCGACGCTGGCACCCCGCTGCTGAAGGTCAGCAACCTGGTCAAGACCTTCGGCCAGGGCAATGCGCTGCTGTCCCGAGGCCGCAGCGTGCGTGCCGTGGACGGCGTGTCGTTCTCGCTGAACGCCGGCGAGACGCTGGGCCTGGTCGGCGAGACCGGCAGCGGCAAGAGCACCCTGGGGCGGCTGGTGCTCAAGCTGCTCGAGCCCAGCTCCGGCACCATCGAGTTCGCCGGCACCGACATCACGGCGCTCAAGGGCCGGCAGGCGCGCGCGCTGCGGGCTCGCATGCAGATGGTGTTCCAGGATCCCTACGGCTCGCTCGACCCGCGCATGACCATCCGTGATCTGATCCGCGAGCCCATGGTGGTGCAGGGCTGCGGAGGCGACGAGATCACCGCCCGGGTGGAGGCCACGATGCGCCAGGTCGGCATCGACCCGCGCCTTGGTTCGCGCTACCCGCACGAGTTCTCCGGCGGCCAGCGCCAGCGCATCGGCATCGCCCGCGCGCTGGTGCTCGACCCCAAGCTGCTGATCCTCGACGAGCCGGTCTCGGCGCTGGACGTGTCGATCCAGGCGCAGATCCTCAACCTGCTGCGCGAAATCCAGCGGCGCACCGGCATCGCCTACCTGTTCATCGCGCACGACCTGGCGGTGGTGCGCCACGTCAGCCACCGGGTCGCGGTGATGTACCTGGGCCGCATCGCCGAGATGGCACCGGGGCGCCTGCTGTACGACTCGCCGCGGCACCCTTACACCAAGTCGCTGCTGTCGGCGGTGCCGGTGCCGGACCCGGTCAAGGAGCGCGCCAAGCAGCGCATCGTGCTGCATGGCGAAATCGGCTCCGCGGCCTCGATGCCGACTGGCTGCAGCTTCCATCCGCGCTGCTTCCGTGCGCGCCTCGTGGCCGGGCAGCCGGGCGTGCCGGTGGAGAGCTGCGGCGGCGCCATCCTGCCCAGCGCCTGCATCCACGCCGTGCCCGCCATCGCCACCCCGCACGGCGAGCAGGTGGTGGCCTGCCACTTCGCCCACTTCAGCGACGCCGTCGAGGCGCCGCGCCGGCTCGAGCGCTTGCCCGAGACGGCCTGAGAACGCAACCCTTGTTGACTGGAAGCTCCATGGAAACCCGCGAAGCGAACTACCGCGACGTTTTCGACACGCGGCTTGGCTTCGGCCGCCGCTGCGCCGTCGTCGTCATTGACTTCATCTCGGCCTACACGACCCCTGGCGCCCCCTTCTACGCCGAGGGCGTGGTGGATGCGGTGCAACAGTCCGTCAGCCTGCTGGCCAGCGCGCGCGCAGCCGGCGTGCCGGTGATTCACACCAAGGTGCTGTACCACCCCGGCGGCCAGGACGGCGGGCTGTTCGTGAAGAAGGTCCCCGCCCTGCGCAAGCTGGTGCCCGGCGAACCGCTGGCCGAGATCGACCCGAAGGTGGCGCCCGAGCCGGGCGAGCTGGTCATCGTGAAGAACTATCCGAGCGGCTTCTTCGGCACCACGCTGGCCAGCACCCTGCACAGCCAGGGCATCGACACGATCGTGCTGCTCGGCTGCTCCACCAGCGGCTGCGTGCGGGCCACCGCCGTCGACGCCATTCAGCACGGCTTCCGGCTGGTCGTTCCGCGCGAATGCGTGGGCGACCGCCACCCGGCACCGCACGACGCCAGCCTGTTCGACATCCACGCCAAGTACGGCGACGTGATCTCGCGGGCCGAAGTCGAGGCGCACTTCGAGCGCACCCGCAGCACCTTGTGAGGCTGCACCTTATTCAATCCAGCATCGAGACGAGGACACTGAGCATGCAAACCGAACAGCACAATGACGATGTCATCCGCGTGTACTGGCAGACTGGCTGCACCAGCTGCCTGCGCACCAAGGAATTCCTGGCTGCGCGCGGCATTCCTTTCCTTTCGCGCAATGTGCTGGCCGACCCCAGCGCCTTCGCGGAGCTGGCCCGCTTCAAGCTGCGCCAGGTGCCGATCGTGACCAAGGGCGACCAGTGGGCCAACGGCCAGATCCTGGGCGATGTCGCGAAGCTGGTGGGCATCACCGACCTCAATGTGCAGATGCTGTCGACGCGCGAAATGAAGCAGCGCCTGGACCAGGTGCTGGAAGGCACGCGGCGCTTCTACGCCCAGGTTCCCGAGGAACATCTCGGGACGCAACTTCCCAACCGGCCGCGCAGCTACTCGGAGCTGGCGTACCACGTCTTCAATATCGTGGACGCATTCCTCGAGGAGAAGGACGGCACGCCGCTGGAGTACGAGTCCTACTACCGCCTGCCGGCGCCGGGCGACGGCCGTGCGGAGATCCTGGCCTACGGCGCCGACGTGCACCGCCGGCTCAACGAGTGGTTCGCCGGGCGCGGCCGCCAATGCGAGTGGGGCACGCTGGCCGATGTCTACTACGGCCGGCAGTCGCAGCACCAGTTCCTGGAACGCACGACCTGGCACTCCATGCAGCACGCGCGCCAGCTGATCTGGGTGCTGCAACGCCTGGGCATCGAGCCGGACCAGCCGTTCGACCCGGCGCTCTACGCCGGACTGCCCATGCCCGAGCAGGTATGGGAGGAAGACCAAGAGAAAGCGGTCGCCTGAGGCGCGGGTGGCAAGCATGAACGCATCCACTTCCTCCAAGGGCCCCGGCGCCCTGCGCGCGCTGCTGGAGCGCGGCGACTTCGTCGCGGCGCCCGGCGTCTACGAGATGCTGACCGCCAAGGTCGCGGACCGCATGGGCTTTGCGGCCCTGTACATGACCGGCTACGGCGTCTCGGCCTCGCACCTGGGTCTGCCGGACGCCGGCCTGGTCGGCTTCACCGACATGGTGGGGCGGGCCCAGACCATTGCCGACGGCATTACCCGGCCGCTGATCGCCGATGCCGACACCGGCTTCGGCGGCCTCATCAACATTCGCCACACGGTGCGTGGCTACGAGCAGGCCGGCGTGCAGGCCATCCAGTTGGAGGACCAGGAGTGCCCGAAGAAGTGCGGCCACACGCCCAACCGGCGGGTGGTGCCGTTCGCCGAGGCCGTGCGCCGCATCGAGGTGGCGGTTCAGTCGCGCCGCAGCAGGGACTTCCTGATCATCGCCCGGACCGACGCGCGGACCTCCTACGGCATGAGCGAAGCCATCGCCCGCGGCAAGGCCTTCGCCGAGGCAGGCGCGGACATCGTGTTCGTCGAGTCACCCGAGAGCGAAGATGAGTTCCGGCGGGTCGGCGAGGAGCTTGCCGGCCGGGGCGCCTGGCTGATGGCGAACATGGCGCCGGGCGGGCGCTCGCCAGACCTGCCGGCCGCACGCCTGAAGGAGCTGGGTTTCTCGCTCGCGATCTGGCCCAGCGCGATCATGGCGGCGGCCTGCGCCGCCGCGGAGAACGTGCTTGCGCAGCTGGCACGGCACGGCACGACGGCCGGCAGCGACGTGCCCTCGTACGACATGAACCAGCTGCACGACCTGATGGGATTCCCCGAGGTCTGGTCCTTCGAGCAGCGCTACGCACAGGCCGCATGAACGCCCGCACGCTGTTCGACAAGGTGTGGGACGAGCACGTGGTGGAACGGCTGGCCGCCGGCATCGACCTGCTGCACGTCGACCGCCACCTGCTGCACGACCTGGGTGGCGGTGACGCGATGGCCGCTGTTCTTCGCGCCGGCAGGACGGTGCGCAACCCCGAGCTCGCGTTCGCCACGCCGGACCACGTGGTCGAGACGCGACCCGGCCGCACGGGAGGGATCGCGCCCTGGGCCGACGAGGTCGTCGAGCGCCTGCGCGAGCAGACCCGCCGGGCGGGCGTGCGCCTGTACGACCTGGGGCGGGAAGGGCAGGGCATCGTGCACGTGATCGCGCCCGAGCTGGGTCTTTCGCTGCCGGGACTCACCATCGTCTGCGGCGACAGCCACACCTGCACCCACGGTGCGCTCGGCGCACTGGCCTTCGGCATCGGCTCGAGCGAGGTGCAGCACGTGCTGGCCACGCAGACGCTGCCGCAACGGCGGCCCCGGACCATGCGGGTGCACTTCGAGGGCGCGCTGCCGCCCGGCGTCGGCGCCAAGGACATGATCCTGGCGCTGATCGGCCGCATCGGCACCGCCGGCGGCACCGGCTACGCGATCGAATTCACCGGCGCCGCGGTCCGCGCCCTCGAACTGGAAGCACGCATGACGCTGTGCAATCTCTCGATCGAATGCGGCGCAAAGGTCGGCATGGTCGCGCCCGACGAGGCCACCTTCGCCTGGATCGACGGCCGCCCGCATGCCCCCCAAGGCGCGCTGTGGCACGAGGCCGTGGCGCAGTGGCGCACCCTGGCCAGCGACGCGGGCGCGCGCTACGACGCCGACGTGAGGATCGCCTGCGCCGGCCTGGCACCGCACGTCACCTGGGGCACCAGCCCCGAGCACGTGGTCGCCATCGACCAGGCGGTGCCTTCGCCGGTGGACGCGCCCGACGAGACGCGCCGCGAGGCCTGGAGCGCGGCCCTGGCGTACATGGGCCTGGAACCGGGACAACGCATCCAGGGCACGCGCATCGACCGCGTGTTCATCGGGTCGTGCACCAATTCGCGCTTGCCGGACCTGCGCCGTGCCGCGCGGATGGTGCAGGGCAGGCGCGTCGCCGATCACGTTGAGGCCTGGGTGGTTCCGGGGTCGGTGCGCACCAAACGCGAAGCGGAGGCCGAGGGCCTGGATCGGATCTTCCTGGCCGCCGGCTTCCAGTGGCGGGAGCCGGGTTGCTCGCTGTGCGTCGGCGCCAATGGCGAACTGGTCGCCCCGGGGCAGCGCTGCGTCTCCACCTCCAACCGCAACTTCGTCGGACGCCAGGGACCTGGCGCCCGCACCCACCTGGCCAGCCCCGAAATGGCCGCTGCCGCGGCCATCGCCGGCGAGCTGGTCGACATCCGGAGCCTGTGATGCGCAAGTTCGAGACGATCACCACCGTCGCCGCTCCGTATCCGTTCGCCAACGTCGACACCGACCGCATCATCCGCATCGAGCGCTGCGCGCGCACTCCGGCACAGGAACTGGGCGCCTGGGCCTTCGAGACGGAGCGCTTCCATGGCGACGGCAGCGACAATCCCGCCTTCGTGCTGAACCAGGCGCCCTTCCGTGGCGCGGGCATTCTGGTGGCCGGCGAAAACTTCGGCTGCGGCAGTTCGCGCGAGATGGCGGTGTGGGCCCTGGCGGGCCTGGGCATCCGCTGCGTGATCGCGCCTTCGTTCGGCGAGATCTTCTTCGGCAACTGTTTTCAGAACGGCGTGCTTCCCATCGGCCTGCCGGCGGCAACGGTGCAGCGGCTGCAGGGCAAGCTGGCCCAGGATCCGGAGCAGGCGATCCTGACGGTGGATCTGCCACGGCAGCGAATTTCGACGCCATGGCGCGAAGAGGTGGATTTCGAGATCGAGGCGCTGCGCAAGCAAGCACTTGTCCAGGGGCTGGATGCGATCGGGGCCACCCTGACGAAGGTGGCGGCGATTGATGCATTCCAGGCCAAGCAGCGGACCCGGCGCCCTTGGGTCTACCTGGCTTGAGAAAGCACGTGTCTGCTGGGGTGCGGCGCAGGCGCTACCGAACATCACGCGAAGACAAGGCATGAATTTCAAACCCCTGCTCGCCAGGCTCGCGCCAGGCATCACGATCGCCGGCGCCGCCGGCATGGCCGCCGCCCAGGACAAGTGGCCGATGCGGCCGATAAGGATCGTCGTGCCGTTCTCGCCCGCCGGCGGCGGCGACGCGGTGGTGCGGGCGCTGACCGAACAGATCGGCAGCGGCTTCGAGCCCGCAGGCAACACGCCCGAAGAGTTCGAGTGGCAAATCAAGGCCGACCTGACCCGCTGGAACGAGGTGGTCAAGGGCGCCAACCTGCGGGTGGACTGAAGGCAGATGACCAAAGCGAAACATGCACGGGTGCTGATTCTCGGATCGGGACCGGCGGGCTACAGCGCGGCGATCTACGCCGCGCGGGCCAACCTGAAGCCGATGCTGGTGACCGGTAGCGAGCAGGGCGGACAACTGATGACGACACGCGACGTCGAGAACTGGCCCGGCGACCCCCTGGGCATCCAGGGGCCCGAGCTGATGCAGCGGCTGCAGGAACATGCGGAGCGCTTCCGGACGGACGTGATCCAGGATCAGATCCACACCGTCCGCCTGGACACGAAGCCGATGTACCTGCGGGGCGAGATGGGCGAGTACAGCTGCGATGCGCTGATCATCGCCACGGGCGCCTCGGCGCAGTACCTGGGACTGGCCTCGGAGCAGGCCTTCCGCGGCCGCGGCGTGTCTGGCTGCGCCACCTGCGATGGATTCTTCTACCAACAGCAGGACGTGGCCGTGGTCGGCGGCGGCAACACCGCGGTGGAGGAGGCGCTCTACCTGTCCAACATCGCACGCAAGGTGACGCTGGTGCACCGCCGCGACCGGCTGCGCGCCGAGCCGATCCTGGTCGACCGCTTGATGGCCAAGATGGCCGAGGGCGGGGTGGAGATCCGCTGGAACAGCACGGTGGAGGAAATCACCGGCGACGACAGCGGAGTGACCGGCCTGACGGTGCGTTCGAGCGTCGACGACAGTGTGAGTGAGCTGGCCGTGAAGGGGGTCTTCATTGCCGTCGGCCACAAGCCGAACACCGCCATCTTCGCCGGCCAGATCGAGATGGACGCGGGCTATGTCCGCAGCGGCTGCATGCCGGGCCTGGCCACGTCGACCAGTGTGCCCGGCGTGTTCGCCGCCGGCGACGTGCAGGACGCTGTCTACCGCCAGGCTGTCACCAGTGCGGGCAGCGGCTGCATGGCGGCCCTGGATGCGCAGAGATACCTGGAGAGTCGAGCGAACGTGGCTACGGCGGGCGCGAGGAAGGAAGATCCTGAGGCGCAAGCAGCCTGATTCGGCGCCGTCGGTCGTGAAGGCGCGCTCGTCATCGTCCCCGGGCGCGTCACCCTGACGGCGCCGTTCTCCGTCATGCCCAGGCGGAGACATCTTCGAGCCGAGCACGCTGCGCGCCTGTTCGACCAGGCGGGCGGTCCAGAACGCGGGTGCGGTCCCGCTCCAGGAAGCCGGGGGCCACGCGGCCGCTGGCGAAGCGGCGCACCTGCCCGGCCAGCGCCTGCAGGTCCTCGTCGATGCAGGGGTTCATCGCGCGCTTGCTCGCGCGCCAGCGTCTTGGAAAGGGCGACGAGCCGCCCTTGCAGGCGGCATAGACCACCTCGCCCGAGGAGCCGACGCGCGCCGCATCGGAGGCGATGTTGACGATCCGGCCGGACTTGCGCTCGGCCATCCCCGGCAGCACGGCGTGCAGCACGTGCAGTGTGCCGACCAGGTTGATCGCGATCAGCTTGTCCCACTCGGCGGGCACGGTCTTGGTGAAGGGTTTGAACACGTCCAGCCGGCGGTGTTGACCAGCACGCCGATGGGCCCGAGCCGGGCCTGCGTGGCAGCGACGGCGGCGTCCACCGGGGCGCGATCGGTGATGTCGCAGCGAAAGGCGGCGGCCTCGCCGCCGGCCGTCACCACCACAGTTCTTCCATTCGGTCTCCCCCGGCGGCCACTCCATCCGTCTGCGGGGTTGGTATGCTCGCCACGAGGGCCGATTCGGCCTCGATATATAACAATGCATTGTCGTAGGTCAATGCGCTTGTGTGTTCGGGATCAAGCTGGCCGGCGGCCGGTATCAGGCTTTCTCCTGGGAAGTTATGAATGAAGCTCGGCTCGAGCTGGCCAATCGGCTCTTCTTTCGGCTCTATCAATGCGCCAATATGTTGCATAAAACCGGCAGCCGCGCGGTGGCCGGGGAAGGCCTCACGACGCAGCAGTGGGCGGTGCTGGGCGCGCTCTCGCGGCCCGAGGCGAAAGGCGGCATGGGCGTGGGGGAACTGGCGCGCTACCTGATGGTGAGCCGGCAGAACCTGGCGGGCGTCCTCAGCCGGATGGAGCGCGACGGCCACATCGAGCTCGCGTCCGACCCGAAGGACCGCCGCTCGCGCCTGGTCCGCATGACGGCGAGCGGGCGCAAGCTGTGGCTGCACGACGCGCAGCCGAAGATCCGCGCCTATTACGACCAGGTCCTGGACCAGTTCTCGATGGGCGACATCACCCATGCGCTGCACTACATGCTCAAGCTGCTGGACAACATGAAGCGCATCGACGGCGACGATCCGGCCCGGGCCGATGCGCTGGAGTGACGCAGAACCGCGCCCGCCCGAAACCGCGACCCGAGGAGACCCCCCATGCCCTGCTATTCCATCGACGGCCTGGTGCCCGTCGTCGACCCCACCGCCTATGTGCATCCGACCGCGGTGCTCACGGGCGACGTGATCGTGGGGCCCGGCTGCTACGTCGGCCCGTGCGCCTCGCTGCGCGGCGACTTCGGCCGCATCGTGCTGGAGGAGGGCGCGAACGTGCAGGACGGCTGCGTGCTGCACAGCTTTCCGGGCGCGCAGGTCCTGGTCGAAGCTGCGGGGCATATCGGCCACGGCGCCGTGCTGCACGGGTGCGTGGTGCGGCGCGACGCGCTGGTGGGCATGAAGGCGGTCGTCATGGACGGGGCGGAAGTCGGGCCGCAGGCGATCGTGGGCGCCTGCGCCTTCGTGCCGGGCGGGATGAAGGTGCCCCCGCGCGCACTGGCCGCAGGCATGCCGGCGCAGGTGAAGCGCCAGCTCACCGAAGAAGAGATCGCGCGCAAGCACCAGGGGACCGTGCTATACCAGCAACTGGCGCAGCGCGCGCTTGCCACTGCGCGCCAGGTCGAGCCGCTCACGCAACCCGGGCCCGGCAGCGCCGCCATGACACAGGAGCGATCATGAACCGCGATGGCCTTTTTCCCGATGCGCAGATGGAACGCGCGTCGCCTGTGGCCATGGACCTGCCGTACGCCTGCCACCGCCGCATCCTGCGCCATTGCCGGGCGCTGCGCACCCTGCGGCGGCATGTCGCCGAGTGCGGTCAATCGCTGGAAGCGCAGATGGTCAGCCACGTCCTGCTGCGCTTCTTCGACAACGAGGTCCCGCAGCATTACGACGACGAGGAGCAGGACCTGTTCCCGGCGCTGATCCACTCGATGGGAGGCTCCGAAGCGGCTGGCCTGAGGGAGTTGACGCGTCGCGCCGCCGAGCAGCACCGTGCGCTCGCTGCGGAGTGGGACAGGCTGCGCACGCCGCTGGAGCAGGTCGCCGCCGGACGCTCCATCCTGTTGCCGAGCCAGGACGTGGAGGCGTTCGCACGGCGCTGGAACGAACAGATCGGACGCGAGGAGGCGGGCTTGCTGCCGATGGCCTCGCGCCTGCTTTCCGGGACGGAACTGGCTGTGGTCCATCGCCGGATGCAGGGGTGCCGGCGCTGTTTTCGCGCTGGCTGAGCCGCGATACGCAGATTCAGGGTTCCGCTGCCCGGACACCCGCAACGCCCGGTGACGACTCCGTCGGCAAGCCGGCGTCGACCCAGCCGGAGAAGCCGCCTGCCAGCACCCGTACCGGCAGCCCGCGCTGCCGCAGCTTGAGGGCGGCATGGGCGGCCGAAACGTCGTCCGGGCAGTCGCAGTAGGTCACGAGCTCGGCCCCGGAGGCCAGTGCCGACAGCGCCTCGAAGGCGTCGCTGCCCGGCGCCGCCTGCAAGGCCCCGCGAATGCGCGTCTGCGGGCCGGCAGGCAGCCCCCGCACATCGATCACCACCACCGGTTCGCCGCGCCGGATCATCTCCGACAGCAGATCGCGGTGGATCCTGGGCGCCTTGCCGGCGGCGCGGGCGATCAGCCTGCGTCGCACGAGCAGCCAGGCGACATAGAGCGCCAGTGCACCGGCGACGAAGGGCAGGGCGGCCCGCCCCATCTCCTGCAGCGACCCAACCAGCTGCATCACCTGCCGGTGGAACAGCAGCCCCAGGGCCATGCCGCTGCCGGTCCACAGCACCGTGCCCGAGAGGTTCAGCAGGGTGAAGCTGGAGGGCGGCATGCCGAGCGCGCCCGCCAGCGGCGGCGCGAGACCCGCCACGCCCGGGATGAATTTCGCCAGCAGCACGGTCAGGGCGCCGCGCCGCTCGAAGCCCAGTTCGCTCCTGCGGATGCAGGTTCCCGGCGAGATGGAGATGCGGCACATGAGGCCCAGCATCCTGCGGCCGTAGCGCCGGCCCGCGAAGAACCAGGCGGTATCGGCCAGCACCGATGCCAGCGTGGCCGCGGCCAGGGCCGTCAGCGCGAACACGCCGTCGCGCGCACCCTGGGCGCCCACCAGCAGCAGGAAGGGCAGCCCGGGCACCGGAATGCCCATGCGCTTGAGGAACAGGGCCACGGCAACGGTGAGCACTCCATGCGTGGCGAGGAGCGGGCCGAGGTCGTCGATCGCGGTGATCATGGGCGGGGCAACAGGTTCGTCACGAGCTCGCAGTTCGCAGCTCGGTGCGCGATCGGGGAGCCGTGGCGCACATTCTCGCCGCGAGATCCCCGCTGCGCGCCGGGCAGCTGCGAAGCCCATGCAGCGGCAGGACGTTGACGCGGGGATGAAGTTGGGCTGCAATCCTCCCCTCTGCCGCGCGCTCCGTCGCGGCCCCGCAGACCAGAGCCCATGCCCGCACCGACCGAAATCGCGCCTTCCCGCCGCCCCCTCACCCTGCACCGCCTGCGCGAGATGCGCGCGGCCGGCGAGAAGATCGTGATGCTCACCTGCTACGACAGCACCTTCGCCCGGGTGCTCGACGAGGCCGGCATCGAGTGCCTGCTGGTGGGCGACTCGCTCGGCATGGTGCTGCAGGGACAGCCCAGCACCGTGCCCGTCACCCTGGAGGAAATGGCCTACCACACGCGCTGCGTCGCCCGCGGCAACCGCACGGCGTGGGTGATCGGGGACCTGCCGTTCGGCAGCTACCACGCCTCGCCGGCGCAGGCGTTCGAGAGCGCCACCGCGCTGATGCAGGCGGGGGCGCACATGGTCAAGCTCGAAGGCGGCGGCTGGACCACCGAGACCGTGCGCTTCCTGGTGCAGCGCGGCGTGCCGGTGTGCGCGCACCTGGGCCTCACGCCGCAATCCGTGCACGCGCTGGGCGGCTGGCGCATCCAGGGCCGCGACGAGGTCGCGGCCGCCACGCTGCGCCGCGATGCCAAGGCGCTGGCCGAGGCGGGCGCCGCCATGCTGGTGCTGGAACTGGTGCCGTCCGCCCTGGGCGCTGCCATCGCCAGCGAACTGCCCATCCCCGTGATCGGCATCGGCGCCGGACCGGGCTGCAGCGGGCAGGTCCTGGTCCTGCATGACATGCTGGGCCTGGCGGCGGGCAAGCCGCCGCGCTTCGTGCGCGATTTCATGGCCGGCAGCAGCGATGTCGTGGCGGCCGTTCGCCTTTATTCCCAGGCCGTGAAGGACGGGTCGTTCCCGGACCCGGCGCTGCACTGCTACTGAAGTTTCCCATGCAGATCGTCCACACCATCAGCGAGCTGCGCGAGCGGCTCGAACCGTTCCGCCGGCCGGCCTTCGTGCCGACCATGGGCAACCTGCACGACGGCCACATCGCGCTCGTGCGGCAGGCCCGGTCGCTGGGCGACGCGACGGTCGCCAGCATCTTCGTGAACCGGCTGCAATTCCTGCCGCACGAGGACTTCGACACCTACCCGCGCACGCTCGAAGCCGATGCCGCCAAGCTGGCCGCGGCCGGCTGCGACCTGCTGTTCGCCCCCAACGAGCGCGAGCTCTATCCCGAGCCGCAGACCTACAAGGTCATGCCCGACGCCCGCCTCGCCGACATCCTCGAAGGCGAGTTCCGCCCCGGCTTCTTCACCGGGGTCTGCACGGTGGTGATGAAGTTGTTCCAGTGCGTGCAGCCGCGGTTCGCGGTGTTCGGCAAGAAGGACTACCAGCAGCTCACCGTGATCGAGCGCATGGTGAGCCAGTTCGCGCTGCCGACCCGCATCGTGGCGGGCGAGACGCAGCGCGCCGCCGACGGCCTGGCCCTCTCGTCGCGCAATTCCTACCTGTCCGGGGAGGAGCGCGTCGAGGCGGTCTGGCTCTCGCGCACCCTGGCGCAGATGGCGCAACAGGCCACTGCCGGCGCCGAGCTGGCGCGCATCGAGGCCGAAGCCATGGAGCTGCTGGCCGGGCGTGGCTGGAAGCCGGATTACCTGAGCTTGCGCCGGCGCGCCGACCTCCAGCCCGCCGGTCCCGGCGACGCGATGGTGGCCCTGGGAGCCGCCCGGCTCGGGAGCACGCGGCTGATCGACAACGTGGAATTCTGATTCGGCGCGAGCCGCGGAGGGCGGCCTCCGCAGCCCCCGCGGCAGGCGGCCGCAGCCGAACGTCAGGCCGCAGCCGCCGCAGCCGCAGCCGCCGAAGCAGCCCGCTCGCGCTCGCGCAGGCGGAAGCGCTGGATCTTCCCGGTGGCCGTCTTCGGCAGGTCGCTCATGAATTCGATGAAGCGCGGGTACTTGTAGGGCGCCAGGCGGTCCTTCACGAACGACTTCAGTTCGGCTTCGGTCGCGTTCGCGCCGGTCTTGAGCACGACGAAGGCCTTGGTCTTGAGCAAGCCCTCCTCGTCCTCCTTGCCGATCACGGCGGCTTCCAGCACCGCGGGGTGCTGCACCAGCGTCGCCTCCACCTCGAACGGGCTCACGTAGATGCCGCTCACCTTGAGCATGTCGTCGCTGCGGCCGCCGTAGGTGTAGCTGCCGTCGGCGTTGCGCACGTACTTGTCGCCGCTCTTGGTCCAGCCGCCGTGGAAGGTTTCGCGGGTCTTCTCCCGGTTGCCCCAGTACAGCATGGCGGCGCTCGGGCCCTGGATGTACAGGTCTCCCGGCTCGCCGTCCGCCACCGGCTCGCCGTCGTCCCCGCGCAGGTCGATCTCGTAGCCGGGGACGGGCCAGCCCGTGGTGCCGTAGCGCACGCGCTCGGGGCGGTTGGAGATGTAGACGTGCAGCATCTCGGTGGAGCCGATGCCGTCGACGATGTCCACCCCGAAGTGGGCCTTGAAGCGCTCGCCCAGTTCGGCCGGCAGGGCCTCGCCGGCCGAGGAGACGAGCCGCAGCGCCACCTGCTCGGGCGCGGGCAGCCGGGGCGAGGCCAGCAGGCCTGCGAAGCCGGTCGGCGCGCCGTAGTAGACGGTGGGGCGCACGCCGCCCACCTTGCCGGTGAGCCGCTCGAAGGTGGCGTCGGGCGTCGCGCGTTCGGCCATCAGCAGCGTCGTCGCGCCCACCGCGAGCGGGAAGCTCAGCCCGTTGCCCAGGCCATAGGCGAAGAACAGCTTGGCGGCGGAGAAGCAGACGTCGTCCTCGCGCAGGTTCAGGATGCCCTTGCCGTACAGCTCGCAGGTCCAGTACGGATTGGCCTGCGAATGCACGGTGCCTTTGGGGCGCCCGGTGGAGCCGGAGGAGTAGAGCCAGAAGCCGGGATCGTCGCAGCCGGTGCGCGCCGGGCGGGTGAGCGGCGTGGCCTGCGCCAGGAAGGCCTCGAACTCGGTCTCCGCCGGATGCAGCGGCGCCGCCGGCCGCGAGACGATCACCTTCGCCACCTCGTGGTCGCTGCGGACCATCGCGGCGTTGAGGGCCGGCAGCAGGGCGCCGGAGACCAGCACCGCCTGCGCACGCGAGTGCTCCAGCATGTACGCGTAGTCGTCGGCGGTGAGCAGCGTGTTCACCGCCACGGGCACGATGCCCGCGTAGATCGCGCCGAGGAAGGCCACGGGCCAGTCGGTGCAGTCCTGCATCAGCAGCAGCACGCGTTCTTCGCGGCGGATGCCGAGCCCGCGCAGGCCGGCGGCCACCCGGCGCAGGCGCTCGTCGAGGCCGCCGTAGGTGAGCGTGCCCTGGTCGTCGATGAAGGCCGCCTTGGCGGCGCGCGCGCTGTTGGCGGTCAGCAGGTGCTGCGCGAAGTTGAAGATCGGGGGCGGCGACGCAACAGTGGTCGGAGGCATGGCGGTCTCTCAGGCGAAGGTGGACAGGACGCCCGCGGCGGCCTGGACGACCGCGCGCCGGTGGTGGAAGCTCAGGGCACGTGCGCCGCCGTGGATCGGTGGTCGCTATGGGGCCGCCCGGGTGGGGACAAGCCTCGGTTGCGCCGGCGTGCCTGATGCACTATCGTGCCTTCAGACTTTAAGCACATCAGAATTCATGTCAAGAAGGATATTGCGTTCGCACGGGTTAACCCTGATTCGCGACATGCAGGATGACGCCGGTGGGCTGGGCTCGGCCGGGCTGGGCGCCGCTGCCGGCGAGTCTGCCGAGAAGCATCCCTTCCTGGTGCGCCTGGGCGAGCGCGTGCGCTCCCTGCGCAACGGCCGGGGCATGACGCGACGGGAGCTCGCCGCGGCGGCCGGCGTGTCCGAGCGCCACCTGGCCAACCTCGAACTCGGTGTCGGCAACGCCTCCGTGCTGATCCTGCTGCAGGTCGCGCAGGCGCTGAAGTCCACCCCGGCGGAGATGCTGGCGGAGGAAGCGCCGTCGCCGGAATGGCTGCTGATTCGCGAGCTGCTGGAGAACCAGGACGAAGCCAGGCTGCGCCAGGTGCGCGAAGCGATCGTGCCCATCGTCGGCGGCGGCCATCCCGGCGCCCAAGCGCGGCCGCCGCGCATCGCGCTGATCGGGCTGCGGGGCGCCGGCAAGAGCACGCTGGGCCAGATGCTCGCCGAAGACCTGGGCTTCCCCTTCCTCGAATTGAGCCGCGAGATCGAGCAGTTCGCCGGCTGCTCGATCAGCGAGATCCAGTCCCTGTACGGGCAGAACGCGTACCGGCGCTACGAGCGGCGCGCGGTGGAGGAGACCATCCAGCTCTATCCCGAAGCCGTGATCGCGATCCCCGGCGGGCTGGTGGCGGAGCCCGCGACCTTCAACCTGCTGCTCGCGCACTGCACCACGGTCTGGCTCAAGGCCCATCCGGAGGACCACATGAACCGGGTGGCGGCGCAGGGCGACCTGCGGCCGATGGCGGGCAACAAGGAGGCCATGGAGGACCTGAAGGGCATCCTCGCGCACCGCAGCCCCTTCTATGCGAAGGCCGAAATGCACCTGGACACCAGTGCGCGGCCGCTCGACGAAACCTTCCTGGCCCTGCGCGCGATGGTTCGCCGCTCCTTGCAGATCACGGGAAAACCCTAGGCAATTGGGTTCTTGCATACTCTCGGACAGATGCATTATGATGCGTGTTATTGACGCAGATCATACGCAGCTTAATGCATCACCGGAGAGTCCCCTTGACCCAGACTGCCACGCCCGCGCCCGTCGACTACCAGACGCACCCCAGCCAGTATCGCCACTGGAAGCTCGGCTTCGACGGCGCCATCGCCAGGCTCGTCGCCGACTTCGACGAGAACGCCGGCCTGCGCCCCGGCTACAAGCTCAAGCTCAATAGCTACGACCTGGGCGTCGACATCGAGCTGAACGACGCGGTCAACCGCATCCGCTTCG
>Ga0255338_1001191_pt1 | contig 53111 bp, 55 predicted proteins | sample MeOH1_35cm_T4_19_FD_203715 | JGI IMG/M metagenome (GOLD analysis project Ga0255338, IMG submission 203715) | Sandy soil microbial communities from University of British Columbia, Vancouver, Canada - MeOH1_35cm_T4_195 | ecosystem: Engineered > Artificial ecosystem > Sand microcosm > Unclassified ... | reverse complement strand
AAGTCTTGTGTACATCGTGATCCTCGTTTCGTTGCACGCAGTGCGCATGCATGACAGCGAGCGCGCGGCAGGCGCGCACCCATACACCGCTTCAAAACGGGATCAGGCTCGAGGGGGTCTTTGAGGCAGTTCGGGGATGTACAGCGTCGCGAGGAGCTGGATCGACGACGAGAAAACGCGAAAATCGTGATGCGCGGGAAGAGCGGTCACGCCAATGGCACCGGACAGGACGTGATGACAGCACGTATGGCTGTCCGAGTGATCGCCCTGGGCAGGATGGGGGGCGTGCGCTTCCGCATGCGGGAGTCCCTCATCGTGGTGCACTACCACGTCATCATGCGCGGCGCTCGTGCTGCCGGCGACATGGGCATGCGAGTGCGGCGGACACAGGAGCGGTTTCAGCGCTGCCGCCATCGACTGCAAAGGCACGATGAGCAGCAACGCGAGCAGAAGTGCATGCCGGACGCGCGGAAACATGGCCGCCTAGTGTAGGGAAAACATGTCAGTTATGCAACGCATGAGAGCTTCTTCCTGCAAATCCTGAATCCCGTGTGTCGATTTCAAAATTCGCTTTGCAGGCATCGAGCAAGGCCGGCCCGCAGACCGGCCTGTTGAGCGGGGGAAGTGGGAGTCAGCCTGCGCGCTCGTATTGATCCGGGGCGCAGTAGATGCGCACGTCCTGGACGGCGACGCCTGCCGGCGCGATTTGCCCGAGATCGAAGCTGGGGTGATCGAGGGTTTTGTCGAAGGTCCAGGTAAAGGACTGCCCGCCGACCTTGAAGAGCACGGTCTCGCCGCTCGTCACATTGACGTAGCGGGTGCCGGGGCGCACTTCGATCACGCGATCGACCTTCGCGGCGCCCGCTGCATGGCCGTGGACGGCCGATCCGCCATGAGAAGCGGCGACGGAAGCCGGGGCGAGCACCATCGGGTCGCCGTTCGGCGCGTTGATGTCCCAGGTGTCCTGCATGGGGTTCTGGGCGAAGGCTGCGGTAGCGAGCGTGGCCGAGACGGCGGCCGCAACGGCGGCCAGGGAAAGTTTGCGTAGCATGATCATCTCCTTGTTGGTCTTCAAAGCCGCCTCATCGGCGGGTGATCGATCATTCGATCATGGCTCTACTCTAGTTCCCCGCCGCTGACTCAGTTCTGACCGCGAGATGACGATTTTGTAATGTACAACCGGGTGAGATGTGCTGAGGATTGATTTCCGACCAGCACGATCGGTGACCTTGGACGCCAAGGTATTGTATGCGTCGCAGTTTTTTTTACCCATGCAAAGGATTGCTCTTCGCGCATAAAACGGGTGCGAATCCACCAGTCACTGTTCAACCTTGGTGCGATCGCGCCGTAGCCAGGTTCCATTTCTCGTGCCAAGTCATGAGCATTCCTGGCCTTACATCGAGGCATGGTCCTTGCTAAACGTATTCACCAAACCGGGGTGTTCTGTGCATTCCGGTGAGCCTCAACGATAAGCAGAAAGAGTGAAAAATGATCTCCATCTCCAAGGGACTTGCTATTGCAGCCATCGGTATTGCATCGGCTACGACGGCGTTTGCGCAGGCCCGTCATGATGAAAAACCGCACGGCAGCACGAAACCCGACACGACGCAGAATACGGAGCGCAAGGCGGGTCCCATGACCGGTGGCAGGCACGACGAGCGGCCGCACGGAGTGACTAAAAAGCCCAAGAAGGAGAAATCCACTGCCGGAGATGAGAAAACGGGTAAGGGGGGAAAGAAGGCGACTGAGTAGACGACGCTTCGAACGGCTGTGCGGGGACTCAATGCCTGGACCATAAATGTAATGGTTTTGTCACCTTTGCGTCATGAACTTCTTCGTGAGCGCTCGTCCTGCAGCGGCAGGCGGAATTTCGACAGTGTGCGGAAGCACTGCGTGTTCATTACCTACACATCCGCACCGCGGGGCACGACCGGTTTTCGTGCAACCTGGTTCAGCAAATAGTTAACATTCAGAAGGATTTCGCGATCGTTTCAATGGGCTTCATACCCGAGCCGAAGCGTGCGATGGCTTCCCGGTTATTTCGGAGTTCTCCGTAGGGCAGGTAACGTATTCCGAGTTGTTTCACCTGGCTAAATGCTGGGCGGCTCAACTGCTGTCGCACGTCTTCCTCCCGCTCATCGGGAGCGACAAGAAATAAGTGACGTCGATTCGCTTGCGTGGAGCCCAGCGCCAAGTCGAGCAGGCGTACGATGCCCGAATATATGGAGGTGGTGTGCTCTACTTCGAAAGCGGCTGCGACTTCGAGCGTTGTCGCCTCGAGCCAGACCACGTCGATCAAACGTACGGTGTTCGCACCGTCGACCTTGAGTGCGTCAGGCAACTCGCTTATGCAGCCGTCTCCCAGCAGGCCTTTGCCGTAAGGACGGCTTTGGTCGTTGCTGGCGATCCAGACCGAGTACCCCAGCGAGAAGCCAAGGTCCCGCAGCCATCCTTGCACCTCAGTATGCGTTTCGTCACTACACCGGTTTGCCTCGAGCAGTTTGGCGAAGGAGGCCGCTTCCTCCCGGACGCGGGTGAGATCCTCTTGCCATTTCTGCGTCTGGGCGGCATCCGCCGTGCGGGGCGGCGCTGGATACCGCTCCATGCCAAGGTCGAACATTAGTCCTGCGATCGCGCCCAGATCGTTCGAAAGGACGTCGCGGTGCTCACCGTTGAGGGCAAGCAGGCCATCGCGCATCGCGAAGTAGTGCTCCCAGCTCCCCAGCTTTACGCGGGCACCCGTCAGCGCGTTGTAGCCTTTGACGATGGCCGTATTGAACGGCGGGACGATGGTCGGGTGGATGAAGTAGAGGAGGTTTGCCACCGCCGGGCCGAGCCCCTTGATGCGCCGCGCATCGAGCGCCCGGATCGCGGCGAGCACGTCCGCATCGGTAGAGCAGCAATCGCAGGTGCGCAGCAGCATTCCGAAGGCGCGCTGATGGTCCGCGTTTTCATAAATGTCCGGGATCCTCAGCTTCGGCTTCCATAGAAACGCATGATCCGCGCCCTTGAAGATCTGCCGTTGCTCGGCGATGCACTCGACGATAGTCTCGAGCGACGAACCGCGATAGGCATTGCCGAATGTGCTGGATTCGATTTCGCTTGCAACCTGTGCTATCCCTCGCCGTATGGAACGGAAATTCTTGAGTCGCTCGGGCCACAAGAACCACGATCGATACGTGCCGTTGGGGTCTTCTTTCCAGCGTTCTATCAGTATGCGCGTCGCGTCTGTCATGACGTTCTTATGTTGTGCCCACGGGGGAGAACGGCCATTGTAGCCGTACACTGCCGGCGCGACGCAGCGTAATCAAAAAACCGCGACTTCACCCCGGAGCAGTGCTTCTGTGAGTTCGCCAATGCGATGCAAGTGCTGTTCCACAATGTCCTTGATGAGTCGGCGACGCACGCGTATTGGATCAGTACCGGCGATGCTCACGGCGGCGAGCGGCGCGCCGATCTTTGAGAGCAGCTGGACCGTCACTTCGCCCGTTTTTGTCCAGTGCCTCGTAGGCAGCGCTGGCGATGTTCATGGCGAGTAACCACCTGTTGCAAATCACTGCTGTCCTCCTCAATGGCCGTCTCGACTCGAAATCCGGCAGGGTCGCACCGCACCGTTGCTTTCACGCACTGCATCGCTGCCTGAGTCACGAGGTCAGCCACATCGAAGGCTGCGTCTGGCCTGCGCGCCGCCCTTGAAACGATGAGCCGTATGGGCCGCAGGATGATGCCTCCACCGAAGCGTGGAACCGCCTTTCCCGCGATAAGCAGACCCTTGTCGACATTGTGGTGCAGGATGCGGCCGTAGCGCTCGCGATACGCAAGTGACAGCGCGCGCGACGCCGTTTCGCACACGGCGTCGGTCAGCGTGTCGGGATGACCAACGCCTTTGTGCTCGCAGACCTCGACTGGCTGGTCGCCCATCGGCCGGCTGCGGCGTGACGTAATGACGATATCGCGTATCACCCGAGTTACCTTATCGGGACGAAGTGCTCATGCTCGGTAGAGATCTCTGCGCGTAAGCGGCATCTCGAATGGCCCAGTGCCCCGCTTCGACGTCAGTATCTGGTAAACCCCGACGTCTCCATCCTCGAAGGCGAGCGCGCTGAACCCGAGCGGGTCACGAAACGTAAGCGTCGCGGCCAGCGAACCGGACGTCAAGCGGATGACGCTGCCGTCCCACAAACGCACATTCAGACAACGGGTATAGCTCACGAAGGCGCGGCACAGCATATCCCGCGCGGCGTCCGCTGCAGCGGTGCCCCGACGCCGCGCGGGCATAGGCTGCGTCCGCGAGTCCAGTGAGTCTTTCCTGGCGATCTCGGGGCCGCGAGTGAAAAAAATGCGCTACGCCGCCCCGGTGCGGTCGGCGCGTGCCATTCTCAGCTTCGGGATGAAACGGGGCGTGCGCGCGGCATACCGCGCATAGTCACTGCCGAATCGAGACAGCATGTCGCGCTCTTCGCTCACTGCGAGCTTTAAGTACATCGCGAGCAGCACGGGGAACATCGCGACCGTAAGTATCGTCGGCCATTGCAGCAGAAAACCCAGCATGATGAGAACGAAGCCGACATATTGAGGATGCCTCATGCGCGCGTAAATGCCTGTCGTCGCGAGCGTGTGCGTGCGCTGCGCGCTGTAGAGCACTTTCCACGCTCTCGCCAGTACGATGAAACCGAGCAGGATGAGTATATTGCTGGCGATATGAAACGGCCCGAAGTGCGGATTGACGCGCCAGCCGAAAATCATTTCGAGCAGATGTCCGGCCTCATGGGATAAAAAATCGATATCCGGAAAGCGGCTCGACAGCCAACCGGACAGAAAGTAGATCGTCAGCGGAAATCCATACATTTCCGTGAACAACGCCACGATGAAAGCCGAGAACGCGCCGAACGAACGCCAGTCGCGCGGCGATTGCGGCTTGGCAAAACTGAATGCGAAGATGATGAAGACCAGCGAATTGATGATCACCAGGGACCATAGGCCGTAGCCCGATTGGGTGTCATGCATGGTCGTTCTCCTTATGACGGGTTGTCGAATGGTCACCGTCATGTTTCGCGCCGCCGTGGTTATGCAGCAGGTGCAGCACGGGACATAGCAGCAGGAGAAGCAGCGGCAGGTATTGCACCGCGTGCGCTCGGTGTTCCGTCGCGAGGAAATATCCCGCGATCAACAGAAAGCCGATCAGGATCCAGTCAATGCGCAGGCGGTTGCGCTTCGCGGTGTCCTGCGATCCGGCATTAGGGCGAACGGTGTGATCCATGCGATATGTACCTTTTCAGGGCCGTGGGTGTGAGTACTCGAATTCCTTGCTGGCGCGGCCGTGCGGCCAGACCACCTCCAGCTTGATGCGATATGGCCCTGGCGCGGCCATCGACAAGCAGTTGCCATAACCCATCTCTCCCGCGAGCCGCATCGGTTCGAGCTTCTTGCGGTTAGGCGCGAGCCCCAGTTCGGTCACCGTGGCCCACACTTCGGCCTGCTCGACACGCTGGTGTGTGCGTGAGTCGAAGAGCGCAACGGTCAAATGGTGCTGGCCCGCACCCCGCGGTACGCCTCTGTGCATGGCGCGCTCCGCATCGGCGCTGCGATGAGCCTCGACGACCGCGGCAGGAACGACGCCGTAGTGAATTTCCAGGCCGTCGGCGCTCAGTGTCTGGCTGAGCTCAGGAGTCCGCCCGGCTGCTGCAGAGACAAGGGCAAGGACAAAAATACCGGCCAACATGGTGCGCAATTGGTGCATGACGACCTCGTTGTCCGCTCGCTATTCGCGATGCGGCTCCCCGCTGCCACGAGCGTTGCGTCGAGGCGGGCGGAATTCGATGACGCCCCACAGCATCAGCACCGGGCACACGAGCAGCAGCGCGGCGAGTGCAGCTGTCCACAACGAAATGCCGAAAATTACGAGGATGGCCGCGGCAAGCGCGATGGCAAGTGCCAGGCACATCCACCACCAACGGTCGTAAATATAGGTCTTCACTGTTCCTCCTACGCGAGTGGTTGGCTTAAACATCGTGACGCTCTTCGATTGTCCGGCGGCGTACTGATCTGAACTTGCTTCTAACATGTCGCGCCATGAGCGCGAGCAGAAGTAATACTTCTTTGTCCTTGGTGCGCCACGGCGCCAAAAATCCGCCGGGTTTGACCGGCTCTCTGCATACGCAATCACGACCGTCGGAATCCGACGCACCGCCATGGCGGCCGTGGTTAGCAGCGGGGAGCAGCGACTTCAATGTTACGGAGTCCATGCGAGCCCCGTTTTACGCGTGCGACGATGTGCGCAGGTGCACGCCGCGCGGCGTTGCCAAGCGGGAGATGAAATTGACACTCCACCGGTACACCGCACCCACCAGGAATGCGAACACGACGGAGGTGAAGAATCCAGCAGCCCAGTTACTGAAGGTGAGGGGGTTGTCGGGAGAGCGCCGGATCATCGTCAGGTCGATGCCGTGCGCCCAGGTGTTGGCGAGCTGGAGCACCGCATCCGAGTAGAACAGAACGGCAATCGCGCAGGCGATGTTGAGTAGCGCTGCCGTGAAGGCGAAAGCCGCTCCGGTGATCCAGGGTTGTCTTGTGGACATGATGATCTCCTGTTCGTGTGGCGTCTCATCAGCGGGTGAGCCACATAAATATGCGCGGCTCCGGCTCGTTCGGCCGTTCCAGCCGCAGCGTTATCGTCGCAGGACGCGATTCTGGAGCGTTGAATCGCAAAAGCCCTTCGCGATGGTGACCGCCTGGAGGGCTGCCCTGCCATGCGATAGGCCGCTGCCCGTTTCCCGTCTCGTCCACGAGTGCCGTGGCGTTCAGCAGATCGTCCTGCAAGTCCTGACTGTGCGTATCCAGAACGACTTTGAAGTCCCAGGTGTCAGCGCCCGCTTCGATGTTCAGCGGAGTGATGGTCACTGTCACGGCCTGCACGCGGCTGACCTGCGGAGCCAACGTCGGCGATGGCGGCGTCGTTACCGCGTCCGCTGCATGGGACCGCTGCATCAGCGGCGATGCCGCTGATGCACAAGCGAGAAGTAGCACGGAAGCCATTCGGCGCCATGCGTCCGATGACGGAAGGGGCCGACAGGGCATAGGCTGTATGCGACTGAAACCGGGGAGGGGATGAGCGCAAGGCAGGGCTTTGTTCATGTGTTCACTCCCGTGCGGCAGCGAAGAGACAATCCCAAAGGGAAATGCAGCGTAGCGCTACGACTGATGCACGTCAATCCGCGATGCATTTTTCACCTCCTGCGCTTGTCGGAAATGCCTGAAGGACCGCGGTCGTTCTGCTATGCGCGATCCACTTTCCGTTTTCGCCATGTCGGCGTTCGGCATTCATGACTCGCGTCGGCTCGCGTCGCGCACAGGCAGATAGGTGTTGTTTTTTCTGTCGTAGTAGGAAGTGGTACGCGGCGCTTTCGTTTCCCCTTGATCGGAACGCAACTGGTAATAAGTGTTGTATTTGCGATCGTAGAATACCCGTGGCCGTTCACTGGTGGTGGCAGTTGCACAGCCTGCAAGGATGGCAATAGACATTACGAGAATCAGGTAACGCATGGCGTGCCTCTGCAGTTCGCCTCACTTTTGCGTTTATCTCTCAACGATGTTCCGTCGAGTGCCGGGATCGACACCTATCGATGCAGATTCAATATAAGCGCCGCGCTATGGCTACAGGCTGACGGGAAGATTACATTTGTGTCATGTCGTTTTGTCGCGCAAGCGTGGTAGCGATCTGGTTCGAGGAGTTTCGGTCGTCGTGGCTGATGCAAAGGCAAAGGCCGGCTCGCAGGCCGGCCTGTAGATTGGGCGCAGCGCAAATCAGCCTCCGCGCTCGTATTGATCCGGCGCGCAGTAGATGCGTACGTCCTGGACGGCGAGACCTACCGGCGCGATTTGCCCGATATCGACGCCGGGATGATCGAGGGTTTTATCGAGGGTCCAGGTAAAGGACTGCCCGCCGAAGCGGATGCCGGGGCGCACTTCGATCACGCGAGCGACCTTCGCGGCGCTCGCTGCATGGCCGTGGATGGCAGAGTCACCGTGAGAGGCAGCGACGGAGGTCAGGTTTACTCATAATCTGACCCTTCAAGGACCGCGCTTCCTCGCCGCGTGAGGGCCGTTACTTCCGGTCGTACGTACGCAAGGCTTTCCACGCAGAAAGAAGAAAGAGGACCGCGAACAGGACGATCGTTACCCCGATGTTCCGGGTGAGCAGCGCGCCGGCCGCCGTCCCGGACAGCACAGCCACCCAGATCGGGATGCAGCAGGGGCAGGTGAGAACGGTGAGGGCCCGCCACACCACGGCCCTCACCCGCGACACGCGGTTATTGCCGGTCCGCAGCACGACCTCCTTCCCGAGGCCGTCATTGCCCCGGCCCGTGCGTAGCCTCCTCGTCACGATCGTGTCTTTGCCACGCATGCTGGACAAAAGCGTCATGGTTCCCACTCCTCGAGGATCGAGGTCACGCACCATGAGCACTCGCCGCAGGCCGAGGCCGTCTGGGTTCCGCCTCGGACAGTCGATCGATGCGCTTCCGTTGACCGTTCACCCTGTCCACATGCGCCCGCCGGCCTCCGGTGAACCGCGACGAGGCGCAACCTATGGCCGCTGCTGGATCTGGTTGGCGTACTTCGCCACGATCTCGCCGACTTTCTGCATAATCTCGGCATGCATCTGCAGTTGCAGTTTTTCGTTGCCGGGGGGCAGCATTAGCATCATGCCGCGCCCCATCGTTCCACCGGACATCATCGGGCAGCCCATCATCCCCTGGCCCATCATCCCGGGTCCCATCATCCCGGGTCCCATCATTCCCGAGTCCTGCCGGGCAGCCGGCTGGTCTGCCTGCGCCGCTGCGGCAGTCGCGGTTGCGAGTGCCAGGGCGAGGGCAACGGCTGTTCGTGAGATTTGCGCGCGTGTCATGACATTTCCTTTGCGGTCGGACCTCGTTTAAGACATGCGCCACGGGTAGTCCGTTCCCGGGCGCATGCAGTAGTGAGGTGAGGGTTTCACGATAGCGAATAACGCCAGAGCGTATCTCCGGGAGGAGCGGGCCTGGCGCGAGATCGGCCCTTTCGCCCGAGAGCGGCGATCAAGCCGCGCGTTCGTACTCGTCCGGCGCGCAGTAGATGCGCACGTTCTGGACGGCGAGGCCTGCCGGCGCGATTTGCCCGAGATCGAAGCTGGGGTGATCGAGGGTTTTGTCGAAGGTCCAGGTAAAGGACTGCCCGCCGACCTTGAAGAGCACCGTCTCGCCGCTCGTCACATTGACGTAGCGGGTGCCGGGGCGCACTTCGATCACGCGATCGACGTTCGCGGCGCTCGCTGCATGGCCGTGGACGGCGGAGTCGCCATGGCTGGCGGCGACCGAGGTCGGCCCGGCAACGATGGGGGCGCCGTTGGGAGCGTTGATGTCCCAAGTGTCTTGCATGGGGGCCGAGGACAGGGTGGAGGGTTGGGCAACGGTCGACGGCAGGGACTTGCCAAGGATCGTCGGCTCGCCGTTGGGGGCGTTGATGTCCCACGTATCCTGCATCGGGCCTTGTGCGAAGGCGGTGGTGGAAAGAAGCGCTGCGGCAACAGCAATTGACAGTTTGTATACCATGATCATCTCCTTGCGGGTTGTCGGGCCCGTCCATTTGACGGGTGATCGATCATTCGATCATGGCTCTACTATAGGTCCGCCACCATGACAGCCCTCTGACCAGCTCATGACGATTTTGTCATCCAGAGTCGTGCGCCTCTGCAGTGCCGTGGCCAACTTCGTCGGGTCTACAGATTTCGCGCGCGGCGTAGGGCGGGGAATCAGGGATGTCGAGCTCGGATTACGCCTGCGCTACGAGATCCGGCGCGAGTTCGCGCCTTACATCGGCATCAACTGGACACGCAAGGTGGGCGACACGGCCGATATTGTTCGGCGTCAGGGCGGAGATGTCAGTCAATTCGCTATCGTCGCCGGTTTAAGGCTGTGGTGCTGAATCGGCCGCGCTCGACGCGCGGCCGATAACCGTGACGACGCGTATGGTGGCGGTCAGTCGCCGATCTGATTAGGTCGAATTTGCCGCCATACCTCATTGCCCTGCATCATGATGACTTCACCGCTCTTGGTTTCCATCTTGGTTCCAGCCTTCATGGGCATCGGACGGTCCCGGCTGTCATGCATCGACATCTTGCCGTCCGTGTAGATGTGAAGAGCCGTGCCATCTTTCATTTGGACGACTCGCTCGGGTTTCTCCGCCTGCGTTTGTGCGATGACCGGCGTTGACATTGCCAAGGCGGCTAAAGAGGCAATTACAAGTGCTCTCATTTTTTACGCTCCTTTCTTGCAAGAGAACTACGAAAAACGACATCGAGAGACTGCACGGAAGCCATTCCCGGGAGTTCCATTGTTCGAGTGCTTGCGTATATGTCGCCCCAAACGACGTGCCCAGCGTAGCGGCGGGGCGCATGGCCGACGTGCGCGCTCTGTCCGCCTTGGGTGGAGCGCCGTCTCCGGCTACAGCGTTGACGGAAGTGGTGTTCATCGGCGATGAAGTCTCATGCAGGCTTACCGGACCATAATCACTCTTTTATAACGCTGCATTTCTGACGGAAATATGACGACGAGATTACATCGCGTGCGGAAACCGTTCCTGCGATCGTGTGTTTTAGATTCCGGTCGGTTAGTCGCGTACGACAGACCGATGCGATGATCCCTCACGCACAAGTATGGCCTTCACGGCGCCGATCCGGCCGGTCTCTCGCCACCGCTCGCTCGCCGCGTGGGGAGTTTCGTCTGTGCAATGCTCACCGTGTCTACAGCGAATCTGCCAATGCTTTTGAAGGACGTTCTTGCAGTATGTGAAGCTGATGGCCTCGCGCCCTGCTCCAATTGCGGCAGCCAAGATCAGGCAGTCGCATTCGGACCATGGCCGTATTCCGCGCTATAGGGCGCAAACGACGGCAGTCTTGACGCATGCACGGGCTGGCTTGATTGACGAGCGCAGGGGGCGAGTGATGCGCTTGAGTGGAACGGGGGCTGTTTGGCGTGCCGCATGATGTTCTCCGGATGAGGTGGCTCGTGTACCGCGAGCACGAAGGCGAACGCTGATCCTGTCTTCGGCGATCACCCGGCGCGCTCGTAGAGATCGGGCACGCAATAGACTTTGATTCCCCGCACATCGATATCCTTGGGTGCAATTTCGGAAAGATCGAAATTGCGGTGATCGAGTGTGCGGTTGAACTTCCAGGCGAACACTTTTCCATAGACTTTGAAGAGTATCGTCTCGCCGTTCGTCACATTGACGAACTGTCGCCCTCGCTTGATCTCTATCACGCGGTCGACCTTTTCCGGCGGAGCGGGGTAACCGTACGCACTCGGCCGCGAATCCGCGGATCGCGCGTCGGATTTCGACGCAAAGGCGTTCTGTGCTGTCATGCCCGGTGTATCAGGCGTTGGCCCGGACGCAGACCATCCGTTGCCCAAGGCGAGCAGACCTGTGAAGAACAATGCGGGATACTTCTTGCGAGGCATGAGGCATCCGACCGGGAGCGTTGCGTGCTGGTAACCACAGACTATTCTCACCAGGATGACGCGGCGCTGACGGGACGATTACATCGCAGTCATGGGGCACGGGGTGCGCCGACGAGGCGCCCCAATGCACCTTTCCGTAGATGACGACAATGTAATGCTGCCGTCACCTGTCGGTCAGGCTTGTCGGCTTAACGTAGAAATGCATCTGGAGTGTTTGGTCGTCGGCGATGGCCGGCGCTTGTCGCCTTAGTCCGGCAGGCAGAATGGGCCATCGCTCGACAGATGACGTACCTACCCGGAGGTCATCATGAAAAAACTGGTTATCGCAGCAGTCGCGACCATCGTCGTGTTCGTGTCGGGGTGCGCATCCTATGGCGCCGGCGGCACAAATTCGAGCCTTGCATCTGGCACGCAGCCTGCGCCAGGCCCGTTTCCGAGTCAGGTTGTCGGACCGTAACGTAATCCGCGTAGCTGGCGGGCGTTTTCGTCCGCCAGCGATGAGCGTTTCCGTCTGGCCGACGTCCATAGGCTCCGTATGATGTTCCTCCGTGGAGCCGCGCCCTTTCCTGAATTACTCCCCTTCGGAAATTGGAGCGGGGCTCTTGACGATTCTGGCAAGCTCTTCTTCATTCAGCGTCTCTCTTTGCAGCAGGAGGCGAGCGCCGCGATCGAGCGTTTCACGCCTTTCCGTGAGGGCACGCGTCGCTTTTTCGAAGGCGCGGTCGGTGAGGGTGCGGACGGATCGATCGATCTCCTGTGCCACTTCCTCGCTGAATTCGCGCCCTCGGGGCATGGCTTCAGGAACATCGAGAAAACGGGGGCTTTCGGATTCGTATGCGACATGACCGAGCTTTTCATCCATGCCATAACGCATCACCATGCTGCGCGCAATGTCGGTCACTTTCGCGAGATCGTCCGCAGCACCAGTGGACAGATGACCGAACACGAGGTGCTCGGACGCACGTCCGCCGAGCAGCACCGCCATCTTGTTTTCGAGCTCTTCGCGCGTCATGAGAAAACGCTCTTCGGTGGGGCGCTGTATCGTATATCCGAGCGCCCCGATGCCGCGGGGAATGATCGAGATCTTGTGCACGGTGTCCATGCCGGGCAGCGACAGCGCGACCAGCGCATGTCCCATTTCGTGATAAGCGACGACCTTGCGCTCCTCGGGGTTGAGCAGCTTGTTCTTTTTCTCCAGGCCGGCCACGATACGCTCGATCGCCGCCGTGAAATCGGCAAGACCCACCGCATCGGCCCCCCGTCTTGTCGCGAGCAGCGCGGCTTCGTTGACGAGGTTCGCAAGGTCTGCGCCGCTGAAGCCTGCGGTCAGAGCCGCGATCTTCTCGGGATCCGCATCGGTCGCCAGATGCACCTTCTTCAGATGCACATGGAGGATTTGCACGCGCCCCGTCTTGTCGGGCCGATCCACCAGCACCTGCCGGTCGAAGCGCCCTGCGCGCAGGAGGGCGGGATCGAGAATCTCCGGGCGATTGGTCGCCGAGAGAAGGACAAGGCCGGCGCTTGGATCGAAGCCGTCCATCTCGGAGAGCAACTGGTTGAGCGTCTGCTCCTTCTCGTCGTGTCCGCCCATCGCATAACGGCCGCGAGCCCGCCCGAGGGCGTCGAGCTCGTCGATGAAGATGATGGCGGGCGCTTTCTTGCGGGCCTGTTCGAAGAGATCGCGCACGCGTGCGGCGCCTACGCCGACGAACATTTCCACGAACTCCGATCCATTGATCGAAAAGAACGGCACGCCCGCTTCGCCAGCCACCGCGCGGGCGAGCAGCGTCTTGCCCGTTCCCGGTGGGCCTACGAGCAGCACGCCCTTGGGCACGCGGCCGCCCAGGCGCCCATAGCGCTGCGGATCCTTCAAGAAACCCACCACCTCCTTCAGCTCTTCCTTTGCTTCGTCCACGCCGGCGACATCCTCGAACGTGACTTTGGTGTCGGTCTCCATGTACACCTTGGCCTTGCTCTTGCCGATGGACAAGAAGCCTCCCATGCCCCCCATGCCTTGCTGCGAGGCCATCCGCTTCATCAGGAAAGTCCAGACACCGAAGAACACGAGCGCCGGAACGATCCAGGACAGCAGCGTCGGAAGCCAGTTGCTCTGGATCTGACCGGCGTAGCGAATCTTGGCGTTTTCCAGATCCTGCACGAGCGTGGGGTCATTGACCCGCACCGTGCTGAAGCTGTGGGGGCCTCTGCTGAGCTTGGCGAGCTGCTCGGCGGTCTGTTTGGAGACGATGTTCTCGACGCCGTCGATGAGTGCGGTACCGGTGATGACCGTGTCGCTCAATGCAACATCGGTGAGCTTGCCTGCCTTGAGCAGAGCCTTGAAGTCGCTGTAGGGGATGATTCCCGCATGTCGCGGGCCCAGGTAGTCCTGGAGTGCGACGATGGCCAGAAGCGCGATCATGAAATACCAGATCGAGAATTGTCGTTGTTGCATTGCGATGTCCTTTATCAGCTCGATGAGGCAAGGCTCAGCTTGCCGGCACGCGCGGCAGTGCCGGCTGCCAGCATGATAACGGCTGTAATGCCGAACGAGCCAGCGGACTGCAGCGTGGCTCGCGAGCGCAGTTTGGAGACCGCTCTGCGCCACGATCGCGCGCGGCCATCGACAAAGTTCATTCTCGTGTCCGGCGAACTTGGCACATTTTTCGCTCGCTGCCAAGGCGGGGCTCGGCGCCGGGATGGCATGTGCTTCGAATTGCAGCGTCATACGCTAACGAAAGGAGAATGTTTCCGTTTGAAGTACGCGCGCAGAACGCATGACACCGTGCAACGCGATCCGAGGGGTATCAAGCCCGCGCCGGACCAGGGCGAATTCCCGTTCTGCATGGACGGTGTCCGGGACTCGGCGCCTGGATGGGAACGCCCCGGTGCGCGTATGAGGCGAATGGCATCCGACGCACGGCGCAGGCCCATAGCTTCGACATGAGCACACGACCTTCGGACTTTACTTCGATCGTCGACCTCCTGGCCGCGCCGGGCACCGGGCCGGTGCGCGCGCAACGGCCGGTCTATGTTGATCTGCTGCCGCCGTGCAACCACGCCTGCCCGGCCGGCGAGAACATCCAGGGCTGGCTCGAGCACGCGCGCTTGGGCCGCTACAAAGAAGCCTGGCTCACGCTTGTGCGCGACAATCCGTTTCCCGCGGTGCACGGCCGCGTCTGCTATCACCCCTGCGAGGACAAATGCAATCGCGGCGCGCTCGACAGCGCGGTGAGCATCCACGCCGTAGAGCGGTTTCTCGGCGACCGCGCCGCGCAGGAGGGCTGGCAGCTGCGCGTGGAGGCGCCACTGTCCGGCAAGCGTGTGCTCGTCGTGGGCGCCGGGCCCAGCGGCCTGTCGGCCGCCTACCACCTCGCGCGGCTGGGGCATACGGTCGAGGTCCGCGACGCGGGCCCGATGCCCGGCGGCATGATGCATTTCGGCATTCCGGCCTATCGCCTGCCGCGCGAAGATCTCATGAAGGAGGTGCGCCAGATCGAGGCGATGGGCGTCACGATGGTCTCCGACCACAAGGTCGAGGACCTGCTCGCCGAGAAGACGGAGGGCGGTTTCGACGCCGTCTTCGTCGCGATCGGAGCACAACAGTCGAAGCACGTCGACATCCCCGCGCGCGACGCGGCGCGCGTGCTCGATGCGGTGAGTTTTCTGCGCGACGTGGGCGAGGGCGAGCCGCCGCGCCTCGGACGGCGCGTGATCGTCTATGGCGGCGGGAATACCGCGATGGACGCGGCACGCACCGCGAAGCGCCTGGGCGCGGAGGAGGCGCTCATTATCTACCACCGCGACCGCGCCCATATGTCGGCCCACAAGTTCGAGGCCGAAGAGGCGCTCGAGGAAGGCGTCAAGATCAAATGGCTGACCAGCATACGCGAGATCGTGGGGCCAACGCTCGCGGTCGAGGCCATGGAGCTCGATAGTGAAGGTCGGCCGCAGCCCACCGGCCGGATCGAGACGCTCTCGGCCGACGCGGTCGTGCTTGCGCTCGGCCAGCAGACCGACAGCGCCTTCCTGAGGAACATCCCGGACATGGAGTTCCTGCCCGACGGCACGGTAAAGGTGTCGCCTTCGATGATGACCGGACATCCCGGCGTCTTTGCCGGCGGCGACGCCGTGCCGAGCAAGCGCACCGTCACTGCGGCGGTCGGCCACGGCAAGAAGGCGGCACGTCATATCGACGCGTGGCTGCGCGGCGGCGCGTACGAGGCCCCGCCCAAGCATCCGATCGTGTCTTTCGACATGCTCAATCTGCCGGTCTACAGCGACGCTGCCCGCTCGGAGCAGCCGGCCCTCCCGCCGGCGCGCCGGGTCGACGGCTTCGCCGAGGTGCTCGCCGGGCTCACCGAGCCCGAGGCCACCTATGAGGCGCAGCGCTGCCTCTCCTGCGGCAACTGCTTCGAGTGCGACCAGTGCTACGCCGCCTGTCCCGAGCAGGCGATCGAGAAGCTCGGCCCCGGACGACGCTACCGTTACCTCTACGACCGCTGCACCGGCTGCGCGGTGTGTTTTCACACCTGTCCGTGCCACGCCATCGAGATGATTCCGGAGCCAAAGTGAGAGAAAACCCGGCAATGCAGGCCGAAACCGACACGCTGGACGGCAACACGGCGGTCGCGCACGTCGCCTACCGTGTCAACGAGGTGTGCGCGATCTACCCGATCACGCCGTCTTCGACCATGGCCGAGCTGGCCGACGAATGGTCGGTGAAGGGACTCACTAATCTCTGGGGCAGCGTGCCGGTCGTGCAGGAGATGCAAAGCGAAGGCGGCGCCGCCGGCGCGGTGCACGGCGCGCTGCAGTCAGGCGCGCTCACCACCACCTTCACCGCCTCGCAGGGGCTGCTCCTCATGCTGCCCAACATGTTCAAGATCGCGGGCGAGCTTACCTCTACCGTATTCCATGTGGCGGCGCGCGCGGTCGCGACGCAGGCGCTGTCGATCTTCGGTGACCACTCCGACGTCATGGCGGCCCGCACCACGGGGTTCGCGCTACTGTCCTCGGGCTCGGTGCAGGAGGCGCACGATGCGGCGCTCATCGCGCAGGCCGCGACGCTGGAATCGCGCGTGCCGTTCCTGCATTTTTTCGACGGCTTCCGCACCTCGCACCAACTCGACAAGATCGAGCTGCTCTCCGATGCGCAGATCCGCGCCATGATCGACGACGAGCGGGTGCGCGCCCACCGCGCCCGTGCGCTGACTCCGGAGAATCCCGTAGTGCGGGGCACGGCGCACAATCCGGACACTTTCTTCCAGACCCGTGAAACGGTGAATCCGTTCTACGCGCGCGTGCCCGCGGTTGTGCAGGCCGCCATGGAGCGCTTCGCCGAGCTCACCGGCCGCGCGTATCGCCTGTTCGAGTACGAAGGCGCCCCCGATGCCGAGCACGTCATCGTGCTGATGGGCTCGGGTGCGGAGACGGCGCGCGAAACCGCGCGGTTCCTGCGCGAGGCGGGAGAGCGTGTCGGCGTGCTGCAGGTGCGGCTCTACCGGCCCTACTCCGCCGAGCATTTCCTCGCTGCGCTGCCGGATTCGTGCCGCGCGATTGCGGTGCTCGAGCAGACCAAGGAGCCCGGCGCGCCGGGCGAGCCGTTGTACCTCGACGTTGTAACGACGCTCGCCCAGGCCCTCACGGCAGGCCGGCGCGCGAGCATGCCGCGCGTGATCGGCGGGCGCTACGGTCTCGGCTCCAAGAACTTCAACCCGGCTCAGGCGAAGGCGGTGTTCGATGAGCTGAAGGAGCCCGCGCCGAAGCACGGCTTCACCGTGGGTATCGATGACGACGTATCGCATACCAGCCTCGCGGTCGACTACGCGTTCTCTCTCGAGCGCGACGACGTGGTGCGGGCGCTGTTCTTCGGCCTGGGCGCGGACGGCACGGTGGGCGCGAACAAGAACAGCGTAAAAATCATCGCCGAGGATCCGGCGATGCATGCGCAGGGTTACTTCGTCTACGACTCGCACAAGTCGGGAGCGCAGACCATCTCGCACCTGCGCTTCGGAAGGCGGCCGGTGCGCTCGCCGTACCTGATTGAATCGGCCAATTTCATCGCCTGCCACCAGCCGGGTTTTCTCCAGCGCATCGACGTGCTCAGACTCGCTGCCCGCGGCGGCACCTTCCTGCTCAATACGCCGCATGGACCGGACATCATATGGAGCCGGCTGCCGCGCTCGTTGCAGCAGCAGATCGTGGAAAAGGGGCTGCGCTTCTTCGTGATCGATGCCTCGGCGGTCGCGCGCGAGGCGGGCCTGGGAGGGCGCATCAACACGGTGCTGCAGACCTGCTTCTTCGCCATCTCCGGCGTATTGCCGCGCGACGAGGCGATCCGGCGCATAAAGCAGTCGATCGAGACGTCGTACGCCGCGAAAGGCGCCGCGGTGGTGCGCAGGAATTTCGCGGCGGTCGACCACGCGTTTGCCAACCTGCGCGAGGTCGCGGTGCCTGCCGCGGCGACGAGCGCTTTCGACCGCCCGCCGATCGTTCCACCGCACGCGCCGGCTTTCGTGCGCGAGGTCACGGCCAAGATGATGCTCGGCCGCGGCGACGACATCCGCGTCAGCCAGCTTCCTGCCGATGGCACCTTTCCCTCGGGCACCGCCGCGTTCGAGAAGCGCAATATTTCCGACGACGTGGCGGTGTGGGAGCCGGACCTTTGCATCCAGTGCGGGCAATGCGGCTTCGCCTGTCCGCACAGCGTGATCCGCGCGAAATACTATGGCGAGCATAAGCTCGAGGGGGCGCCCGCCGGCTTCAAGTCGGCGTCGGTGAATTCACGCGGCAACCCCGACGTGCGCTTCTCGTTGGAGGTCTACGTGGAGGACTGCACCGGCTGCGGCATCTGCGTGGAGGTGTGCCCGGCGCACAGCGCACGCGATCCCGGCGTCAAGGCGATCAACCTCGCGCCGAAGGAGCTGCTGCTCGAGCGCTCGCGCGAGAGCATCGCCTTCTTCGAGCGCCTGCCGGTGAACGACCGTGCGCGCGTCGATTTCGCCAATGTGCGCGGCGTGCAGTTCCTGCAGCCGCTGTTCGAGTTCTCGGGCGCCTGCGGCGGCTGCGGCGAAACGCCTTATCTGAAGCTCTTGTCGCAGCTCTTCGGCGACCGGCTGCAGATCGCCAACGCGACCGGCTGCTCCTCCATTTACGGCGCCAACCTGCCCGTGGCGGCCTGGACGAAGGACACCGATGGTCATGGCCCCGCCTGGTCGAATTCGCTCTTCGAGGACAATGCCGAGTTCGGTCTGGGCTTCCGCCTCGCTGCCGACCAGCACCGCGAGCTTGCCGCGCGACTGCTGCGCCGGATTGCGAGCGCGGTGGGCGAGGACCTGGCGCGCTCGATCCTCGAAGCGCCGCAGTTGCGCGAGTCGGAGTTGCGGGCGCAACGCGAGCGCGTTGCTGCGCTCAAACGCAAGCTCGCAGCGCTCGACACCGATGAAGCGCGCGATCTCCTTTCGGTGGCCGACCACCTCGTACGCCGCAGCATCTGGCTCGTGGGCGGCGATGGCTGGGCTTACGACATCGGCTACGGCGGCCTCGACCATGTGCTGGCGAGCGGCCGCGACGTGAACGTGCTGGTGCTGGACACGGAGGTCTATTCCAACACCGGCGGGCAGATGTCGAAGTCCACGCCGCTCGGCGCGACCGCCAAGTTCGCCGCCGGCGGCAAGCGCGTGGCGCGCAAGGACCTTGCGCTGCAGGCGATCGCCTACGGCAACGTGTACGTTGCGCAGGTGGCGATGGGCGCCAACCCGCAGCACACGCTGCTCGCCTTCCGCGAGGCCGAGGTCTACCCCGGGCCTTCGCTCATCATCGCCTACAGCCATTGCATCGCCCACGGCTTCGACCTGCGCTACGGTATGCAGCAGCAGGACCTCGTGGCGGCGAGCGGGCACTGGCCGCTCTTTCGCTTCAATCCGGCGATGCGGGTGGCCGGCGAGCGGCCTTTTCGGCTCGACTCGCCGCGGCCGACGATTCCGTTGAAGGATTATGCATACAATGAGCTTCGCTACCGTGCGCTGGCCAACATCGAACCGCGGGTGGCCGAGGAGCTGATGGCGAAGGCGCAGCAAGTCGTGACGGAAAAGTACCGGCAATACGAGGAGCTTGCGAGCCTCGGCGGCGAATGCTTTCATCCGGACTGTGTGCACTGCGGCGCGGGCCCCCAGGCGAAATCCTGAAGGAGCACGCGATGGATCTCACCACGCGCTACATGGGCCTCACCCTTCGCAACCCGATCGTCGCGTCGGCCTCGCCACTCAACGGCGACATGGGCGTGCTGCGCGCACTCGAGGACCACGGCGCCGGCGCCGTGGTCCTGCCCTCGATCTTCGAGGAGCAGATTGCCGCCGAGCATCGCGAGCTCGAAGCGCGCACGCACGTCCCGGCGATCGGCTTTGCCGAGGCGCAGAGCTATTTTCCCGACTTCGAGGGCTACGGCTTCGGCACGGAGCGCTACCTCGACATCGTGCGCCGCGCGAAAGAGTCCGTCACCATACCGATCATTGCGAGTCTCAACTGCGCCACCCGGGCGGGCTGGATCGACTATGCGCGCGCGCTCGAGCAGGCCGGCGCCGATGCGATTGAGCTCAACGTGTACTTCATCGCTTCCGATCCCGCGCTGGACGGCCGCGAAGTCGAGCAGCGCCATCTAGACATCCTCGCTGCCGTCAAGACCACGGTATCGATCCCGGTTGCCGTGAAGATAGGTCCGTACTTCAGCGCCGCTGGCGACATGGCGCGCGCTCTCTCGGCCGGCGGCGCCGACGCGCTGGTGCTCTTCAACCGTTTCTACCAGCCCGATATCGACATCGCGACGCTGCGCCTCACCTCCGATCTGGAGTTGAGCACTCCGGCGGAGATCCGGCTGCCGCTGCTGTGGATCGCGCTGCTGCACGGCCGCCTCGCCGCCTCGCTTGCGGCGAGCACCGGGGTGGACTCGGCCGACGAGGTCTTCAAGTACCTTCTTGCCGGCGCCGACGTCGTCATGAGCACCTCCGCACTGTTGCGCCACGGCATCGAGCACATGCGCACGCTGGTGGATGGCTTGTCCACTCTGCTTGCCGCGCGCGGAATTGACCGCGTGGACGAGGTGCGCGGGCGCATGAGCCGCGCACGGCTACCCAAGCCGGATACGCTGGAGCGCGCGCATTACATCCGAATGCTGCAGGGATACCCCGCGCGACCAGCCGCGGAAAGCTCTTAACCAAGGAGATGCAATGCCGAGAGTCCTCGCGATCACAGGGTCTTTACCACGTTTTGGCTACAAGCGCGTGCACGGATGAAACGGCGGCGCATGCGCGGGTGGCAACATGCGTCAAATAGCAAATGTGGACTACCGCAACCAGGAACCTTTAAAGTCGACTCTACATAGGCTCGGGTTGTGACTGGACACGTGCATCGTGACGAGGAATAGTGCTCGCCAGGAATCGAGCGTATCCGAGCAAGGAGCGCCGTGGCGCGGTCGGTCGGCGATAACCAGCAAAGGAGCAACCGTGCAAGCCAAAGACGTGATGACGACATGGGCTGCGACAATTCCTTCGAGCGCCACGGTTCAGCAGGCGGCGGAGCTCATGTTTCGTCGCGGCATCAGCGGGCTTCCCGTCGTGGACGGAAAGGGGCGCGTTGTCGGCATCATCAGCGAAGGCGACCTCGTGCGACGAGCGGAGCTTGGCACCGAGAGCGCGCATGGATCTTGGTGGCTGCGCCTGCTCACGCTCCCAAGCGGCAACGCGGCTGCGGACTTCGTGAAGACGCACGCCATGCGCGTGCGCGACGTGATGACAAAGCCCGTAATCTCGATCACCGAGAGCACACCTGTTGAAAGGATCGCGCTCCTGCTTGAGAAGCACCGCATCAAGCGCGTCCCGGTGTTACGTGCGGGGCTGCTCGTGGGCATCGTGAGCCGGGCTGATCTTGTGCGCCGGCTGGCAATTGCCCACCCGGCTAAGCGGGCGGCATCGGCCAGCGATCGTTCGATGCGTAAGAGTATGCTGAAAACACTTCGAGACGCCGGCGTGGATGCGAGTTACCTCAATGTATCGGTAGGCGGAGGCGTGGTGCACCTCTGGGGCGGCGTGCGCTCCGATGCCGAGAAACAGGCGTTACGCGTCGCAGCGGAGGCGGTTCCCGACGTACGTTTGATCGAAGACCACACTTTCGTCATGCCTGGCCAGCTCATCGCGGCGATGGGCAGTGATTAGCGGCTTGTTGCTCACCCCGGGTGCAACTCCTGGTGCTCGTGAGCTGTCCGTAATCCTCGCCTTTACTTGTGCTCGTTGGGAGCGCGACGTGGGAACCGCGGGCAGCTTGGGCTGAAAAAAGTACTCGATCAGGCGTTTCAGCGCCGCCGGCGACATGGCATGCACGCTCTCGATCGGCGGTGCCGGCGCGCTGGTGCTCGTCAGTCGGTTCTGCCAGCCGATATCGACATCGCCACGCTGCAGCTGTTCGAGTATCTCCTCACTGGAGGCGGCGCGGTGATGACCACCTCGGCGCTGCTGCGCCACGGCGTTGCGCACATCGGGATCTTGCTCGACGGGCCGTCCGAGCTGCTCGCGGCACGCGGGATCGAATCACTCGACGAGATCCGCGGCCGCATGAGTCAGCGGCGTCTGAAGGACTGTGCGGCATCCGAGCGCGCTCACTACGTGCGCATTCTGCAGGGATATCGGGGTCGATGCCCCCATCTCAAGAGCGCAGCCTCCAAGCTCGCGCTCCAACCGTCAGGGAGAAAATTCATGAGCGATCCTCGAAGTCCCAGTCCAGCGGAAACGTACGAGCGGTATTTGGGTCCGGCCATCGCCGATCCGTGGACGCGTGTGCTGCTGGAGTACGCGGTTCCTCGGCCCGGCGAACGGGTGCTTGACGTGGCGTGTGGTACAGGCAGTGTGGCTCGGCAAATCGCGCCCATAGTTGGCGTGGATGGTAAGGTCGTTGCACTCGACGTGAGTCTTGACATGCTGCGCGTGGCCCGCAACATTCCTGTTCCGGCAGGCGCGGCAATCGAGTGGCTGGAAGGGAATGCGATGCGCCTCGAGCTGCCAGACGACGCGTTCGATCTCGTCGTGTGCCAGCAAGGCCTGCAGTTTTTTGCTGACCGCGACGCGTCTGTGCGGGAGATGCGGCGGGTACTCGCCGATGGCGGGCATGTCGTTATCAGTGTGTGGCAGTCCCTCCAGCACCATCCACTGTACGAGGCACTGTTCGAGGCGACGGCGCGTCACCTTAACGCGTCCATCTCTGCGCTGGACCTTTCCTTTTCATTGGGGGATGCCGAGGAGCTACGAACGCTGCTCAGCGCGGCAGGCTTTCGGCAGATCGAGGTGATCTCACGCTCCCTTACGGTGCGTCTGCCTTCGCCGGAGCGTTTTGTAGAGCTCACGGCGCTCGGTGCGGCCACATCGATTCCGGCGTTTGCACAACTGGATACCACGTCGCGTCGCGCGCTGGTGGACGCGGTCAGCAGCGAGGTACAAGCGGGCGTGCAACGTTTCCGCGATGGCGATATGCTGGCTTTCGCGATGTTTACTCACATCGCGGTCGGATATGTGCAATAGAGAATCGACGGCGGCGCATGGGACCGTTTCCGTGGTCGTCTCGTCCCCACCACGCTCGCGCTGGGCCACAGTGGAAGGTTTGCCGTTCCCGCTGGGTGCGACATGGATCGAAGAGGACCAGGCGTTCAATTTTGCACTCTATTCGAAGCACGCCGACAGCGTTGTCCTGATGCTGTACGCCGCGAACGACCCCGTGAACCCCGTGGTCGTTCATCCCCTCGACTACCTCCGCAACAAGTCCGGCCGGATCTGGCACTGCCGCGTTTCGCTGGAAGCGATGAAGGGCGCCGTGCATTACGCCTACCGTATCGACGGACCGCTGCCCGCCGGGCGCTTCGAATGGCACGCCTTCGATCGTCATAAGATACTTCTCGATCCGTACGCGAAATCGGTGTTCTTTCCGCCCGGTTTCGACCGCCTTGCAGCCTCGCGTCCAGGCTCGAACGACGGCAAGGCGCCGCTGGGTGTGATCGCCGCTGACGGCGCGCGCTCGGAACGCAAGTGGTGCCGTCCCGCACGGCACGACGCCACTGCGGTAATCTACGAGTTGCACGTGAAAGGATACACGAGGCACCCGAGCTCCGGGGTATCGAGCGGAGCGCACGGAACGTATGCGGGGCTGATCGAAAAGATTCCGTATCTGAAGGAGCTGGGCATCACGGTCGTGGAGCTCATGCCGGTGTTTCAATTCGATCCTTCCGCGGGCAACTTCTGGGGCTACGAGCCGCTCAGTTTCTTCGCGCCCCACAATGACTATCTCGCGAGTCACTCCTCAGGATCACAGCACGAGGAGTTTCGAACGCTGGTGGAGGCGTTGCATGCAGCGGACATCGAAGTGGTGCTCGACGTCGTGTACAACCACACCGGCGAGGGGGACCACACCGGGCCCGTCTACAGCTTCAAGGGCATCGACAACAGCACGTACTATCTTATTTCCGAGCATCCCGACCGGCCCTATGCGAACTTTTCGGGGACCGGGAACACGCTCAACTGCGCGAACCGCGCCGTGCGCAAGATGATCATGGACAGCGTGCGGCACTGGGCACATGACATGGGCGTGGACGGATTCCGCTTCGATCTCGCGTCTATCTTCACACGCAACGCGGACGGCTCGATCAACCTCGCCGACGTGCCACTGCTGAGCGACATGGCATCGGATCCGGACCTTGTCGGGCTACGGGTGATCGCCGAACCGTGGGACGCGGCAGGAGGCTATCAGCTGGGGCGGGCCTTTCCGGGCATTGCGGCCTGCCAGTGGAACGGGGAGTTCAGAGACGATATTCGGCGCTTCGTGCGGGGCGATCCCGGCATGGTTGCGCGGCTGATGCGGCGGCTGTACGGCAGCGACGACCTGTTTCCTGACGATCGGATGAGTGCCTACCGGCCGCATCAGAGCGTGAATTACATCGCTTCGCATGATGGCTTCACACTGTATGACCTCGCTGCCTACAACGCCAAGCGCAACTGGGACAACGGCCACGGCAACACGGACGGTGCGGATGAAAACTACAGCTGGAACTGCGGCTGGGAAGGCGATGAGAATATGCCGCCCGACGTCGCGGCGCTGCGCAAACGGCAAATCAAGAACTTCTGCTGCCTGCTCCTCGTTTCCAACGGAACGCCGATGTTCCGTGCGGGGGACGAATTCATGCAGACGCAGCGCGGCAACAACAATCCATACAACCAGGACAACGACACGGCGTGGCTCGACTGGAGTCGGCTGCAGGCGAATCCTGACGTATTCCGCTTCTTCAGGCTGATGATCGCGTTTCGAAAGGCCCATCCGTCGCTCGCACGCAGCCGGTTCTGGCGCGAGGACGTGCGTTGGTACGGCGTGGGCCATGAGCCCGACCTCTCATTTGATTCCCACAGTCTCGCATTTGCCCTGCACGGCGCCTCGCAAGGCGACGAAGACCTCTATGTGATGATCAATGCGTATTGGGAAGGTCTCGATTTTTCCATCCAGGAGGGAACGGCCACCGAATGGCGGCTGGTGGTCGACACGAGCCTCGCCAGCCCGCACGACTTTGTCGAGCCGGGCGGCGAGCGGGCGCTACAGTCCCTGTGCTATCCAGTTGCGGCGCGCTCGGTCGCGATACTGGTCCGGGAACGACGGTCTTGAATCTTCCTGCACTGAACCAGCGGCGCAATCATCACAGTGTCCTTTATCGACTCTGAGAGGCAAGGCTCACCTTGCTGGCACGCGCTGCGATGCTCGCCGCGAGCATGATAACGGCTGTGATCCAGAAGGAGCTGCTCGCCAGCGTTCCGAACAGCCATCCCCCGGCAATCGACCCGATGGCCTGTCCCAGGCTGGAGGCAGCCGCCTGGATTCCCAGCACGGCGCCAGCATGGTGTGCGCTTCGTAACGAAGCGAGATGCGCCAGCACGGGCAGCAGAGCGCCCGACGCGCCTGCGATGAGAGCCACGGCGACAAGCATGGTCAAGTAGCCTGGCGCAATGGACAGCAGGGCGAAGCCCACTGCCATGGCAAGAAAGGCGGGGGCGAGACCGTGTCGCTGAGGCCGGTTGTGCGACGATGGCTGGAAATACAGCACGGCTTGCACGATAGCCATGACCACGCTGCACTCGACGAACATCAGGCTGATGCGCGCAGGACTGAGGTCCATCGCGTTGCGGCCCTGGAGCGCGATGCCGACCTCGAAGCTGCCGAGACCGAACGTGACCAGCACGCTCAGTACCAACACCGGGAGCAGCGAGCGGTTCCATGGCTCGCGTTCCTTGTAGTGGCTCGGAGGAGCGGCGATGGTATTCGGCAACAGCCGATAACCTGCGATCCACAACGGTATGCCGAGCGCCGCCGATACGGCGAACGGAAATGTCCGGGGGGCGAGCGTGCTTGTCGTCGCGGCCGCAGATATTGCGGTGTCGTCCCAAGGAAAGAGCCCGAACAGCGCCGGCCCGACGAGAAAGCCGCCGAGCGTCGCGCCGCTCACCAGAGCAAACCACCGAACCCGCGTCGGACCAGCGCTGCCGTCACTCACGTAGGCGGCAACGACCGGTAATACTGCAGATGCGAAGGCGCCGGAAAGCGTGCGACTGAAATAGATGAACCAGACGGCGTCGCCGAAGCTCAGTAACGATAGGCTCAGAAGGTAGCCCGCGATGCCGAAGAGAATGACGCGTTTGCGGCCTGCCCGATCGGATATCGCGCCCCAGAGCGGAGAGAACACGAATACGGCGATCAGGTAGACACCGGTGAGCGCGCCGGTGTGCCGGCCGATGGCGCTTTCGCTTGCATTGCCCAGCGTTTGCGCAAGCAATGCGGGCAGGGCCGGGAGCAGCAGGCCGTACCCGAGAGAAACCATGAAGACGGCGGACAGGAGGACTGCGAAGGACCTCGCCTCAAGGCGCACCAGAACGCTATCCGTCGCCCTCATGGGGTTACGACGTGTCGTGACGGCTGATGCCCGTCATTTCCCGACACCGGGCGCACCGCCATGCCGCTGTCGCATTGCGTCCATGTCCTTGTGCATGGCGTCCATTTGCTTTCGAGCCTCCGCATCGCGCATCGATGGCCGATCGACGAGACCTGACATGCGGCGCATCATGGCTCCCATGCGCTTCATGTCCCCGGCCATTTCCTTACGCTGTTCGGCCGTCAGACCGGGTTGGGCCATGCGCTTCGACATCTCGCTCATCTGCGTCTGCATCTCCTCCATCAATTCGCTCATCTGTTGGTACCGCTGCAGCCGCGGGTCGGCTTCGTAGCCAGGCGTGCCTGTGGCAGCGTCGGCAGCCTCACCTGTCTGGATACCGCCCGCCAGCGCCGCAACCACCACCAGCAGCATTGTTCTCCTGCGCAGTTCGCGTTTCATCGAGGCTCCTTTCATCATGGTTTCTTGCTCATACTATCCTGCAGTGAATCTCCCGCTACGCCTGCCATGCGTCCTGATCTTCTCGCCGCCCTCGCCGCTTCCCCCGCTCAAAGTCGTCCCGATCGCAGGATGGCGACAGCCCACCACAGACCGAGCGCAGCTGCGATCCCGTACCCCGCAACTCCCAGCAGCGGAATGCCTTCGAAGTGAGGGCCGGTGTGGTACGACATCACGATCGAGGACGCGACGACGATCGAGGCGATGATGAGGCTGAAGCTCAGCCGATTGCTGGCCCGATCGATGTGCTGTTGGAGTGTGTCGAGTGCTTCGTGCCGGACGCGCAATACGAGCTCTCCGGCCTGCAGCTGCTTCAGGCCTTTCGCCAGCGCGACTGGCACTTCGGCAAGACTCGATTGCAGTGCCGCGAGCGCTCGGTAGCTTCGCGCTAACCCGGCCTGGCTCATGTCGGGTGCGATCTCGCGCGCGAGCAGTCTTCCGCCGTATCGCTGGAATGCTGCCGCGGTGTCGAAATCCGGGTTAAGACTGCGCACCAGTGATTCCGTCAGCATAAACGCTTTGGCGACCAGCAAAATCGGGCGAAGCAGGTGAATATCGTGCTTGCCGCCGAGCTGTATGAACTGGCCGAGGATTTCACCAAAGGTGCTGCCTCGCCGATAGTTCGCGTAGTAGTGGTCAAGCGCTTTGCCTACATCGCGGGCGAAGGCGGCACGGTCCACGTGTGCGATGGCGCCTCCCATATCGAGGTAGGTATCGGCGAGCCAGTCGGCGTCGTGCGCAATGACAGCCAGGAACAGCAGTCGCAGACTCTCCCGGTCGCGCGGTGAGAGCCGCCCGATGATCCCGAAGTCGTGGTAGCAGATGCGGCCGTCATCGAGCACGAAGATGTTGCCGGGGTGGGGGTCGCCGTGAAAAAAGGCGTTCTCGAAGATCTGGATAAGGAGCAAACGCATCAACGTGTCGGCGAGGTGTTTACGCTCGGCGGGCGCGGCGGGATGCTCGCCATCGATGTGAACCCCCGGGCTGTGCTCCATGGAAAGCACGCGTTTCGAGGTGAGCGGCCAGATGATCTTCGGGACGTAAACGGCCGGCTCGGAGGACATTTGCTCGAGAAATTGTTCGGCGCTATGCGCTTCGTAGAGAAAATCGAGCTCGTGGATGATGCTCTCCGAAAATTGTTCCACGAGGCCGACCAAGTTATATCGTCGCCACTCCACCACATGCCGGTCGAGCGCGCGGGCAACGAGGAAAAGGATAGCGACATCTTCTTCTATCACTTTCTCGATGTCGGGCCGCTGGACTTTTACGACGAGGCGCATTCCGTCGTGCCCGGCCGCGCAGTGCACTTGAGCGATGGACGCGGCTGCAAACGGCTTTACGTCGAATTGCGCAAAAAGCTGCTTTACCGCGCCGCCGAGCTCGTGTTCGACGATCCGGATTGCAGCCTCTCCGGGAAACGGCGGTACACGTTCCTGCAATTTCTCCAGCTGGCTAAGGATTTCTGTGGGGAACAGGTCGCGCTGCACGCTGAGGAGTTGTCCGAACTTGACGAACGTGGGGCCCAGCTCTTCGAGCGCCAAGCGCAGGCGGACCGCGTTTGTTTCGGACCGTGCATCCGGCGCGTCGGCGTGATTGCCCTGCAGGTGATGGGCGAACTCGAGCCGGTCGAGATAGCGCCTCCAGCCATAACGTGCGGCAACGCGGGCAATCTGCACAAGGCGACCCAAGTGCCGGGCCGGGAAACTTCGATTGCCATCCTTGGTCGCAGCCATTACAGATCACGCCTTGGAGAAACCGCGGTCGGTTCGACTGCCGGACTTTCGGGCGCGACCCGCATCGCCATCATCGGCTCATGAATGCACGGTATGATGTCAGAGACCATTCACAGATATCCCATGTCGGGCTGTCCACCCACCTCCTGGACGAGACGATGACCGAAGCTGAACGACTCCTTGTTGATTCAGAGCAACAAAGAGCGACAGGGTTGCCGTGTCGGGACCTCCCGCCGATGGACTAAGGATCACGAGCCATGGTTTCTTAGTGGGATTATCCTGAATAACGTTGTCGGCCTGATTGGGTGATCTTAGCAAAATTGGGAGCCGCGCAGATTGCATTTCAACCTTTGGTAAAACCGGAAGCAAAAGATATGACGGACCTAATCGAAGATCGGAGCAAGGGCTGCGACAAGGATTGCCAGGCGACGTCGATAGACGCGTTAAATCGCGCTTGTCACTGTCTCACCTTGGACGAAAGCGCGTTGCGGCGTCACCTCGAAGCCGATTTGGACGAGCGCGGTCTGTCCCACGCTATGGTAGACACGCATCCGCACCTGTTCGCCTCCGTGCCGATGTTCGTCTCAAGGGATCACGTGCTGCAGATGGCGCGCGTGATTGAGGCAGTCGAGACCGTCGTGGCAACACCGGTTTACCGCCGTGCCGCGTTGGCGTGGGCTCCCGAGATTGCGAGATTCGATGCGGGACCGCTCGGCGGCCTGCTGGGCTATGATTTTCATGCAAGGGTCATGGGAACGCGGCTGATCGAGATCAATACGAATCCTGGCGGTGCACTCCTCAACGCGGTTCTGGCGCGGGCACAGCGCACCTGTTGTGCCGACGCAACCGGTCTTGCGATGGCTCCGGTTGAACCCGATGCCGTTGAACAGTCGCTTTTCGACGTGTTCGTGGCCGAGTGGCGGCTGCAGAGCGGAGCCGAGCCGTTGCGCTGTGTGGCTATCGTCGACGAGCATCCTGAGCAGCAGTACCTCTATCCGGAGTTCTTGCTCTTCCGTCAGCTGTTAATGCGTCACAACGTCGCTGCAATCATCTGCGATCCTCGCGACCTCGTGCGAAAAGACGGGCGATTGTGGCACGAAGATCAACCGATCGATTTCGTTTACAACCGTCTGACCGACTTCGCGCTGGAACTGCCCGCTCATGCCACGCTAAAGGCGGCGTACCTCAGTCGTGAAGCCGTCGTGAGTCCGCATCCGCGTGCGCATGCCTTGTATGCGGACAAGCGCAATCTGACGCTGCTCTGCGACGCCGCGTTTTTGCGCACCACGGGTGTTTCTGGCGAAGTGATCTCTGTCTTGCTTGGCGGCATTCCGCGCACGGAACTGGTGACGCGCGAAAACAGGGACGCATTGTGGGCCAACCGCCGGCAGCTCTTTTTCAAGCCTGCAGCAGGCTACGGCAGCAGGGCTGCGTACCGTGGCGATAAGCTTACCCGGCGTGTGTGGGAGGAAATCGTGGCGGGCACGTATGTAGCCCAGGCGCTGGTTGCGGCCGGCGAACGGCACGTGGCGGGCGAAAACACACCGGCGGTGCTCAAAGTCGATGTTCGCAACTATGCCTACGCGGGAGAGGTAAAGCTCGTTGCGGCTCGCCTGTATCAAGGGCAGACCACGAACTTCCGCACGCCGGGAGGCGGTTTCGCGCCCGTGTTTACGGAGGGTGAGGGAATGCGAATCGAAAGTAGCTGAAGCACTTCGACACATTACCGCCAAGATGAGTTCGTTCCCCGTTGCGGTAGGACTGAGCCGTAGGAATGCAGAGGAATTGGACAGACCGTCATTCCAGTCCTTGGATGTGTGCGCGCTTGAGAAGCAGCGCATTGGCGGCCACGATCAGTGAGCTTCCTGACATGGCGAGCGCTGCCATTTCCGGGCTGATGGTCAGCGGATAGAACACGCCGGCGGCAAACGGAAACGCAACCACGTTGTAGCCCACCGCCCACCACAGGTTCTGATGCATCTTGCGTAGCGTGACGCGCGACAGGCCTACCGCAGCGACCACGTCGAACGGATCGCTCTTCATCAGCACCACGTCGGCGCTCTCCATCGCCACGTCGGTGCCGGCGCCGATGGCGAAGCCGACGTCGGCCTGAGTGAGCGCCGGGGCGTCGTTGATGCCGTCACCTACCATGCCGACTTTCATTCCCTTTGCCTGCAGCGTCTTCACCTGCTCGGCCTTCTGTCCGGGAAGGACTTCGGCGAGAACCATGCTGACGCCGAGCTCGCTTCCGATGCGCTCCGCCGTCGCGCGGTTGTCGCCCGTGAGCATCGCCACTTCCACACCGCGCTTCTTCAGCGCCGCGACCGCGGCGGAGGACGTGGGACGGGACGCATCGGCGATCGCGACGAGGCCCCAGAGCTTGCCGCCCCGCGCGACATGCACTACGGTGCGCCCGCCGCCCGCCATGCGCTCGGCGGCCGCTTCGAGCCCCGCGAGGTCGACTCGCTCGGCATCCATCAGCCGGCGGTTGCCGACCAGCGACGGCTCGCCGCCGGAGGTGGCGCGCGCGCCCATGCCGTCGATGTTGGTGAAGCGCTCGGCGGGCATGGCGTCCAGTCCCTTCGCCTTCTCCAGAATCGCGTGTGCGAGCGGATGCTCGGAATGCTTTTCCATGCCTGCCGCCAAGGCGAGCACTTCGTTTTCGCTGCGGCCGGGCGCGGCCAGCACTTCCACTACCTCGGGCTTGCCCAACGTGAGCGTGCCGGTTTTGTCGAAGATCACCACGTCGAGCTTCGTCGCCTGCTCGAGCGCCGAGGCATTCTTGATGAGGATGCCGTTCTGCGCGCCGCGGCCGGTGCCGATCATCACCGCCATCGGCGTGGCGAGACCTAGCGCGTCGGGACAGGCGATGACGAACACGGTAATCATGAGCGTCACCGCAAGGAGCAGCGTCTGCCCGCCGAACCAGAACCAGTACACGAAGGTGGCAAGACCAATGACGATTGCGATGAATACCAGCCACTGCGAGGCCTTGTCGGCCAGAAGCTGTGCCGGTGCCTTCGAGTTCTGTGCCTCCTGCACGAGCTTCACGATCTGCGCAAGCGCGGTGTCGGCTCCCACCTTGGTCGCGCGGAAGCGGAACGCGCCGCTCTTGTTAATGGTGGCGCCCGCGACGGCCGATCTCACGACTTTCTTCACCGGCATCGATTCGCCGGTGAGCATTGACTCGTCGACCTGCGTCTCGCCCTCGGTGACCACGCCGTCCACCGGGATCCGGTCGCCCGGGCGTACGATGACGATGTCGCCGGCGAGAACCTCCGCGGTCGGGACCTGAATCTCCTTGCCGTCGCGGATCACGTTGGCCGTCGGCGGCGCGAGGTCGAGTAGTGCGCGAATCGCGTCGTTGGCCCCCGCCCGCGCGCGCATCTCGAGCCAATGGCCAAGTAGAATGAACACGAGCAGCACCGACACGGCCTCGTAAAATTGCACGCCCTCGAACAGAAAGGTTGCCGCGACGCTAAAGATGTACCCGGTGCCGACCGACAGCACCACCAGCACCGCCATGTTCAGGGTGCCGTTGCGTAGCGCGCGCCAGGCCGCGACGAAGAATGGCCACGAGGGCCACAGCACCGCGCCGCTCGCCAGCACGAACAGCCACTGGTCGAGCTCCAAGCCGAAGGGCGGCGCCGGCGTCGGAATCGGCAGGCCCATCGGGGCCCAGACGAACACCAGAATCGTGAACGTGAGGCACACGATGAAGCGGTTGCGCATGTCGCGCACCATGCCCGCCATGTCCTGACTCGCGCCATGGCCCATTTCGTGCGCCATCTCGTCCTTCGCTCCGTGCGCCGGCACGTGCGTGGCGTACCCTGCCTCGACTTCGTGCGCGCCATGCGCTGCCTGCGCCGGGGGATCGTCATCGGGCTTGCAGACGTGGTGCGGGAGCTGCCGCCCGGTGCAGCCGTATCCGCAGTCGCGCACCGCGGCCTTGATCGCGTCCAGCTTGATCGCCCGCTCGTCATACTCGACTGTCGCGGTTCCTGAGGCCGGATTGACCGACGCGTGGCGCACGCCGGAGAGCTCCATGAGGCGTTTTTCCACGCCCAGGCCGCACCCGCAGGTGAACAGTCCTTGCACTTCAACGGTCGCGACAGTCATGGGATTCTCAGCCGCCGAAGCGGCGCTCCAGTGTGTTGTAAATCGGCACGTACACCAGACCGGCGAGCGCCCCGTAGAGAAAGCTCTTCGCGAGGCCGATGGCGAAGCCGAGGGGCGTCAACCACTCGAAGCCCGGCAGCGCTATCGTTAGGAATTCGCGCATGTGACCACCCGCCGGGTTGGCGAGCCCGTAGGCGATGCACAGGAGGTACAACAGGGCGGCGCTGAGTGCGAGCGCCCAGGTGACGATCTTCAGACTCATGTCAGCGGCTCCTTTTTCCACGTGTCGAGTGTCAATGCCGGTGCCGCGCTCCGTTGCCTCCACCGTCGCGTCGCCCACCGCCGTGCCCGCCATGGCCGAAGAGATGCATGGTCACCATTGCAATCAGGATCAGCAAGAAGACCCAGTTCTCGGAAAGCCATTGCATGTGTCCACTCCTTCGATGGAGAAAGCCCGTTGGTAGAATGATCCGGGTTCATGATTCACCATACGACGACTTCACCGCTGCCACAGTATCCACCCGGCTTCCAAAAGTATGGCGAGGCCGGGACACTTCGTGATGACGCGGACCGTATAGTCGCTCGCCGACCGGGTCGCCGCCACACGTGCCGTGTAGGTGTCGACGTGCAGTGCGCCGGGCACGCGTTCGCCCTGTGTCAGGTGATGGCGGATGGGATCGCTCCCGTTTACCCCATTCGCATAGAGTTCCACATCCACGATTTCGGAACTGAGGTCACCAAGATCGACATGCGCATTGAATATGTAGTGGTCCGCATCGCTCCGCACATTCACTTTAAACTCCCGATCGACGGTGAGGCCACGGTGCCCGGCAATCTTCAGGCGCGCTGCTTGTCCTGGCCAATGACCACTCTCGTATCGCTCAAGAATTCATGGGGCGGCACCACGAGATTCGTCGGTGCCGGCTTGTTCTTGTAGACTCGGCCGGCGAGATCGAAAAGGGAGCCATGGCAGGGGCAATAGAATCCGCCGTGCCAGTCGGCTTCGAACGGCTCCGCCTTCCGCTCGAAGTGGGCCACCGGGGAGCAGCCGAGGTGCGTGCAGATGCCGACGAGCACCAGATACTCTGGCTTGATGGAACGGAACTCATTTTTGGCGTAATCCGGCTGCTGGCTGCGGTTGCTGGCAGGGTCTGCTACACGCCCCTCGTCTTCGCGCACCGACTGGAGCATTGTCCTCGTTCGGTGAACCACCCACACGGGCGTCCCGTGCCATTCCACGATCATTCGCTGACCGGGTTCCAGCTTGCCGATATCGACCTCAACCGGAGCGCCGGCCGCCTTCGCGCGCTCCGAGGGCATCATGCTCGCGATGAAGGGCACGGCGACGGTTCCGGCAGCAACGCCGCCCGCTACGCTGGTCGCCGAAACAAGAAGACGTCGCTTGCGTAAGTCCGGGTCTATGTCTGCCATGTCTTGCGCTCTCCAGGTCAATCGCATGACACGTTCACCGCGCTTGCTTCGCTGGCGCGGCACCCTATATGCGCCTCATGCCGGCAACTCACCCACGCCCATGCTTGCGTTTGTCTTGCCGATTGATGCAGAAGCGTCAGTTTCGGCGCCGCTCAACGCGCGTATCGCGTCGATCGTCTCGGGAATCACGATCGCCTGATTGTCCACCATGTAAGCATAGAAGAGCTCGTCGCCCCGTACCGTCAGCATGTCTTCCCACAAGGCGACCTCGTAGAGGTCGGCGTGCGGCCGACCCAGGTCGCTCATGAGTTCCTTCACGGCATTCAGGGCAGAGAGGCCTCTATCCATCCGGATGAGTAAAATGCGCGAGGAACTGCGTAACGCGTCGAGCACGTCCTCTTTCGTTGCGGCGCGCGTCATCTGCACCGACCAGTAATGGAGATGTCCGAGCGTTTCGGGCACCTTCACGGCCATCGTCACCACATCGAGCCCGGGATCGACCGTCTGGGCATCCGGTCCCTGGTGGCTCGGAATCGCATCTTCGGGCACGAGCGTGTTCATGATGCCGTTCAGGTGGCTTTCCCACGGATCGGTTGCGCGGCGCAAGAGGGTCCCGCGGGCCCTGAGCAGCAGACCCGCCCGCTTCAATGCAGAAAGCGTACGCACGATCGAGGTCGTGTTGCAGGACACGACACGCGTTGCGTCGCGCCCGACCGCGCTGGCGTAATTGGATTCCGCGACGAAAGAGTGTCCGGTTAACGCGTGCTTCTCGCCGCCCTCGACGATGAACTTGACGCCACGGCGGCGATACTTCTCAGCATTGGCGCCGGCAATCTTTTTGGGCGTGCAATCCACGACGATGTCCACGTCCCCGAGCACCTCATCGAGCGTTCCGTCGATGCGCATGCCGGCCTTCTGCATGGATCCGGCTGCCGCCGTGTCTGCAGCGAATAATCGCATCCCGAGCTGCGTGGCGACTCGTGCACGCCAGTCTGTGACGACGTCAACGACGCCGACGAGCGTCATATCGGACTGCTGCTTAACCGCTTTCGCCACGCGCTTGCCAATCACGCCGTAGCCGTTGACCACAACGCGTATTTTCCCTTGATTAACCATGGAGACACCTCCTTACCGTACACGTGACCTGATTACCGGCCGCGGGTCGACGACCAACGGATCAACGTCACTGCGCCGTGTAGCCGCCGTCGATTACGAGCTCCGCAGCGGTGATGAACTTCGCCTCGCCGGACGCGAGATAAACTGGGTCCATAGAGATCCCTGCATTCAAGGTATTCCTTTGTTCACCGCCTGTTGCACTCCGGCGGCAAGCACAGGAGCAATGTCGATCTCATTGGACCGGTGCGGAATGGAATTGCATGTCACGACGCGGGCCGCCCCCGCGGAGAGCAGCTCGTCATACGCGGAACCGCAAAAAACCGCATGCACGCCTACACACACCGGTGGTGCACTGCGAAGAGCCTTCAAGTGTGCGATGGCCGCAATCATGGTTCGTGCGGTCGATATGATGTCGTCCACCAGGACCGGTGTGCGGTGGCCGAGCGCCGCCGGATCCGGCAGGCTCACGCTGACATCCCGGTCACCACGGCGCACTTTGTCGAGTACGAGATGGGGAGCACCGGCAATGTCGGCGACCTCGGCGACCCATTGTTCGCTCTCACTGTCCGGACCTATCAGCACCGGGTTGTCGACGTTGTCTCCGATCCATTGGGCAATGAGAGGAGCGGCATGCAGCGCAAGAGCCGGGCTCGAATAGATTTCGGCAAGCGACGCCCGTCGATGCAAGTGCGGATCGACGGTGACCAGCCAGTCGATCAGCCCTGAAATCAGATGGGCAAATTGCGTCGACGTTATCGCTTCGCCATCGTGGAACCGCTTGTCCTGCCGCATGTAGGGCAGATAGGGCGCCACAAGACCAACGCGGCTTGCGCCCAATTCGCGTGCCGTCATCACAGCATAAGCGAGCGCCAGGAATTTGCAGTCGGGCCTCGACAGGTCGGCCACCAGTGCGACCTCGCGGCCCCTCACCGGCGTGTCGAGGCGCAGGAACGTTTCCCCGTCCGGAAAGCGACGAGTGTCGATCTTGCCCGGAACGGCGTTCAGGGATGAGCAAAGGGTCTGTACCAATCGTTCATGCCCGAAAAGATCGAAGATGATGCGCTCGCGAGTCATTCCCCGATCTCCACGATGTCCGGTTGCGATGCGACGTAGTCGAGCGCATATCCCAGCTCACCCGGCGCCATCGCGTGGAGCGTGAACAAGGGCTGCCCGGCTTCCACGTACGTCCCCGTCTTCACATGCACCACCATGCCGGCGGCCGGCTCGCCGGGCGCGCCCGCGAGCTTTGCGGCCCGCGCCAGGCGACGATTGTCGAATGCAATTATGCGGCCGGCGCGGGAGGCTGCCACCGGATGGGTATGGCGGGCAATCGGCGGCTTCCGCATGCCGCCCTGCGCTTCGCAGATCGCCTGAAACTTCCGCCACGCGCTCCCATCTGCAAGCAGTGCTTCGGCAAGCGCGCGCGCCTTCCCGAGCACCACCTCCCGTGACAGCGAGATCACTTCGCCCGCCATATGCAATGCCCGATCGCGCAAATCCGCAGGCGCGTCCGACTCACCCTTCAGCACTGAAAGCACATCCCGTGCTTCGAGCGCGGGTCCAATGCCCCGGCCCACGGGTTGTGAGCCATCGGTCACGACGTTCCGGACGTGCAATCCGACGGCCGTGCCCACTTCGGCGAGGCGCTGCGCAAGCGCATGGGCGGCCGCTTCGTTTCGGACCTTCGCGGTGGGGCCGACCGGGATGTCGATCACGACATCCGTCGCGCCGGCAGCGGCTTTCTTCGATAGCACCGAGGCAACAAGCTGCCCTTCGCTGTCGAGATCGAGAGGGCGTTCGACGCCGATAAGGATGTCGTCCGCCGGGCTCAGGCTCACGGCGCCGCCCCAGGCTATGCATCCCCCTTCGCGCGCGACGACGCGCCGCAGGGCGGGCAGATCGAGGTCGACGGGGGCCAGCGTTTCCATCGCGTCGGCGGTGCCTGAAGGCGAGGTGATCGCCCGCGAGGAGGTCTTCGGAATGATGAGCCCGAATGCAGCCACGATGGGCACGACGAGCAAGGTCGTCCGGTTGCCCGGCAGTCCGCCGACGCAATGCTTGTCGACGATCTGCGGCGCGTCCCAACGTATGCGCGCCCCGACGTCTATCATTGCGTTGGTGAGAGCGGTCGTCTCGTTCAGATCGAGCCGGTTGCCGGCGCACGCCGTCACAAAGGCAGCGAGCTGAATATCCGAATACCGCTTTTGCACGACATCGCCGATGATGCTGGCGAAGGCCTCACGTCCGAGCCGTGAGCCATAAATCTTTGCACGTACATGACTCATGGATTCGACGGGTCGCGGATGCGCGAAAGCGGCTACATCATCGTCGTGCGCGTCGAGCAGGAACCATGCGACTTCGGACAGGCCGGCCTCGTCTTGTTCGAGGATATCCGAGGTGACCACATTCAGCGTCGCTACAACGCTGCGTGCGCCCACTGTCACCTCGACGCGGGACTGCGCCCGGAATCCTTCCGCGCGGCAGACGTGACAGTCCGGGCGCATGTACACGACCGGCTCCCGAAGAGTATCGATGCCCAGGCGCCTGACGGCGAGTGTCGGTGCGCCGCCCTGCGGGGAGGCTCCTGCGTATGGACGAGCCGGCATGTTGTTCACGAGAGCTGCACCTCATCGCGGTAGTCGGGAACCGAGCATGGCCAATGGAGCAGTTCCTCGATGCGCAGACGCAATCCGTCCGCCGCCGCCGGCTCGCCGTGCGTAATGTAGGTGTGGCGCGGCGGTGTTTGGAATCCGTCGAGCCAGTGCAGTATCCCGTCCCGGTCGGCGTGCGCGGAAAGGCTGTGCATTACCGCAACTTCGGCGCGAACCGGAATATATTCGCCATGAATCTTCACGGTTTTCGCGCCCTGGACGATCGCGGCGCCGCGGGTGCCGCCGGCCTGGAAGCCCGGGAACAGCAGGGTGTTGCGTGGATCGGGAGCAAAGGCCTTGAGGTGATGAACGACCCGGCCGCCGGTTGCCATTCCGCTCGCCGCGATGATGACCGCGGCCGTGTCGAGGGTGTTGAGCCGCCTGGATTCCTCGGGCGTGTTCACGATGCGCGCGGCACCGCACATGGCGTCGCACTGCTCCGGAGTCAGGCGATGCTCGCCGCGATGCGCATGATAGATGCGGTTGACGTTTGCCGCCATGGGGCTGTTAAGGAAAACGGGGAGATCCGGTATGCGTCCCAAGGCCTTGAGCTGGTGTACCAGATAAAGCAATGTCTGGGCTCGGCCAACGGCGAATGACGGCATGATTACGATGCCGCCGCGGGCATACGTCCGATTGATCACTTCCGCCAGTTGTTCCTTCGGGTCGCGGCGCTCATGGACGCGGTTGCCGTAAGTCGACTCGAGGACGAGATAGTGTGCCTCGTCGATGCGGCTGGGTGCGACCATGATTTCGTCGTCGTCGCGCCCAAGGTCGCCCGAGAAGACGATCGATACGCCTTGGCGCTGCAGTCTCACGAAGCTCGAGCCCAGGATGTGGCCCGACGGCGCGAGCGAAAAGCTCAACCCGTTGCCCAGGTCGACATTGGTGTCGAAGGAAACGGGCCGGAATCGTTTCAGCGACTGCTCCGCGTCGGCCCGCGTGTAGAGCGGCAGCGCCGGCTTGTGCTTGGAAAACCCGTGTTTATTCGCATAAGCCGCTTCCTCCTCCTGCAGGTGACCGCTGTCCGGCAGGAGTATCGCGCAGAGATCGGCCGTCGCTTCACTGCAATAAATTGATCCGGCGAATCCTTTCTTCACGAGCAGCGGCAGGTAGCCGCTGTGATCGATATGGGCGTGAGTAAGAACGACGGCATCGATCGCTCTCGCATCTCTCGGCAAGGGTGCCCAGTTGCGCAGTCGCAGTTGCTTGTAGCCCTGAAACAGGCCGCAGTCGATCAGCACGGTGCGCGTGCCGGCCGTCAGCAGATACTTGGAGCCGGTGACGGTGCCCGTGGCGCCGAGGAATGTAAGTTTCATGTTTTTTGATGAACCCGACTTTCTACCGGCCTTTGAAAAAGTTGTACAGAGGCACGTATACGAGCCCGAAGTACACGCCATAGGCAAAAGATTCCACCAGCCCCAGGAAAAAGCTTCCCCAACTGATCCAGGTAAAACCCGGCAGCAGCTTGAGCCACGCTTCATACATATGCTGGTCGAATGCAAGATCGTAAGCGACGCAGAAGACGTATGTGACCGCCAGAAACGAGCCTGTGGCGAGCGCGACGTCGCGCCAGTAGAGCTTAACCATGGTGCCCTCCATGCGCGTTCTCATCGGGCACGCGGCCGCTGTAGCTCGCGGGCGATTTGTCGAACTTTTCTCTGCAAGTATCGGAGCAGAAGTAATATGTGGTTCCGTCGTGCACCGCAGCGGCACGTGCGGTTTTGGCGTCTACCGACATGCCACATACGGGATCCTTCGCAGGACTGCTGGCGTCGTCCTCGCGCTTCGCGCCGCTGCCGTGATGACCGTGGCGTCCCATGACATGCGCCCCGCATCCGAAGCGCATCATGAAGAAGAAGAGGGCGCCCCAGGCGAGGATGGAAAGCAGCGGTTTGAAGCTTTCGATATCCATGATCTCATTCTCCATTGTGTGCGGCAGATTGGTGATGAATTCATGATCGAATAGGGGGGCTGTCCAGAGCATGACGGGTACATTACGTTTCGGTAATGAAAGGGTGCCACGACACGAGGAGGACGCAGGTTAGAGCCTCCAGCAACGGAGCGCTCCCGGAGCTGCTCTTCCAGGAATCGGCAACAGGGCTCGTCGTCATAGGCCAGGCAAGGCATCCGTATTGTGGCGCTACGCTGCAGCGGGAAGCCGCAGCGTGAACATGGTCAGCACATTGGGCGCGCTGGACACTGTGATGTTGCCCCCATGCAGATCCGCGATCGACTTCACGATGGTCAAGCCGAGTCCCGACCCTTCCGAGGAGCGCGTGCGGGCGCTGTCGGTGCGATAGAAGCGATCGAAGACGTAGGGCAGGTGTTCGGGTTGGATGCCCGGGCCGCTATTGCTGATAGACAAATCGACGAAACCTGTGCGGGCGGACGAGATTTCGATGCTCACCCGGCCTCCATCGGAGTGGCGCAGAGCGTTGGAGACGAGATTCTGAATGGCGCGCTGGATCAGAAGTTGATCTCCCGCCACCGTACCACCGCCCTCCGCATGAATTGAGAAGCGGCCTTCTTCGGTCAGTGTGCCGTAATAATCGATCACCTTGTCGACCTCGCTTCGTAAATCTACAGACTTACGCTCAATAACCGTCTCGGGGTTGTCGACCGTGGCGAGAAACAGCATGTCTTTGATCATGCGCGAGAGCCGCTCGAACTCCTCGATATTGGACGCGAGTAACGTTTCGTATTCATCCAGCGAGCGCTTCTTCGAGAGTGCGACCTGGGTCTCTCCCATGAGATTGCTCAGAGGCGTCTGCAGGTCGTGCGCGATGTCCGATGAGAATCGGCTCAACCTCCTGAACGAGTCCTGTAGTCGGTCCAACATGAGGTTGAAAGCGTTCACCATGTCGCCCAGTTCCCTGGGCGCATCCTCCGGGTCCAGGCGCTCATCCAGCCGGCTGCCGGTTATATTGCCCGCGGTTTGCGCCAATGCCTTTATCGGCCGAAGGGCGCGGCGCGATATTGCATAGCCGAGAAGCGCGGTGGCGAAGACACCGGTCACGAGAGTGATCAGCCCTTCACGGGCATGCGCGTCGAGGACGACACCGCTCATCGCGTCTTCGCGTGCCATGGTGAGCAATACCTTATCCGTCGACGCATCGCCTGCGCGTTCCCACGCGACTATCACGCGGCCGCGTTTTCGTCCCGCATCGTACCAGTCGCGTATATCGGTCAGATCGGGCGCGGCGTCCAGTGCGAGGGGGCGGTCTATGGGCAACGACTCGGCATTTGCCGTGGTGGCGGCAACGAGTCGTCCATTGCCGTCCCTGATGGACACCATTACGCTGCGCGGGCCATATGCGGCCTGTAAAAGATTGATCACCGTGTGCATGGCCTCCATGCCGCCGCGCTTCGCCAGCTGGTGCCGCATGATTTCCAGCGTTCCAAGCAGTGCAATGTCCTCGTGGCGTCTGAGCTGGTCGTTCAGCGAATGATAAAGATGGACACCCGCGACACTGAATACTGCAGTGGTGACAGCGGCAAAGAGCAACGCAAGCCGCGTCGCCAGTGCCATGCGTACATGCTTCTTCATTCCCGTTCCTCGACGACATACCCCATGCCGCGGACTGTGTGCAGAAGTTTGGTCGGAAACGGTTCGTCCATCTTGTTACGCAGGCGTCGAATCGCGACGTCGACCACGTTGGTGTCGCTGTCGAAATTCATGTCCCATACTTCGGATGCGATGCGGGCGCGAGACAGCACTTCTCCAGCGTGACTTGCCAGCAAATGAAGCAGCGTGTACTCCTTGGCGGTGAGGTCGATGCGCTTCCCGCCGCGATTTACACGTCGTTTCAAGACGTCGATTTCGAGATCGGCGACGCACACCATCTCTTGCTCGCGGTGTCGACCGCGGCGCACTAGGGAGCGGACACGCGCCAGCAGTTCGGAAAACGCGAAAGGTTTCGTGAGGTAATCGTCAGCCCCCAGCTCCAGTCCTTTGACGCGATCCTGAACGCCATCCCTGGCGGAGAGGAAGAGAACGGGGATATCTTTGCTCTTGCGTAAATCTCGGATGACATCCCAGCCGTGCATGCCGGGTAGCATCACGTCCAATATGATAAGTGCGTAATCCTCTGTTTTCGCCAGATGCAATCCGTCGTCGCCGGTGCGAGCGAGGTCTACGACAAATCCCGACTCGCTCAATCCCTTCTTCAGGTAGTCACCGGTTTTGGGCTCGTCCTCGATTACCAGAATGCGCATGTTGGTTCCTCCGCAGAGCATATATTGTGAAGCAAGGCTTTAAAACGGGGCGTGACAAGAATGTCTACGGTAGAGTCGGTGCCAATCGGCAGATCGCCTCAGTAATGGATGTGTGTACTGCTACGGACTCGGCGTGCAGCCGTGCCGAACGCGAAAAAGGGCACGACCACCCATTGCAGGAGCGGCGTTAATCCGACTTCGAGAACAGGAATAACCGGCATCGCAGTCGTGTAGGACCATGTATGACGGACCGTCGTGTTGAACCACTCGCTGAAGACTGTATAGAGGAGACCTGAGGAAATGGCGATTGTGCCGACGCGCAGGTATACCCGTCGTTCCAAGGGCCAGTCCTCGTTAGCGCCAACAAGCAGTGCGAGAACGAGGCTGCTGATCGCAATCAGCATGTCACCCCCGGTGCAATGCATAATGGCGAATGCGATCGTTTTCGGAGGCGCAGTCCAGAATATCGTATAGAGCGGAGTCTGGATGATCTCCCATATCAAGTGACCTGACAGCGAGAGCAAGAGATATTGCCTGATCGCACCAAGCCAGCTCCCCGCCGGTCCTGTCGTTGCCTCGCTTTGATTCACTTTCTTTCCTCGTAAAGGTCGTTTCCGGAATGAGTCAAACCGCCGATGAAGGTAACGTGCTCTCCGCGGTACAGATCATCTTTTGGAGCAACGGGCATTGACGTGACGGGCATGGATGCACGCAGTGAGCAGCGTGCCCGGCGAGCACACGCGCTTCGTCCTGCGACTGCCCGCTCGCTGATCAGCCGATTCCGCCGAGTGCCGGAAACAGCTGCAGCAGCCAGATGCTCAGCGCATTCATTTGCCCGAAGATCATGGCAAACCCCATCAGCACCATGATCGAGCCGGCCGCAAATTGCAGAGGGCGTCCCACGCGGCGCAGCACTCTCATCCTGCGGCTCAACTCCCGCGTAAACAGGGCGGCGAGCACGAACGGCACGCCGAGTCCCAGCGAATAGGCAGCGAGCAGGGCGACGCCTTGCGATATCGAGCTTTGCGCCGCGCTCAGGGCGAGTATGGCGCCGAGCACGGGCCCGATGCATGGCGTCCAGCCGAAGCCGAATGCCATGCCGAGCAGGAGCGCGGCGAGTGGCGTGCCGCTTGCGAGACGCGGATGGAAGCGCACATCGCGATGTACCCAGGCGACGCGCCGCAACACACCGAGCATCATCAACCCGAACGCGACCACGGTCGCACCCGCGAGCAGGTTCGCTTCGTAGCGGTACTTGAGCAGCAACCCTCCCGCCGCGGTCGCGCCGGCGCCGAGCGCGACGAAGACGGCGCTGAAGCCGAGCACGAAGAACAGGCTCATCAGCGCCGCGGCAACGCGTGTGTCTGTCGCGATCGGCCGCTGTTCCACCGGTACCGAAGTACCGGCCACATACGACACGTACGCAGGCACGAGCGGCAGCACGCACGGCGAGAGAAACGAGATCATGCCTGCGCCAAACGCCGTCGCCTGGCCTATCAGAGTCGCTTCCATCATCCGGCCGGCGGGAAGGGGCGCGAGGCGGCTTTCGTGAAAAACCGCGCGTCATCCGCCTGCGTTCGTACCGCCGCTCTACTGGGCTGCCTTGTCTGCATCAGCCGGTGCTTTCTCCTTGGACTTCATTGTGCCGTGCGGCCTCTCGTCATGGCGTCCGCCGGTCATGGGCGGAGCTTTGCGCTCCTTGTCCTGCGAAGCGGAAGGCTTGGCGCTGCCGTGCGGCTTCTCATCGTGACGTCCCTGTGCCGCGGCCGTGCCCATCATCGCTACGGCCGCCAGTATCGCTATCAGGGTATTTACGGTTTTCATGATCCATTCCTTTTACGCGCCGGAACCGAAGTGAGCGGCGCGCCGGCGCTCGCATGCCGCTCGCGTGATCAAGATGCTCCAGTCAGCGCCTGCCGTACGACGCATATACGGAGGCGCGGCCATCGAGGCCCACCAGCAGCACGTCATACGAATCGGCGCGCGGACCCTGCTCCATGCCCGGCGAGCCCACCGGCATGCCGGGAACCGCGAGTCCGCGCGCTTTCGGCCGTTCCGCGAGGAGACGCCTGATCTCGCGCGCCGGCACGTGACCTTCGATCGCGTAACCCGCGATGACCGCCGTATGGCAACCGCCGAGCGCATGGGGAATGCCGTAACGCGCGCGGACTATCGACGCGTCCTCTACATCCTGCGGCTTCACACGGAAGCCGCTCGCCCGCAGATGATCCATCCACGAGCCGCAGCACCCTCATCCGGGATTGCGGTAAACGGTGATCGTGTCCTCGGCCGCGTAAGCGGTCTGTCCCGCAACGAGAGTCGCCGCGAATAGCGTCAAGAGAAAATCGCGTCTGTGCATGGTGTCGCTCCTATCCGGTTATGAGTGCCTATTGCGCGGCGATGATGACGTAATCCCTGCCGTCCTGGACGAAGGTGAACTCCACCTTTTTTCCCACCGCGAGCTTGTCGAGTAACGCCTTGTCCTTCACCTTGAATGCCATGGTCATCGCCGGCCAGTTGAGCGCCTTCACCGGATCGTGCGCGAGCGTCACGGCGCTCTTCGCGGCATCGGTTTTCTTCACCACGCCGCTCGCGCGATGCGCAGGGCTTTGCTTTGCCGCGGTCTGTGCGCAGGGTGCCTGGTGCTCCGCCGCTTTCGCCTGGGGATTGGGATTGGGGCCACAGTCGGCCGCGGCCGCTCCGGCCGTGAGCGCGAAAACGCCTGCGAATACGAGTGCTGTGAGCTTCATGAGGTTCTCCTTTCGGACAGAGGGGGATGAGACAAGCTTGCTTCGCGCTCGAGTCCGCGCGCGAGGCGCCATTGCTTCACGAGCGCGTAGATCGCGGGAATCACGATCAGGGTCAGCACCGTCGAGGACACCATGCCGCCCACCATCGGGGCCGCGATGCGGCTCATGACCTCGGAGCCGGTGCCAGTGCCCCACATGATGGGCAGCAGGCCGGCCATGATCGCGACCACCGTCATCATCTTCGGGCGCACGCGGTCGACCGCGCCTTCCATGACTGCGTCGTAGAGATCGGCGAGGGTCGCCTCGCGCGCCTGCGCGCGGCATTTCGCTTTGGCGTCTTCCCAGGCGTTGTCGAGATAGATCAGCATGACCACGCCGGTTTCGGCCGCCACGCCGGCCAGCGCGATGAACCCGACGGCCACCGCCACGGACACGTTGTAATGCAAGACCCACATGAGCCACACGCCGCCAACCAGAGAGAAGGGCACGGACAGCATGACGATCAGGGTTTCGGTGAGCCGCTTGAAATTGAGGTAGAGCAGCACGAAGATCGTGAGCAGCGTGATCGGCACGACGATCTTCATTTTCTCGATCGCGCGCTGCATGTACTCGAACTGGCCGCTCCAGGTCGCGTAGTAGCCGGGCGGAAACTTCACTTGCTCATTGACCGCCTTGCGGGCTTCGGCCACGTAGGAGCCGATGTCGCGGTCGCGGATATCGACGAAGATGTAGGCCGACAGCAGGGCGTTTTCCGTCCGTATCCCGGGAGAGCCCTTGGAGACGGCGACTTTCGCCAGCTGGCCGAGCGGGATCATCGCCCCGTCCATCGTCGGTACCAACACTTCACGGGCAATCGCCTGGGGATCGCTGCGCAGCTCGCGCGGATAACGGATGGTGACGCCGAAGCGCTCGCGTCCTTCCACCGTCGTGGTGACCATCTCGCCGCCGAGCGCGGTGGCAATCACCTCCTGCAGGTCGCCGATCGCCAGTCCGTAGCGGGCGAGCTGGTTCCGGTCCGGCTCGATGTTGAGGTAGAACCCGCCGGTGATGCGCTCGGCGAATGCGCTCGTCGTGCCCGGGACCCGTTTTACCACCGCTTCGATTTCCTTGGCGATTTTTTCCATCTCGCCCAGGTCCTTGCCGAAGACCTTGATGCCGATCGGCGTGCGGATGCCAGTGGAGAGCATGTCCAGACGAGCGCGGATCGGCATCGTCCAGGCATTCGATATCCCCGGAAACTGCAGTGCCTTGTCCATTTCGGCGATCAGCTTCTCGGTGGTCATGTCCGGGCGCCATGCCGATTCCGGCTTGAGATTGATCACCGTTTCGAACATTTCCACCGGCGCCGGATCGGTCGCGGTGGCGGCACGGCCGGCCTTGCCGTACACGGACTCCACCTCGGGGAAGCTCTTGATGATCTTGTCCTGGGTCTGCATCACGTCCGCGGCCTTGGTGATCGACATGCCCGGGAGCGACGCCGGCATGTAGAGCAGCGTGCCTTCGTTGAGTGCCGGCATGAATTCCGTGCCGAGCTTAGACGCCGGATAAGCCGACAGGACCAGCACCACGACGGCGAGAAAGATCGTGAGCTTCTTCCACCGCATGATGCCGGCAATGACCGGACGATAAACCCAGATCAGGAAGCGATTCACCGGGTTGCGGGCCTCGGGCATGATGCGTCCCCGGATGAACAGCATCATCAGCACCGGCACCAGCGTCACGGAAAGCAGCGCAGCGCCGGCCATCGCGAAAGTCTTGGTATAGGCGAGCGGCGCGAACATGCGGCCTTCCTGCGCTTCCAGCGTGAATACCGGCAGGAAGGATACGGTGATGATGAGCAGCGAGAAGAAGAGCGGCGGGCCCACCTCCTTGCACGCATCGATCATCGCCTCGGCGCGGGATTCGCCTTCCCGCAGGCGTTCGAGATGCTTGTGCGCGTTCTCGATCATGACGATCGCGGCGTCCACCATGGCGCCGATCGCAATCGCGATGCCACCCAGACTCATGATGTTGGAATTCATGCCCAATGCGCGCATGGCGATGAACGCGATCAGTACGCCCACCGGCAGCATCAGGATCGCCACCAGCGCGGAACGCACATGCAGCAGAAACACGATACAGACCAGGGCGACGATGATGGATTCTTCCGCGAGGGTCCGTTGCAAAGTCGCAATGGCGCGGTGTATGAGGTCCGACCGATCGTAGACGGCCTGGATGGAGACGCCCTCCGGAAGGCCGGCCGAGATCTCGGCGATCTTGGCCTTGATGTTGTGAATCACGTCGAGCGCGTTCTGGCCATAGCGGGACATCGCGATGCCGGAGACCACCTCGCCGTCGCCATTCAATTCGGTGAGGCCGCGCCGTTCGTCCGGAACGAGCTCGACGCGCGCAATGTCGCGCACCAGCACGGGCGTGCCCTTGTCGCTTTTCACGACCAGATTCTCGAGATCGGTTCTACCGCGCAGATAGCCTTTGCCGCGCACCATGTACTCGGTTTCAGCCATCTCGACGACCCGACCGCCGACGTCGCGGTTCGAATCGCGGATCACCTGCGCCACCTTCGCCAGCGCAATGCCGTACGCGCGCAGCTTCACGGGGTCGACCGTCACCTGATAGGTTTGCACGAAACCGCCGATCGAGGCGACTTCCGCCACGCCCTGCGCCTTCGCGATCTGATAGCGCAGGTACCAATCCTGTATCGTGCGCAGTTCCGCGAGCGTCCGGTTCGCGGCCGTCACGGCATACTGGTACACCCAGCCCACGCCGGTCGCGTCGGGACCCAGCTGCGGACTGATGCCCTTGGGCAGACGGCCGGCCGCGAAGTTGAGGTACTCGAGCACCCGCGAGCGCGCCCAGTAGATGTCCGTGCCGTCTTCGAAGATGACGTAGACGAAGGAAGCGCCGAAGAACGAGAAGCCCCGCACCACCTTGGACTTCGCAACGGCCAGCATGGCGGTGGTGAGCGGGTAAGTGACCTGGTCCTCGACCACCTGGGGCGCCTGGCCGGGATACTCGGTGTAGATGATCACCTGCACATCGGAGAGATCCGGGAGCGCATCGAGCGGTGTCCTGAGCACGGCATATGCACCGGCCGCCACGACGAACAGCGTGGCGAGCAGCACGAGAAAACGGTTTTTCGCCGACCACTCTATTATTTTTGCGAGCATGTCGAGTATCCGTCAGTGTCCGGCGTGGGATTTCGCCGCACCCCCGGCCGCAGGCGCAACCGGCTTCACGCCCGTGATCACCCATTCGCCGGGTTTGCGCTCGACGAACTCGAAGGTCACGCGCGCGCCGGGCCGCAAATCCTTGAGCAATCCCTCGTTGGCGACCTTGAATTCCATCGTCATCGCCGGCCACTTGAGGCTCGCGATGGAGCCGTGACTCACGCTGACGGTGCCGGCCTTCGCGTCGACACCTTCGACGACGCCTTCCGCCTTGTGTCCCACCGATGCCGGCGACGGCGACCCGGCCGACGCAGTGCCGCCGCCGAATCCGCCGATGGCCGCCTTCAGATTGCTCTCGGCATCGATGAGAAAGTTCGCGCTGACCACCACCTGCTCGCCGCTCTTCACGCCGGAGAGCACTGCGACGTAATCGTCGTTGCGCGCGCCGAGCTCGACGACTCGGGGCTCGTAGCGGCCTTCCCCCAACTGCACCAGCACGATGCGCCGCACGCCGCTGTCGATCACGGCGGAGGCCGGAACGGTCACCACCTTTCCCTGGCCCGCAACCGGGAGCTCGACATCGGCGAACATGGCGGGCTTGAGGAGCTGGCCCGGATTCGCGAGCTCGACGCGGACCGGCACGGTGCGCGTCTCCGGCTTGAGCGTCGGATAGACGTATGTGATGCGTCCGCTGAACGTCCTGCCCGGATATGCGTTGATGCGCACGGTGGCTTTGGCGCCCGTCTTCACCAGCCCGATGTCCTGCTCGAACACGTCCGCGATCACCCACACGGCCGAGAGATCGGCGACCTGATACAACGCTTCACCCGGCATGAACCGCATGCCCTGCAGCGCTTTCTTCTCGGTGACGATGCCGGACACGGGCGAGCGGAACGTGAGGGTGCGTTTCGCGTCGCCCGATTTTGCGAGCATCCGGATCTGCTCGTCGGAGATGTCCCAGTTCCTGAGCCGCAGCAGACTTGACTCGGCGAGCTCCCGCATGCCGCTGCGCGCCGCGCTGTCCGCATCCTTCAGGGCTTCGACGCCTTGAGCGGCAATCGCATATTCCCGTTGTGCGGACACCAGCTCCGGGCTGTACACCTCGAACAGCGGCTGTCCCTTGCCGACCGGCTGACCCGTGACGTTGACGTACAGGCGCTCGACATAGCCTTCGAACTTCGGCGAGATCGCATAGATGCGGCGCTCGTCGGGCTCGACGCGTCCTGCGGCGCGCACGACGCGGTCGAGCGCACGCAAGCTCGCCGTTTCCGTGCGCACGCCGAGCTTCTGGACTTTGTCGGTGGTGATGCGGATCTGGCTTGCGGCGCCGGGCTCTTCCTTCTCTTCGCCTGCGTATACCGGGATGTAATCCATGCCCATCGGGTCTTTCTTGGGCACGGGGGACGTATCGGGCAAGCCCATGGGATTGCGGTAATAGAGGATTTTCCGTTCCTGCGTGCCGCTTGCCGACGTTGCGGTGGCGCTCGTGGCGGGCGCCGCATGTTGCGCGCCGCGGCTGCCGTACCAGTAACCCGCAGCTGCGGCGGCTCCGGCCACCACGATGACGAGGGCGATGCCGGGGGCTTTCATAATTCTTCTCCCAGGAGTTTCTCGATGTCCGCGATCCGCATCTGCGCCTCGACCTGAACCTTGAGCTGATTCTGCTTCGCCTGCCGGATCGAGCGCTGCGCGTCGAGCAGCGTGGCGAAGTCCACCTTGCCGTTCTGATACGCGGCGAGCGCGGACTGGAAAGTGAGATCGGTCTGCGGCAGCAGGCTGTTCTCGAGCAGAGCTTCGGTGCGCCGCGCCGCCTCCATCGCGGAGAGGTTTTCGGATAGCTCCGCCAGCACCTGGTTCGCCGCGGCTTCGCTGCGCGCGCGTGCTGCAGAGAGCATCGCCTCGGATTCGCGCTCCTGCGAGCGCCGCGTCTTCTGCTGCAGCGGGATGTTCATTTCTATCATCACCTCCCATTCGCGCACCGAGTTGCGGTACTGGATGGGCGCGATGCCGAGCGTGAAATCGGGGTAGCGGTTCTTGTAGGCAAGCTCACGCGCCTTTTCGGCGGACCGCACGCGAGCCTCCTCGGTGAAGAGCTGCGGATTGCGGCTGCGCACGCGCGCCTCGAGCGCCGCGTAATCCAGCTTCGCGGGGGGCGGCAGAGCGCGCAACCGTTGCGGCGCGGCGAGAGGGGCCACGGCGGGCCGGGCAAGCAGGCCATTCAGCCGGGCCTCCATCTGCCTGCGCTCGTTTTCCAGCGACACGAGCTCGTTGCGCAGGTTGGTCTGCTCGACCTGTGCGCGGATCACGTCCTGCTGCACGGCGAGGCCGCCGGCGTAGCGCACCTGGGCGACTTTCTCCAGCCGCATCACGAGATCGAGAATTTCGCGGGTCAGGCGTTCGCTGCGATGGACGTAATAAAGCTGTGCAAAGGCGGTCTTGATGCGCGCGGAAATCTCCGCCCAGGTGCCCAGCGCGCGGCCTTTCGCGCCTTCGGCATCGTGCCGCGCGATCTCGCGCTTGAGATCGCGCTTGCCGAACCACGGCACGTCCTGCATGAGGAGATAGCGGTTGCTGCCTACGCGGGCGGGCAAGAGCGTGGCGTTCTGCTCCTCCATGCGCGTGATGTCGCGGAACTCGTTGCGGAACTTCGGATCGGGCAGCGCGCCGGCCGGATAGACGCGCTCGTCGGCGGCCGTCGCCTCCAGCCGCATGGACGAATACTCGGGATTACGCTCGCGCGCCATCTCGAGCAGGCTCTCGACCGTGGCGCCGGGCGGCGACTCCTGCGCCTGCAACGGTGCGGCGAAAGACACTGCCAGTGCGATCCCGCATGCGCGCAGTCGCGCGCCGCGCACACCGGACAAAACCACCGAAAACGATATGGACATGAAACGCTCCCCGACAAGACGACACTCGTTGTGCGCCTGCGGCGCGCAACGCCTTGCACGACTTGCGGGAGGATCAGATGCGCAGGACCTGGAAGCGGATGGCGAGCGGTGGTGCGGTGCTTCTCTGCAGCAGGGCGGGGAGCACGGTGTCGCCGTTGACCGAGTGAGGCTCGGCCGGGGCGACGATCATGACGGGCAGCGTGGGCGCTGCAGCGGCTGCGGCCAGAGTGCCGCCGCCCACCGACTGATCGCCCGCGTAGTGCTGATGACACATGTTCATGTCCGCCGCTGGGCCTGCAGGATGCTCTTCGCAATCGCCCGCCATGGGCGGCGTCCCGGCATCATAGCTCTCGTGCACGCCCGGTGCGGGCAGCTCGCCCAGGAAAGCGGGGCACGCGTACGCAGCCGCGACCGCCTGCATGCAGAGCAGGGCGATGCAGAAGCGTGCGAACAGCGATTTGAAGCGGCGGCTGAACATGGGGCGCTGATTATCGGCCTTTGTTTTGAACGTCGTCAATCGCATCGGCCATCGATGCAACGGCTACAGCGTAACGGAGACGGCGTTACGCGGGTTGATCCAGGTCAATTGGATCCGCTGCCGCGCACGGCGGCTGCTTGTGCTTTCCGGCAGGTACAGCGCTTGCGTCCAGCGCTAAAAAATCGTGCTGTGACTGGCACAGCACCATACACTTCGACAGCACTGGGAGGTTCCGTATGTTGCGGAGCTTCAAAAAATCGATACAGCGTCTCGGGCGCCGGCTGGGTGTCGACGTGAGACCGTTCGAGCCCAATTCGTCCGACGTGGCCCGGCTCCAGGCCGTGATCGAGTCGCAGGGCATCGATCTCGTGCTCGATGTCGGCGCGAATTTCGGCACGTACGCGGAATCGCTGCGCAGCGGCGGCTATCGCGGCAGGGTGGTGTGCTTCGAGCCGCTGTCCGACGCGCATGCGCACCTGCAGAAGCTCGCCCGGCGGGATCCGCTCCTGGTCGTCGCACCGCGGGCCGCGATCGGTGCAGAAGAGGGCGAGACCGAGATCAACGTCTCGAAGAATATGATGAGCAGCTCCCTGCTGCCCATGTGCCCGCTGCATTTGGAGACCTGTCCGGAGTCCATCTACGTAGGCCGGGAACGCGTGCGGGTGACGAGGCTCGACGCCGCGGCGCCGGAATACATCGGAGCGAGCTCCCGCGTGCTGCTCAAGGCCGATACGCAGGGATACGAGGTTTACGTCGTGGAAGGCGCGCGAGGCATATTGTCCCGCGTTCGGGTCCTGCAGCTGGAGCTTTCGCTGGCTCCCCTATACGACGGCGAGATCGGTTTCTTCGATATGGTGCAGAAGCTGAAAGGCATGGACTACGAGCTCTTCTCGCTCATTCCCGCCTTCACCGATGCCCGGAACGGGCGGATGCTCGCGCTCGATGCGATATTCATCCGTGCAGATCGCATTGATGCGTGAAGCGTTGGAGACGATGTTGCTGCACGTGCAGTGCCTGCAGGATACGCCGGAACGTTCACGAAAAAAACGCCGGGCGCGAGGCCCGGCGCAGCATTAAGCGGTCGCAGGAGAGCGAGAGACCGCCCGGTCAACGCAGCTTGATTGCCTGGATGTCGGCTTTGGCCCCTATGCCCAGCGTTCTCACGAACGAGACATAGTGGCCTCGCGTGGTTATGTTGTCGTCGTGCGTGGCAAAGCCTACGTTGTAGACCCCGCCCTCTTTCAGCGTCTTGTCGTCGCTGTTGGTGAGTCCGAGAGGACGCACGATCACCACGGTCCACAGGCCATCCTTCCAGCTGGCGAGCGCCTTATTGTCGGCCGCCGAGCCTTTCGCATCCTCGCGGCTCACGACGTAATCGGGAATCAGGTCGCCTTCCTTCCAGCCCGCGTTCGGGTCGAAAGGCACGGCGTTTCGCTCGCGAATGAGGAAGTGGTCGCCCTTGCGCAGTTGCTCGGCCGTGATGGACTTGTACCCGACCTTTTTCTCGTCCCACATGAATTTCGGCTGGTGGGTGGCGGCGTCCGCGTTGCCGCTGAACATGTCCTTGCCGGCATCCGAGTTCCGGAATTCCAGCACGTGGCCGTC
>Ga0255338_1001190_pt1 | contig 53149 bp, 45 predicted proteins | sample MeOH1_35cm_T4_19_FD_203715 | JGI IMG/M metagenome (GOLD analysis project Ga0255338, IMG submission 203715) | Sandy soil microbial communities from University of British Columbia, Vancouver, Canada - MeOH1_35cm_T4_195 | ecosystem: Engineered > Artificial ecosystem > Sand microcosm > Unclassified ... | reverse complement strand
TAGGTCGAGCAGTTCTACGACCCGGTCAAGAACATGTTCCTGCCGGACCGCTTCATCAAGGGCGAGTGCCCGAAATGCGGCGCCAAGGACCAGTACGGCGATTCCTGCGAGGTGTGCGGCACCACCTACGCGCCCACCGACCTGAAGAACCCGTACTCGGTGGTGTCGGGCGCCACGCCGGTGCGCAAGTCGTCGGCCCACTATTTCTTCAAGCTGTCCGACCCGCGCTGCGAGACCTTCCTGCGCGAGTGGGTGGCCGACCTGGCCCAGCCGGAAGCCGCCAACAAGATGCAGGAATGGCTCGGCGCCGAGGGCGAGGCCTCCACGCTGTCGGACTGGGACATCTCGCGCGACGCGCCCTACTTCGGCTTCGAGATCCCGGGCGCGCCCGGCAAGTACTTCTACGTGTGGCTGGACGCGCCGATCGGCTACTACGCCAGCTTCAAGAACCTGGCCGAAAAGAAAGGCATCGACTTCGACGCCTGGGTCGGCCCGCACTCCACCGCCGAGCAGTACCACTTCATCGGCAAGGACATCCTCTACTTCCACACGCTGTTCTGGCCGGCCATGCTGCGCTTCTCGGGCCACCGCACGCCGACCAACGTGTTCGCCCACGGCTTCCTGACCGTGGACGGCGCCAAGATGAGCAAGTCGCGCGGCACCTTCATCACCGCGCAGAGCTACATCGACACCGGCATGAACCCGGAATGGCTGCGCTACTACTTCGCCGCCAAGCTCAACGCCAGCATGGAAGACCTCGACCTGAACCTCGAGGACTTCATCGCGCGCGTCAACAGCGATCTGATCGGCAAGTACGTCAACATCGCCAGCCGCGCCGCCGGCTTCCTGGTCAAGCGCTTCGACGGCGCGGTGGACGAGGCCGCGCTCGCGCACCCGCTGCTCAAGCAGCTGCGCGAGGCCGCGCCGCAGGTCGCGCAGCTTTATGAAAGCCGCGAGTACAGCAAGGCGCTGCGCCTGGTGATGGAGCTGACCGACGCGGTCAACGCCTTCGTCGACACCGAGAAGCCGTGGGAACTGGCGCGCGACGACGCCAGGCGCGCCGCCCTGCACGCGGCCTGCTCGGTCTCGCTCGAGGCGTTCCGCCTGCTCACCGTCTACCTCAAGCCGGTGGTGCCGCAGATGGCCGCCGGCGTGGAGCGCTTCCTCAACGTCGAGCCGCTCGACTGGCGCGCGATCGACAAGCAGCTGAGCGCCGCGCGCCCGGTGCAGCCGTACTCGCACCTGATGACGCGCGTGGACGCCAAGCAGGTCGACGCGCTGCTGGCCGCCAACCGCGACTCGCTGCAGGCCGCCGCGCCGGCCGGCGCCGATGCCGGCGCCGCCGCGATCGAGCCGGTCGCCGAGACCATCACCATCGACGACTTCGCCAAGGTGGACCTGCGCGTGGCGAAGATCGTGGCCTGCCAGAAGGTGGAAGGCTCGAACAAGCTGCTGCAGCTCACGCTGGACGCGGGCGAAGGCAAGACCCGCAACGTCTTCTCCGGCATCCAGTCGGCCTACGCGCCCGAGCAGCTGGTCGGCAAGCTGACCGTGATGGTGGCCAACCTGGCGCCGCGCAAGATGAAGTTCGGCCTGTCCGAAGGCATGGTGCTGGCCGCCTCGGCCGCCGACGAGAAGGCCACGCCGGGCCTGTGGATCCTGGAGCCGCACGACGGCGCCGTGCCCGGCATGCGCATCCGCTGAGCGCGCGCCGGTGCGCAGGCGAGCGCGCCCGCGCGCCACGCGGCGGCCGGCCCGGGCGATTGACGACACCGCGCCGGCAAGCCCATACTGCATTCCTGCCCCACAAGGGCGTTGATGGAGTCCCTGGCATGCCCGACAGCGTTCCCGGCCACGCTCCCGTCGCCGGTACCCCGCGCAGCGGCCCACGCCTGCGCCAGCCCTTTCCCCTCGCCGCCTTCCACCCGCGCCTGCGCGACAGCCTGCGGGACTACGACCGCGCCACCTTCGCCAAGGACCTCGCCGCCGGCCTGACCGTGGGCGTGGTGGCGCTGCCGCTGGCGATGGCCTTCGCCATCGCCTCGGGCCTGCCGCCCCAGGCCGGCCTGTTTACCGCCATCATCGCCGGCTTCCTGATCGCCGCGCTGGGCGGCTCGCCGGTGCAGATCGGCGGCCCCGCCGGCGCCTTCATCGTCATCGTCTACGGCATCGTGGCGCGCTACGGCGTGGCCAACCTGCTGATCGCCACCATCCTGGCGGGGATGCTGCTGTTCGCGATGGGGCTGTTCCGGCTCGGCACGCTGGTGCGCTTCATTCCGGTGGCCATCGTGATCGGCTTCACCAACGGCATCGCGGTGCTGATCATGGTGTCGCAGATCGGCGACTTCCTCGGCCTGCGCACCGGCAAGCTGCCGGGCGACTTCCTCTCGCAGATGCGCGTGCTGGGCCAGGCGCTGCCGACCATATCGTGGCCCACGGTGGCGCTCGCGCTGGGCTCGCTGGCGGTGGTGGCGGGCTGGTCGCGCCTCGCGCGGCTGGCGGACCGGCGCCGGCATGCCGCGCCGGCGCCGGCGCAGCCGCCGGCCGCGCCCGGGCGCTGGAGCCGGGTCCTGTCGATGGTGCCCGGCACGGTGGTGGCGCTGGTACTGGCCACCGCGGCCAACGCGCTGCTGGAGTTGCCGGTGGAGACCATCGGCACGCGCTTCGGCGGCATCCCGCAGGGCCTGCCGCCGTTCGCGCTGCCGCACCTGAGCTGGCAGCTGGCGCAGCAGCTGCTGGCGCCCACGCTGACCATCGCGCTGCTCGGCGCGATCGAGTCGCTGCTGTGCGCGCGCGTGGCCGACAGCCTCATCGACGACCGCCACGACCCCAACCAGGAACTGATGGCGCAGGGCATCGCCAACATCGTCACGCCGTTCTTCGGCGGACTGCCGGCCACCGGCACCATCGCCCGCACCGTCACCAACGTGCGCAGCGGCGGACGCACGCCGGTGGCCGGCATCATCCACGCCGCCACGCTGCTGGTGATCATGCTGGCGGCGGCGCCGCTGGCCAGCGCCATCCCGCTGGCCACGCTGGCCGCCATCCTGCTCTACGTGGCGTGGAACATGGGCGAATGGCACGTGTTCGGGCTGGCGCACCTCAAGCGCTTCAGCAACAACTACCGCATCATCATGCTCGGCACCTTCGTGCTGACGGTGGTGTTCGACCTCACCGTGGCGGTGCAGGTGGGGCTGGTGCTGGCCTGCCTGTTCTTCATCTACCGCATGGCCTCGCTGACGCAGATCGAGCCGATCGCGCCGGCCGAGCTGCCGCCGGCGCCCGGCGGCGCGCTGCCGGCGGGCGAGGTGCAGGCCTACCGCATGACCGGCGCGCTGTTCTTCGGCGCGGTCAACAAGGTGGAAGCGCTGATCGACCCGCGCGACCGCAGCCAGCCGGCGCCGGCGGTGCTGATCCTGGAAGTGGGCAAGCTGGTGGCGCTGGACACCACCGGGCTGGACACGCTCGACGCGCTGCGCCGCACGCTGGCGCGCCGCGGCGGCACGCTGGTGGTGTGCAACGCCGCCGCGCAGGTGTTCTCGCTGATGCGGCGCGCCGGCTTCCTGGAGCGCATGGGCCCCGAGAACTGCTGCGACACGCTGGCCGCGGCCTGCGCCCGCGCGGGCGTGCTGCTGGCCGGGCGCGCTGCCCGCGATGCCGCCCAGGCGACGCAGGCCGCCCCCGCCGCGCCGCCGGCCTAGCTAGCCGCCCTGCATCTTCGACGGATCGTCGCTGCGCGAGGTGTGCGTCACCTTGCCGGCGGCGTCGAAGTGCACGTTGAAGAAGGCCTTGTCCTGCGAGCTCTCCCACCAGCGGTAGCCCCACACCTCTTCCTTCTTGAGCGCGAACGCTTCCACCTTGGTCGGCTTGCCGAGCAGGCGGCGGATGTCGTCGCGGCTCATGCCGGCATGCACGCGCGCGAAATTCTCCGCGGTCAGCACCTGCTCGATGGCGCCGACCTTGCCGTCCGCGCCGATGGTCACCATCCACGTGGTGGCGCCCTCGGGCCCGCGCGGGTATTCGAGCCGGCGCGCGCCGTTGTCCTCCTCCCACACGATTTCCGGGCGCCCGGCCTGGCGCCGCACGTCGTCCTCGCCCGACTGGCCGACCACGATGCCCTTGAACAGCTCGCTGTCGGGCTTGACGGCGTTCCATACCGAGCGCGCGCCCTCGCCCGCCTTCTTCATGGCTTCGTCGACCTTCTGCTGGTCGCAGCCGAACAGCGCAAGCACGGAGGAAATCAGTCCCATGGCGGCAAGGCGCCGGTACGGCGCGTGAGTGGAGAACATGGCGAAAACGCGCCCGCCGGGCTCAGCGCGCGCGGGCATCCGAGGCGGCGCCGGCCGGCGCTGTGGCGTTGTCGGTAGTGGTGTCCTGGCTGGCATCGGTCTGGCTCCTTGCGCCCGCGGCGCGGCGGGAAGTACCGCTGAACAGGTTGCCCCAGCTGTCGAAGCGGCGGTTGAACAGCACGGACAGCCCGTTGATCGAGCCGCCCTTGGCAATCAGCGACCAGCGCCGCGAGAAGGCCCAGGTCAGCTTGACCACGTTGGAGGCGCTGGTCAGGCTCTGCTCGTAGCCAACCGAGATCTTCTCGGTCACGGCCTTGCCCACGCTCACCACCTGCTGGTCGTTCAGGCCCGCGGTGCTGGGGCCGATCGAGAACTCGTCGATGCCGAGCTGCTGCACCACGCCCTTGCCCGCGCGCCCGCCCAGCATGCCCAGCGCCGCGCCGCCCAGCGCGCCGGCGCTGAGCTGCCGCTGCTGGCCGCTGGTATTGCTCTCGGCGCCGTAGCCGAACATCAGCCACGACAGCTTGTCCTCGTCCGGCACGTTGGGCTCGGACACCAGCCGCACGCGCGGCAGGCGCACCGTGCCGGTCACTTCCACGCCGGCCGCCACTTCCTGGTTGCGGCGCATGGCGCGGATGTTCAGGTTGGGATTGTCCACCGGGCCGTTGAAATTGACGATGCCGCGCTCGATGTCCAGCTTGCGCCCGAACGCCTCGTAGGTGCCGTCGGTCACGCGGATGGTGCCGGTGGCGCGCAGCGGCGTGAGCGGCGCGCTGCGTACGCCGAGCTGGCCGCCGAGCCGCAGGTCGGCGCCGGCGCCGCGGAAGCGGAAGTTGTCGCCGAGGTCCAGCGTGAGGTCGATCAGCGGGCTGAAGCGGCCGGCCGGCTTGGTTTCCGGCACCGGCGTGGCGGCGGTCTTCAGCTCGCGCTGGTCGCGCCGGCGCACCACCACCACGTCGTCGCCAAGCACCGGGGCGCCGGCCTTGGGCAGGTCGAACAGCCCGCGGTCCACGCGGAACTTGCCGCGGATCACGATCTGGCGGTTCTCGTTGAGGATGCTGGCGTCGCCGGAAACGATCAGGGTGCGCTCCGGGCTGGCGAAGATCTGCAGCTTGTCGGCCACGATCCGGCCGGTCAGGTTGGGGTCAGTGTCGCCCAGCTTGATGTTGCCGGTGGCGACGATCTTGCCGTCGCCGCCGTGGAACTCCACCTGCCGGAGCTCGATCGTGTCCTGGTCCAGCGCCACGCGCACCACGCCGCCGGTCAGGCGGATGCCTTCGTCGTACAGCGTCAGCGCGATGTCCTCGCCGTCGATGTTGCCGGTCAGCAGCGGCTTGCCCACCGTGCCCGCCAGTTGCAGCACGGCCGCCAGCCGGCCCTCGAACGCATATTGCGGGCCGCTCAGCGCCTCGAGCGTCTTGAGCCGGGGGATGTCCGCCGTCACCTTGCCCGCCAGCGCCGAGGCCGGCGTCACCGTCATCAGGCCCTGCTCCTGCAGCAGCCCGGCCGAGGCGTCCACCGTCACCCGGCCCAGCCGCGAAGCCTCGATGCCGCCGCGCAGGTTGACGCGGTTGCCGGCCAGGTCGGCGCGCAGCGCGCTCTCGCCCAAACCCAGCGTGGTGAAGCCGCGCCCCGCGTTGACCGAGAGGTCGCCGCTGCGCCGGCGCAGCTCGGCGAAGCCGGCCGCGCTCTCGGCCAGCGTGACGTTCCAGCGCCCGTCCAGCACCAGGTCCGAGCGCAGCGGCGGCGCCTCGCCGGTGAACGCCTCGGCGAGGCGCAGCAGGTTCGCCACCTCCAGGCCGTCGAGCTTGCCCTGCGTGCGGATGCGCCCGTGGTCGAACTCGAAGCCGTCCACGTCGACGCGGGCGTGCTCGAACTGCAGGCCGGCCGCGCCCAGCTTCACGCGCTGGTCCGCCACCTGCAGCGACGCCGGCGCCAGCAGGCGCACGTTGGCGGTGCCGCGCTCCTCGAGCGTGCGGATGGTGCCGCTCCAGCCCGCCGCGCCCTGCCACGCGCCCTGCCCGGCCAGGGCCAGGTCGAGCGGCTTGCCGTGCATCGCGCCGGCCGCCTTGAGGTCGAACACGTGGCTGGCCTGGGTGCCGCTGATGGAGGCGTCGAGCGTGCGCAGCGCGGCGAACGGGCCGCGGTAGTCGCGCACGTTGAGCTGCAGCGCCAGCGTGCCGTCCAGGCCGCCGCGCAGATCGGCCTTGCCGCTGGCGCTGGCCACCTTGTGCGGGCCCACCGCCAGCGCCTGCGCGCTGTAGCTGCCCGCCACCTCGGGCCGGGCCAGCGTGCCGGTGATGTCGGCGTCGAGCTTGAGCAGGCCGGCCACGCCGAACTTGAGCCGCTCGAGCTGGGGCGCGTCCACGTGCAGCCTGAGGCGGTCGCCGCGCGCGCCGAAGCTGCCGTCGAGGCGGGCCTGGTTGCCGGCCATGTCGAGCGTGGCCTGGCTCGGCAGCAGGCGCTCGCCGGCCAGCCGCAGCTTGCCCTCGCCGCGCATCGGCAGGCCCGCGTAGACGCTGTCGCCCACCGTGAAATCGAGCGCCACGCGCCGCTCGGGCGCGAGCGTGCCGCTGGCGGCGAACTCCGCATTGATGTTGCCGGGCGCCACCGCGGCCAGCCGCGCGGGGTCGAAGTTGGCCAGCTTGCCCTTGAAGCTGAAGGGCTGCGCGTCCTTGAGCGAGAGCGTGCCCTCGGCGCTGAGCGTGCCGCGGCCGATGCCGGCGCGCAGCGCGGTCAGCGTCACCGCGTCGGCGTCGAGGCGCGCGTCGGCGAACAGCTTGAGCTCGCCGCCGGACAGGTCCACCGCCAGGCTCTGGCGGCCCGGCTCCAGCCGCACGATCACCGGCCCGGACAGGCGCACGCGGTTCAGGCTGCCGTGCAGCGCCTTGGGGTCGAGCTCGCGCACGTCGAGGTCGAAGCCGCCGCGGCCGTCGCGCAGCGCGCCGCTGCCGCGGATCTCGCCGCCGCCCGGCAGCGCCACGCGCAGGTCGCGCACCACCTGCGAGGCCTCGCTCACCTCGATGCGCGCCTGCGCGGACGCCACCGGCAGGCGCTGCGCGTCGATCGGGCCGGCCTCGTGGTTGACCACGCGCACCTCGCCGGCCACGCGCAGCGGCACCGCGCCGGCCGCTTGCGCCGCCGGCGCGGAAGCCCCGGCGGCCGACGCCTCTGCGGCGGCCGGAGCCGGGGCCGGGGCCGGGGCCGGGGCCCCGTCCACCGGCCGCAGCTCGGCATGCACGGACAGGTTGGCGCGCGGCGCCGACGGGCTGAACAGTTGCGGGTTGATCTGCTCGGCGTCGATGCCCACGTGGGTAAACGGCACCTTGCCGAACGGCGTCAGGTCCGCCGCGGCGCGGCCGCGCAGGCGGTCGCCGCTGGCCTCGGCCTGCGCGTGCAGCGCGGCCAGCGTGCCGCTCACGCCGGCGCTGATGCTGAACGATTCCTTCTGCCAGTTGCCTTCGAGCAGCGCCCCGCCGTTGAGCGCGAACGGCGCCTGGCCGGCGAGCTGCGCGTTGGCGGCCAGCTTGCCGTAGGGTGTGAACAGCTGGTCGATGCTGACGCGGTGGCGCAGCCCGTCCGAATGGAGCGAGCCCGCCAGCCCGGAGAACACCAGCTCGTCGGGCGTGGCCGGCGGCCCCTGCAGCAGCGCCAGGCGCTCCAGCGTGAGCGAGTCCACGTCCACCGCGAGCGGCAGCTCGAGCGACGCCGGCAGCGTGGCCGGCGCGCTGCCGGGCGCGGCCGGCGCGGCGGGCGGCAGGCGCAGCGTGACCTTGCCGATGCGCAGCCAGTTCACGTGCAGCCGCGCCGGCGACCAGCCCAGCGCCCAGTCGCCCTCGGCGCGGTCCACCGTGACGCGGGTCTGGCCGCTGGCGAAGACCACGTCGCGCAGGCGCAGCCCGTGCGCCACCGTGCCGCCTTCCAGCGTGCCCGACAGGGCGCCGGCGGAAAGCCGCGTCGCCAGCGACCACAAGTGGCGCGTGCCGGCTTCCGTGCGCAGCGCCAGCACCACCGCCAGCACCGTGGCCACCAGCGCCAGCAGCACGAGCGCGGCCAGCCAGGCCAGCCAGCGTCCCAGGCGACGGCGGCCCGGCCGCGGCGGCGGCGGCGCGCCGTCGCCGGCCGGCACCGGGGGCATGTCGGGAATGCTCATGCGGCGGGTCCTCCGCGGGCGGGCGCGCGCAGCGTCATCAGAATGCGACTCCCAGCGAGATATGCGGGCGGAACTGCTTCTCCTGGATGCCGTAGCCCACGTCGAGCTGCACCGGCCCGACCGGGCTGCGCCAGCGCGCGCCGATGCCCACGCCGTTGTAGAGCCGCACGCCGGTCAGGTTGTCGGTGGCGGTGCCGGTATCCCAGAAGACCGCCACGCCCCAGTCGTACAGGAACCAGTATTGGTATTCCAGGCTGGCCGTGCCCAGGTACTTGGCGGGCAGCACGCTGGCGCCGCTGCGCGTGCCGATGGACTGGTAGCCGTAGCCGCGGATCGAGTCGGTGCCGCCGGCGCGAAAGCGCAGCGAGGCCGGCACGCCGGTCACGTCGCCGCGGGTGATGTCGGCGCCCAGCTCCAGCCGGGCCACCACGAGGTCGCGCTTGCCCACCGGGATGTACTGGCGGATGCGGCCATAGAGGCGGAAGAAGGTCTCGTCGCTGAGCACGTGCTTGGCCGCCACCCCGAGCTGCGTGTTGATGACGTTGCCGCGCCGGGGGAAGACCGGGTTGTCGACGTCGCGCCGGGTCCAGGCGAAGGCCGGCACCAGCGCGCGGCTGAGCTGCGCCTCCTCGCCGTAGGGCTGCAGGCTGTCGTAGTAGTAGTCCAGCGACAGCGTGGTGTCGTACTTCTCGCGCGAGCGCGAGCGCTTGAGGCCCGTGCGCAGGCTGGTCAGATCGGTGCTTTCCAGGTCGATGGTGCGCTCGTAGCTGCCATAGACGCTGTTGCGGTAGGTGCGGGTGTCGGGCGGCATGGCCACCTCGGCGAAGGCGTACTGGCGCTTCTGCTCGATGCGGGCCTGCGAGTCGAACACCCAGGCGCGGTTGAACAGGTTGTAGTACGAATAGCGCCCCTCCACCTGGGCCCCGGTGTCGGTGGTGTAGCCCACGCCGGAGGTGAGCCGGTTGGTCGGGTACTCGCGCACGCGCACGTGGACCGGCGCGGTCACGCGCTCGGCGTTCTGGTCCAGCGGCGGGTCGGCCGGCGCGCCGGACGGCTGGTCGTCGGCGCCCTGGTCGTCGGTGCTCCGGGCGTCGCCCTGCGGGCCCAGGTCGATCTCCACGTTGGAGAAATACGGCTGGTTCTGGATCGCGCGCTGGAACTCGAGCAGCCGCTCCACGCGGTAGGGCTCGCCCTGCGACAACGGGTTGACGTTGCGGATGATCTGCTCGGGATAGCGGCGCAGCCCGCTGATCCGCAGCGGCCCGAGGCTGTAGGCCGGCCCGCTGGCGTAACGCGCGCTCAGGTCGGCGGCGCGCTCGTCGGGGTCGACGCGCGCCTGCGAGCCGGCCAGCCGCGCGCCGTAATAGGTATGGCTCTGCAATTCGGCCAGCGCGTCGTCCTTGGCCTTGTCCCAGTCCGCCTGGCGGAACGGCTCGCCCGCCGGCAGGCCCCACTTGGCGCGCAGCTCGGCCACCTGCGCCGGCGACTGGGTGGCGGCCGGGCCGGTCACGTCGACGTCCACGTTGCGGATCAGCGTGCGCGCGCCGGGCTCCACGGTGAGGTACACGGTGCGCTGGTCGCCGCTGCCTTCCACCCGCGTGGTGGTGGCCGGGTCGAAATAGCCTTCGGTGGAGGTGAACTGGCGCACCTGCTCGCCCACGGTCTCGACCATGTAGTTGAACTGGTCCGGCGAGATGTCGTCGCGCGTGCGGTAGCGCGACAGGTCGAGGTGCTCCTCGAGCATGTCCTTGATCGCCTTGGGCGCGTCCACCTCGACCTTGTAGGTGGCCGCGGCCGGCGGCGCGCACAGCGCCAGGACGGCCCAGACAACCCAGCCGGCCGGCGTGGCCGCCGGCGGCAGCCGCCGCGAGCGGCGCCGGACGGACGCATTCCCCGGCGGCGGGCCGGAGGGCGCGGCAGGCGGCAGGCGCTCGTTCCCTGGATCCATCCTCATCGATCGGTGCACTTCATGCGAAGTCGACATTTGACCACACCGCGCGCCCAGCCTGCCGATGCGGGCGAAAAAGAGCGCCCGCCGGAGGACCCGGCCGGACCGCCCCGGGCGGGTCCGCGGGCAGACTCGCGCGCAAACCCCTGCCGGCGCCTGCCGATACGGTAAAATCCCGGCTGCCCCTTCAATTTCACCAATTTCCCCGTCATGGCTGCCTACGAATCGGACATCACCCAGTTCCTGAAGTCGCTCAAGGAAGAGCGCCCGTCGCTCGAGACGGAACAGCGCCAGGGCCGCGCCCTGCTGTGGGACAAGGCGCCGATCAACCTCGAGGAACGCGATCGCGCCATCGCCTCGCGCGTGGCGCAGAAGCCCTACGTCTACGCGCTGGACTGAGGCAGCCGCCGCGCCGCCCCCGCCCCCGATGAACCAGAGCGAGCAGGACAAGCTGTCGCTGGCGATCGAGCTGCCGAGCGTCGCGCCCGGCCAGGACTCCACGCCCGCGGCGGTGGACGGCATGGCCTTCGCGCGCCTGTACGGCGAGCCGCTGTTCAAGCTGCCGCAGGACCTCTACATCCCGCCGGACGCGCTCGAGGTCTTCCTGGAAGCGTTCGAAGGCCCGCTCGACCTGCTGCTGTACCTGATCCGCAAGCAGAACTTCAACGTCCTCGACATCCCAATGGCGCAAGTGACGCGCCAGTACCTCGCGTATATCGAGCAGATCCGCAAGAGCAACCTGGAACTGGCCGCCGAGTACCTGCTGATGGCGGCCATGCTCATCGAGATCAAGTCGCGCATGCTGCTGCCGGTCAGGAAGACCGACAGCGACGAGGAAGCCGAGGACCCGCGCGCCGAACTGGTGCGCCGCCTGCTGGAATACGAGCAGATGAAGCTCGCCGCGATGCGCATCGACCAGGTGCCGCAGCTCGGCCGCGACTTCCTGCACTCGCAGGTGTACATCGAGCAGAGCCTGGCGCCGCGCTTCCCCGACGTGGAGCTGACGGACCTGCAGGCCGCCTGGGCCGACGTGCTCAAGCGCGCCCGGCTCAACCAGCACCACAAGATCTCGCGCGAGGAATTGTCGGTGCGCGAGCACATGAGCAACATCCTGCGCCGCCTGCAGCATGCGCGCTTCATGGAGTTCACCCAGCTCTTCGACGAAGCGGTGCGCTCCGGCAAGGGCGTGCCGGTGGTGGTGGTCAACTTCATCGCCATGCTCGAGCTGTCGCGCGAGTCGCTGGTCGAGATCACCCAGGCCGAGCCCTTCGCGCCGATTTATGTGCGATTGGCGTACATTCCCAACTAGTCCGCATTCCCCGGCGCCGTCCGAACGGCGCGACTTGCTCTACAATCCGCCGACAGCCGGCGCCGACAAGAGCGCCAGCCCGGTTCCCCACCCGCCGCCATCCGCGCGGGACCACGCCGGGCATACTCCTACCACGACCAGCACACCAACTTCATGAAAGTCATTTCCTCCATTCACGAGTTGCGGGACCAGTTGCGCGGGCAGAACCGGGTGGCCTTCGTGCCGACGATGGGCAACCTGCACGAAGGGCACCTGTCGCTGATGCGCCTGGCGCGCCAGCACGGCGACCCGGTGGTCGCCTCGATCTTCGTCAACCGGCTCCAGTTCGGGCCCAACGAAGACTTCGACAAGTACCCGCGCACGCTGCAGGATGACATCGAGAAGCTGCAGAAGGAAGGCGTCTACGTCCTGTTCGCGCCGACCGAGCGCGACATGTACCCCGAGCCGCAGGAATACCGCGTCGAGCCGCCGCACGACCTCGGCGACATCCTCGAAGGCGAGTTCCGCCCCGGCTTCTTCAAGGGCGTGTGCACCGTGGTGATGAAGCTGTTCTCGTGCGCGCAGCCGCGCGTGGCCGTGTTCGGCAAGAAGGACTACCAGCAGCTCATGATCGTGCGCCGCATGGCCAACCAGTTCGCGCTGCCGATCGACATCGTGCCGGCCGAGACCGTGCGCGCCGAGGACGGCCTCGCGCTGTCCTCGCGCAACCGCTACCTGACCCCCGGCGAGCGCGCCGAGGCGCCCGTGCTCTACCAGACCCTGCACCAGGTGCGCGACACCGTGCTGGCCGCCAACAGCGCCAGCGCGGACCTGGCCGCGATCGAGGCCGGCGCCGTGTCCGCGCTGGCCGCGCGCGGCTGGAAGCCGGACTACGTCGCGGTGCGCAAGCGCGCCGACCTGCAGCCGCCCAGCCGCGAGGAGTTCGTCGCCGGCGAGCCGCTGGTGGTGCTGACCGCCGCCAAGCTCGGCGCCACCCGCCTGATCGACAACCTCGAGATCTGAGCCGCGGGCGAAGGCCGGCATGAAAAAGCGGCGTCCGCGAACGCCGAAGGCCGGCCGGTCGCGGCGGCGCCCTGGGTGTCAGGCCGGCTCGCCGCCCTCCTCGTCGTCTTCGAGCACCTCGCGCACGGCATCCTCGATGATGCCGAAATACGCCTCCGGCACTTTGTTCGCATACCGCTTTCGTTTCTTGTTGGAGAGGGTTCCGCCCGCGTCCAGGCAGATGACGACCAAGGTGCTGAGGTCGCTTCCGATCATGTCCACCTGATCGTTCACCCGGCGCAGCACCTTGTCGTACCGCTGGAGGAAAACGGTCTCCTGGCGCAGTTCCACATCCAGCGCCAGCGCGGCCATCCTGAAACCGAACTCCACGCACGGGGTGGCATCCCAGAAGCGAAAGATGGCGTCATCGGCCTTGAAGTCGAACGTGTATTCGCCTTCACCAATCCAGTTGACTTTCACCCGCGCCCTGGCCGGGCGCGAATACGATTGCAGCGCAGCCAGGTACTCGTCCTCATGGTGCTTCATCGCCACCGACACCGGCAGAAGCAGGCCTTTGGCCAGCTTGCCCGAGCTGCACAGGGCCTTGTGAAACATGAAGCGGGACAAGCGGCCATTGCCATCCCAGAACGGGTGGATGAATACGAACCCGAATGAGGCGATGCCTGCCGCGACGATCGGATCGATCTGGCCCGGCGCATCATTGGCGAATGCCATCCACTCGGCCATGAGCGGCTCGACGAGCTCGGGCCGCGGCGGCACGTAGGTAACGCCGCTGGCGCCACGGCCAGGGCCGCGCAGCCAGTTCTGCCCGGTCCTGAACTGGTCGGCCTGCAGATGGGGATTGCTCACCGTCGACGACTGGAGCTCGCAGAGGTAGTCCTCGTTGAGCCGGCGGCCGTCGTGAGCCTGGTGGAGCAACTGCACGAAGAGCTCGGCTTTGTCCTCGCTGGGCGTTTCGCGCTCAATGGCGTAGGAGTCCTCGGTCTCATGGAGGTACGCCCACGCCAGCGCGCGGTCGCGCATTTCAGGCCCCAGGCCGTCCAGGAATTCGGCGGTACGCTCCAGGACCCGGCTTTGGATGCCGGCCATGATCGCCGGCGTGCGTTCCACCGTGGCGCAGTAGGCGAGCGTGCCCAGGCCGTTGAAATTGACCCGCCATCGTGGGTCGCGCCGCGCCAGCCCCGTCACGTAGCGGGCCGGGTCGAACATGTCAACGTAGGCGGCCGTGGTTTCCGGATGCCCTGCCAGCCGTTGCCCCGTGAAATGCTCCCAGAGGTAGGCTGCCACTCGCACGTACTGGCCATTCGGCGTTTCGCAGACCGCCCGCAGCACGCGCTGCGCGGGAATCAGCGGCAGTGCCTGTGCGAGCACCTGGAGATTCACGCCTTCGTGTTTGAGCGCGAACAGGAGGTGTTCAAGCCTGTCTTCGGTCCGGGGCGCAACCGAAGCCGGCACCGCGATGAAACCGTGCTCGACGAGCACGCGCGTGACCGGCCGGACCTCCGCCTGGCGCTTGAGAGGAAAAGCAGATAGCCCGTCCGCGCGGCGCAAGAACTCGTATCCCACCACGGTCATGTTTTTCCTCACCGGACAATGATTTCTCTCAGAATCGCAGTGTAGGACAGGATTTTGTTCAGTAGTGCGCCGAACAACACGCCCTCGGGGAGGGCCCATGTGCATCGCACACATGGATTTTATTCAGCGAGACCGGATTTTATTCAGGAACGCCAAAATTCCCTGGATTTCTTTGTCGGCATCCCGCCTCAGGCGCCCCTGACCCCGCCGACCTGCGCCCGCGCCATCGTGCGCGCGACATGCCTGCGGTGGCCGCGCCGCCGCTTCCACCAGATCAGGAAGCCGGTCAGGCCGAACGCCAGCGGCGCCAGGCCGAACACCGAGATGAAGATCCGCCCGGGCAGCCCGAAGGCCTCGCCGGTGTGCAACGGGTACATCCAGTTGAGGAAGGTGTCGCCGGCGGGCGCCTTGAGCGGATCGCGCACCGCCACGCGCTGGCCGGTATGGGCGTCGAGCCAGAGCCGCGTGGCGCCGGTGTCGCGGCGCACCTCGCCGGGCTGGCGCAGGCGCACTTCGAACGGATCGCCGGGCTTGCGCGGGAAGCTCACGCGGGTGACTTCGGCCGCCGGATACAGGCCGCGCGCGGCGGCGACCGCCTGCGTGATGTCCAGCAGCGGCGTGCCGGCCGGCGCGGGCGCCGAGACCGGCTTGCCCGGCGGCGTCACCGTCATCACGCTGGCCACGATCGGCGTCACCCACTTGGGCAGGTTCAGGTACCAGCCGGAGAACGCCATCGTGGCCAGCACCGGCGCGGCGAAAATGCCGGCGGTGCGGTGCAGCGAGTAGTTGAAGCGCGACCACGAGCCGCCGTGGCTGATGCGGAACGCGCGCAGCAGCGCGCGCGGCCGGGGCTTGGGCAGCCACAGCAGCACGCCGGCCACGACCAGCACCAGCACCAGCATGCCGGTCACGCCGAGGATGGTGCGCCCGGTCTCGCCGGACAGCAGGTAGTGGTGCAACTGGAACAGCGTGGGCATCAGCAACGGGCGCGACAGGCCCGGCTGGCCCCAAATGCGCTCGCCCTTCACCGCCAGCGTGACCGGGTCGACCATGACCTGGCGCGAGCGGCCCTCGCCGCCCGGCCCCTTGAGCGGATACCAGGCGACGAAGACCTCGCGCGGCGAGGACGGCAGCATCAGCATGCGCGGCCGGCCATAGCGCGGGTCGGCTTCGAGGCGCCCGGCGACGGCCTTGATGGTGGCCTGCGCCAGCGGCATCGGCACGTCCGCCGTGGCGGTCAGCAGTTCGGGATTGATCAGCGCGTCGAGCTCGTCGCGCCAGGCGATGGTGGTGCCGGTCAGCCCCAGCATGATGAACAGCAGCCCCAGCGACAGGCCGATGTACAGGTGGGTCTTGACGATGACGACGCGCAGGCGGCCGGTGACCATGAGGACGGGAATCCGTGTGTGGGGTGGGTAAGGCGCACAGCATGCGGCGACAGCAGGCAAGAGTACCTGGCAGGCCGCCGGCAACAATGAGAATGCGAAGGATTCGCGATTCTATCAGGACGGCCGCGCGGCTGTGCATTGGCTGTGTAGCGGCCATATGTCAGCGGTGTCAGCAATGCCGGCGGTGCCGGCGGACGCGCGAGTTGGCGCAGAATGTCGGTCCGGGGCCGGCGCGGCCCCAGGAACCGCCGGTCCCCTGGACCGGACCGGCCAAACCATGACCGACATGAACAGGACCATCGAACTGACCCCGGCCGGCCCGCACGACGCGGCGCTGGTCGCCTCGCTCCACGCGCGCAGCTGGCAGCACGCCTACCGCGGCATCCTGCCGGACGGCTACCTGGAGCACGAAGCCCCGGCGCAGCGCCTGCGCACCTGGCACGCGCGGCTGGTGGAAGGCGCCGAGGCGCCGCTGGAGGTCACGCTGGCGCGCGTGGACGGCGAGCCGGCGGGCTTTTCCTGCCTGCAGCCGCAGGCCGAGCCGGCCTTCGGCATCTACCTGGACAACCTGCATGTGATGCCGCAATGGCACGGCACCGGCGTGGGCAAGCGCCTGCTGGCCGCCTGCGCGCGCCGCGTCGCCGCCGGCTGGCCCGGGCAGCCGCTGTTCCTCTATGTGCTGGACGCCAACGCGCAGGCGCGCGAGTTCTACCGGCGGCTGGGCGGCGCCGAGAGCGAGCCGTTCGAGGACCCGTTCCCGGGCGCCGGCCTCGTCGTGACCGTGCGCCGCGTCAGCTGGGGCGACGTGGGCGCCCTGCTCGCGCGGCTGGGCGGCTAGGCCGCCGAGGCATCGTTGGCCGCATCGGGCGCGGCCTCGGGCAGCGCCGACGCGCCCGGCGCCCGCGGCGCGCCGGCCCCGGTGGCCCCGTTGGCCCTGGCGGCGGCGGGATCGAGCCAGCCGATGATCGGCTGCCACTGCTCCCAGTCGCGCGCCACGCGCGACGGCGCCACGTCCCACAGCGTCAGGCCGTGCGCGGCCAGTTGCACGTAGTTCTGCGTGTCGCGCAGGAAACCGAGCACCGGCAGCCCGAGCCCCGCCACGAAGCGCTGCAGCTGCTCGGCCGCGCGCGTGCGCAGGTCCACCCGCATGCCGATCACGCCCACCGCCACGTCGCCGTGGCGCACGCGCTTGTCGTCGGCCAGGCGCGCGAGGAAGTCCTGGGTGGCGAGGATGTCGAACATGGATGGCTGCAGCGGCACCACCACGCGGTGGGCCAGCTTCATCACCTCGTTGAAGCGCCAGCCGTGCAGGCCGGCCGGCGTGTCCAGCACCACATGCGTGGTGCCCTTGGGCGGCCGGGCGATGTGGTCGGAGCTGATTTCCCAGGTACGGATCGCGGGCGCCGTGGGCGGGCGCAGGCCCAGCCACGCGCGCGAGGACTGCTGGCGGTCGGTGTCGCCCAGCATCACCGCGTGGCCGGCGCGGGCAAAATAGCCGGCCAGGTTGGTGGCCAGCGTGGTCTTGCCTACGCCGCCCTTGGGATTGGCGATCACGACTACGGGCATTTCCGGGCTCTCCGCAAGCGATTTCCAGGGCGGCCGCCATCGGGCGCCGCATCGGCTCCTGCCGCCCGCGACGCCGATGCCGCCGGCCCTGGCGGCGCGGGCCCGCGTGCGAGTTTAGCAGTTGGCGGCGGCTTCGTGACAGCCGCCGGCGGGCGTTTGCAGCGGGGCAAACAGCGCGGCCAGGTCCAGATGGGCGGCCAGCGTGTCGGCCAGCCGCGCCAGCGAGGCCTCGCGCAGCGCCGCCAGGTCCACGCCCTCGGCCCGCGCCAGCCCGGCCCAGCGCAGCAGCGCGGCGCACGCGGCGGGCTGGTCGAACAGGCCGTGCACGTAGGACGCCAGCACCTGCCCGTCCCCCGACAGCGCGCCGTCCGGGCGCGCGCCGTCGAGCCACAGCGCCGGCCGCGCCAGCGCCGGGCCGGTGGTCACGCCCATGTGGATCTCGTAGCCCTGCACCGCCGCGTCCCCGCCCTCCAGCGCCAGGCGCCCGGCCACCACGCGCAATTGCTTGTGCGGCGCCAGCTCGGTGGCGTAGTCGAGCAGGCCGAAGCCGTCGCTGCCGCCGGCCGGGCCTTCGTGGCCGGCCGGGTCTTCCACGCGCCGGCCCAGCATCTGCATGCCGCCGCAGATGCCGATCACCTTGCCGCCGTAGCGCAGGTGCCGCCGCAGCGCCGCTTCCCAGCCGTTGGCGCGCAGGAAGGCGAGGTCGGCGCGCACGCTCTTGCTGCCGGGCAGCACGATCAGGTCCGCCGGCGGAACCGGCATGCCCGGGCCGACGAAGCGCAGGTCCACCTGCGGATGGGCGCGCAGCGCGTCGAAATCGGTGTGGTTGGAAATGCGCGGCAGCACCGGCACGATCACGCGCAGCAGCTCGCCGTGCTTGGCCGCCTGCGCGCCGATGATGGCGTCCTCGGCATCCAGGTGCAGGCCGTGCAGGTAAGGCAGCACGCCCAGCACCGGCTTGCCGGTGCGCGCCTCGAGCCAGTCCAGGCCCGGCTCGAGCAGCGCGATGTCGCCGCGGAAGCGGTTGATGACGAAACCCTTCACGCGCGCGCGCTCCGAGTCCGACAGGCAGTCGAGCGTGCCCACCAGGTGCGCGAACACGCCGCCGCGGTCGATGTCGGCCACCAGCACCACCGGGCAGTCGACCGCCTCGGCAAAACCCATGTTGGCGATGTCGCGCTCGCGCAGGTTGATCTCGGCGGGGCTGCCGGCGCCTTCCACCAGCACCACCTCGTAGGCATCCGACAGGCGCCGGTGCGACGCCAGCACCGCCTGCATCGCCACCGGCTTGTAGGCGTGGTAGTCGCGCGCGCTCAGGTCCATGCGCGCCTGGCCGTGGATGATGACCTGCGCGCCGGTATCGCTGCTGGGCTTGAGCAGCACCGGATTCATGTCGGTGTGCGGCGCCAGCCCGGCGGCCTGCGCCTGCAGCGCCTGGGCGCGGCCGATCTCGCCGCCGTCGGCGGTGACGGCGCTGTTGAGCGCCATGTTCTGCGGCTTGAACGGCGCCACGCGCACGCCGGCGCGCGCCAGCAGGCGGCACAGGCCCGCCACCAGCGTGCTCTTGCCCGCGTCGGAGGTCGTGCCCTGCACCATCAAGGTACCGCGCAAGCCACCCGACAGCGCGCCGGGACCGGCTTCGGAGAGAGGATTTTGCATCGCGGGATTATCGCACCCGCCTGCGCGCCGGCGGCGGCCTCGCCGAGCGTGCGGAGCCCGGATGCGCCCGCTACAATACCCGGATGACGCCGGCCAACGCTTCCGCTACCGCCACCGAGCCCGCCGCCACGGCCACCGCCGTGCCGCAAGGCGAGCGTGCGCCCCGCGCCGCTGCGGCGCCGCATGCCGCCGCCGCTGCCACCGCTGCCGCCGGACCGGCGCGCCAGCTCACGCTGGTGCTCGGCGGCGCGCGCTCCGGCAAAAGCCATTTCGCCGAGCAGCTGGCCACCGACCACGCCGCCGCCTGCGGCGGCCCCGTCACCTACATCGCCACCGCGCGCCACGACGACGACAGCGCCGACGAGGAAATGCAACTGCGCATCGCGCTGCACCGCGCGCGCCGCCCGGTCGACTGGGGCCTGGTGGAAGCGCCGCTGCACCTGGCCGACGCGCTCTACGCCAACGCCACCCGCGACGGCTGCATCCTGGTCGACTGCGTCACGCTGTGGCTCAACAACCTGCTGTTCCTCGACGCGCGCAGCTATCCCGAACACGGCCTGGTGACGCCGCCGCCCGCGTTCACCGAGGAAATCGACGCGCTGCTGGCCGCGCTGCCCACGCTGCCCGGCCACGTGATCCTGGTCTCCAACGAGATCGGTTTCGGCGTGGTGCCGATGGGCGCCATCACGCGCTTCTACGTCGACGAACTGGGCCGCCTCAACCAGAAGCTGGCCGCCGCCGCGGACCGCGTGCGGCTGGTGGTGGCCGGCATTCCCGTGAGCGTCAAGGGCGCCGATCCGGCGTGCTGATACTGTCCGCGCTTTTCACCTGGCCCGCCTGCGTGGCGGCGGCCGTGGCCGGCGTGCTGCTGGACCAGTGGCTGGGCGAGCCGCGCCGCTGGCACCCGCTGGTCGGTTTCGGCAACCTCGCCGCCGCGCTCGAGCGGCGCGTCAACCGCGGCGGTGCGCCGCTGCGCCAGCGCATCGCCGGCATCGGCGCGTGGCTGCTGATGGTGCTGGTGCCCGCCGCGCTCACCGCCCTGCTGGTGCAGGCCGCCGCGCAACTGAGCGTGGCGCTGGCCTGGCTGCTGCAGGCGCTGGCGCTGTACGCCGCGCTCGGCGCGCGCAGCCTGCACCAGCACATCGCGCCGATCGCCACCGCGCTCGCGCGCGGCGACCTTGCCGAGGCGCGCCGCCTGACCGCGCGCATCGTCTCGCGCGACACCGCCGACGCGGATGCCGAGGCGGTGGCGCGCGCCGCCTGCGAGTCCGCGCTGGAAAACGGCAACGACGCCGTGTTCGGCGCGCTGTTCTGGTTCCTGCTCGGCGGCGCGCCGGCCGTGGTCGCCTTCCGCCTGGCCAACACGCTCGACGCGATGTGGGGCTACCGCACCCCGCGCCTCGTGTATTTCGGCTGGGCCGCGGCGCGGCTCGACGACCTGCTCAACCTGATTCCCGCGCGCCTGACCGCGCTGTCCTACGCGCTGCTCGGCCACACCGCGCAGGCGCTGCGCTGCTGGCGCGCGCAGGCGCCGGCCTGGTCCAGCCCCAACGCCGGGCCGGTCATGGCGGCCGGCGCCGGCGCGGTCGGCGTGGCCCTCGGCGGCCCCGCGCGCTACCACGGCGAATGGGAAGACCGCCCGCCGCTGGGCGCGGGCGCGGCCCCCGGCAGCGCCGAAGTGCGGGCCTGCCTGCGGCTGGTCCGGCGCACCTTGTGGCTGTGGCTGGCCCTTGCCGCCGCCAGCGCCATCCTCCTTCATTTCTTGCCCGCATGACCATGCCCATCCGCCACGGCGGCGACCTGCTCGCCGCCGAGCGCCGCTACGGCCGGCCCGCCGCCGGCTGGCTCGACCTCTCCACCGGCATCAACCCCGACGGCTATCCGGTGCCGGCGCTGCCCGCCGACGCCTGGCAGCGCCTGCCGCAGGACGACGACGGCCTCGCCGCGCTGGCCGCGCGGGCCTGCGGCGCCGCGCACGCGCTGCCGGTGGCCGGCTCGCAGGCCGCCATCCGCGCGCTGCCGCTGCTGCTGCGGCCGGGCCGCACGGGCGTGGCCGCGCAGGGCTACAGCGAATACGCGCCCGCCTTCGCGCGCGCCGGCCACGAGGTGGTGGCGCTGGCCGAGGCGGACTTCGCGCAGCCGGACCTGCCCGCGCGGCTCGACCACCTCGTGGTGGTCAACCCCAACAACCCGACCGCGCGCACGCTGGCGCCGGACACGCTGCTGCGCTGGCACGCGCAACTGGCCGCGCGCGGCGGCACGCTGCTGCTCGACGAAGCGTTCATGGACTGCACGCCCGCGCTGTCGCTGGCGGCGCACGCGCACCGGCCCGGGCTGGCGGTGCTGCGCTCGCTCGGCAAGTTCTACGGGCTGGCCGGCGTGCGCTGCGGCTTCGTGCTGGCCGAACCCGCGCTGCTGGCCGCGCTGTCGGCGCATCTCGGCCACTGGACCGTGGCCGGCCCGGCGCGCGCGGTGGCGCGCCTGGCGCTGGCCGACACGGCCTGGCAGGACGCCACGCGCGCGCGGCTGCGCCAGTCCGGCGAGCGCCTGGCGGCGCTGCTGCGCGCGCACGGGCTGGCGCCCGCGAGCCATGCGCTATTCAGCTGGATGCCGCACGCCGACGCCGCGCGGCTGCACGACGCGCTGGCGCGGCAAGGCGTGTGGACGCGGCTGTTCGACGCGCCCGGCAACGGCGCGCCGCCGAGCCTGCGCCTGGGTTTGCCGCCGGCGCGCGACGACGCCTGGCAGCGGCTCGACGCCGCCCTGGCCAGTGCTTGCGGCCACGCCTCCAATCCCACCCACGCATGAGCCGCACATGAGCCGCCCGCCGATGATCCGCGCCCTGCTTTCCCTCTCCGTCCTGCTCGGCTGTGCGCTGTGCGCCGGCGCCCACGCCACCGTCTCGGTGGTCGACGACGCCGGCCAGACCGTCACGCTGGCGCGGCCCGCGCAGCGCGTGATCTCGCTGGCGCCGCACGTCACCGAACTGCTGTTCGCCGCCGGCGGCGGCGCGCGCATCGTCGGCACGGTGAGCTACAGCGACTATCCGCCGCAGGCGCGCGAGATCCCGCGCGTGGGCGACAACAAGGCGCTCGACCTCGAACGCATCGCGGCGCTCAAGCCGGACCTGATCGTGGTGTGGCGCCACGGCAATGCGCAGAAGCAGACCGACCGCCTGCGCGCGCTCGGCCTGCCGCTGTTCTTCAGCGAGCCGCGCAAGCTCGACGGCATCCCCAGCAATATCGAGCGGCTCGGCACGCTGATGGGCACCGAACCCGCCGCCGCCGGCGCCGCGGCCAGCTTCCGCCAGCAGATCGACAAGCTGCGCCAGACCTACGCCGCGCGCGCGCCGGTGACGGTGTTCTACCAGGTCTGGCAGCAGCCGCTGATGACGCTCAACGGCCAGCACCTGATCAGCGACGTGCTGGCGCTGTGCGGCGGGCGCAACCTGTTCGCCAGCGAATCGCTGCTGGTGCCGACGGTCTCGGTGGAGTCGGTGGTGGCCGGCAATCCCGAAGTCATGATGACCGCGAGCATGGGCGCCACGCGCGCCGACCGCCCGCTGCCGGACTTCGCCATGTGGGAGCGCTGGAAGCAGGTCACGGCGGTGGCGCGCGGCAACCTGTACGCGATCGACGGCGACCTCGTCAACCGCGCCGGCCCGCGCCTGGCGCGCGGGGCGGAGATCATCTGCAAGGACCTCGACGAAGCGCGTGCCAGACGGCCCGCGCAGTAGCGCCGAGACGGGTCGTCAGATCCGGTTCCACCAGCGCAGCCGCGCCGCGCCGCCGCCCAGCGCGAAGCGGCAACTGGCGCCGAACGCCAGATCCCAGCCCAGCGTGGTGGCCAGCGGCACGCCGAGCCAGTGCGCGGCCAGCATGCGCATCGGCCCGGCGTGCGTGACCACCCACAGGCAATCGCCCGAATCCGCCGGCAGCGCATCGGCCCAGGCCGCCACGCGCGCCAGCGCCGCGGCCGCGCTCTCGCCGCCGTGCGGCGCCGCGTGCAGCAGGTCGGCGGCCCAGGCGTCCAGTTCCGCGCGCGGCACCGCGTCCCAGGCCAGCCCTTCCCAGCTGCCGAAATCCAGCTCGCGCAGGCGCGCGTCGGGCTCGGGCACGAGTGCATGGCCCGCGGCCAGCAGCGCCGCGGTCGCCCGCGCGCGCTGCTGCGTGCTGCACAGGATGCGTCGCGGGGCCAGCCCATCGAGCGCGGCCAGCATGCGCGCCGGCGCGGGCGCGACCGGCTCGGCCAGCGCGAGGTCGAGCGCGCCGTAGCACAGGCCCGGCGCCACCTGCGGCTGCGCGTGGCGGATCAGGACCAGGTCCATGCTGCCGCCACGAGGTAGATCAGCAGTTCGGCCAGTTGCTGCGCCATGCCGAGGCAGTCGCCGGTATAACCGCCGATGCGCCGCACGAAGTAGCGGCCCAGCGGCCAGCGCAGCAGCGCCAGCGCGGCCAGCGCGGCGCCGGCGAACGCGGGCGACACCAGCAGCAGCGGCAGCGCGCCGCACAGCAGCGCGAAGGCCAGGCCGAAGCCGGACAGGCGCTGCGCCACCGGCTTGGCCTTGCCTTCGGGACGCACGTAGTCGAGCGTGGCGAGATAGCTCGCCGCGAGCGCGCGGCTGGCGCCGTGCGCGGCCACCAGCACCAGCAGCAGGTCCGCGGTGCCGCCGCGCATGGCGATGGCCAGCAGCAGCTGCCACTTGAGCAGCAGCGCCATCACCAGCGCGATGGCGCCGAACGCGCCGATGCGCGAGTCGTGCATGATGCGCAGCACGTCCTCGGCCCGGTAGCCGCCGCCGAACGCATCCACGCAATCGGCCAGCCCGTCTTCGTGGAAGGCGCCGGTGGCCAGCAGCGTCACCGCCATGCCGAGCAGCAGCGCCACGCCGGGCGGCCACCATTGCAGCGCGCCCCAGCTCGCCAGCGCGCCGAGCGCGCCCACCAGCAGCCCCACCAGCGGGAAATAGCGCGCCGCCGCGTTCAGGTAGTGCGGCGCGAAGCCGACCCAGCGCGGCACCGGCACGCGCGTGAAATAGCCGACCGCGGTGAGGAAGTAGCGAAGTTCGTCGAGCATGGGCCGGTGCCTGGGAGCGATCCGCGCAGTCTACGCCGACGCCGTGCTGACGCCGGCGCCGCCGAAGGTGGCCATCTCGCGCAGGAACGCGGTGGCCGACACCAGCAGCGGATAGGCCAGCGCCGCGCCGGTGCCCTCGCCCAGGCGCAGGTCCAGCGCCAGCAGCGGCTCGGCGCCGAAGCGCGCGAGCAGCTCGCGGTGGCCGTGCTCGTGCGAGCAGTGCGAGAACACGCAGTAGTCCAGCACCGCGGGATCGAGGCGCTGCGCCACCAGCAGCGCGGCCGAGGCGATGAAGCCGTCCACCACGATCACCATGCGGCTGGCGGCGGCGGCCAGGAAGGCGCCGGCCATCATGGCGACCTCGAAGCCGCCGAACGCGGCCAGCGCGTCGAGCGGCTCGACCGCATCGGCATGCAGTTCCAGCGCCTGCGCCAGCACCGCGCGCTTGCGCGCGAGGCCGGCGTCATCCAGCCCGGTGCCGCGGCCGATGCAGGCGTCGAGCGGCGTGCCGGCGAGCCGGCTCATCAGGCAGGCGGCCGACGAGGTATTGGCGATGCCCATCTCGCCGAAGGCGATCACGTTGGTGCCCAGCTGCGCGTGGCGCAGCACGCGCGCCATGCCGGCGGTGAGCGCCGCCTCGGCCTGCTCCGCGCTCATCGCGCGCTCCCGCGCGAAGTTGCGCGTGCCGGCGGCGATGCGGCAGTTGACCAGCCCCGGCGCGGCCGGCAGCGGCGCGCGCACGCCGGCGTCCACCACCTCCAGCGCCAGCCCGTGCTGGCGCGCGAACACGTTGATGGCGGCGCCGCCGCCGAGGAAGTTGAGCACCATCTGCGCCGTCACCTCGGCCGGATAGGCGCTCACGCCGGCATCGGCGATGCCGTGGTCGGCGGCGAACACGATCACCGCCGGGCGCCGGAGCTCGGGCGCGGTGCTGCCGGTGATGAGGCCGATCCGCAGGGCCAGCGATTCGAGCCGGCCCAGCGCGCCGAGCGGCTTGGTCTTGGCGTCGATGGCGGCCTGCAGCGCCGGGCGGAGAGAAGCATCGAGCGGGACGATGGCGGGAAACTGCATGATGTTCGAATACTCGTAGTCGTTCTGGAATCGCGTAGCGCGAGCTTACATCTCGATGCCGCGCTGGGCCTTGATGCCTTGCTTGAACGCGTGCTTGACCGGCGTCATCTCCGTCACCGTGTCGGCGGCGTCGATCAGCGCCTGCGGCGCGCCGCGGCCGGTGATCACCACGTGCTGCATCGGCGGGCGCGCGCGCAGGTCGGCGATCACGGTGTCCACGTCGAGGTAGTGCAGCTTGAGCGCGATGTTGAGCTCGTCCAGCAGCACCAGGCCGATGGCCGGGTCGCGCAGCAGGCCGCGCGCGACTTCCCACGCGGCTTCGGCCTTGGCCACGTCGCGCGCGCGGTCCTGGGTCTCCCAGGTGTAGCCCTCGCCCATCACGTGGAACGCGCACTGGTCCGGGAAGCGGCGCAGGAACATTTCCTCGCCGCTCGGGATCGCGCCCTTGATGAACTGCACCACGGCGGCCTGCATGCCGTGGCCGAGCGCGCGCACCACCATGCCGAAGCCGGAGCTGGACTTGCCCTTGCCGTTGCCGGTGGTGATGACGATCACGCCGCGCTCGTCCTGCGCGGCGGCGATCTTGGCGTCGACCACGTCCTTCTTGCGCGCCATGCGCGCGTTGTGGCGCTCGTCGCGCGCGGCGTCTTCCGGCGTGGGGGTGGTATTGGCGTTGGCGTTGGGTTCGGTCATGATGAAATTCCGTCTTGTTCGTCTGGCCCGCCCGGGTGCGGGTGGAAGGCGCCGTGCGCGATCAGCGCGGTATGCCGGCCGTCGCTGACGCTGACGATCGGCGTGCGCAGCGCGTGCGAGCAGTGCGCCGGCGTGAGGACGTCGGCGGCCGCGCCGTGCAGGCACAGGCCATCCTCGGCCAGCAGCAGCGCGTGGGTGGCGTAGCGGCGCGCGAGGTTGAGGTCGTGCAGGATCACGATCACCGCGTGGCGGCCGGCGCGCGCCAGGCCCGCCATCGTGTCCAGCACCATGATCTGGTGGCGCAGGTCGAGATGCGCGGCGGGTTCGTCGAGCAGCAGCAGCGGCGCCTGCTGCGCCAGCGTGGCGGCCAGCGAGACGCGCTGGCGCTCGCCGCCGGACAGGGTCAGCACGTCGCGCGCGGCGAGCGCGTCGAGATCGAGCTCGCGCATCACCGCGGCGACGACGGCATCGTCCTCGCGGCGCGCCCAGCCCCAGCCCGACAGGTGCGGATGGCGGCCGACCGCCACCGCGTCGCGCACGCGCATCGAGAAGGTGTCGCTCACCGCCTGCGGCAGATACGCGCGCTGCAACGCGAGCGCGGCCGGCGCGATCTCCAGCGGCGCGCGGCCGTCGAGCAGCACCGCGCCGCCGTCCGGCTTGCGCAGCCCGGCCAGCACCGACATCAGCGTGGACTTGCCCACGCCGTTGGGGCCGACCACGCACCACAGCTCGCCGGCCCGCACCGACAAGCTCAGGCCGTCGAGCAGCACGCGCGCGCCGGCGCGCAACTGCAGGGCCTGCAATTCCAGCACGGGACAGTTCGAGACGGGTTCGTTCCAGCTTGGCATCGGCATCAGCGCGGCCTGCGCAGCAACAGGAAGAGGAAGGTCGGCACGCCCAGCAGCGCGGTGATGACGCCCACCGGCAACTGCGCCGGCGCGATCACGGTGCGCGCCACCAGGTCGGCCGCCATCAGCAGCGCGCCGCCCAGCAGCGCCGAGGCCGGCAGCAGCAGGCGCTGGTCGTTGCCCCACGCCAGCCGCACCAGGTGCGGCACCACCAGCCCGACGAAGCCGATCGAGCCGGCCGAGGTGATGGCCACCGCGATCGCCACCGAGGCCAGCACGAACACCGACATGCGCACCGCGCCCACGCGCACGCCGAGCGCCTGCGCCACGGTCTCGCCCATCAGCATGGCGTTGAGCGCGCGCGCCAGCGGCATGGCCAGCAGCACGGCCAGCGCCAGCGCGCCGAGCGCGAGACCGTAGCTGGCGGTGCCGCCGAGATCGCCGGTCAGCCAGAACAGCATGCCGCGCAGGCGCGCCTCGGGCGCCACGCTCAGGATCAGCGTGATCAGCGCGCCCCAGCCCGCGGCCAGGATCACGCCGGTCAGCAGCAGGCGCGAGCCGGCCTCGTGGTGGCCGCCCTGTACCTGCGGATGCAGCAGGTCGCGCCGCGCCAGCGTGGCCACCAGCAGCATCGAGAACAGCGCGCCGCCGGCGGCGCCGGCCTGCACGGTCCACAGCGGCCACATCATCAGCATGGCGCCGAGCGCGCCGGTGGCCGCGCCGCCCGAGACGCCCAGCACGTAGGGCTCGGCCAGCGGGTTGCGCAGCAGCACCTGCATCAGCGCGCCAGTCAGCGCCAGCAGGCCGCCGCAGGCGAAGGCCGCGGCCGCGCGCGGCAGGCGCAGCTCGCGCACGATGGCGCTGGCGGTGTCGGCGGTGTCGGCGCCGCCGCCGGCCAGCGCGTGCCACACCTGCGCCGCGCTCAGCGGCACACTGCCCACCGCCAGCGACAGCAGGAACACCGCCGCGCCGGCGGCGGCGAGCATCAGCCAGACGGCCAGCGCGCGGCGCATCTCAGGCCGCCGTCAACGCTGGCGCCAGCCCAGCGTGACAAAGCCGGCGCGCCCCTGCGTGTTGTAGGGATAGGCGAGCTGGTAGTTCTTGTCGAACAGGTTTTCCACGCGGGCGGCGATGAACCATTGCTTGTCGATGTTGTAGCGGGCGTTGAGGTTGACGATACCGTATCCGCCCAGCGTGCGCGAGCCGCTGTCCAGGCGCGCCGACGAAATGACCCACTCGCCGCCGAGGCGGAAGTCGCCGAACTGGCGGCCCACGTCGAAGGCGGCGTGGCGGCGCGCGCGGCGCAGCAGCTGGGTGTTGTTCTGCTCGTCGAGCGGGTTCTGGAAGGTCACGCTGGCGCCCACGTCGGTGCCCAGCAGGCGCGCGCGCCACGAGGCCTCGACGCCCTGCACCTTGGCTTCGGCGACATTCTGCGCCAGGTACAGGCCATTGGGCTGCAGCGCCGAGACGATCAGGTTGTCGTAGCGGGTCTCGAACGCGGTCACGCGCAGCAGGCCGGCGCCGTCGGTGCTGTACTGCGCGCCGAGCTCGACCGAGCGGGCGCGCTCGGGCTGGATGCCGGGCTGGCCGTAGCCGGGGTAGTACAGCTCGTTGAAGGTGGGCGCGCGGAAGGCATTGCTGGCGTTGGCGATCAGCTTGAACGCCTCGGTCAGGTTGTAGCCGTAGCCGGCGAAGTAGCTGGCCTGGCTGCCGAAGTCCGAGTAGTGGTCGTTGCGCACGTTGAGCTGCAGCTGGTGCTTGCCCAGGCGGCCGTCGTAGCCGGCGAACACCGAGGCGATATTGCGCACCGGCGTGGCGTAGGAGCTCGAATCGAGCTCCTGCTGCGCGTACTCGGCGCCGAACAGCAGCGTGTGCGTGGGCGCCAGCGCGTATTCGTTCTGCCAGGTGTACTGGCGGTTGCGCGTGTTGAAGCGGCTGTCGAACAGGCCGTTCCTGGTCGTGGTGCTGCGGTCCTCGCTCTGCGCCACCTTGAAATGCGTGCTCCAGTCCCGGCCCAGCTTGCCGTTGACGAAACCCGATACGGTGTAGAGCTCGCTGTCCATCCACCAGACGTCGGTCGGCTTGCCCGAGGTGCTGTCGTAGGACAGCTTGCTCTTGGAGTAGTAGGCCGTGACGCCCGCGTCCCAGTCGCTGGTGAAGCGGTGCTTGACCTGGCCCGACACGCTCTTGTTGTCGTAGGGGTTGTCGTTGGGATTGGCCTTGGGCTGCTGCTGCGGGTTGACGGCGGAGAAACCGTCGGTCTTGAAGATCGAGCCGGTGAGGTTGAACGAGGTGTCGCCGACCTGGCCGCCGTAGCCCACCGTGGCCTGGCGCGTGTTGTTGCTGCCGTACTCGATCTGCGCGTTGGCCGCGGGCGGCTTGCCCGCGCCGGTCTTGGTGAAGATCTGCACCACGCCGCCGATGGCGTCCGAACCGTACAGCGCCGACACGTTGCCGCGCACCACCTCGATGTGGTCGATCTGGTCGGGCAGGATGTTGGCCAGCTGCGCCGTGCCGCTGCTGGCCGACGACACGCGCACGCCGTCGATCAGGATCAGGGTCTGGTTGCCGTTGGCGCCGCGCATGAACAGCGTGGTGTTGGCGCCCATGCCGCCGTTGGCGGCGAATTCCACGCCGGCCTGCGAGCGCAGCAGCGTGCGCAGGTCGGGCGCCTGCGAGTTGACGATGTCCTGCTGCGTGACCACGGTGGTGTGCGGCAGCGCCTCGGTCAGCGCCTGCGCGGTGCGCGTGGCCGTCACCACCACCGGGGCCAGCGGCGTGGCGGCGGGTTGCGTGGCCGGTTGCGTGGCAGATTGCGCGGCGGGTTGTGCGACCGGTTGCGCAACGGCAGGCTGCGCGGCAGGCTGCGGCGCGGGTTCGCTGTCGGGCACCGGCTGGGCCTGGGCCAGGCCGTGCGCGCCGGCGGCGAGCACGGCAAGCAGGCCGGCCGACAATGGCCGGCGCGCGCGCGCGGCAACGAGAACGGGAAGAGACTGGCGAAGCGCCGGCGATGCCGGCCGGCGATGCCGGGAAGACGATGAACGCATGGTGCGAAGAGGGAGAGAGCAGCCTGGTCCGTTCCCCCGCGGACCGTCTGGCGACGAAGCGCGCCACGCATCCTGCGGAAGGCGGCGCACTCTCGTTCAGGCCGGTATCCGGGCTGGCGACACCAGTCCGACCGCCTTCCCGGACCTTGCGGTTCAGTGGCTGATGGGTCGGCCTTGCGATGTTTCCGATCGCGGTCGCTTACCGTTGCGGGGGCAGCACAGGTTGGCCCGGCACGCGCCCTGGCGGCGGCGGCTGGCTCCCTGTTTCCCGTTGAACTGCAACCCTGTAGTGAACAGGATTGCGAGCACCTGGAACGTGCGCGAGTGTAGGCAGTTTCACCGCGAGCGTCAATGACGCCCCGCGCACCGCCCCGGGCCGCGCGAAAACGCATGGAAGCAGGCAGGAAATGCCGCCGCGGCGCCCGTTGGGCGACGTTGCATGCAACTTCGGCGCGCTGGCCTGGTCACACCGGGCTGCTTTCCACGGCTGCGCGCGGAGCGCTTGGGCTAAAATCCCAGAACCCGAAACCCGGATATGACAGGCTCTATGCTCACCGAACTCGAACAACTCGCCGCCAAGATCGGGCGCGTGCTGCATCACGCCGACACCCTGGCAGCGGAGAACCAGCGCCTGCGCGAGGAGATCGAACGCCTGCAGGCCGAGGCCAGCCAGCTGCGCGGCGACCGCGAGGCGATGGCCGCCGACCGGGAGTTGCTCAATATCAAGATCGAGGAAGCGCAGTTGCGCATCCAGTCGATCCTCGACAAGCTCCCCACCGCCAGCGACGCCCGCCAGCTCGACCTGCTCGGCGACGGCGCCGCGCAGGCCGCGGACAGCGCCCTCACCAAGGCACCCGGAGAAAACGCATGAGCAACAAGCAAGTCGAAGTCAGCATCGCCGGCCAGTCCTACCGCTTCGCCATCGCGCCGGACAACGAAGCCGCGCTGCTGGAAGCAGTGGCCCTGGTAGACGACCAGATGACCCGCCTCAAGAGCGGCGTCTCCGCCAAGGGCGTGGAGCGCGTGGCGGTGATGGCGGCCATCAGCATCGCCTCGGACCTGCTCTCGCTCAAGCGCAAGCAGCAGGAAGACGGCGCGATTCCGGTGGACGCCGTGCGCGCGCGCATCCGCGAGCTCAACGAGCGCGCCGACGAGGCGCTGCGCCAGTATGCCCACGTCGGCACCGGCGCGCCCATTTCCCGCGGCTGAACGGGGCCGGGCGCGGACCGGGCAGGACCGCACCCGGCCGGCCGCGGCGCGGTGCCCCGCACGGCACAGTTGTGACGCCGCGATGACCGCGATGTGCCCGAGGTGCCGCGCGCGTCGGCAAAATGTAACGGCCCGGCACGGCGGGCTTGGTATGAAATGCCCGGCGGTGTATAGTGGAGCCAAGTCGCGCCAAGCCACATAGTCGCGACACCAAAGGTCGGGTTATCGTGCCTGACCGCCGTTTTCATCCCATCCAAGTTAGAAACGGCAAACGTCTGACAGCCTGCGGAAGCGATTGGTCCTACGGCAACAAAGTCAGACGTTTGACAGTTTCCCTGCCTGGTTCGTCAGGATCATATTCCTTGAACCGATAAGCATTTGTTGGTGCGGGACAATGCCGTGTGGGCGAGCGCGTCGCTTGATTCAAAGTTCGCAGTCGGGACTCCCTGAGTCAGTGATGTACCCAAAATGCGGCTTCCGCAGCCACTCTGAACCTCACTTGGGTTCAGGATGCCGATCCAGCGGCCGAGGCGGGGACCCCAACGAGAGAAGGCGGTGGTTTGAAACCACCGCCTTTTTTTTGCGCTCGTTTTTTTTGCGCGGCCTCTTTTTGCGCGGCCCTGGCGATGCCTGCCGGTTCCTCGCGCCTCCCCGCATTTCCTCGCGTTTTTCGCATTTTTCACGCTTCGCGCCCGCGCGGCGCACCCGGCCGCGCGAGCCGCGCACGGCTGCTGCGCGACTGCCGCACGATTGGCATACACGGTTTTCTTTTGGCCGGGCTTGCTGCACCATAGCGCTGTCGCCAACGCCACTCCGCCGTGAGCCAACCCGCCAATGAGCCGCTCCTCGCAAGCCAATGCCGCCGACCGGGCCCGCCAGTACTGGCTGATGAAATCGGAGCCGAACGAGGCCAGCATCGACGACCTCGCCAGGCGCGGCACGCTGCCCTGGACCGGCGTGCGCAACTACCAGGCGCGCAACTTCATGCGCGACGCCATGCGCATCGGCGACGGCGTGCTGTTCTATCACTCGTCGTGCCCGCAGCCCGGCATCGCCGGCCTGGCCGAGGTCGGCTCGCAGCCCTACCCCGATCCCACCCAGTTCGATCCCGAGAGCGGGTATTACGACGACGCCTCCAGGCCCGACGCGCCGCGCTGGGTGCTGGTCGACGTGCGCTACGTCGGCAAGGGCCCGCTGATCTCGCTGGCCGACCTGCGCGCGCACGCGGAACTGGCCGACATGGTGGTGCTGCGGCGGGGCAACCGCCTGTCCATCACGCCGGTGACGCCAGCCGAATGGCGCTTCATCACCACGCGGCTGATGGGCTGACCGCTTGATCGGCTGACCGGCTGATCGGCCGGTCGGCTGCCCCGCGCGGCGCGCGGCGCGCCCGCCCTTCCCGGCGCATCGGCGCCAACGACATCCACAAGGCCGGCCTCGTTCCATGCATGTCTCCCTGATTCCCGGGCTGTTGCTGCTCGGCGCCTTTACCGGCTTCTGCGCCGGCCTGCTCGGCGTGGGCGGCGGCATGCTGATGGTGCCCTTCCTCACGCTGCTGTTCACCTACCTGGATTTCCCGCACGAGGCCATCGTCCACATGGCGATCGCCACCTCGATGGCGACCATCCTGTTTACCTCGCTGTCCTCGGTGCGCGCCCACCACCTGCACGGCATGGTGCGCTGGAAGCTGGTGCTCGCGCTGGCGCCCGGCATCCTGGCCGGCGGCCTGCTCGGCGGCGGCAAGGTCTTCGCCGCGCTCAAGACCGGCTGGCTGTCGCTGCTGTTCTCGGTGTTCGTCGGCTTCTCGGCCTGGCAGATGCTGCGCAACCGCAAGCCCGCGCCGCACCGCCAGCTGCCGGCCACGCCGGGCATGCTCGGCGCGGGCGGCGTGATCGGCTTCCTGTCCAGCCTGGTGGGCGCCGGCGGCGGCTTCGTCTCGGTGCCGTTCATGACCTGGTGCAACGTGCCGATCCACAACGCCGTGGCCACCTCGGCCGCGCTCGGCTTCCCGATCGCGGTAGCCAGCGTGATCGGCTACGTGTGGAGCGGCTTCGGCGTGGCGGGGCTGCCGGCCGGCTCGCTCGGCTACATCTACCTGCCCGCGCTGGCGGTGATCGCGCTGGCCAGCGTGCTGACCGCGCCGCTGGGCGCGCGCACCGCGCACCGCCTGGACGTGGCGCAGCTGAAGAAGGTCTTCGCCTGCCTGCTGTTCTGCCTGTCGGCCTACATGCTGTGGAAGGCGTGGCACGCGTTCGCGCTCCAGGCGCTCTAGCGGGCGGATACAAGTGGATACAAGGTCGATCCCGCATCGTGGAACGATCGCGCCGCGGGTGCGTCAGAATACGCATTGCCAGAAACGGGAGAACACCATGAAAAAACTGCTTGCCGCCACGCTGCTCGGCACCACCGCCATGATCGCCTCGGCCCAGGGCGGCGCCCCGGCCCGCGATCCCGCGCCCGCCGGCGTGCTGTCGCTGTCGGCCCAGGCCGCCACCGACGTGCCCACCGACGTGGTCCACCTGACCCTGGCCGCCGAGCAGGAAGGCGCCGAGCCCGGCGCGATCTCGTCCGCGCTGTCCGTCAAGGCGCAGCAGGTCATCGCGCAGGCCCGGCGCACGGCCGGCGTGCAGGCGGAATCGGGCGGCTTCACGATCAACCCGTCCACCGACCGCAACGGCCGCATCAGCACCTGGCGCGGGCGCGCCGAGGTGATCCTGCAATCGCGCGACTTCGCCGCGGTCTCGAAGCTCGCCGGCCAGCTTGCCAGCCAGATGCAGGTGCAGAACATCGCCTTCTCGCTCTCGCGCGAAACGCGCCAGGCCACCGAGGCCAGGCTGGCCGAGCAGGCCGTGGCCTCGTTCCGCGCCAAGGCCGACACCACCACCAAGCTGTTCGGCTACAGCAGCTACGCGATCCGCGAAGTGCAGGTCAGCGAGATCGGCGCGGTGCAGCCGATGCCGCGCATGTACGCGGCCAAGGCCATGATGTCGGACGCGGCGCCGGTGCCGGTCGAGGGCGGCAAGGCCCAGGTCACGGTGACGGTGAACGGCTCGGTGCAGATGCTGAAGTGAGCCGCGCCACGCGCGCGGCGATGCGCGCGTAGTCTTCCGGCGTATCCATGTCGGTGGTGAAGCGGTCGTGGCCGGCCTCGTGGACGAAGACCTCGTCCGGGTGCTCGGCGATCAGCCTGCGGCAGCCCGGATTCACGTGCCCAGCCACGACCTCCGCGGCGTAGCTCGCCGAGAACGCCACCGGGTTGCCGCGCTGCCCCGCGTGCATGGGCACCACGATCGCGCCGCGCGGCATCGCCGCGAACGCGCGCACCAGTTCCAGGTAGTCGGCCGCCTCCAGCAGGACCTGATCGGCCAGACACACCAGCACCACGCTGCACGGCATGCGCAGCGCCGCCACGCCGGCGGCCACCGAGGTCATCTGCCCTTCCTCGTAGCGCGGGTTCGGCTGGAAAGCGACCGGCAGGCCGTCGAGCGCGCCGATCACCTCGCGGCCCTTGTACCCCGTCACCACCACGATCTCCCGCGGCCGCGCCGCCAGCAGCGCGCGCACCGTGCGCCGCACCGCCGGCTCGCCGTCCAGCGGCAGCAGCAGCTTGTGCGGCCCGCCCATGCGCGACGACATGCCCGCGGCCAGTACCACCGCCGAGAAGGCCGGCAACGCCGCGTCCGCCGGCGCGCTCATGTGGCCTTGCGCGCGCCGCGCGCGGCCGGCAGGTATTTGTCCGGGTCGCGCTCGAACTCCACCTTGCAGCCGTCGCAGCAGAAATACACGCGCTGCCCGCCATGCTCGACCACGTGCCTGGCCGACGCGATGTCGACCGCCATGCCGCACACCGGATTGACGTAGCGCGCGGCGGTGGCGGCGGGAGCCGGTGCCATCGATTCGCACGGCAGCATCGCCGGCAGCGCCTCGCCGCTCTGCGCGGGCGCCTGCGCGGCCTGTTCTTCCTCCATCTGCCGGCGCAACGCCACCAGCCCGGCCACCGCGCCGAGCGCGATCTCCTGCGGCGTGCGCGCGTGGATGTGCGGGCCGGCCGGCGCATGCAGCGCGGCCAGCCGCTGCGGCGCGATGCCGCGCCGCTGCATGGCCTCGCGCAGCGTCCGCGCCTTGCGCTGGCTCGCCACCAGCAGCACCGCCGCGGCCGGGCCGCGCAGCGCCGCTTCCAGCGCGTCCTCGTCGCCGTCGCCCTGGGTGGCCACCAGCACCAGCCGCGGCGCCAGCGCGGCGAGCGCGGCCGGGTCGTAGCCCGCCACCACCTGGCGCAGGCCCAGCGCCGCCAGCGGCACCGTCACGCCGGCCGCGGCCACCACGGCGAAGCCCATGCGCTGCGCCAGCACGCAGGCTTCCAGCGCGGTCGGCGTGGCGCCCAGCACCAGCGCCACCGGCGGCGGCAGGGTCGGCTGGATGAACAGTTCCAGCGTGCCGTTGCTCGCGCACGGCATGGCGTGCATCTCGATGCCGGCCTCCGCCGCCGCGGGCGCGTTGCTGATGCGCAGCAGCTTGGGGGCGCCGGTGCGGATCGCCTCCAGCGCGGCCTGGATCACGATGGCGCGCGAACAGCCGCCGCCGACCCAGCCGTGCAGCGCGCCGTCCTCTTCCAGCAGCGCCTGCGCGCCCACCCAGGCCGAGGTGGGCGGCTGCGCGCGGATCACGGTGATCACCGCGAACGGGCGCAGCGCGTCGATCAGCCGCTGCTCGCGCAGCAGCAGCGCTTCGCCGTCGATGGCGTCCGTGGCGGTGTCTGTGGCGGGGTCTATGGTGGCGTGGTTCATGGCAGGGTCCGGAACGTCGTTTACTGCAATACCGACAGGACTTGCGGCAGCACCTGCCGCAGGCTCGCCAGGTCGCGCGCGCCGGCCAGCAGGTCGAGATACGGCAGCGCCGCCGACATGCCGGCGCTGGCCGGCGTGAAGCCGGGCTGGCCCATCAGCGGGTTGAGCCAGACCAGCCGGCGGCAGCGCCGCCGCATCTTGCGCAGGGCTTCCTGCAGCAGGCCGGGCTCGCCCGCGTCGTAGCCGTCGCTGACGATCACCACCGCCGTGCGCGAATGCAGCAGCGCCGCGCCGTGGCGGCGGTTGAACGCCTCCAGGCTTTCGCCGATGCGCGTGCCGCCGGCCCAGCCCGCCGACAGCAGCGCCAGGCGCTCCTGCGAGCGCCACGGGTCGGGGTCGCGCAGCGCCTGCCCCACGTTCGCCAGCGCGGTGTGGAAGATGAAGCAGTGCACGTCGGCCAGCCGCGCGCTCAGCACGCGCGCCAGGCGCAGGAAGAAAAAGCTGTACAGGCTCATCGAGCGGCTCACGTCCAGCAGCAGCACGATGCGCGGGCGTTGCCGCCGGCGCTGCCGCCACGCCAGCTCCAGCGGCAGGCCGCCGCGCGACACGCTGCGCCGGATGGTGGCGGCCATGTCGATCATGCGGCCCGACGCCGCGCTGCGCTCGCGCCGCGTCTGCACGCCGCGCAGCCGCTGCGCGAAGCGCCGGATCGCGTCGTCGATGGCGAACAGCGCGTCGGGCTGGTTGAGATGGCGGAAATCCGCGTGCGCGAGCGACTCCGCCGCGCTGGCGCCGCGCGCGGCCGCGCGGCCCTCCGCCGCCAGCGTCTCCGCCTCGGGGCCGGCGCAAGCCAGCGCGGTGCCTTCGCTGTCGTCACCCGGCCCGGCGTCGCGGCGCGGCTCCAGGCGCCCGGCGCCGCTGGCCTGCGCCGGCGCCAGCGCGCGCCGGTTGGGCCGCTGGAAGTAGGCATCGAACAGGGCGTCGAAGCGGCGCCATTCCTCGGCGCGCGAGCACAGCAGCGCGCGCAGGCTCCAGCGCAGCAGCTCGCTGTCGAGCTGGCCCATGCGCCGCGCCACTTCCATCGAGGCCGCCATGTCCTCGCTCGCCACGCGGAAGCCGTTGGCGCGCAGCCAGCCCGCGAAGCCGGTGTAGCGCGACACCAGCCGCGCCGCCAGGTCCGTCTCGGGAGCGCGCTGCGCGGCGCCGGGCAGCGCGTTCAGCATGCCGCCGCCAGTTTTTCGACGACCGGGCGCGTGAGCCCGGCCAGGTCCGCGCGCGTCTTCACCAGCGCGGCCAGCGAATCCATGATGCGCTCGGCGCCGCCGGGGTCGAGCGCGCTCACGCCCAGGCGCAGCAGGGCCGAGGCCCAGTCCAGCGTCTCGGCCAGGCCGGGGCGCTTCTGCATGTCCATCTGCCGCACCGCCTGCACGAACTCCACGATCTGCCGCGCCAGCGCCTCGGGCACGTCCGGCACCTGCATGCGCACGATCAGCAGTTCCTTGTCGAAGCCCGGATAGTCCACGTACTGGTAGAGGCAGCGGCGGCGCAGCGCGTCGGAGATCTCGCGCGTGCCGTTGGAGGTCAGCACCACGTAGGGCCGCTCGGTTGCGCGCACCACGCCCAGCTCGGGGATCGACATCTGGAAGTCCGACAGCAGCTCCAGCAGGTAGGCCTCGAACGCTTCGTCGGTGCGGTCGATCTCGTCGATCAGCAGCACCGGCGCCGGCGTGGCGGTGATCGCGTCGAGCAGCGGGCGCTTGAGCAGGTAGCGCTCGGAGAAGATGTCCTGCTCCTTGTCGGCCACCGAGCGCGGGTCCTGCTCCAGCAGCTTGATCGCCAGCAACTGGTGCTGGTAGTTCCATTCGTAGAGCGCCGCGTGCGCGTCCAGCCCCTCGTAGCATTGCAGGCGGATCAGGCGCGTGCCGAGCAGCCGCGCCAGCACCTTGGCGACCTCGGTCTTGCCCACGCCGGCCTCGCCCTCGAGCAGCAGCGGGCGGCGCATCTCCAGCGTCAGCAGCAGGGTGGCGGCGAAGCTGCGCTCGGCGATGTAGCCATGCTGCGCCAGACGCTGCTGCAGCGCCGCCACGTCGGGCATGCGGTCGGCTGGCATGGCGGCGTGCCTGCGTCAGGTGGCCTTGCGCGAGAAGATCCCGCGCAGCCAGTCGCGCAGCACCGCCCACGCCAGCGCGAGGCCGTTGAGTTCGGTGCGCGGCGGCGCGGCCTGGGCCACCGTGGCCGGCGCGGTGTCGCCGGCCGGCGCCGCCGCATCCCGCGCGGGCGCCTGCCGCGACTGCGCCAGCGCGTCGAAGTTGGCCGCGAACTGCTTGAGGATCTGGTCGGCCACGGTGTTCATCATGCGGCCGCCGAACGCGGCCGCCTTGCCGCTCATCGCCACCTCGCTCCTGCCGGACAGCGCGCAGGCGCCGCCGCTGCCCTCGCTGCCCTGCACGGTCGCCAGCAGGTCCATCGACGCGCCCGAGGTGCCGGTCGAGTCCGCGCCCTTGCCCGCCAGGTGCAGGCTGCGCGCGGCCGGGTCCAGGCCCAGCACCTCGATCTCGCCCTTGAACGACATCGTGGCCGGCCCGAGCCGCACGACGATGGTGCCCTTGTAGTGCGTGTCGTCCACGCGCTCGGTGATGGCGGCGCCCGGCATGCAGCCGGCCACCGCGGCGATGTCCTGCAGCGACTGCCAGGCCGCGTCGGCACCGGCGGCGAGCGGGAAGACCTTTTCGAGCACGACTTTCATCAGCTTGTCCTCGCAGGCTTGCGCGCCGCGGCGCGGCGCGCGTGGTCGGGCCCGGCGTCAGCGCTGCGCCAGGCCGAGCGCGCGGCATTGCTGCCAGACGCGGTAGGCGTTGTGCGGCATGTTCATGTGCGTGATGCCGAGATGGGCGAACGCATCGACCACCGCCGAGGTGAAGCACGGGATCGAGCCCACGTGCGGCGACTCGGCCACGCCCTTGGCGCCGATCGGATGGTGCGGCGACGGCGTGACGGTGAAGTCGGTGTCCCAGTGCGGCGTCTCCAGCGCGGTCGGCACGAAGTAGTCCATCAGCGTGCCGCCCAGCAGGTTGCCGGCTTCGTCGTAGGGCAGCTCCTGCCCCATCGCCACCGCGAAGCCTTCGGTCAGGCCGCCGTGGATCTGCCCTTCGATGATCATCGGGTTGATGCGCGTGCCGCAGTCGTCGAGCGCGTAGAAGCGCCGCACGCGCGTCTCGCCCGAATGGCGGTTGATGTCGAGCACGCACAGGTAGGCGCCGAACGGGAACGTGAAGTTGGGCGGGTCGTAGTAGTCCACCGCCTCCAGCCCCATCTCCATGCCTTCGGGCACGTTGTTGTAGGCGGCCCAGGCCACTTCCTTCAAGGTCTTGAACTTGCCCGGCGAGCCCTTGAGCACGAAGCGGTCGAGGTCGAACTCCACGTCGTCGGGGCCGGCCTCGAACAGGTGCGCGGCGATCAGCCGGGCCTTCTCGCGGATCTTGCGCGCCGCGCGCGCCACCGCCGCGCCCGCCACCGGCGTGGAGCGCGAGCCGTAGGTGCCCAGCCCGTAGGGCGCGGTGGACGTGTCGCCCTCCTCCACCTGGATCACCGAGGCCGGGATGCCGGCCTCCGACGCGATGATCTGCGCGTAGGTGGTCTGGTGGCCCTGTCCCTGCGTGATGGTGCCCATGCGCGCGATCGCCGAGCCGTCCGGATGCACGCGGATCTCGCACGAGTCGAACATGCCGATGCCGAGGATGTCGCACGCCTTGGACGGCCCCGCGCCGACGATCTCGGTGAAGGTGCACACGCCGATGCCCATCAGCCACTCGGCCTTGGGGTCGGTGCGGCGCGCGTCCTGCTCGGCACGCAGCGCGGGATAGTCCACCGCGGCCAGCACCTTGCGCAGCGCCGGCTCGTAGTCGCCCGAGTCGTACTCCAGCCCGAGCGGCGTGAGATACGGGAACTGGTCCTTGCGGATGAAGTTGCGCAGCCGCAGCTCGGTCTTGTCGATGCCGAGCTTGAGCGCCAGCACGTCGATCATGCGCTCGATCAGGTAGACCGCCTCGGTCACGCGGAACGAGCAGCGGTAGGCCACGCCGCCCGGGAATTTGTTGGTGTAGACGCCGTCGACCGAGACGAAGGCGTTGGGAATCGCATACGAGCCGGTGCAGACGTGGAACATGCCGGCCGGCCACTTGCTCGGGTCGGCGCATGCATCGAACGCGCCGTGGTCGGCGACGACGTTCACGCGCAGCGCCTTGATGCGCCCGTCGCGGTCGGCGGCCAGCTCGCCCTTCATGTGATAGTCGCGCGCGAACGCGGTGCTGCTCAGGTTCTCGGCGCGCGACTCGATCCACTTGACCGGCCGGCCCAGCACGATCGACGCCACGATCGACACCACGTAGCCCGGATACACGCCGACCTTGTTGCCGAAGCCGCCGCCGATGTCGGGCGAGACGATGCGGATCTTGGACTCCGGGATCGCCGACAGCATGCCCACCACGGTGCGCACCACGTGCGGCGCCTGCGAGGTGATGTACACGGTCAGGTCGCCGCGCGCCTTGTCGTAGGACGCGACGCAGCCGCAGGTCTCCAGCGGGCACGGATGCACGCGCGGATACAGCATCTCCTGCGTGACCGTGACCTCGGCATTGTCGAAGGCGCGGTCGGTCTTGTCCTTGTCGCCGATCTTCCAGTTGAAGATGTGGTTGGGATGCCGGCGCGCGCCGTGCGCGCCCACCTGCTTGTCGCGGATGTCCTCGCGGATCACCGGCGCGTCCGGCGCCAGCGCCAGGTGCGGGTCCACCAGCGCGGGCAGCTCCTCGTATTCCACCTCGACCAGCTCAGCGGCGTCGGCCGCCACGTAGCGGTCGTCGGCCACCACGAAGGCCACCTCCTGGTTCTGGAAGCAGACCTTCTCGTCGGCCAGCACCGCCTGCACGTCGCCGGCCAGCGTCGGCATCCAGTGCAGCTTGAGCGGCTTGAGGTCGTCGGCGGTCAGCACCGCGTGCACGCCGGGGTGCGCCAGCGCGCGCGACTTGTCGATCCTCTTCACGCGGGCGTGCGCGTAGGGGCTGCGCACCATCGCGCCGAACAGCATGCCCGGCATCTTGATGTCATCGACATAGGTGCCCTTGCCCTGCAGGAAGCGCGGGTCTTCGCGGCGCTTGCGCGAGCAGCCCATGCCCTCCAGCGCGGCGAGGCGCTCGGCTTCGGCGTTCATCGTTCCCATGGTGCGTCTCCGTGCGTCTGCTTCAGACGCCGGGCACGGCCATCGCGCGCCCGGCATGGTCCATCCGGCCGCGTCAGTGCGTTGCCTCGTCCATCAGCGGATGCGAGGTCTGCACCGCTTCGCCGCGCAGCTTGCGGGCGGCATACTGCACCGCTTTGACGATGTTCTGGTAGCCCGTGCAGCGGCACAGGTTGCCTGCCATCCAGTAGCGGATCTCTTCTTCGGACGGGTCGGGGTTTTCCTGCAGGAGGCGGTACGCGCGCATCAGCATGCCAGGCGTACAGAAGCCGCACTGCAGCGCGTGCTCCTGCATGAAGGCCTCCTGCAGCGCATGCAGCTCGCCGCCCTGCGCCAGGCCCTCCACGGTCAGCACCTCGGCGCCCTCGGCCTGCACCGTGAGCACCGTGCAGGACTTGACCGACATGCCGTCCAGGTCCACCGTGCAGGCCCCGCAGTGCGAGGTCTCGCAGCCGATGTGCGGGCCGGTGTGCAGGCAGCGCTCGCGCAGGGTGTGGATCAGCAATTCGCGCGGCTCGGCCACCACGTCGGTGTCCTTGCCGTTGAGCTTGAACGACACCATCACTTTCTTGATCATGTGCGGTCTCCGCTGGGGCTTGCGATGGTCGCCGCGCGCGTGCGCGGCCTGCGGTGCTGTTTGCTGTGCTGCTTGCCGTGCTGTTTGCCGTGCAACCCGCCGCGCGGCTGGCGCCCGGCTACGGCGCGGCGCGCGACCACGCGGTGCGCAGCGCCCGCTGCGTCATCTCGCCCGCCATCGCGGTCTTGTATTCGGCGTCGCCGCGCAGGTCCTCGGCCGGGTCGCAGATGGCCATCGCCAGCCGCGCCGCCTCGGCGATGGCCGCGTCGTCGAGCGGCTTGCCGCGCAGGCTCTGCTCGGCGTCGGCGGCGCGGATCGCCGCGGGCGCGACGTTGGTCAGCGCGATGCGCACGTCCTCCACCGTCTCGCCGCGCCGGCGCAGCATCACGGCCGCCGCCGCGGTGGCGAAGTCGCCGGACTTGCGCTTGAGCTTGGCGTAGCAGTGTCCGCTGCCCGGCGCCGGCGCCGGGATGCGGATTTCCGTGAGGATCTCGCCCGGCTCCAGCAGCGTCATGTAAGTGCCGAGGAAGAAGCCGTCGGCCGGCACCACGCGCTCGGCCAGCCTGCCGGCCAGCACGAAGGAAGCGTCCAGCGCGATCATCAGCGCCGGATGGTCGTTGCCCGGATCGCCGTGCGAGATGTCGCCGCCGATGGTGCCGCGGTAGCGCACCTGCGGGTCCGAGATCAGGCGCGCGCCCTCCACCAGCAGCGGGCACTTCTGCTGCAGCAGCGCCGACCAGATCAGCTCGTTCTCGGTGGTCATGGCGCCGATGCGCAGCTCGCCGTCTTCCTCGCGGATGCCCTTCAGGCCCTCGACCTTGCCGAGGTCGATCAGGTGGGCCGGCTCGGCGAAGCGCAGCTTCATCATCGGCAGCAGACTGTGCCCGCCCGCCAGCAGCTTGGCGCCGTCGCCGTATTCCTCGAGCATGGCCACCGCCTCGGGCAGTGTCCTGGGCGCATGATATTCAAACGGGCGGGGGATCACGCTGGTCTCCTTGTCTCGCTCGCGCGCCCGCGCCTGCGGTCCGTGCCGGCGGCCTTGCGCGCATCGCTGTGTTTTCAGGAGCATTTCATAATGCAGCGCAGCAAAGCAATGTGACTTCCCGAACGCCCGGCAAGGCTGCGTCAACCGCCGGGAAACTTGCACGAACTACGGCAGGGACGTACAACAGAATTGCCGCGCAGGCGCGCGATGGGCAGCAACCGGGCAACCGCGGGCGCGAAGACAAGAACAACGACAGGCCGACATCGAAACCAGGAGATTGCACAATGGACCGCCTCGCGCCGTTCACCCCGCCAGCCCCCGAGGTGCGCCGCAACGAGACCTTCCAGCACAAGCTGGAACAGTTCAACCCGGGCATCGTCTGGCTCGATGCGCAAGGCCGCGTCACCGCCTTCAACGATGTTGCGCTGCAAATCCTCGGCCCCGCCAGCGAGCAGTCGCTCGGCGTCAGCCAGGACCGGCTGATCGGCATCGACGTGGTGCAGCTGCACCCGGAGAAAAGCCGCGAAAAACTGCGCTTCCTGCTGCAGTCCGAGGATGCCAGCGGCTGCCCGGTCAAGTCGCCGCCGCCGCTGGCGATGATGATCAACATCCCGGACCGCGTGCTGCTCATCAAGGTGTCCAAGATGGCGGACAGCGGCGGTGTATGCGGCACCTGCATGATCTTCTACGACGTGACCGACATCACCACCGAGCCGCACCACGCGCCCGCGTCAGGCAGCGCGCCGCTGCCGCGCCGGCTGTTCAAGATCCCCGTGTACCGCAAGAACCGCGTGATCCTGGTGGACCTCAAGGACATCGTGCGCTTCCAGGGCGACGGGCACTACACGACCATCGTCACCAGGGACGAGCACTATCTCTCCAACCTGTCGCTGACCGACCTGGAGATGCGGCTCGACGACAGTGTTTATCTGCGGGTGCACCGCAGCCATATCGTCAGCCTGGCTTACGCGGTGGAGGTAGTGAGGAACGAGGAGCGTGTGCAACTGGTCATGGATGATGCGCAGCGCACGCTGGTGCCGGTCAGCCGGGCGAAGATCGCGGAGTTGAGGGAGAGGTTGGGGGTGGCGTGATTTTTTTTGGAATTTTATTCAGGTTCAAGGTCAACGGCTTTAAGAGCTTTAACGTCAAGATCGAAGTCAACTTCAAAGCCAGCTGCTTAACGTCAAAGTCAAAGTCAACTTCAAAGTCAAAGGCTTTCGCTCCCCCGGAGCGACCTACTTTCTTTTCCCCGAAAAGAAAGTAGGCAAAGAAAGCGGGCTGCCTGGCCGGCAGGGGCAGAAACGTTGGGATTTCTCTTGTGGGTGGTTTCGTCGTGGGGCCCGTAGTTCTGCTGGCATCCTGCCGTTACCGGTTCGGCTGGCCACGATCTGGCTGGCGGTATGGGTTGCGGGGTCAGACCTATGATGGCGGGCGCACTGCTGGTTCGGCCATCTGCCGTTACCGGTGCTGGCGGTCACGGCATAGCACCGGCACTGGTTTCGTGGTGGGCGTGGTGGACCCGGCGCGGGTGCGCGGGGTTGCTTTGAACCGGATTGCCTCTCAAGTCAAAACCGTTTGGCACTGAGATCGAATAGGGGCCACCGCGCCAAGATTGTTCGGCACTGCGCTCAAACGGTGGCCACCGCGCCCACCACGAAACTAGCACCGTCTCTATGACGAGCCTATCCGCCCCGGTCGCGGCAGCAGCCTGAAGGGCCTGGGCCACCGCCATCATGCAGCGCCACCACGAATCGAACACCACCCGAGAGATAGTGGCCGCCAAAACCGGTACCGGCAGAATCCCTGCAGAACCACCGCCCCCACCACGAAACCACCAACACCAGCAACCCTGTTCGGCTCTGCCCCTGCCGGCCAGGCAGCCCGCTTTCTTTGCCTACTTTCTTTTCGGGGAAAAGAAAGTAGGTCGCTCCGGGGGAGCGAAAGCCTTTGACTTTGACTTTGAAGTTGACTTTGACGTTCAGCCGTTGACGTTAAGCAGTTGACTTTAACGTTAAGCCAAAGCCCCCCCCTTAATCCCCCCCAAACTGCACCCTCAACAAATTCTTCTGCACCTTCCCCATCGTATTCCGCGGCAGCTCATCCACCAGATGCACCCGCTTCGGCACCTTGAAATTCGCAATCCGCCCCTTCAGCAAGCCGATCAGGCTGGCCTCCTCCAGCGCCGAGCCGGGCTTGCCCACCACCACCGCCACCACGGCTTCGCCGAAGTCGGCGTGCGGCACGCCGATCACCGCGCTCTCCGCCACGCCGGGCATCTCGTCGATGAAGCTTTCGATCTCCTTCGGGTAGACGTTGTAGCCGCCCGAAATGATGAGGTCCTTGCTGCGGCCGACGATGGTCAGGTAGTCGTCGGGCACCTTGCGCTCGCCGGACTGGCTGACGATGGCGCCGCCGAAGCGGCCGACGTCGCCGGTCTTGAACCAGCCGTCGGCGGTGAATTCTTCCTGCGTCTTCTCGGGCATGCGCCAGTAGCCCTTGAACACGTTCGGGCCGCGCACTTCCACGTTGCCGATCTCGCCGGGCGCGCAGGGCTTGCCATCGCCGTCGACCACGCGCACCGAGACGCCGGGCAGCGGCTTGCCGACGGTGCCGCCGATGCGTTCGCCGTCGGCGGCGTCATACGGGTTGGAGACCAGCATCACGGTCTCGCTCATGCCGTAGCGCTCGAGGATGGTGTGGCCGGTGCGCGCGCGGAAGGCGTCGAAGGTTTCCATCAGCAGCGGCGCGGAGCCGGACACGAACAGGCGCATGCGGCGGCAGGTGTCGTCGTCGAGGCGCGGTTCCTGCAGCATGCGCACGTAGTACGTGGGCACGCCCATCATCACGGTGGAGCGCGGCAGGAATTTCAGGATCTGGGCCATGTCGAGGCGGGGCGCCCAGATCATCTTGGCGCCGGCCAGCAGCGCGCCGTGCGAGGCCACGAACAGGCCGTGCACGTGGAAGATCGGCAGCATGTGCAGCAGCACGTCGTCACTGCGCCAGCCCCAGTATGCGTGCAGCGTCTTGGCGTTGGAGGCAAGGTTGCCGTGCGTGAGCATGGCGCCCTTGCTGCGGCCCGTGGTGCCGGAGGTGTACAGGATGGCGGCGAGGTCGTCGGCGCCGCGCGCCACCGTGGCAAAGGTATCCGGCTTGCCGGCCGCGCGCGCCAGCAGCGAGCCGGAGCGGTCGTCGTCGAGCGTGAACACGTGCCGGGTGCCGTGGCGGAAGGCCACCTTGGAGACCCACGGGAAGTTGGCGCTGCTGCACACCACCACGTCGGGCTCGGCATTGCCGATGAAGTAGTCGATCTCGGCTTCCTGGTACGCGGTGTTGAGCGGCAGGTAGACGTAGCCGGCGCGCAGCGTGGCGAGGTAGAGGAACAGCGCCTCGGGCGACTTTTCCACCTGCACGGCCACGCGCGCGCCTTCGGGCAGCTTGAGCGCGGCCAGCAGGCTGGCCAGCCTGGCGGTGGCGCGGTCGAGGTCGTCCCAGCTGTAGTAGAGGCCGTCGTGGGTTTCGATGCAGCAGGCGCTGCGGTCTGCCGGGAAGCGGGATTCGAACAGGGCGAACAGGTTGGCGTTCATGTTGCGGAAGATATGGAACGGGATCGTCAGTAACATTGGCAATCGGGGGCCGGGAGCCTGGGAGATCGGCCCGAGAGGTCAATGAGGCGGTACGAGTGCGGTTTAGCGGACTTCATCGGGCCCGGACTTTCGGGCGGGCCGACAGCCGGCCATGATAGGCCCGCGGCTAGTGCCCGGTAAAGTGCGGCGCGCGCCGGGCCAGGAAGGCGGCCACGCCTTCGGCGTGGTCGGCGCTGCCGGCGTAGCGGAAATGCGCGGCCAGTTCGTGCGCGCCGAGCGGCTCGGGCGCGGGCGCCAGGCGGCGGATGGTCTCCTTGTTGATGCGCGCGGCCAGCGGCGCGCCGGCGGCGATGCGCGCGGTGGCGGCGGCCACCTCGCCGGCCAGCGCGGCGGCCGGCACCACGCGCGTGAGCAGCCCTTTCGCGTGCGCCTCGGCGGCGTCGAACACGCGGCCTTCGAGCAGGATCTCCAGCGCCACCGCGCGGCCGGCCAGCGCCAGCAGCCCGCCCAGCTCGCCCGGCGCCATCGGGAAGCCGAGCCGGTTGATGGGCACGCCGAAGCGGCTGTCGGCGGCGGCGATGCGCAGGTCGCAATGGCAGGCGATCTCCAGCCCGCCGCCCACGCAGACCCCTTCGATCATCGCCACCGTGGGATGGACGCACTCCGCCACCGCGGCCAGCGCCGGCGCGATGATCTCCATGTGGTAGCGGCGCAGCGCGGCGTCGTCGCCGCGCTCCTGCGGGAATTCGGCGATGTCGGCGCCGGCGGCGAAGTTGCCGCCGGCGCCGCGCACCACCACGCAGCGCAGCGAGTCGTCCGCCGACAGCCGCGCGAAACCCTGCGCCAGCGCGCGCCACATCGCCACCGAGATCGCGTTGAGCCTGCCCGCGTTGGCCAGCGTGACCGTGGCGATGCCGCCGTCGCGCGTGAATTCCACCGTGCCGCTCATGCCCTTGCTCCTGCCGTCATCACCATCCTCCTCGCGTCAAACCAGTCGAACCAGCCGAACCGGCCGAATCAGTCTATCTTGGCGCCGGACTGCTGCACCACCTGCGCCCAGCGCTTGATCTCGGCGCGCTGGAACTGGGCGAACTGTTCCTGCGTGAAGGCCGGCGTGTCGGAGCCGTTGGCCAGCCAGACCTGCTTCATCTCGGGCGTGTTGAGCGCCTTCTCCACTTCGGCGTAGAGCTTGTCGACGATGTCCTTCGGCGTGCCCTTGGGCACCCACATCGCGTACCAGGTGGAGACGTCGTAGTTGGCCACGCCGGCCTCGGCCGCGGTCGGCACGTTGGGAAAGGCGGCCGAGCGCTTGGTCGATGCCACCGCCAGCGCCTTGATGCGCCCGGCGCGGATGTGCTGGGCCGACGAGCCGAGCCCGTCGAACACCATGTCGACCTGCCCGGCGATCAGGTCCGACAGCGCCGGCCCCGCGCCCTTGTACGGGATGTGCGTAATGAAGGTCTTGGTCTGCAGCTTGAACAGCTCGCCCGCGAGGTGGTGCGACGAGCCGTTGCCGGCCGAGCCGTAGTTGAGCTTGCCCGGGTTCTTGCGGGCGTAGTCGATCAGCTCGCCGAGCGTGTTGGCGGAGACCTTGGCCGGGTTGACCACCACCACCTGCGGTGGCTGCGCGATCACGGTGACGGGAATGAAGTCCTTCTCGATGTCGTAGTCGAGCTTCTTGTAGAACGACGGCGCGATGGCGTGGTGCGCGCCGCCGATGAACACCGTGTAGCCGTCCGGCGCGGCCTTGGCGGCGATGCTCGCGCCCACCGTGCCGCCGGCGCCGCCGCGGTTGTCGATCACGAACTGCTTGCCGAGCTGCCTGGAAAGCTGCGCGGTCAGCGGGCGGGCAAAGGCATCGGTGCCGCCGCCGGCCGGGAACGGCACGATCACGGTGATGGGCTTGGACGGCCAGGCATCGGCCCGGACTGCCGGGGCTGCCATGCCGAGGGCCGCGCCGAGCGCGCAGGCCAGCCCGGCCAGTTGGAACTGACGACGTTTCATTGCTCTGTCTCCTGTGTCTTTTCTCTGCGGAAAGTCAAACGACGGAACTGCCACCACAACAAGGCACCGGCCCGGCGAGGGGCCTTGCCCGGGACCCGGCCACGATCACAAGAACTTGCCCACGGCGCGGCTGATGCGCGGGTTGCCGTTGCCGAGGCGGGCCAGGTTGTCATCGAGCGCCTCGGGCACGTACAGGTAATTCACCATCATGCCGCACGACTGCGCGCGGCCCTTGCGCGACAGGTCGGCGGCCCAGTTCAGCCGCTCCACGCAGGCGCCGTTGCCGAGGTGGAAACGCGCCACCGGGTCGGCCGGCATGTCGTGGTGGCGCTCGCGCACGAGGAAATGCGCGGCCAGCGCCAGCGCGGTGTCGCGCATCACGGCGTCTTCCCGGGCGCCCTTTTCGTGCTCGCCGTGCGCCGCGTCCGCGCCGGCGGCCAGCGCCGCCAGCCAGGCCGCGCCGTCGGCGGGCGGCTCGCCGTGCTGCTCGCGCCAGCGCGCCAGGCGCTTGTCGCCGAGCAGCGCGGCCACCGCGGCGCCGTCGCGCTTGCGCAGCCAGTCGGCGAAGCCGGGAATCGGCGACAGCGTGGCGAACTGCTTGAGCTTGGGAAACTCGCGCTGCAGTTCCTCGATCACGCGCTTGAGCAGGAAGTTGCCGAAGCTCACGCCGCGCAGCCCGGCCTGCGTGTTGGAGATGGAATAGAAGATGGCCCACTTGACGCGGCGCAGGTCTTCCAGCGGCGCCGCCTCGTCGAGCAGCGCATGCACGTTGGCGGCCATCTCCGGCACGAAGGCCACCTCGACGAAGATCAGCGGCTCGCGCGGCATGCGCGGGTGGAAGAAGGCGTAGCAGCGGCGGTCGGAGTCGAGCCGGTTGCGCAGGTCCGCCCACGAGGCGATCTCGTGCACGGCCTCGTAGCGGATCAGCTTTTCCAGCAGCGAGGCGGGCGAGTCCCAGGTGATCGGCTGCAACTCCAGCAGGCCCACGTCGAACCAGTTGGAGAACAGCGCCTCGAGATCGTCGTCGAGCGGGCGCAGGCCCGGCATGCGCTTTTGCCAGCGCAGCATGTCGGCGCGCAGGCCGATCAGGAAATGCAGGCCGCACACGCTGTCGCCCTGCTGGCCGTGCAGCGCGGCGAGCCGCCTGAAGAAGCGGATGCGGGCGTTGGACAGCGCCTGCGACAGGTTCGGGGCGGCGGCCGCCTTGTCTGTGCCGGTCGCTGCGCCAGTCCCTGCGCCGGTCCCGGCGCCGTTGCCTGCACCGCTGCCAGCCGCTTCGGCGGCCTCGCCATTGGCGGCGACCTCGGCCAGCACGCCGAGCATGGCCTGGCGCGCGTCGTCGCCGGCCGCCTCGTATTCGGCGCGCCACGACTGCGCGGCGGCGTTGGCGGCACCATCGGTCAGGCGCGCGTCGAAGCACTGGCGCAACTGCTCGCGCTGGCGGCGCAGCACGCGCGCCGGCAGCGGCGCCGGCGCGGCGTCCGCCTTGCCGTCGGCCCGGGCCGCGGGCTTGCCCGTGCCGTCGGCATCGCGCTCGCCCTTGCGGCCCCACCAGCGGCCGAAGCGCGACCACAGGGTGCCGCCCGCGGGCTCGGGGCCGGCCAGCGGCGCGCTGACTTTCTGTTCGCTGTTGAAGGAGTCCATGACGTACCTGCTATCGAACTGCTATCGAACGGTCGGACGATCAAAACGGTCAGGCATCGGACGAAGGCGCCGCCAGCCGGCGCGCGCGGGCCGGCCCGGCATCGCCGCCGCCCGCCTTGTCCGCGAGGCGCAGCCGCCCGCGCCGCGGCGCCGCGGCGACCTCGGCGGCGGGCGGCGCCGCGCCCTGCGCCTCGGCGGCGTCGAGCGCCCTGAGCGCGCCGCGCTGGCGCATCAGGTGCGTCTTCATCAGCGCCTCGGCGCCCTCGGAATCGTGCGCCTTGAGCGCGGAGAACACCGACAGATGCTCCGCGCACGATTCGCGGATGCGGCCCGGCAGCTTCAGGCTCTTGTGGCGCGACAGCCGCAGCACCTTGCGCAGGTCGCTGATCAGGCCGGACAGCCAGCGGTTGCCGGCCAGCCGCTGGATCGCTTCGTGGATCTGGTAGTTGGTTTCGTAATAGGCGTCGATATTGCCGTCCCGCGCGTAGCGCGCGAGCTCGGCATGCAGGCTTTCGAGCGCCTCGAGATCGGCGGCGCTGGCCTTGCGCGCGGCCTCGAAGGCGCAGCGCCCTTCGAGCAGCGCCATCAGCGGGAAGATCTCGTCGAGGTCCTGCTCGGACAGCGCGTTGACGAAACAGCCGCGGCGCGGCTCCAGCCGCACCAGCCCCTCGGCCGCCAGCACCTTGAGCGCCTCGCGCAGCGGCGTGCGCGAAATGCCCATCGATTCGGCCACGCTGGCCTCGTCGATCCACGCGCCGGGCATCAGCGCGTGCTCGTCGATCAGCGTGCGCAGGCGCTCCGCGACTTCGAGATACAGGGCCTGCTGGATGATGCGCATGGAGTTCTCCGGCGGGAACGGGGCAATGGCATCGAGGTGGCCGCAGCGGCACTTCCGCCAACTCAATAATTCATAATTATGAATAACGGCGGCATTAACACAACAAGAATCGATGTTGCGCAGCGGCAAGCGGGATTTGTGGAAGCGTCGAAGGAAGCCGCCGGTTTTTTCCAGCACGGTGGCATTCGCAAGCGCCGGCCCTCTCCCTCTGCCCCTCTCCCGCACGCGGGAGAGGGGAGCAAACCGGGGGCAAGCGCCGCGCGTCAGCGCATCGACGCCCGCACCGCCTCGCCGTGCCGGTAGGCCCACACCAGCATGGCGACGCCGGCCAGGATCATCGGCAGGCTGAGCCACTGGCCCATCGAGAAGTTCAGCGCCAGCAGGCCGAGGAAGTTGTCGGGCTCGCGCGCGAACTCGACCAGGAAGCGGAAGCCGCCGTAGCCGATCAGGAACACGCCGGAGACCGCGCCCATCGGGCGGGGCCTGCGCGCGAACAGCCACAGGATGATGAACAGCGCCACGCCCTCGCCGGCGAACTGGTAGAGCTGCGACGGATGGCGCGGGATGTTGTCGCCGGCCTGCGGGAAGATCATGCCCCACGGCAGGTCGGTCGGGCGGCCCCACAGCTCGCCGTTGATGAAGTTGCCGATGCGCCCGGCCGCCAGGCCGCACGGCACCAGCGGCGCGATGAAGTCGGTCACTTCCATCCAGTGGCGCCCGCGCATCTTGCCGAACAGCCACATCGCCACGATCACGCCGAGGAAGCCGCCGTGGAAGGCCATGCCGCCCTCCCACACCTTGAGGATCTCGAGCGGGTGGCTGAGGTAGTAGTCGGCCTTGTAGAACAGCACGTAGCCCAGGCGCCCGCCCAGGATCACGCCCAGCACGCCGAAGAACAGCATGTCGTCCAGGTCCCGGGCGGTCCAGCCCTGCGCGGCCATATGCGGCTGGCGGATGCGCAGCCGGCCGAACCACAGGAACATGATGAAGCCGGCCAGGTACATCAGCCCGTACCAACGGATGGCCAGCGGACCGAGGTGGATGGCGACCGGATCGAATTGCGGGTGAATCAGCATGTTTGCCGTGAAGTAGGTTGTGGGGCCGCGCCGCGCACGGCAGGCCAGGAAAAAAGCCGGCGGGCGGGAAATCAGCCGGCGGCCGCGTCCGGCTTTATGCCAGCGTTTTGCGTCATGGTCATGGCAGACGCCAGCGCGCCGGCGATCTCGATGAAGGAACGCAGCACCGGGCTGACGCTGCCGGCGCCCGCCTCGCGCCACACCAGTCCGGTCTCGATGTCGGGCCCGGCATCGCGCAGCGGCAGGTAGGACACCCCGGTGCGGCGAAGGTTGCACAGCGAGGCCGGCACCAGCGCCACGCCCATGCCAGCCGACACCAGGCTGACGATGGTCTGCATCTGGATGGCCTCCTGGGCGATCGCCGGCGTCAGCCCTTCGCGCGCATAACAGCCCGTAATGATGTCATAAAACGCCGGCGCGCTTCGCCGCGGGAAGATGATGAGCGGCTCGTGGGCCACGTCGCGCAGCGCGATGCCGGCCCGCGCATCGCCGCCGTCCCCACTGTCCTCACTGTCCCCGCTGTCCTGCGGCGCGCCGCGCGGCCGCCAGCCCTGCGGCACGGCCAGCACCAGCGGCTCGCGCACCAGCGGCAGGTAGGACACGCCGTGCGGCATGGCCGGCAGTTGCGGGCGGATCACCAGCCCGGCGTCGATGGCGCCTTCCATCAGCGCCTCGAGCTGGATGTCGCTGGTGGCCTCGCGCAGTTGCAGGTGCACGTTGGGGTGGTGCGCGCGGAAGCGCCGCAGCAGGTCGGGCAGGATGCCGTAGTCGGCGGTGCTGACGAAGGCCAGCGACAGCGTGCCCGCCTCGCCGCGCGCCAGCCGCTGGGCCAGCCCGGGCAGCGCGGCGGCGTCGGCCAGCACGCGGCGCACCTCGGGCAGCCATTGCTGGCCGGCCGGCGTCAGCGCCACCGAGCGGCGCGTGCGCAGGAACAGCGGCACGCCGATTTCCTCCTCCAGCGCCTGGATCTGCTGCGACAGCGGCGGCTGGGTCATGGCCAGGCGGCGCGCCGCGCGGCCGAAATGGAGCTCTTCCGCCACCGTGACGAAGTAGCGTAGCTGGCGCAGGTCCAATCGGGCTCCTGATATGTTTTTCGACTCAATAAAGGTTGAATAATATATTTGACACGATAAAACGCAAGCGGCATGCTTTCGCCCACAACACGGCAGACGCCCGCGCGGGGTTCAGGCCACCCCGAACCACCGCGCCGGCCAGCACCCATTCCCCCGGAGATTCCCCATGACGTTCAACAAACGCTCGCAGCACATCACGCAAGGCGTGGCGCGCTCCCCCAACCGCTCGATGTACTACGCGCTCGGCTACAAGAAGGAAGACTTCGACAAGCCGATGGTGGGCATCGCCAACGGCCACTCGACCATCACGCCGTGCAACTCCGGCCTGCAGCGCCTGGCCGACGCGGCCGTGGCCGCCATCAAGGACGCCGGCGCCAACCCGCAGATCTTCGGCACGCCGACCATCTCGGACGGCATGTCGATGGGCACCGAGGGCATGAAGTACTCGCTGATCTCGCGCGAAGTCATCGCCGACTGCATCGAGACCGCGGCGCAGGGCCAGTGGATGGACGGCG